>ERZ1643247.2010-NODE-2010-length-16961-cov-11.164971_pt1 | contig 16961 bp, 18 predicted proteins | sample MGYA00579264_ERZ1643247 | MGnify/ENA primary metagenome ERZ1643247 (study PRJEB29033, sample SAMEA4952262) | chicken gut metagenome | biome: Broiler Chicken; feature: Gastrointestinal Tract; material: Caecum | place: Ireland | collected 2018 | study: Broiler... | reverse complement strand
AATCGTTGTGAACAAAGGCGTTCCGACCCGGAGGGCGGAGCGCCTTCATTTGTAAGAAGAAAGGGGCACCGGCCAATGGTGGTCTACAACAAAGAGGACATCATCCGTATTGTAAAGGAGGAGGAGATTGAGTTCATCCGCCTCCAGTTCACCGACATCTTCGGCATGCTGAAAAACGTGGCCATCACCGCCTCCCAGATTGAGAAGGCGGTCAACAACCAGTGCATGTTCGACGGCTCCTCCATCGAGGGCTTCGTCCGCATCGACGAGTCCGACCAGTACCTCTATCCCGACCTCAAGAGCTTCCGCATCTTCCCCTGGCGGCCCAGCCACGGCAAGGTGGCCCGGCTCATCTGCGACGTGTACAACACCGACGGCACCCCCTTCGTGGGCGACCCCCGGTATGTGCTCAAGAGAGTGATCGAGAAGGCCAACGCCATGGGCTTTGACCGCTTCAATGTGGGCCCCGAGGCGGAGTTCTTCCTGTTCCAGACCGACGACGAGGGCAAGCCCACCACCAAGACCAACGACGAGGCGGGCTACTTCGACCTGGGCCCCCTGGATCACGGGGAGTCCACCCGGCGGGAGATCTGCATGGCCCTGGAGCAGATGGAGTTCGAGATCGAGGCCAGCCACCACGAGTGCGCCCAGGGCCAGCACGAGATCGACTTCAAGTACGCCGAGGCCCTCCATGCCGCCGACAACATCATGACCTTCAAGCTGGCGGTGAAGACCCTGGCCCAGCGCAACGGCCTCCACGCCACCTTCATGCCCAAGCCCATCTTCGGGGTGGCCGGCTCCGGTATGCACACCAACATGTCCCTGTTCCGGGACGGCAGGAATGTGTTCTACGATCCCAACGATCCCAAGGGCCTGTCCAGGGAGGCGTACAGCTTCATCGCCGGCCTGCTCCACCACATGCGGGGCATGGCCGCCATCACCAACCCCCTGGTCAACTCCTACAAGCGGCTGGTGCCGGGCTACGAGGCCCCCTGTTACCTGGCCTGGTCGGCCTCCAACCGCTCCGCCCTGATCCGGATTCCCGCCAGCCGCGGGCAGGGCACCCGGGTGGAGCTGCGCTCCCCCGACCCGGCCTGCAACCCCTATCTGGCCTTCGCCGTCTGCCTGGCCGCCGGCCTGGACGGCATTGAGAAGGGCATGACCCCTCCGGCGGAGATCACCGAGAACATCTATGCCATGGATGACGCCGCCCGGAAGGCCCACGGCATTGAGAGCCTGCCCGGCTCCCTGGAGGAGGCCCTCCACGCCCTGGAGGACGACCAGCTGATCCTGGACGCCCTGGGCGAGCACGTGGCCGCCAACTACCTGGCCGGCAAGTGGCGGGAGTGGGACGAGTACCGCACCCGGGTGTCCTCCTGGGAGCGGGAGAAGTATATCATCAACTATTAAGCGCCATGGAGACGGTGGTGGTGGCCTTCGCCGGCGAGCAGAACGGCCGTCGGGTGAAGGAGATCCTGGAGAGCGCCGGCGCGGCCTCCTGTCTGCTCTGCCGTTCCGCCGACCAGGTTCGGCGACTGGTGAGCCAGCAGCGCATCACCACCGTGGTCTGCGGCTACAAGTTCCCGGACGGCACGGCGGAGGAGCTGGCGGAGGATCTGTACGATACCTGCAATGTGCTGGTGGTGGCATCCCAGGGCCTGCTGGATCTGATCCAGAACGAGGCCCTGTTCCGCCTGCCCGCCCCCGCCACCCGGCGGGAGCTGGTGGTGTCGGTGCAGATGCTCCTGCGCATGGGGGAGCGGCTGGGCCGCCTCCGGCCGCCCCGACGGAGCGCCGGGGAGCAGGCCCTGATCGACCGGGCCAAGGAGCGGCTGATGGCCCGCCATGCCCTGTCGGAGGAGGAGGCCTACCGCATGCTCCGACGCCGGAGCATGGACGGGCGCCTCAGCCTGGCGGACACCGCCCGGCAGGTGCTGGAAGAGGAATAGTGCAAACAGAGACCGCCCGCAGCTCTTGCAGCGGGCGGTTTTGGTACCCGCCGCCCCGGACGGCTCTCGGTTGACAAGGGAGAAAAAGGATGATACGATTAAGTTCTCCAAACAGACGGGGCGTCTGGCGGATCATCACAACAGATAACATGAAGGAGCGTGGATGCGGAAGTGAAGTCGGATATTGAGATCGCACAGGCCTGTGCCATGAAGCCCATCCGGGACATCGCGGCGGTGGCCGGGGTGGACGAGGAGTACCTGGAGTACTATGGAAAGTACAAGGCCAAGATCGACCTGAAGCTGCTTGCCGACCGGGCGGACAGGCCCGACGGCAAGCTGATCCTGGTGACGGCCATCAACCCCACCCCGGCGGGGGAGGGCAAGACCACCACCACTGTGGGCCTGGCGGACGGGATGCGCCGGCTGGGCAAGAACACCGTGGTGGCCCTGCGGGAGCCCTCCCTGGGCCCGGTGTTCGGCGTCAAGGGCGGCGCCGCCGGCGGCGGCTATGCCCAGGTGGTGCCCATGGAGGACATCAACCTCCACTTCACCGGCGACTTCCACGCCATCGGCGCGGCCAACAACCTGCTGGCCGCCATGCTGGACAACCACATTCAGCAGGGCAACGAGCTGGACATCGACGTGCGGCGCATCACCTGGAAGCGGTGCGTGGACATGAACGACCGGCAGCTGCGCAACATCGTCTGCGGTCTGGGCGGCAAGGTCAACGGCGTGCCCCGGGAGGACGGCTTTGACATCACCGTGGCCTCGGAGATCATGGCGGTGCTCTGCCTGGCCGGCGGTCTGGCGGATCTGAAGGCCCGGCTGGGCCGCATGGTGGTTGCCTACACCCGCGCCGGAGCTCCCGTTACCGCCCACGATCTCAAGGCCGAGGGGGCCATGGCCGCCCTGCTCAAGGACGCCATCAAGCCCAATCTGGTTCAGACTCTGGAGGGCACCCCCGCCTTCATCCACGGCGGCCCCTTCGCCAACATCGCCCACGGCTGTAACTCCGTCATGGCCACCCGGGTGGCCCTTAAGATGGGGGACTACGTGGTCACCGAGGCCGGCTTCGGCGCCGATCTGGGCGCGGAGAAGTTTTTGGACATCAAGTGCCGCCTGGCGGGCCTGCGCCCCGATGCGGTGGTACTGGTGGCCACCGTCCGGGCCCTGAAGCACCACGGCGGCTGCCCCAAGGCCGAGCTGGGCCAGGAGAACCTGGCCGCCCTGGAGGCCGGCCTGCCCAACCTGCTCCGCCACGTGGAGAACATCACCAAGGTCTACGGCCTGCCCTGCGTGGTGGCCATCAACCGCTTCCCCACCGACACCGAGGCGGAGCTGCGCCTGGTGGAGGACAAGTGCCGCGCTCTGGGGGTCAACGTGGCCCTGTCCGAGGTGTGGGCCAAGGGCGGCGAGGGCGGCGAGGCCCTGGCTCAGGAGGTCATCCGCCTGTGCGGCGAGCCCAGCCACTTCTCCTTCGCCTATGAGTTGGAGCAGCCCATCGAGGCCAAGCTCCGCGACATCGTGACAAAGATCTACCACGGCGACGGCGTGGTGCTCACCCCCGCCGCCAAGAAGCAGGCGGCGGAGCTCACCGCCCTGGGCTTCGGGGATCTGCCCATCTGCATGGCCAAGACCCAGTACTCCTTCTCCGACAACCAGAGCCTGCTGGGCGCCCCCGACGGCTTCACTGTCACCGTGCGCAATCTCAAGGTGTCCGCCGGCGCCGGCTTCCTGGTGGCCCTCACCGGCGACATCATGACCATGCCGGGACTGCCCAAGGTGCCCGCCGCAGAGAAGGTGGACGTGGACGAGAACGGCAGAATCTCCGGGCTGTTCTAATCCCGGCATGGTCATGCCCGCCGCGGATGCGGCGTCCAAGCGTTTTGGCGCAGCCAAAACCTTGATGCCGGGCGGATTCACTCCGCCCGCGCAGATAAAATTATCCGGGGCCCCCGCAGAACGCCGTTCTGTGGGGAGCCATGCCGGGACTGCCCAAGGTGCCCGCCGCAGAGAAGGTGGACGTGGACGAGAACGGCAGAATCTCCGGGCTGTTCTAATCCCGGCATGGTCATGCCCGCCGCGGATGCGGCGTCCAAGCGTTTTGGCGCAGCCAAAACCTTGATGCCGGGCGGATTCACTCCGCCCGCGCAGATAAAATTATCCGGGGCCCCGCAGAACGCCGTTCTGTGGGGAGCCATGCCGGGACTGCCGAAGGTGCCCGCCGCAGAGAAGGTGGACGTGGACGAAAACGGCAGGATCTCCGGGCTGTTCTGAAGCCCAGGATGATTACACAGGCATAATGGGACCCGCCGCAGGCGGGACGCCGCAAGTGCGGCGCTCAAGCGTTTTGGCGCAGCCAAAACCTTGAACCGGACGGAATTGATTTCCGGCCGGTTGGTTTCAATGGGGTCCCCGGCGGGGAGATTCCCCGCCGGGGCCGGACGAGAACGGCAGGATCTCCGGGCTGTTCTGAAATCTGTATGATATATGATACACGATCGGGCGACCACAGGTCGCCCCTACATCCCACTTGTAGGGGCGGCCTCTGGCCGCCCGAATGGGATAAGGAGTGATTGCAATGAGCACTGCGGAACAGACCTGCGGCGCGTTTCTGGACGCGCTGGCCTCCAAGGCGCCCACACCCGGCGGCGGCGGCGCTTCCGCCCTGGTGGGGGCCCTGGGGACTGCCCTGTGCACCATGGTGGGCAACTACACAGTGGGCAAGAAGAAGTATGCCGGGGTGGAGGAGGACGTGAAGGCCCTCATGGGAAAGGCGGAGGACATTCGGGCCAGGCTGCTGGCCCTGGTGGACGCGGACGCCGCTGCCTTTGAACCCCTGTCCAGGGCATATTCCATCCCCAAGGACGACCCCAGGCGGGGAGAGATCATGGAGCAGTGCCTGCGGGACGCGGCCGCCGCTCCCATGGAGATCCTCCACCTGAGCTGTGAAGCGATTGACCTTCACAGAGAGATGCTGGACAAGGGGAGCGTCATGATGCTCTCCGACGTGGGCACGGGCGTCATATTCTGCTGGAGCGCCCTGTACGGCGCCTGCCTCAACGTGAAGGTGAACACCAAGAGCATGGCCGACCGGGCCTATGCCGAGGCCATGAACCGCGAGGCCGACCAACTGGTGAATCAGTACTGGAAAATCGCCGAGCAGGTCTATGAGGCGGTCATGGGGAGGTTTTCCTGATGGCAGAGTTGTGGAAGGGCGCGCCGGCGGCGGCGGCCCTGACGGAGAAGCTGGCCGTCCAGGCCGCCGCCCTGCGGCAGGCCGGCGTGGTTCCCGCCCTGGCCATTGTCCGGGTGGGGGAGCGGCCGGAGGATCTGTCCTATGAGCGGGGGGCCGTGAAGCGGTGCGAGAAGGTGGGCATTGCTGTCAAGCGGTTTATCCTGTCGGAGGATGCCTCCCAGGAGGAGCTGACAGCGCTGCTCCGGAAGATCAACGGGACGCCGGAGATCCACGGCTGCCTGTTGTTCCGCCCACTGCCCCGTCACATGGACGAGAGCGCGGTGTGCGCCGCCCTCTCTCCGGCCAAGGATGTGGACGGCATCACACCCGGCTCTCTGGCGTCGGTGTTCTCCGGCGACCGGCTGGGCTATCCCCCCTGCACCGCCCAGGCCTGCATGGAGCTGCTGGACTACTATGGATATGATCTCACCGGCAGGCGGGCAGTGGTGGTGGGCCGCAGCCTGGTGATCGGCAGACCTGCGGCCATGCTGCTGCTGGGGCGCAACGCCACCGTCACCCTCTGCCATACCCGCACCGCCGATCTGGCCGCCGAGTGCCGCCGGGCGGAGGTGCTCATCGCCGCCGCCGGAAAGGCAAAGGTGATCGGCGCGGATCACCTGGCCCCCGGCCAGGTGGTGATCGACGTGGGCATCAACGTGGATGAGGACGGCAGCCTGACGGGGGACGTGGATTTCGCCGCCGCTCAGGATGTGGTTCGGGCCATCACCCCTGTGCCCGGCGGTGTGGGGGCGGTGACCACTACCGTCCTGGCCCGCCATGTGCTGGAGGCCGCCGCCAGGGCCTCCGGCCTCACCCTGTACGAATAACGGAGGCATTTACCCATGATACGAACTGCAACACCCGAGGATCTGCCCGCCCTGGGCCCGGTCTACGCGGCCGCCCGCCGCTTCATGGCCGAAAACGGAAACCCCACCCAGTGGAGCGACCGCTATCCCCTGACCGAGGATCTGGAGGAGGACATCGGCAAGGGGCAGCTGTACGTCTGGGCGCCGGACGGGGCCGTCCACGGGGCCTTTGTCCTCCAGCTGGGGGAGGAGGCCAACTACCGGGAGATCCAGGGGGCCTGGCGCTCTGACACCCCCTACGGCACCATCCACCGGGTGGCCAGCGACGGGGCGGTGCCCGGCCTGTTTGCCGCCTGCATGGACTTCTGCAGGGCCCGTGTGAACCATCTGCGCATCGACACCCACCGGGACAACGGGGTGATGCGGCATCTGATCCTCAAGCACGGCTTTGTCCCCTGCGGCACCATTTGGGTGGAGGACGGCACCCCCCGCCTGGCCTACGAGTGGCTGGCGGAGGCTTGAACAGAACACGCTGACAGACCAAGGGGACGCTGATCCGTACAGCGTCCCCTTTACTTATGCTATGATTTGGATTTTGGCTTGAAGATCAGGGCCGCCAGCAATCCGAAGAACACGGCGGCGGCGATCCCCCCCGCCGCGGCGGTGACGCCGCCGGTGAGTGCCCCCAGCACCCCCTGCTCGGACACCGCCTTGGCGGTGCCCTTGGCCAGCAGCCAGCCGAAGCCGGTGAGGGGCACCGTGGCCCCCGCGCCGCCGAACTGGGCGATATACTTGTAGATGCCCAGGCCCCCCAGCACCACCCCGGACACCACATAGAGCACCAGGATGCGGGCGGGGGTCAGCTTGGTCTTGTCGATGAGTACCTGCCCGATCAGGCAGAGCACGCCCCCGCACAGGAAGGCGCGGGCATATTCCCAGAAGATTTCCATTTCAGACACCTCAATCCTTCGGCCCTTCCAGGGCCGCGGCATGGCAGATACAGGGGATGCTCTCCCCCTGCTGGGTGGAGGTGGGGGAGAGCAGGGCCCCGGTGCCGCAGAAGAGCAGCTTTTTCCAGCGCCCCTGGCTCATCCCGTTGAGGATCAGCCCGCAGAGCACCACGGCGGAGCAGCCGCAGCCCGATCCGCCGCAGTGTACGTCCTGCCTCTCCGCGTCGTAGATGAGCACGCCGCAGTCCTCCAGATTGGGCAGCTCCACCCCGTCCCGGTGAAAGAGATCCAGCAGGATCTCCTTGCCCAGGCTGCCCAGATCGCCGGTGAGGATCAGATCGTAGTCCGACGGTTTCCGCCCCGTGTCCTGGAGGTGGGCCTTGATGGTCTCGTAGGCCGCCGGGGCCATTGCCGCCCCCATGTTGTTGGCATCCCTGATGCCCTTGTCCACGATTTTCCCCGTGGTTACGTGGGTCACCCTGGGGCCCGCCCCTTCGGCGGACAGGATCACACAGCCCGAGCCGGTCACCGTCCACTGTGCGGTGGGGGTGCGCTGGCCGCCGTACTCCAGGGGGGTGCGGTACTGCCGCTCGGCGGAGCAGAAGTGGGAGGAGGTCATGGCGGCGGCACAGCCGCCGAAGCCCCCGTCCAGCAGCAGGGCCGCCAGGGACAGGCTCTCCGCCATGGTGGAGCAGGCCCCGTACAGCCCGTAAAAGGGCACGTCCTGCCCCCGGAGAGCAAAGCCGGTGCCGATGCACTGGTTGAGCAGATCCCCCGCCAGGATATAGTCCAGGCGGGAGGCGGACAGCCCCGCCTTGTCCAGAGCGGTGGACAGGGCCAGCTTCTGCATGGCGCTCTCCGCCTTCTCCCAGCTCTTCTCCCCAAAGGTGTCGTCCTGGTTCACCAGGTCAAAGGTGTCTGCCAGGGGGCCGTCCCCCTCTTTTTTGCCCACAATGCTGGCAAAGCCCGCCACAGCGGGCGGATGGGACAGGGCGACGGTCTGCCGCCCCCGCTTTTTCGATTCCACCGCGCCGCCTCCTTTTCTCACAGGATGGTGCTATTTTGAACGAAAAGGCGGGAAAATATGAGGACGGATTTTGTTCCCGGATACGCTGGTCAAACGGGGCGGTTTGCGCTATAATAAAAACAACATCCTGCGCGAAATTTTAGGAGGTTTTTCATGGTTGAGCAAGCCAAGCGCACCCTGGCCTACCTCTGCCCGTCCTGCCGGCAGAGCGTCGCGGTGGAGCGCAGCATTTTCCAGCTGGCGGCATCCGCCAACGAGCTGCCCTGCCCCTGCGGCAAATCCTCCCTGCGGGTGGAGATGATGGGCGACCGGGTGCGCCTCACCGTGCCCTGCCTGTTCTGCGGCAAGGATCACAGCGTCACCTGCTCCTCCCACGCTTTCCTCCACGAGAAGGTGCTGGCCTTCTCCTGCGCCGCCTCCGGGCTGGACTGCTGCTATGTGGGGGAGGAGGGGCCGGTGTTCGCCGCCCTGAAGCGCCTGGAGGAGGCGGTGGACAAGCTGGAGGCCCAGGCAGGGGAGAAGGGCACCTTCCTGGACGAGCTGGTGATGCACGAGGTGCTCTCCGAGATCAAGGACATCGCCCAGCGGGGCGGCATCTCCTGCACCTGCGGCTCCCGGAACTGGAAGCTCCAGGTCAACTACAGCTCGGTGGATCTGTTCTGCGCCGACTGCGGCGGGGCCATGCGCATCCCGGCGGCCACCGCCAGCGACATCGACGACATCTGCTGCAAGGACAAACTGGTCATCCATGGCCAGGCATAGGGGGCGGCGCTGATGTACTACGAGAAGGAATACCTGGTGGACTCCCGGGACATCGATCCCTGGTACCACTGCCGCCCCTCCGGCCTGCTGGGCGCCCTTCAGGAGGCGGCGGTGGAGGCGGCCTGCGCCCTTCACGTCTCCCGGGACGAGACCATGGCCAAGTACCACTGCTTCTGGATGCTGGTTCGGATGTGGTACCGCCTGAACCGGCCCCTGAGCTGGGGGGATCGGGTTACCATCCGCACCTGGCACCGTGGCGCCCGGGGGGCGTCCACCTACCGGGACTTTGACCTGTATGTGGAGGGAAAGCCGGTGGGGGAGGCGGTGTCCACCTGGGTGCTGGCCGACGCGGACACCCACCGGATTTTCCGCATGAGCAGGGTGGACGAGTTTCAGGGCACCGACGGCGGGGAGCTGTGCAAGAGCCGCACCCTCTCCGGCCTCCACCTGCCGGCGCACATGGAGCACGTGGAGAGCCGTGCCCTCCACTACAGCGACACCGACGTCAACGGCCACGTGAACAACGTGCGTTACGTGGACTTCATCTGCGACGCCCTCCACATGGAGAACCTGGGCCCCGAGCGGTATGTGTCCTCCCTCCAGGTGGGCTATCTGGCCGAGTGCCGGGCGGGGGAGACCATTGAGCTCTGCGCCGGGCAGGAGGACGGAATCTGGTATGTCCACGGCGCGGATCCGGCCGGAAAGAGCCGCTTTGACGGCGCGGTGGAGCTGTCCCACATCACCCCTTGACAGACGGAGGGGCATCGAGTAAAATAGATAAAATTTCAGCTTTTGAGATTCTGAGAGAAAGATAAAGGAGATGCGATATGGTCAACACTGACGAGCGCCAGAAGTTCACCCGGCAGGGCCTCACCTTCGACGACGTGCTGCTTATCCCCGCGGAGAGCGACGTCCTGCCCGCAGACATTGATCTGCACACCCAGCTCACCCGCAAGATCAGGCTGAACATCCCCCTGATGAGCGCGGCCATGGATACCGTTACCGAGTACCGCATGGCCATCGCCATCGCCCGGGAGGGCGGCATCGGCATCATCCACAAGAACATGTCCATCGGCGCCCAGGCCGAGCAGGTGGACATGGTGAAGCGCAGTGAGAACGGCGTCATCACCAACCCCTTCTGGCTGGCCCCCGGCCACACCCTGGCCGAGGCCGACGAACTCATGGCCAAGTACCGCATCTCCGGCGTGCCCATCTGCAAGGACGGCAAGCTCATCGGCATCATCACCAACCGGGACATGAAGTTTGAGACCGACATGAGCCAGCTGGTGGACAACGTGATGACCAAGGAGAACCTGGTCACCGCCAAGGAGGGCGTCACCCTGGAGGAGGCCAAGGAGATCCTCCGCCGCCACAAGATCGAGAAGCTGCCCATCGTGGACGACAACTACCACCTGAAGGGCCTCATCACCATCAAGGACATCGAGAAGGCCACCGTGTACCCCAACTCCGCCCGTGACGAGAAGGGCCGCCTGCTGGTGGGCGCCGCCATCGGCGTCACTGCCGACGTGCTGGATCGCGTGCGGGCCCTGGTGGAGGCCGGTGTGGACGTGCTCTGCCTGGACTCTGCCCACGGCCACTCCCACAACATCCTGGACTGCGTGCGCCGGGTGAAGGCCCTGTACCCCGACGTGCAGCTCATCGCCGGCAACGTGGCCACCGCCGAGGGCACCCGCGCCCTCATTGAGGCGGGCGCCGACTGCGTGAAGATCGGCATCGGCCCCGGCTCCATCTGCACCACCCGCGTGGTGGCCGGCATCGGCGTGCCCCAGATCACCGCCGTTTACGACGCCGCCTGCGTGGCCGCCGAGTACGGCGTGCCCATCATCGCCGACGGCGGCGTGAAGTACTCCGGCGACATTGCCAAGGCCATTGCCGCCGGCGCCAACGTGGTCATGCTGGGCTCCCTGCTGGCCGGCTGTGAGGAGTCCCCCGGCGACACCGAGGTCTACCAGGGCCGCCAGTTCAAGGTCTACCGCGGCATGGGCTCCCTGGGCGCCATGGCCTGCGGCTCCAAGGATCGCTACTTCCAGCAGAACAACAAGAAGCTGGTGCCCGAGGGCGTGGAGGGCCGCGTGCCCTACAAGGGACTGACCGGCGACACCATCTACCAGCTGATGGGCGGCCTGCGGGCCGGCATGGGCTACACCGGCTGCCACACCGTGGAGGAGCTCCAGTCTAAGGCCCAGTTCATGCAGATCACCTCCGCCGGCCTGAAGGAGTCCCACCCCCACGATATCTATATCACCAAGGAAGCCCCCAACTACACCCTCAATCCGCAGTAATCGGGTAAGGGTATGGAGCGCATCACGGTATCCGGCCCGGACGGGACGTATGAGATTCCCGAGGGGCAGGAGAGCGCGGCCGCCCGGCGGCTGGCATCCTTTGAAAACGCCTGGGAGCGCCTGACGGCCCGCCAGGGGGAGGTCACTGCCCGGATGGAGGCCCTCAAGGCCGAAGGGAAGCAGAAGACCGCCCAGTTCCGGGAGCTCTTCGCGGAGAAGCTCACCATCCAGAACACCCTGACGCTGTGGGAGACCTACGGCATCCAGTAAAATCTGCCCCGCCGCCCGATTTCGGGCGGCGGGGCAGCGTGTCGAAAAAGTTTTTCGACACGCTGCAGAACTTTTTGAAACTTCAAAAAAGTTTCAAAAAGTTGTTTGATCCAACGCGAAAGGGAACCCTGACGGTTCCCTTTCACACTATCCCTCCCTCCGAATCCTTCGGCTGGTGGGTTTATCGACAGCCTCAGACCCGCCGCCCGATTTCGGGCGGCGGGTCTTGCTTATCTGGGTACATAAATAAGCTCGGCCATGCCGTTGAAGGTGCCGGTGCCGAGCAGGCGGAGCTTCTGCTCCTGTTCCAGCGCACCGAACAGCGGGACGCCGCCCCCCAGCAGGGTGGGAATGACGGTGATCTCGTAGCGGTCAATGAGTCCGGCCGCCGCCAGGGCCTGGGCCAGGACGGCCCCGCCGCACAGCCAGATGTCCCTGCCCGGCCGGGTTTTCAGCTCCCGCACCAGGGCGCAGGGGTCGGCATCGGTGAAGGTGATTCCATCCCCTGGCGGGAGGCTCCGGTGGGTGAATACATAGCAGTCCAGCCCCTCGTAGGGCCACTGCCCCGGCGAGAGCTGGGTGGTCAGCTGGTGGTAGGTGTTCCACCCCAGGAGTATGGTGTCAATCCGCTCCAGCAGGGCATTGTAGCTGTCCGGCATGTCCTGACCGGGCTCCTGGCCGGCCAGCCAGTCCACCCCGCCCTCCCGGTCGGCGATATAGCCGTCCAGGCTCATGGCGATATAGAGAATGACAGAGCGCATGGAGCGTCCCCCCCCCCTTTTGCACAGAACTAATTTTCTTTGGCCTCCAGGCACGTCCTTGCCAGCTGTGCGGCTCCGTACAGGCCGCAGAGCAGGAGAATGATGTCCTCATAGGCGTGAAAAATCACCGATTTGATTCCGGTCAGGCCCCAGATGGTCAGAAGCGCAAGGAGCAGCCTGTTTTTTCGGCGGCAGCCGGAATAGACTGCGATGCTCAGGCTGGCGATGGGGCAGGGCATGATATGGGTCACCATCTGCGGGAAGCGGCCGCCCAGAAGGACGGAGACCAGGGGATAAAACAGGCAGAGCAGTAACAGGATCCCCTGAACTGCATCGGGCTTGCGTAGAAAATCCTCCCTGCTGTGTCGGCTCTCATACAGGAACAGGACGCCGCAGAGCAGGAACAGCGGCAGGGCAAAATATTTTTGGATCGCTTCTGTCCCAAAGCGGGCAAAAAAGGCGAAAGCAATCCACAGATTTGCGATTCCAAGAGCAAATTTTGCCGCCCATGGCGCTTTCCGCCCATAAGACAGCGCGAGCGCGGCCAGAAGGAAGAGCAGAAGGACAATCTGTAAGCCCCATGTGTGCCCGTTGTAGGCCCCAATAACCGCCCAGAATACCTTTGCCATACTTCCCCACCTCTCCGAGCCCTGGTGCTGTCTATTGTAGCAGATCGGACGGCCCTCCTCAACTGTGAGTGCTGCATTGAGCCGAGATTGCGCGGCGGGCCGGGGTATGCTATAATATTTCTCACTGAACGCGGGAAGGAGGGAGTGCCATGCTGAAGCTGCTGCTGGGCCGGGCGGGGACGGGCAAGACCCACGCCCTGCTGGAGACCATCGCCGTCCAATGCGGCCGGCCCCAGGTGCTGATCGTGCCGGAGCAGCACTCCCACAACATGGAGCGGCAGTTGTGCGCCATGGGGGGCAACCAGGTCTCCCTCCACGCGGAGGTGCTCTCCTTCACCCGCCTGGCCAGCCGGGTATTTTCGGTGTACGGCGGCCTGGCCGCCCCGGCCCTGGACGGGGGCGGGCGGCTCCTGCTGCTGTGTGCCGCCCTCAAGTCCGTGGCGCCGGAGCTGAAGGTGTACCAGCGGCCCTCCCGCAAGCCGGCCTTCCTCTCCGGCCTGCTGGCTACGGTGGAGGAGCTGAAAACCTGCTGCATCACGCCGGAGCACCTGTGGACGGCGGGGGTGGATGCGGAGGGGCCGGAGGGAGACAAGCTCACCGACCTGTCCCTGATCTACGGCGCCTACGAGGCCCTCACCGCCCGGCAGGGGGCCGACCCCCGGGACAGGCTGACCCGGCTGGCGGAGGTGCTCGCCCGGGAGGACTGGGCGGCAGGGAAGGACTTCTATCTGGACGGCTTCACCGATTTCACCCCCCAGGAGCGGCAGGTGATCTCCGCCCTGCTGGCCAGGGCCAACTCCGTCACCGTGGCCCTGACCTGTGATCACCTGGAGGAGGACGAGGGGGGCGCGGGGATCTTCTCCCCGGCCCGCCGAACTGCCCGGCAGCTGCTCCGGCTGGCCAAGGAGCGGGGCATTTCCCGGGAAATCGTGGTGCGCACCGGCCGGGCCGGGCCCAAGGCCCCCGCCCTGGCCCATCTGGAGCGGGAGCTCTTTGCCCCCTCGCCCGCCCCCTGGACGGGGGAGGGGGACGCCCTCACTCTGTTCACCGCCCACTCCCCCTACTCCGAGGTGGAGTGGACGGCCTCGGAGATCCTCCGGCTGGTGCGGGAGGAGGGCTATCGCTTCCGGGACATCGCCGTGTGCGCCCGCAGCATGGAGGGCTACGGCTCCCTGATCGAGACGGTGTTCGCCCGGTACGGCATCCCCGTGTTCCTCAGCCGCATGAGCGACATTCTCCAGAAGCCCATCCTGGCCCTGATCACCTCCGCCCTGGAGGCCGCCGCCGGGGGCTACCGCTACGACGACGTGTTCCGCTACCTGAAAACCGGCCTCACCGCCCTGTCGGCGGAGGACGTGGATCTGCTGGAGAACTACGTGCTCAAGTGGAACCTGGAGGGGAGCGCCTGGACGGCCAAGCGTGACTGGGCCAACCACCCCAAGGGCTACGGCCGCACCTTCACCGAGGAGGACAACGCCCTGCTCTCCCGGCTCAACGCCCTGCGGAAGCAGGTGGCCGCCCCCCTGGAGGCCCTGCGCAAAAACCCGGACAGGACGGGGCGGGGGCAGGCGGTCACCCTTTACAGATTTCTGGAGGCGGCGGGGGTGCCGGAGCGACTGGCGGAGCGGACGGCGGAGCTGAACCGCCGGGGCCAGGCCGCCCTGGCGGAGGAGTACGCCCAGCTGTGGGACATCCTGTGCGGCGGCCTGGAGCAGTGCGCCCAGATCCTGGGGGACGCCCCCATGGAGCTGGACGAGTTCTCCAGGCTCTTCGCCCTGGTGCTCTCCCAGTACGACGTGGGCTCCATCCCCGTGTCCCTGGATCGGGTGAGCGCCGGGGAGATGCCCCGGCTGGCCCACCGGGCCTGCCCGGTGGTGTTCCTGCTGGGGGCCGACGACGGGGCCATCCCCGCCGCCGCGCCGTCACCCGGCCTGCTCAACGACGACGACCGGAGCCTGCTGGCCTCCTACGGGCTGGAGCTGGCCCCCCGGCTGTCCGACAAGCTGTACCGGGAGATGACCATCGTCTACGAGACCTGCGCCCTGCCCCAGAAGCGATTCTGTGTCAGCTGGGCCGCCGCCGGGGCCGACGGGGAGGAGAAGCGGCCCTCCTTTTTGCTCTCCAAATTGAAGGTGCTGTTCCCCCGCGCCCAGCGGGTGGAGGAGGGGCGGCTGGACGGCTCCTTCCGGCTGGCAGCCCCCCGGCCCGCCCTGGAGCTGGCGGGGCGCTTCCCCCAGGCGGGGGCGGCGCTGAAAACCCTGCCGGACTACGCCCCCCTGGTGGGGCGGATGGAGCGGGCCGCCGGGCTCACCCGGGGACACCTCACCCGCACGGCGGTGGATGCCCTCTACGGAAAGCGGGTGCCCATGTCCGCCTCCCGGATGGACAAGTACAAGTCCTGCCACTTCTCCTACTTCATGCAGTACGGCCTGAAGGCCGAGGCCCGCAAGGCCGCTGGGTTCCAGGCCCCGGAGTACGGCACCTTCGTCCACTACGTGCTGGAGCATGTGCTCCGCGCCTGCCAGGCGCGGGGGGGCGTGAAGGAGGTCTCCCGGGAGGAGCTGCGGGCTCTGGCCCAGGAGGCGGTAGAGCTCTATGTGGCCGAGGAGCTGGGCGGCCTGGAGCACGAGACCGCCCGGTTCCAGTACCTGTTCCGCCGCCTGCTGAAATCGGTGTTCGCCGTGGTGGACAACGTGGCGGAGGAGCTGCGCGCCTCCCAGTTCCAGCCCATCTCCTTCGAGCTGGGCTTCGGCGCGGGGAAGGATCTGCCCCCGGTGGAGCTCACCGTGGACGGGGTCACCGTCAGCATCTCCGGCTTTGTGGACCGGGTGGACGGCTGGGAGCACGACGGAAAGCTCTGCCTGCGGGTGGTGGACTACAAGACGGGGCGCAAGTCCTTTGACTTGACAGATATCTGGAACGGCATGGGCCTCCAGATGCTGCTCTACCTGTTCACCCTGGCCGACGAGGGAGAGGCCCTGTACGGAAAGCAGATCGAGCCGGCCGGCGTGCTCTACCTGCCCGCCCGGGAGGCGGTGGTGGCGGGCAGCCGGGCCATGACCGAGGAAGAGCGCCGCAAGAAGGTGGACGCCGAGCTGCGGCGGCGCGGCATCGTGCTGGACGATCCGGAGGTGCTCTCCGCCATGGAGGAGCTGGGGGAGGGAGGCCCCCGGTTCCTGCCCGTGCGGGTGAACCGGGCAGGGGCCATCACCGGCGAGGCCCTGGTGTCCGCCGAGCGGCTGGGGAAGCTGGCCCGCCACACCGGGCGGATTTTAGAGGAGATCGGCCAGGAGCTGGCGGCGGGCAACATCGCCGCCGACCCCTTCTGGCGGGGGCCGGAGCACAACGCCTGCCAGTGGTGCGACTATGCCGAGGCCTGCCACTTCGAGGAGGGGCACGGCGGAGACTGCCGCCGTTGGCTGCCCTCGGTCACCGGCGAGGAATTCTGGCAGGCGGTTGCGAAAGAGCAAGGGTGAGGCTGGCTCCCAGATACAGCCCGGCGCGGAAGTAATCGTCGCTCTCAATGGCGGACAGCTTGCACACCTCCGACCAGAAGCTGTCCAGAAAGGAAAAGGAGAAGCCCTTTTGCAGTTTGTCCAGATAGGTCTCGACAACGGCCAGCTGTTCGCGGTATTCTGGTGTCATCTCCGTGGTGAGCAGGCGCTCCAATTCCAATAGGTCAAACATAGCGATGCCTCCTTTGTAGAGTTTAACTCTACATCTATTATAGTGAGTACAACTCTACTTGTCAAGGGGTGAGAGAAAATGGCGACATTTGAAGAGCGGCTTGTAGAGCTGCGCACCAAGGCAGGGGTGTCCCAGCAGGCCATTGGCGATGTTTTGGAGGTGTCCCGCTGGGCCGTCCATAACTATGAGGCGGGCAAAAACCGGCCCGATTTCAACGGCCTGATTGCCCTGGCGGACTATTTCAATGTGTCTCTGGATTACCTGGTGGGCCGTTCCGACCACCGAGAGATTGTCCGCTAAACGGGGCACCCCCGAGGGCGCGCCTGCGCGGCGGGCGCCCCGCTTTTGATGTCAAAAGCGGGGGGAAAACCAGCAGGGGGAGGGATTTCGATTTCCCTCCCCCTGCACCCCCTCCTTGAAACGACCAATCAGGGGGGCCTCGGCCCCCCTATTGGATGTACCCCCCGGAGCTGTCCTACAGGTAATTCACCGGCGGCGAAGGCTTACTTCGTAACGCCTCCGCCGCTCGGGGCGGGCGTAAAAATTGGGGCCCCCGCGGCGACCCAACGGAGTGGTCGT
>ERZ1643247.2008-NODE-2008-length-16964-cov-25.960731_pt1 | contig 16964 bp, 17 predicted proteins | sample MGYA00579264_ERZ1643247 | MGnify/ENA primary metagenome ERZ1643247 (study PRJEB29033, sample SAMEA4952262) | chicken gut metagenome | biome: Broiler Chicken; feature: Gastrointestinal Tract; material: Caecum | place: Ireland | collected 2018 | study: Broiler... | reverse complement strand
TGAAACCAGGGAAATAGTAACACAATGGCGTGACAATATCATTAGCGGTCTTGGTACGCCACAGACCGCATAAATACGGCATTTTCCGTTTCTGAAAATCAAATAACTCCTCACCGGATATGGTACCTAATAAAATTCATTAATAATCAAAAATAATAACTACTCCATGTTCAAGTGAAAACTCTGCTGCTTGCCATAGAACCGGATCTTACATTCAGAGGGATATAGGCTTTAGCGAAATATTTGTTATCACCAAAAGTGTTACCAGTAAGAAGATTCTTATAGAGTTCTACGGTATCAAAAGCCGCATCACCAAGGAATGTTTTCGGATTGATCAGAGGATGTCTGGAAAAGAAGTTCTTGAGTGCTGGGATCAAAAATTTTGAATCGTGAACACATTTATCTTCGTCAATAGAAAAGAATATTGATATATTTAAACATCCAATAGTAAAAGAGTTCATTGAAACCAAATTCAACTATGTTCTATTACGCCATATTATACTGATAAACCTGACTGGGATGCTGTCAATGCATTATTACTTTATATTGCAGCAAAATACAGCAAAAAGAGGGTTCCTGTACCCCCAAAAACACAAGTATTCACGGCAAATCGCATCCTGGATATTGTACTTTAAGAACAACTCGGTATTGGAGATGCACTTTATGTAATACTACAGGGCATGACGATACCTACACTCTCGTATGGTGTACTAGCCCTAATATCTCCGGTGATGTAGGTGAGCCCGAGCAGCCTGGTGCTGCTTCAAACTAATCATTTATACGAAAGATAAATGTCACACCAGAGAACTTACTGCCCCATCCAAAGTTCTCTGGTGTTTTATATTATTGGGAACACACAAAACACTTTGTTTTTTCCATATTAAAATATTACTGTTTATTCTTCATCTTGCTAATGTGTTCCAAAAGTATCTCAAACATATCTTTTCCATACTGTTTTACTACTCTACATTCCTTATACATATCATATCCGCCAGCGCCGCTTGCTCTGTAGTTATTCATGCAGATATGATATTTCTTATTTTCTTCTATCGGGATACCATTCACTCGGATTTTTGAGATTCTTTGTCCTTTCGGCTTGTCATAAGCCACTACATAAGTAACTCCTCTATAAAAGTCAAAATTATAATGCTCGATTTTGGGTTTCAGAAAGCTCTCAGAAATTCCTATTCTTCCATCTTTCACTGAAAAATATTCAGCTGTCCGTTCTAAAGCTGTTTTTAAAATTTTGCCAGTTATCTCTAAAACAACTAACGTATTGGGAAAAGGATAGGTCAGTAAAATATCCCTAACTTTGACCTTCTGCGGCAGCCCAGGTACCTTGTTTGCCAGACTTGTGCAAGATATCTCTGCTTTGGTATATTCAAGTTGAACTTGATTAATAAAGTCTGCTAATTTAGATCCTTCTAGTGCCATCTGCAGATGGTCTTTCGGATACAATGGTTCCGGCAGAATTCCCACAACACTATCCAACCAATTTTGGACCTCATCTTCCATATTCTGAAATGGTAAAATATTGTTTTGCATAGGGATTTCCGATGCAAATATCATCTTTGAGCTGATTTTAATACCATCTGAAAGAGAAATCTTTATTTCATGATACGTGTCGGCGTTACATGCGTTTTGCACTACATATGTGCCACAAATCGATTTTCCATTTATCGGCATATGCTGATGTCCGGTAAGTAAAAGATCAAATCCAAGATTGCTACAAATTTTGAAACCTACGTTCTCTCCTGAAGTTTCCAAAATCTTTCCTGTTTCTGTATCACATTCCATGCCTCCATGATAGAGGCATATTGTGATGTCTACCCTATCCTTTATTTCATTATATGCCTTTGCAATACTTTCATAAGTATTTGTTATCTTAACCTCAGATAAATTTTCTTCCTTTTCCCAGACATTTACAAAATCCGTCACAGCACCGACAACGCCTACATGTATTTCGTTTTCCAATCGAAATATATGCCAGGGATAAACGCTGTTTTCGGTTGCTTTATCAACGCAGTTCTGACAAATGCATACAGCATTGAGCTGATCTAAAAAGGATTGCAGATACTTGTAACCATAATTAAAATCATGATTACCAACTGTAACAGCATCATACCCCGCCTGATTCATGAGCTCTGCCACTATATCCGGTCTGCCTTCCATCTGACTGTAATAGGAAAAGGGAGATCCTTGCAGAGTATCTCCCCCGTCCAGGATTAAAGTATTTCCATCCTTGCGAAAAGCCTGTGCTATATGAAGCAGACCTTTTGGTTTTCTTTCCCGATCCAGATAATCCGTCGGATAAAAATACCCATGAATATCTGAAGTAAAAATTATCCTAATCTGTTTCATCTTTATCCCCTTGCCAGCTTCACACGTATTTTGGTAGAAAAGAACTCAACAATTAAGACCAGAATGATCAGCCCTGCAAGAATAGCTCCAACTTCATTCCAACGATATGAGTTCATCGCAAAGATCAGAGGCGAGCCAATCCCTCCGGCACCTACCATTCCCAATACAGTAGCATCCCTTAAATTCATATCAAAACGATAGATAATCGTAGACATAAAGTCCGGAAATAACTGTGGCAAGATTCCATATCGGATTTTTTGGAACAGGGTACATCCACAGGCATCCAGAGATTCCAGAATTTTCGTATCCAGATCTTCGATTGCTTCAATGTACAGCTTTGATACCATACCAATCGAACAGAGTGACATCGTTAATAGGCCTGTAAAAGCTCCTGGTCCGGTTACACGGATGAACATAAGCCCATATACCAGCGGCGGAACAGTTCTTATCGCCATAATAATCACTCTTCCAATCAAACTTACCGGCTTCGGCACGATATTAGTCGATGAGATAAATGCCAGAGGTACCGCTAAAATTGCTCCTACAATAGTTCCTAAGAATGCAATACAAACAGTTTCAAGAAGCAGATATGCTATACCAGTTGTTGTAAAATTAAACAGCAGTTCTGTGTCTGGATGAAAAATTCCGCTTAAAATGTTTCCAGCAATTTCCAGTCCGTTATGAGTCATATTACTCAATTCAATCGTAGTTCCAGACCATGCGATCAAAATAACACAGACTGCAGCCGCAAGCAGATTCCAAGCCCAGCGTTTGGGAGCCTGTTCGTATTCTTTTAATATTCTTTCATTCATAATTCACAGCCTCCTATGTCAACTTCGTTCGCAGGTAATGACTCACAGCCTCGATAATCACAACCGTCAGAAATAGAACAATCAGTATCATGCCCACACTACTATATTCTCTCCAACCTATCTTCTCATTCAGAATCAGACCGAGACCACCGGCACCTACATAGCCCAAAATTGAAGCATACCGCACATTTCCCTCAAAACAGAATAAACAATTTGATAAATATGCCGGAAGCACTTGAGGAATAATTGCATTTATAAAACATCTGAGCTTACTTGCTCCCAGCGCTTCTGCTGCTTCATATGCTCCCATATCTGCTGTTTCAATCAACTCATAAAGCTGTTTTCCCACATACGCAAAAGTAAAAACAGCAATCGCACAGGTTCCGGCAAGGGTTCCAAGACCAAACATATAGGTTGCAATCAATGCTGTAACCAAAGTAGGAAGTGTACGTGCAATGCTCAGGAACAATCGTGTCAACATTATGATAACCCTGTTTTTTACAATATTGCTGGAAGCAATTATTGAAAAGGGGATTACTACTACAGAGCCGATCACGGAACCCAGCAACGACATTTTGATTGTATCAAACAGCGGGGTCCATATCTGCTGTATATAATCCCACTTTGGCGGAAACATCTGGGCAATAATAACAAAAAATTGCTCCCCTCTGGAAAGCAGTGTTGACAGACTAAATCCTGTTATCTCACCAGATATTATAATTGCCCCCAGTAATACAATTAAGATTAACGGAGTTCTGGACCTGGATTCATTGATTGTCTTTCCATTTTCCAATGTCATAACTTTGGGCGGGAATATTCTATCATACAATTTCATGCAGCTTCCCCTGCCTTTCCCTTATAAATCTGGTCCAGAATTTCATCTGTTACATCCGATGAGTTACCGTCATAAATAATTTTTCCAGCACGAATACCTATAATACGATCCGCGTACTCCAACGCAAGTTCCACATGATGAATATTAATAAGTATGGTTATATTCATTTCCTGGTTAATCCGTTTAAAATCATCCATAACCTTTTTCGCTGTTACAGGATCCAGTGCAGCAACCGGTTCATCTGCAAGGATAATCTGTGGATTTTGCGCCAGGGTTCTTGCAAGTGCTACTCTTTGCTGCTGACCTCCCGACAACTGATCCGCTCTGATATATGCTTTATCAAGAATCCCTACTTTATCCAGTGCTTCCAGTGCCTCCAGCCTTTCACTCTTTTTATAAATCCCGAGCAGGACTCTTAAAAACGGCATATCCGGAACTTTAGCAGTCAACACATTTTTAATTACTGTTGTACGTGTTACAAGATTAAAAGACTGAAAGATCATACCAATCTTTCTCCTGAATTTTCTCAGTGTTTTTCCTTTTAAGCTGCTCACATCAGTTCCGTCTACTTCCAGTTTTCCATCTGTTATATCAATCATTCGGTTAATCGTCCGGATTAGTGTAGACTTTCCCGCACCGGACAAACCGATGATTGCGACGAATTCTCCCTGCTCAATCTGAAGATTTACATCATCCAATCCCTTCACGCCATTAGAATATATTTTAGAAACATGTTCAAACTTTATCATTCTTACATCCTCTCTGTCCGTTAAATCAAAAAAGACGGGGATTGCTCCCCGCCTCCGCATATCAGTGTGACCTACTGAGCATTTAATTCCTGAATCAGTTCCTGAGCTTTTCTCTCATTATCGTAATCAGAAGATTTTGCCGGTTTATAACCTGTGTGGCTGTAAATTGCGATCACTTCTTTTCCTTCATCCGTATTGCCAATATTAATAAATGCATTAGAAAGTGCTTCTTTGAAGTCATCTGTCATGATCGGGGAATTTTTGCTAACACTAACTGTATCATTATAGATTGCCGGTGTAACACCGATCACATCCGTCTCTGTTGTATCCCAGATAGATCCGCTTCTTCCATATTCGCCATTCCACTGATCTACATAATCATTTCTCACATCTGCATAAGCAAGAACAATATCAACCTGACCTGATGCAAGTCTTGCCATAGCGCTTCCGTAAGAATCTGACTGAACTGTATGCTCAAGGTCTGTAATACCTTTCCCATAGTTATCCTGCAGCCATAATGCCGGATAAATATATCCTGCAGGAGACGTTGAATTCATAACGCTCCAGTTTGCACTGTTAAGATCATCCCAGGTAAGTTCCTCGCCGTTATTAACTTTGTTTGCCAGTTCCTGACCTTTCTCAGAAGGACCTGCAATAATCAACGCCCGATAAGAAACTACCTGATCTGCAGTTTTTTCCGTTGGTTTTCCGTCATTCCAGTCCTTAGCATTATCAGAATCTTTATTCAAGCCGTCTCTCGTTGCCGTTAAAAGCACATCACAGCCATCATCATACAATACATATGTACCACCCGGAATTAAGCCAACGTCAGCGGTACCCGCAGAAAGGGCCTCACCCACGGCTTCATAACTTGTTCCTACAGTAATGTCTACTTCTCCTACATCATAACCTTCTTTGCTGAGTTCAGTCTTCAGCATATCCTTTAAAGGTTCTGTTGCAGTAATAATTTCATCAGGATCTTTTGAAGGAACAAATGCAACATTTAATTTATCAATTGTTGTATTTCCTGTATCCTCGCTTGTCTGATCCTGTGAAGAGGTATCTGCCCCTGTTGTATCATTTGAGCTTCCGCAGCCAGCAAGAAGGGATACTCCCAGTAAACAAGTTGCCATTAAACATACGATGCGTTTTTTCATAATTCTGTCTCTCCTTTTTTATATTGTTACTCAGCAATTGTTATTGCCTCCGTAAACACATTGTTACTACCGCATTTTATGCGGATGTTAGCATTGCCGGTAATTGAACCATCAATTTGGAATAAAAGGGTTTTGGTGATATTTCCATCCGCATCCGCTGTCAGAGAATAATAATCACTATACCCATAATTGCCTGTCCAATTTGAACCCGGCTCTATAAATTCTCCAATCTGCCGCCCGCCTGTAAGGTATGCTCCAATCCGAACATCTGACAAAGTTTGTCCAGGATTTAAGTTTTTGATCTGCATGGTTAAAGTCATTACTGTACCATTTTTAATATCTACAGGCTTAATTATCGAATAAACAGGAGTCCCAATTTCCGGATAATTATCTGTAGTTTCTTCTACAGCCTCACAGGATTGCGTTATTATATTAGAGTTACCCTTTTTTATTCTCATATTAAAGGGCCCCTCAACACCATCTTTCAAACGGAAAACAAGATTCTTGACCGCATTTCCATTTGCGTCTGTATTTACCGAAAACTCATTACTATATCCATAAGTTCCAGTCCAATCGGATGTTATTTCTTTGAATTCTCCGATTTGTTCCCCACCTGTAAGATATGCCCCCACTTTTAAATTATTAATTGTAGTGTTTGGCTCCATACCTGTGAGACGTATAGTCAATGGTAATTCCTGATTAGCAACAATCTTATCGGGAATACACAAATAGTATCCTGCCTCTTCTATAGGTGGCTCAGTTTCTTCTCCATCATATCCATAAGATCCTTGGGCAAATGTAGAGGAATCATACCATTTATAATTTGCAGATGGTTCGGCCCACGGCTCTGCCTGAGGTTCCGTTGAATCCTCTGGAACTTCAAAGTCCAAAATGCTTGTTGCTTCATCTAAAGTAATGCCTGTCTCTGTAAAACTAGTATAGTCTTCCTGTTCTGCCAGCCAATCTGTTAATTGTAATAATAATGTGGCATCGTCTTGCTCTTTATATCCATCGTAAGTAGTTTTTGTTCTTCCTGTTTCCTCATTTTTATATTTGGGAGTTGCATCTTCAACAGCAGAAGAATCACCTATGAATGCAGCCTTCCCAGCTCCTTTTTTTGCAATTGCAACATAGGCACCTTCATCAACGCCACCGCCTTCATAGACTCCTTGATCAACAGCCGATCCCCATTTATCCGAGCTGTCCAATCCTTCCGGCAAGTACACAATACCTTTCGCAACTTCCGGATCAAGAATTGCAATCGTCGCACCAGCATGCATAGCAACTGATTCAACGCCCTCTGTAATTCCAAAGGATTCGGCTGCCGGAACGATTTCCGTAGCATTCACATCCCCCACTGCATTATAGCGAAAACGAACACCAAACGTCTCGGCAAGCCAGTCGCTGCTTTCAACATTCTGCATTGCCTCAGAATTTTTCTCTTCATTGTCCATTCCCTTAGTAGGATCATCATATGCGCCACGTCTGTATCCGTTAAATACTTCTGCTGCATCCCAGCGATTTTTATTACGATCTGCATTATAATGATCTGCAATAAAGAACACACTTCCCCCATCATTTACATACTGCTCGATTGCATCCTGCTCTTCCACTTTAAACGGTACATTTGCCTCCGGAATAATAAATGCATCATATCCACTCAAATCCTCATATTTAATTGGCTCATCTTTCCTCAATTCCTGAACGAAGTATCCTTCATTGGCCAGATCTTGTGCATAGTCAGAAAATCCTCCATCAATTACCCAATCGGCAGCTCCCGCTGTTTGTGCATGAGTATTATCAAATAAAATTTTCTTTCCATTTGCATTGTCCGGAGTTATACTAGGCGCAGGATCTGTAGCACTTTCTGCCATTACTGTAGTCGTAGTAAATAACGGAGTACAAACAATCGCTGCTAACAAAGTAGAAACTAAAATTCTCGTCATTCTCTTTTTCATATTCTTGTTTCCTCCTTAAGTCAATGCCTCTGGTTACTGATTAAAAATATCAGATATTTGTAAAAGTTGTAATCTCTCCAGAGTAAAATTCGTGTTAAGATCATTTAAAGGTTTTAAATTCTCTCAATTCTCAGCCCAAAAACATCGTTATCAGAATTGTATAGTTATTTAGAATAGAGAGCTTATTATTTGTAGTATACAAAATATCTGTCTCAATCTTTGCAAATAGTCCCTAAAAAATTTGCAAACATAAAATCCTCTAAATACTTGATACAGGTGCACTATTGGTATGCAGAACAGGTGATCATTATTGCATCCATCCTCCTTTTAAAATTATAGGTTTGTCTTATACAATTAACACTCCACTTTCTATAGGCTCTTACCTGTTATACAACTAACCGAATAAATAGAATCTCCCACATGACAATTGTATATTATGTATATTACAAGCACTTTTTTTCTTATATTATTGCCCATATGCCACATTATCCTCTTATGTTATAATGTTTCCAAGAAGTGGTGTTTAATGGGACAGGGTTGAGAAATGAGAGTTTATGAACCCAATTAAACACAAAGAAAAACATGTAACTATGAAAATGGTGCTGCCTCTCGTTTTGGCATTTTGCTTGCTATTGCCATGTTCATCCATCATTGTCCTTGCTGAAGAGGGAAATATCTCAGAGAATGTACAATAGCTATGACGAAAAAGTCTTGAATATTTTAGATGATGAATTAATTCTGGAATTACAAGACTTGATTGATACAGAAATTTCTGAGAATCCAAATATAACAGAGGATGAATTAAATATCAAAATTATGGATTATATTACTCAGCAATACGCAGCGGTCCCAACACCGTATAGTTATCTTCCACAATATGAGAGTTCCCTTAATAGTGCGGGAAAAAGTTTATATGCCAGCAATCCAGTAAAGGGAACATTTGCATTATCTTGTGCCATAAACGCTACAAATACTGCTAACAGCTTATTTGTAAGTGATGAACTATATTTAGGAAACGGTGATGCGTTCCGTCATGCTTATTGGTGTGGATTGATTACAGATGGCTATGGAGCGTCATATGCAAAACAATGGGGAGATGCTCATGAATCTAACACTCCTGCTGGTATAGATAAAACTATGGATTTGCGAAATAATCAATCAGGCATAAATATCGCCTCAGGAATCACAGGTCCTTATTTCGCACCTCGTTTTTCGCAGGAATTGCTTTCACAAATTTCAAGTGGAAAATTAGTACGAATTGTTAATAATAAGTTGGTGGCCACAAATGGAACTGGGAGGAAATAATGCTATCAGCAAAGAATAAGAAATATATATACTCAATTTTAGGGTTTCTTTTCTTATTAATTGTAGCGGTTGTAGCATATCGGTTTATATTTATACAGAATTATAATTTGAATATTTTAATTCAAAATGATAGCAATCTATCTCTACAAGAATTAAGCATTTTTTGTAGTAATACGAAACTGAATACTACACATGTTCTTGAACCAGAAAAGTGCGTTAATTTACAGCTTAATCTTCCAGCAGATTTTGTTGAGGGGAATCTATCCTTAAAATATGAAGAAAACGGACTACAAAAGGATATTATCCTTTGCGGATACTTAGAACGTGGCTGTCACAAAAAAACTAAAATAGTGTATACCACAGATAATGAATTCCGAATCGAATAAAAGAGCACTGAGCAGTTTCCGCTAATACTGATCTTTATTCCCCTACACACAATAAAGAGACTGTTCCCAAGAATCAAAGAGCAAAAAGATGCTGTCGCATCTATGATTAGAAAATCATTGATATGCTCCCTTCTAGGTAGACAAGTGAAATAATAAAAACTTGTCACTTAGAATGGAGCATATCAATTTAGTGCGACAGTCCCATTTGTATGAGCGTTTCAATTCTTCTATTAATCTAATTTCATGGATTTCCAAGAAAATGCTTTAGCTCATTCAATAAATCACTATCTGTCTTCTGCAGATATTCCCCTCCATATAAATATACGGTATCCTCTATTATTCGGTTCGGGCTTCCCGTCAAAACCATAAACTTTGCACCGGGATCCCCTGCTATGTCTTCTATGATATCCAGACCAATGCCATCTGGCATACTACAGTCTATAATAGCATACCCATATTTTTTTAGATCCATTTTCTGTTTTGCCTCTCTGACACTATACGCTGTATCAATCTCGTTATCCTCTCCACGAAGTAAATTTACTAAAAGTTCAGCGAAATCAGGCTGATCATCCACAATTAATATTGTTTTCATTCATGTCCCCTCTTCTCACATGGCCTCTCCCATTGCCAGAACCAAAATTTATTCCTTATTTTGCAGCATATGGGTTTTTACCACTATCAAGGTTCGTTTTCTCTTGCCGCATTCTCTCTTTGTCCTCTATAGTGCTGATAACTATTGTTTTTGATAATTTTTCATAAAATAGCGGCCTATGCATAGCCAGTCTGATAAACTCAAAGAATAAGAAAAAGCACCAACCACCACAGAAAAGGCCATAATAAACCAATTTTCCTGCAGAACCACCGGGCAACATGTTTCCAATACCTGCTATTACCACAGGAACCAGATACAGCACTGCCCACAAGCTACCGTACCGAATTATATATCGATACCACTGAGGCAGAGTCTGATCATAGGATGCCACTCTGAGTTTCATCATTTTCTTTCCGACCGAGCCGCCCTTCAATATGACAGGGGCCAAAATAAAATATAGCACAAAGACGGGGAACCCTCCTGCGGTCCTGAGTATCGGTACCAATCTTGCTAACAGCACAGCAAAAAGTACTGCAAACGGGATATCCAGCATAAATGCCAGAAGCCGCCTTAACAGGGAAACCTCCTTCCCTCTGCGGAAACTTGCCTGATCCAGCTCTGCTCTGGTAGGCAGAAATTTCAAAAACGGTGCTGCCACAAAATATCCTGCTAAACCACCCAGCGTATTTGCTATCAGGTCATCTACATCAAAGAGGCGGTAACCTCTGGGATATATAAAATACAGTCCTGTCACCTGTGTCAATTCAAAAAACAAAGACAGAAGGAAAGACAATACTGCCGTTTTCCTTAAACTGCACCGGAAATAGTAGCGAAGGTAAACACCAAAGGGAACTGTCATTGCAATATTGAATATAACCTGAAAGAGAGCTCTGTTATTAATCAACGTCAGCCAGCTTACCGGATCTGCGATATGTGCATGAGACTCCTTTATAATATCCTGTACAAATTGGAATGGAACCAACTGTGCTCTGGGGCCTGTCATCGCAGCTACCTCTTCCATGGAAGGGAGCGGCAGAATAACGAGGAAATACGCACAAAGCAGATACAGAATAAAGGAATATACAATCAGGATCCTCATGCTCAGTACCGAACCATATTTATGATAATTGTATAGCATATAAGGCATCGTAAATAACGCTGCGACAACTGGAAATATGATTACCGCCTGAATAATCACTTCTTTATAAATTTCCATGATCTCACCTCTTTCTTGTACTTCAGCATAGCATGTGAACCTTACGTCTACCTGACATCTGCCTGACATTTTCTTTAATTTCTTCTTTACAAGCTCAGTATAGGCATACGCTCTTCAAAACTCAATATACAAAACCTTACATTATCCTTGCATTTTTGTCACATCCGGTGGCGTATGTTATCCAGACAATAATAAAGTTAAATATCTGACGGATTTATAGGTATGGCATTCAAAGATGTCTTTTGATATAATGAGGAAGTAATAATTTTCTTCTTTTCATTTACTGAACTTGGATAATGTACATGGGTGATCTTTTGGAAAAAATTATATTATATATCCATGGAAAAGGCGGAAGCCATCTTGAAGCTGAACAATATAGAAAATCCTGTCCGGGTTTTGACATTACAGGCGTAAACTATACTGATGATTTCCCATGGATTGTAGAAAAGCAAATTAAAGAAGCGTATGACAACGCGCATAAAAATCACAGATATATTTACATCATTGCCAATAGCATAGGTGCTTATTATGCTATGCATACACTCCAGAACTGCCAGATAGAAAGAGCTTTCTTTATATCACCTGTACTGGATATGGAGCGTCTTATCCTTGACATGATGCAGTGGGCAGGCGTAACAGAAAAAGAACTCTGTGATAAAAGAGAAATACCGACCTCTTTTGGAGAGACACTTTCATGGGAATACCTAACCTTTGTCAGAGATAATCCAATAAACTGGACTGTTCCAACTGAAATTCTTTACGCAGGTAACGACCATCTCACATCCCGGAATACAGTTATGGAATTTGTAAATAAGCATAACGCCAGATTGACCGTCTTAGAAAACGGGGAGCATTGGTTTCATACTGAGGAGCAGCTTGCCTTTTTAGACAAATGGCTGAGAAATGTAATAAATCTAAACGATCCCCTTCATTAACTATGAAAGATTGCAAGCTATTATTTCATTCTATGCATTTAGTACCTCCGTAACCGTCGGTTGCGGGTTAGTTGCTGGCACGCAACCGCACATCTGCCCTATAATTAAGGCAAGAGGAGGTGTATGATATGGCACTTAATGAAAACATCAAATCCAGACGTATGCAGCTAAAAATGTCGCAGGAATATGTGGCAGACCAACTGGGCATCAGCCGGCAGGCAGTTGCAAAATGGGAATCGGGCCAAAGCCGTCCTACATCATCAAACTTGACCGAACTGGCTGCCTTATTTGAAATGGATGTATCTGAACTGGTCGATCCGCAGAAATGGGTCGAAGATAAGAAAGAGGCAGAAACTCTCAAAAAAGATTCACAAAGAAATGCAAAGATGCATGTTGGCAGAGTCCTTTCTTACCTCACAATCAATGCCGGATGGGACGGATATTCTTCCGGTTTATATTCGCCCGTTCCTCTATATTGGCTTGCAATTTTAGCAGTCGGACTTATACTGCTCTTTCTGACATCCATAGACATGAATAAAAAATGTAAGCTCAAGGGACTGCAAATTGCAATCGGGCTTGTCACGATCTTCTCTATCTTCATTATGCCTGATCTTATTCCGGTCCAAAACACAGGGGTTCGATATCTCCTTTCAGATATTGTTACTGCTGTATGCCTGATCGTGCTGAACCTGAAATACTGGCGTTATATCTGGAGGAAACCACGAAATTAAGAGCTTTCTTGATTGCAAAGCACACAGAGGACTATTATGCTATCACTATTCAACAATCCAAACAAAAGAAACTACACCGCTGTCTTCGTAGATTATGAGCATTGGTTCTATTCTATGAAACATGATTATCACACCAAACCGGAAGTAACCGAGTGGATGGCGGGAATCGGAAAAGATTACGACGTGAAGCATTGGCTTGCTTTCGCTAACTTTAATTATGAAGAAATTGGTCGGGAGATGCAAATACTCCAGACAGCAGGCTTTCAGGTAATCAATTCCTGCCATAACTTCACATATCATAAAAAAGGACAGACAGAGTTCTCACTTTTGAACCAACTTTACCAGTATACAATTAATTATCCAGAGGTAAAAACTTACATCCTCTTTACAGGGAATGGGGACTTTGAATCTGCAGTCCGATTCCTTCGTGAAAAAATGGACAAAACGGTCATTATCTGGGCTGTCCGCAATACATTTAGTGACAGACTCCGCGGTGCTGCCAATGAAACACACGAGTTTCCCAGTCAAAGCCGGATGGATATTATGTATCCCCTGATAGTGGAAAATCTTACATATATTAAGTCGCATCCACACATTGTTCCGACCTTTCGGGGAACAGTTCAGGCAATATCACAGAAATATGGAATTCCGACTAAGCTGATCCATACAACACTTTCTGAAATGATTTCGAAAGGTCTGGTGATCCAAAAAGAACAAACTTCTCCCAATGGACGCACAGCACGCATTATCTCTGGGAACTGGGAAGAACTTAGTAAAGAAGGACTCGTTGAATAATTTATTACTTTCTTGCTTATTATAGAGGGTTCATGCAACTGCTGCCCTCTATTTTGTTACCCGGAAATGAAAAATGAAGATATCTTACAAGCCTTTTTCTCTTTTGGATGATAAAATGAAAAAGTTCAAGGAGGAAAAAATCTATGAGAAAAGAAACCCGAACCGTTGTCTACGATGAGGATCTTCATATAGAAGCATACCGCTTTGAGGGAATCATTCAGCCGTTTCCCAATCACTTCCACGAATACTATGTAATCGGTTATATTGAGTCAGGAGAACGCAGTCTCTCCTGCAAAACTCAAGAATACACACTGTCCAAAGGCGATATAGTTTTATTCAATCCCGGCGACAGCCATGCCTGTGTCCAGACCGATGGGAACACACTGGATTATAGAAGCCTAAATATCTCACAGGATGTCATGCTTGATCTCTCACAGGAAGTTACCGGAGAACGGAACCTGCCGGGTTTTTCGCAAAATGTATTGCAAGATAAGGAGATTACTTGCTGTCTGCGCATATTACATGAACGGATTATGAATGGTTCTACTGAATTTGATAAGGAAGAGAGCCTGCTGCTTCTGATTTCCCTGCTCATACAGCGTTATGGTCAGCCATTTACCGAAATCGTACCCGATTGTAGAAAAGAAATTGAAAAAGTCTGCCTATTTATAGAGCAAAATTATAATAAACGGATCTATCTGGATCAGCTCTGCAGTTTTTCAGGATTGAGCAAATCTACTCTCCTGCGGGCATTCACGAAATCAAAGGGCATCACGCCCTACAGATATCTTGAAAATATCCGTATCACAGAAGCAAAAAAGCTGCTGGAACAGGGAATACCACCGGTTGAAGCCGCTATTCAGACAGGCTTTTCCGACCAAAGCCATTTTACCAATTACTTTAACAGCTTTATCGGACTTTCACCCGGAAATTACCGTGATATATTTCTAAAGAAAAATGATTCTGGAGGACTACACAATGAATAACAAAGCAGCAACAGGCCATCTTTCTGCCCTGATAACAATCCTGATCTGGGGTACTACGTTTATCTCAACAAAAGTACTTTTATCCGATTTTCAGCCAGTGGAAATCCTATCTTCCGCTTCATTATTGGCCTGCTTGCTTTATTTCTCATATATCCCCGGCGCCTGAAAGGAACAACTCTCAGGCAGGAGTTCACTTTCGCCGCCGCAGGTTTATGCGGGATCTGCCTGTACTATCTTCTGGAGAACATAGCATTGACCTATACTATGGCCTCTAATGTAGGGGTTATTATATCCGTAGCACCATTTTTTACAGCAATCTTATCCCATTTGTTTCTAAAGAAAGAAGAAAAGATGGGCGCAGGCTTCTTTATTGGCTTTGCTGTAGCTATGGTTGGTATCGTATTGATCAGCACTAACGGGGCCTCTCTGAAGTTGAATCCTTTCGGGGATGTGCTGGCACTGCTTGCTGCTTTTATCTGGGCCTGCTATTCGATTCTCTCACGCAGGATCAGCGAATATGCGTATAATACGATCCTCACAACAAGACGTATATTCTGTTATGGCATACTGTTTATGATCCCGGCCATGTTCCTTTTCGACTTCAAGCCCGGATTGCAGCGATTTGCAGATCCTGTGCATCTGTTGAATCTTCTGTTTCTTGGCCTGGGAGCTTCTGCCCTCTGTTTCGTAACATGGAATTCAGCAGTCAAACTGCTTGGGGCAATAAAAACCAGTGTCTATATCTATCTGGTACCTGTTATCACCGTAGCCGCGTCCTTCCTGATCCTGCATGAACCGCTTACATGGGCTACCTGCGCAGGAACAATTTTAACACTGGGCGGCTTGCTGCTCTCTCAAAAAAATCAATTCAAGAAATGAGGTTAATACAATGAATTTACAAAATGAAAAATGCGTTATGGTAATCGATGAAAACCTTCCCCTTGGCCTTATTGCTAATACTGCCGCTATCATGGGAATTACTCTTGGAAAAGAAATGCCGGAAGTTGTAGGTAGAAACGTAATGGATCAGGACGGATATCTCCATCCTGGAATCATAGAATTCCCAGTTCCCATTTTAAAGGCAGATCCTGCTGCCATTAAAGATATCCGCGAAAAACTTTACGAAGCTGAATTCCAGGACTTATACGTTGTGGACTTCTCTGACCTGGCGCAGGGCTGTAAAACATATGATGAATTTATTGAAAAAATGTCCGTTACCTCTCAGGAAACACTGTTATACTACGGGATCGGAATCTGCGGGCCGAAAAAGAAGGTAAATAAACTTACCGGCAGTCTTCCACTTTTACGGTAGATTATCTATCTACCAAAAAAAAGTCTTTTATACTCAAATTTTCATATTCTCAGAACTTATCCTGTAGTATAATTAGCCTATACTATCATTAATTGCAAGGGAGGATCTGAAATGCGGAAGTATGCAATGATTTTACTGTTAGCCGGCTCCATTCTGTTTACATCCGGATGTGTCTATTCACACAATTATGATGAAAACGGGAATGAAATGACCGAGGATGAAGTAAATGAAGCCATTGATGACATAAAAGAGAATGTCAAGAATGACATAGATGACGCTCTCTCTTCAGAAACCAGCAGCACGGTTATCGGCACAACTATAGATCTGGACCTTACTTCCGAAGACACTGATATTTATTCGATACAATTAGCCGATGAAACGAAAGCTACACTTCGTTATTCTTATAGTATAGATGATGCGGATAATGTAATTCTGGGCTATCATGGAGAAGATAACGCCCCTGCTGAACTGGAGCTTTCTCCTGCAACCGAAGAAGACTATGACGCCATCTGGGAAGAGGCTCCCATAACACTACATAGTGGTGAAACGACATTTTATCTGCGTGGGGAAAATGTGCACTGCAGGATGATCTTACAAATTGAGAATATAGAAGAAGATAATTTGGTTAACGCTCAGGAGATAACCCAATAACCAAATTCCAGATATTTTAAGCAGCAGGCCCTTTAGTGGCCTGCTGACAGCATTTTATATCAGACATAGTTTCTCACATAAATCCTACAATACGGGAATTTTCTTCTTCTTTACCGAAGGAAACGGTTTATCCAGCCTTTCCAGTATTGCCGTCTCTATTTGTCACGAATCATACTCCTTACA
>ERZ1643247.2005-NODE-2005-length-16971-cov-27.287066_pt1 | contig 16971 bp, 18 predicted proteins | sample MGYA00579264_ERZ1643247 | MGnify/ENA primary metagenome ERZ1643247 (study PRJEB29033, sample SAMEA4952262) | chicken gut metagenome | biome: Broiler Chicken; feature: Gastrointestinal Tract; material: Caecum | place: Ireland | collected 2018 | study: Broiler... | reverse complement strand
CTAGAAAGATTATGGAGCAGTATATTCTATACACAGATTATGTATTGAACCAGATTCAGGAGATGCTGCACCTGAAAAAGGAGAAAAAGCTGAAAAATATTGAGGAAATGAAGTATCAGCGTTACATAGAAGGAGAGCCGGAACTTTCTTCTCTGATGACACAGTATGCCCGCAATCTGTCCCGGCTCTATGTACTTGTTTTAAGGCGGGTAAGAAATGAATATTGATCAAACTTCACGAAGTTTGACTGCTCCCGCAGCCTGCCTGCGGCGGTTCTCATCGATTGCCGCATAGTGTTTTTTGGTCGTATTGACGTCTTTGTGCCCAAGTACGTCGGCCACAAGATAAATATCACCTGTCTCTTTGTAGAGGGCTGTACCGTAGGTGCTGCGAAGCTTATGCGGCGTGATTTTTTTGTTCGGAGTCACCTCGCGGGCATATTTTCTGACCATATTCTCGACAGCCTGCACGCCCATGCGTTTTCTCTGAGTAGAGAGGAAAAGAGCATTCTCGTGGCCAGAGAGCGGGATAGTAGTCTTGCGTGTCGTATACATATAAGTCTTGAGAGCGTTTTCGACTTCTTCACCAAAGTAGACAACCATTTCGTTCCCGCCTTTCCGTGTCACTTTGATCCCGTTGTTTTTGAAATCTACGTCCTGTATATCGAGTCCGACGCATTCAGATACACGGATACCCGTTCCGAGAAGAAGGGTCAGGATTGCAAGATCGCGGTTCTTTGTCTTTTCATAATATACTTTGCGCTGACCGGTAAGATTGTCTCCGCCGTGGTCTACATAATCGAGAAGCTTGACCACCTCATCGGTATCGAGACGGATGATGGCCTTATCGTGCAGTTTTGGCATATCGACGAGTAAAGTCGGATTGCTGGTGATCGCCTGTCTCTTGTAGAAATAGCCGTAAAAACTCCTCAGAGCCGACATCTTGCGCGCGAGTCCTTTTTCCGTGTTCGTAATCTGTTTCTTTTCGTCATTTTCGTATACTTTAAGATATTCCTGATATTCCTCGATATCAACAGGCTCCAGACGTTCCAGATCCTGCAGGGTGAACTGATCAATACTGTAATTCTTATATACAGGATTATTTTCCATTAAAAAATGAAAGAAAACACGGATGTCATATGCATAGGAAATGCGGGTCCTTGCCGATGTAGTCGGTTCGATTGCCCGAAAATAATCTTTTGCAAACGGCGGCAATGTCTTAAGAATCGACCTGAGCCGTAACGTATTGTCAATATATTTCTGTTCATGATAAGTTTTTGATGTTGTTGTTTCTTTAGTTTCTGATGCCCCCATAATTATTTAACCCCTTATCAATAAAAAGATGAATTATAACGAAATTGCCTGTTTACAGATATATTATAGCTGAACAGCTTCTTTTTGTCTATATCTATTGGAAAAATCGGTATTTGTCGTATAGATTGAAATGTATAGATAAGAGGCCGGATCAGACTTTTCCAGTACTGCTCCGGCCATTAAGTGGGTGTATAATATATATCAATACATAGGGATGTATATTGATACCGTCAATTATTTCAGATAAGCTGAATCATTGTATGCAATGATCAGATTCTGACCTGCCTGAATATCATCTGAATCGAGGTTATTCATATCTTTGAGCACCTGTACATATTCAGCTACAGAATTGTAGTCATTTGTCATTGTATCTTCAGCTATTGCCCAAAGTGTATCCCCTGACTGGATCTGAATGCTTTTGTAATATTTATATACGGTCTTATCAGCAGATGTTTTCTCGTGTGCAGATACAAGAAATGCACCGAATGAAACGCAAATGACCAGCATTAAAACTATACCTGTAAAAACTCTCCTGAAACGTTTTTTAACGGAATTGCGTGATACTCTCTTTTTCATCTTGAAAACCCCTTCTTCATCATTAGAAATTAATACTCGTTAACCCTTTTAACAGCATAAATAAATTGTATACAAGTATACTTTTAATCGAACACTTATTCATGCAAACAGCTGTTCTGTATTTGATATTATAGTGCACGAACATCTGTTTGTCAATAGAAAATCGAACATATTTTCGTAACAAATGTTTGCTTTTTCAGAACTGCTGTGGTAGTATAATAAGTAGTAAAATTATCGGAGGAAGTTATGGCTAAAGGAAAGATAAGCAAAAAACAGCAGGAAATATTAGAATATATTAAGATGCAGATTCTGCAGAGGGGGTTCCCGCCGGCAGTCCGTGAGATATGCGAGGCTGTCAATCTGAAATCTACTTCTTCTGTCCATTCCCACCTTGAGACTCTCGAGAAGAACGGATACATAAGAAGAGATCCGACGAAACCGAGAGCTATCGAGATTCTGGATGACAATTTTAATCTTACAAGACGCGAGATGGTCAATGTTCCTATTATAGGTCAGGTCGCGGCGGGCCAGCCGATTCTGGCTCAGGAAAATATTGAGGACTACTTCCCTATTCCGATTGAACATATGCCGAATAAACAGACGTTTATGCTGAAAGTAAAAGGGGAAAGCATGGTCAATGCAGGTATCCTTGACGGTGATATGGTACTGGTCGAAGAAGATCATACTGCTTCTAACGGTGATATGGTTGTAGCTCTTGTCGACGACAGTGCGACTGTAAAGACATTCTATAAAGAAGAAGGCGTCTATCGTCTTCAGCCGGAAAATGATTTCATGGATCCGATTATTGTAAAGGAAGTATCCATTCTCGGAAAAGTGATCGGTGTAATCAGACTTTTTAAATAATACCTAACGTAGAGTTTGCTCTAAAAAGAATAAAGAATGGCAGTCTGTAGAATTTTTAAACTACAGACTGCCTTTTTTATAGTCTATTGTGTCTTATTCCGCAAGTTCTTCAAGCGTGATATCTCTTCCGTCTTTCCAGATCCTTTCCAGATCATAGAACAGGCGGTTCTCCTTGTCGAATACATGGACGATGATATCGCCGAAATCGAGCAGAATCCAGCTTGAATTTGCGCGTCCCTCGCGCTGTTTGAGATGATAGCCGGCCTTATGCAGCTCTTCTTCAACATTGTCAACAAGAGCATTTACCTGACTGTCGCTGTTTCCGTTTGCGATAATGAAATAGTCGGCGAGTACAGAGACTCCGGTGATATCAATGATTTTGATATCTTCCCCTTTTTTGTCGCTGAGTGCATCATATGCGATGCGTGCCATCTCTTTTGACTGGTTCATTTCATACCTCCTTCTGTGATATATAAACTGTACTTTTATTATATTATCTGTTCTTTTTATTTCCTATAATATTCACAGGTACTTACTGTCGTGGGATCTACTGCTTTTCCGCCGTCATTCAGATACCGGACAGTATTTTTCGCAGACAGATATACTGCCCTGTCGATATCCTGAAATACAATACCGCGGATCTCTTCAAGTCCGGGAATGATTTTACGGTTCGGTTCAATATAGTCAGCAATATATATGATCTTTTCAAGCAGTGTCATGCCCGGTCTTCCGGTCGTATGATAGGTAATTGCATCAAGAATGCCCTGATCTTTGATCTTGTATTCATGGCGGGCCAGATAAGCGCCCAGTTTTGCATGGACAAGCGCCGGCATCTCCAGTTCTGATTCCGTGAGCTGAATATCGTATTTTCTGCACAGTTTGATCTGATCTTTTGCAGAACAATATTTACCGCAGTCATGAAGAAGTCCTGCTGTCAGCGCTTTCTGAATGTCCTCACCATAGCACATTGCAAGCGAAGATGCAGTATACATGACGCCTATTGTATGTTCAAAGCGTTCTTTCTTGAGTTTTTTAGACAGATCTTTGCGGATCTCGAGAAGCTCTTCTGTCATAACTGTCAGATTCTCCTTTACTCTGATTTTATCTTATAGAGTGCGTTGCTTTGAATATATTCTGATACAACGTCCGGCACCATATAGCGGATGCTCAGACCCTTCTCTGCTCTTCTGCGTATTGTAGTAGAGGAAATCTCAACAAGCGGCGCCTGAAGGAGACGGATATCCGCCCCGTATTTATCATTGAGATAGCGGATCTGGATCTGCATACTCTCTGTGTCTTTATCATCCCTCATTGCCGCCAGGATCGTGCAGGAAGGAAAAATCTCGCGGAAGTTTTTCCACTGCTCGATGGAAAACAGCGAATCGGCGCCGAGTATGAAGAAAAATTCATGCTCAGGATACATTTCACGCAGCGCTTTCATTGTACTGTAGGTGTACGAATGTTTTTTTGCCGTCGCCTCATAGAGATTCAGGTGGAAATACGGAACATCGTCCGTTGCGAGTTTTACCATCTCAATGCGGTCGTTCAGAGACACTCCGCTCTCATCTGTCGTCTTATGGGGCGGATTCCCGTTGGGGAGAAACCATATTTCATCCAGACGGAAGTTTTCATAAGCAAATTCTCCGAGGAGAAGATGTCCGATATGGATCGGATCGAACGTACCGCCCATGATTCCTATTTTCATATTATTCACCCTGCGTATCTACCGGGGGAGGACGATCTTCTTCTTATCGTCTTTTCCCTCGCGGTAAAGCACGATTTTCTTGCCAATGACCTGAACAATCTGCGAACGGGTGCGCTCTGCGATTATTTCAGCCAGTTCGCGGGGATCGTCGGCACAGTTCTTAAGGACACTGATCTTGATCAGTTCCCGGGCTGCAAGCGCCTCTGAGATTGCCTCTGTGAGCCCCGGTGTCATACTGGATTTTCCGACCTGAAAGATCGGTTCCATTGTCATGGCAAGGCTTTTTAAATAAGCTCTCTGTTTTGTTGTCATCGTTCTCTCCTTCTTTATCTGTGATAACTGTTATAAGTTTTACAATTTAAAACGGCAGTTTATTTATAATAATCAAACTGCAGGCCATACATTCTGACTGTATCGCCCTCCTGAATTCCTTTTGCTTCCAGTTCATCGAGAATACCGGTTTCTTTTAAAAACTTCTGGAAGAATGCGAAGCCCTTCTCTGAATCGAGATTCGTATAACCGAGCATTTTCTCGATCTTCGGGCCCTCCACAACATACATGCCGTCTTCTACTTCAACTGTATAAGGAAGCTCTTCGTAGATTAGTTCGTCCTCCGGGAAATACTCCTGTTCAAATACTACAGGAGTGCGGTCCATGGTATCGAGCTGTGAGCTTACGTAATAGAGAAGCTCGGACACTCCTTTTCCTGTAGCCCCGGAGATTGGAAATACGCGGATTCCCTTCGGTTCGAATTCCTGTTTCAGGCGTTCTACCGGATCTTCCGCCGGATCATAGATCAAGTCTGTCTTGTTGGCTGCGATCACCTGCGGACGTTTCGCAATATCCGGATTATAAGCCTCGAGTTCTGCATTGATCTTATAAATGTCATCGATAGGATCCCTGCCTTCTGTTCCGGCGGTATCAACCACATGGATCATAAGCTTTGTCCGCTCGATATGACGGAGAAATTCATGGCCCAAACCAACTCCCTCGGAAGCTCCTTCAATAAGCCCGGGAATATCAGCCATAACAAATCCCTTTGCCCCATCAAGATCCACGACACCGAGATTAGGGCTCAGTGTGGTAAAATGGTAATTCGCAATCTTCGGTTCTGCGTTTGTCACTCTGGAAAGAAGCGTGGATTTCCCCACATTCGGGAAACCGATCAGGCCGACGTCGGCGATTACTTTGAGTTCAAGGTTGACCTCAAGCTCACGTGCCGGCTGTCCGGGCTGCGCGTATTTCGGCACCTGCATGGTTGCGGTTGCAAAGTGCTGATTGCCAAGACCGCCTTTTCCGCCCTTTAATACAACCTGACGACGGTTCTCTCCCGACATATCAGCAATGACTTTTCCCGAGACCGCCTCTTTGATGACGGTGCCTTCCGGTACATACAGCACAAGATCTTTGCCGTCCTTGCCGTGGCATCTGCGCTTCCCGCCGGGCTCTCCGTCTCCGGCTGCATATTTGCGTCTGTGGCGGTAGTCAGACAGGGTATTAAGTCCTTCGTCTACTTCAAAGATCAGATCACCGCCCCGGCCGCCGTCACCGCCGTCCGGTCCGCCGTTGGGCACGTAGAGTTCTCTCCGGAAGCTGCAGTGTCCGTCACCGCCCTTGCCGGATCTGATATATATTTTAGCTCTGTCAGCGAACATAACGTCTCCTTTTCTCTGATAATGTGATAAAAGCCCCAGACTGTAAATGTCTGGGGCCTGACTGTTTTACTCAGCTACCGGATAGATAGAAACCTGTTTCTTATCTCTTCCTTTTCTCTCGTATCTTACAACACCGTCTACCAGTGCAAACAGAGTGTCATCTCCGCCGCGTCCTACGTTCACACCCGGGTGAATCTTTGTTCCGCGCTGTCTGTAGAGAATGTTTCCGGCTTTTACAAACTGTCCGTCAGCTCTCTTCGCACCCAGTCTCTTAGCCTCTGAGTCACGTCCGTTCTTTGTAGAACCAACTCCCTTTTTATGAGCAAAAAACTGAAGATTCATTTTCATCATGGTTCTTACACCTCCTTGAAAATAATGTCAATGTATGGTTCGTATTCATTGCTGTCCTCTATCTGTTCCAGACCGAGAACCATGGAATCCAGCAAAAGTGAGGCATCATGCGAGGGGATCTGTCCGAATCGGAATTCGATGTTCCCTGACTCCTCATCAGAAACACTGCTTGTCTTGTCATCCGTAAACTTATCAATAGAATTGATTGTATTGATTACGATGGCGGAAACAGCCGCACATACAATATCGCTTCCGGATTCAGAATACTCAGCGTGTCCTGAAATATCAAAGCCCGCATATTCATGCCTGTCGGTCTTATAAATGGTTACTTTAATCATATGGATGATTAAGCGTTGATCTTGTCGATCTTAACAGCTGTGTACTGCTGTCTGTGACCATTTTTCTTATGATAGCCGGTTTTTCTCTTGTACTTGTAAACGACAACTTTTTTTGCTTTTCCGTCGCCGATTACAGAAGCTGTAACTGTTGCACCTTCAACAGTCGGATTACCAACGACCAGCTTGTCATTATTTACAGCGAGAACCTGGTCAAATGTATAAGTCTCTCCGGCATCTACACCAAGTTTCTCTACTCTAATGATATCGCCTTCAGCTACTTTGTACTGTTTACCACCTGTTGCTATAATCGCGTACATATGGCACCTCCTATAAACATTACTCGCCAGCTTCGGTGTCTGCAGCTACTGCAGAACTTATTAAACCTCGCTGTGCGGCATACTAGTGTAGTATAGCATACGAATTTTTATCCAGTCAATACTTTTCCGGTAAATTTTTCAGTTTTTCGTAACAATATTCAATGATACTCCGCCGCGTTACGATGCCGATAAACTTTTTCTGGTCATCAATGACAGGGACAAAGTTCTGATCCATAGATTTGCGGATCAGGTCTTCCATATCAGAGTCTATGGAAACCGGAGCGTAATCCGCTTTTCTCGGAAAATCCTGTATAAATATATTCTCGGCTTCTTTCAGATTCAGATTTGTATAGCGCTTGATTCCCCAGAGAAGGTCGCCCTCCGTGATCGTTCCGACATACTCTCCTGCCTTGTTCAACATGGGAATGGAAGCATATTTGTGATATTCCATTGTCTCGAGTACCTGACGCAGGGTGCCGTAGTCATACACATAGGCAACTTCGCTTTTCGGTTTTAAAAAGAACAGGATATTCATTTATCTGTTTTCCGCCTTTCCTAGAGCTGGGTAAGGACAAAAATTTCATACAGCGCGCGTATTGCCGCTTTGAAATCTTCATGCCGTACGCCGATGATGATATTCAGCTCGCTGGAGCCCTGATCGATCATTTTAACGTTGATATGGGCATGAGCCAGCGCGGAAAAGATCCTTCCGGCAGTACCTCTTGTCGACTTCATTCCGCGTCCTACAACAGCGATCAGCGCAAGATCAGACTCAAGCTCGATGTGATCCGGGTTTACGGTCTTATTGATATCGGAAAGGATTTTCTGCTCTTTCTCTTCAAAAGTATCTTTGTTTACGAAAATCGACATTGTGTCAATGCCGGACGGCATATGCTCGATCGATACTCCGTTGTCTTCAAACACCTGAAGCACTTTCCGGCAGAATCCGACTTCGGAGTTCATCATTGCTTTTTCGACTGTGATGGCTGCAAAGCCGTCTGTTCCGGCAATACCTGTGATCGTGTATCTCGGCTGGCGGCACGTACTCTCGACGATAAGAGTACCTTTGTCTTCCGGTCTGTTAGTATTGCGGATATTGATCGGGATGCCTGCCTTGCGCACCGGGAAGATCGCATCCTCGTGAAGTACGCTGGCTCCCATGTAGGACAGCTCGCGCAGCTCTTTGTAGGTGATTGTCTCAATAGATTTCGGGTTCTTGACAATCCTTGGATCTGCGATCAGGAATCCGGATACATCTGTCCAGTTCTCATAGAGATCCGCTCCGACGGCGAGGGCTACGAGAGAGCCTGTAATATCAGATCCGCCGCGGGAAAATGTTACAACCTCACCGTCTGCTTTTGCGCCGTAGAATCCCGGAATCACCGCATTATGCTTATCTTTCAGCTTCTCAGAGAGAAGTTCGTTTGTAATATCCGCATTAAAAGATCCGTCGTCATCAAAACGTACGACTTCCGCTGCGTCCACAAAATCAAAATCCAGATAGGCAGCCATGATCTTTCCATTCAGGAACTCACCGCGTGACGCAGCATAATCCTGTCCGGCCTGATTGCTGAAATCCTCACGGATCTTTTCAAAATCCTTATCCAGTGAAAAGGAAAGATTCAGCCCGTCGATAATCTCCTGATAGCGCTCTTTGATCTGCTCAAGCTGCTCTGAAAAATCTGAGCCGTTTGCGGCAGCCTCATAACAGGCATAGAGCATATCTGTCACTTTGATATCGCTGGAAAAGCGCTTTCCGGGAGCTGACGGTACCACATATCTTCTGGACTCATCCTCGCTGATGATAGCGCCGACCTTTTTAAACTGATCAGCGTTAGCCAGAGAACTTCCGCCGAACTTAACCACTTTCTTCATTTCTTTCACTTCCTCCAATTGTGTCTCTTCATTATATAATAGTCTGTCATTACGAAACAGTCCGTCCCGCATCTGATGCAGAAAAATACTATAGTGTTATCTGTATACCTCTGCGCGGGCGCTTTCGACTCAATATTATAGCGCTGTATTCACGGGTTGTAAACGGAAAAATGCGAAAAATTCAGCTATAAATGTTCTGGCAGCGGTGGAATGTTTTACTGCCGTTCCTCTTCATATAGCGGACGCCGTATTTTTTTCCTTGTGACTTCCACAAGGCCGAGCGCTGTCATATCAACGAGTGTAGTCTGGACAGGATCCTGTGCCAGACAGTATTTGAACTCATGAAGCAGTTTCTGCGTGTTCTCTTCATCCTTTTGGTTAATAAAATCTACAAGGATGATTCCCGACAGATTGCGAAGCCGGATCTGACGGGCAGCTTCCCGCGCTGCCTCAAGGTTTACTTTCAATGCGCCTTCTTCACTGTCCTTTTTCGATGTATTCTTTCCGGAATTGACGTCGATCACGGTCAGTGCTTCTGTGGGCTGTATGATCAGATATCCTCCGGTTTTCAGCCATGCACGCTCCATGAGCGCCTTGTCAAGTATTGTCTGCGTGCCGTAAAGCTTATCAAGGGGAAAAGACGGATCGTCATAGAGTTTCAGAAGTCCTGTCTTCTCGGGGAGTTCTGATTGGAAAAACAAACGTATACGTGTATACAAATCTTTATCCCCGACAATGATGGCTTCCATACCGTCCATATATACATTTTTCAGATCTGCTATGTATGACGGCGGAGCTGATTTCAGACAGGAAAAGCATACTCTTGTCTGAGCCGTGTGTCTGAGACTGTAATATTCATCCTTCAGTGCGCTGATTTCCTCCGTTACGTCCTGAAAGGGTGCATCCTTTGCATTTGTGCGGACAATGATGCCGAAATCATCATTCTGAAGGCCGCTCAGCTCTTTCTTATAAGTTTCTCTTAAAGACTTCGAGATCTTCGAGGAAACACCGATCCGCGTGTTCCCGTGAGTCAGCACGACATATCTTCCGGTAAAGCTGAGATTACTCGTTACAGTGGGGGCTTTTGTTTTGATCGCCTCGCGGCTGATCTGCACGACAAGCTCGTCGCCGATACATAACGGCTTCTTTCCTGATTTGTGTGTAAATATGGCGGTATCTGCGTCTTTCATATCGTAGTAGCAGTTAATGCCCTTCTCGATCTCAATGAAGGCGGCACCGATATTGGGAACAATATTATTCACTTTACCGATATAAATATCACCCAGACGGTGCCTGTCTTCTTCCCCGCCTGATGCAGGAGAACTGTGTATCTCGACGATATCATCATTTTCGATGAAATAAGTTCTTATCTTACCGTCTCTTTTTTCAATCAGAAGCTTTCGTTTCAATGAATTTCACCTCCGAGGGACTCAAGTGTAACGAGATTTCTCCTGCCGTCTTTTCCTGAATCTGCATACATTTCAAGCCGCCTGTAAGTAAATGACTGTGCGTTTAAAGCCTGAGCGGCTCCGGAGGCTGTCTCTGCTGAGTCTGCCTTTTCAGAAACAGCGCCGGTATATTTCAGAAATGTATCCATAACCAGGTCGGGCTTTAAGTTCTCGGTGCTTCCTGCGGCTGTGCGGATAAAGATTGAGTTGCCGCGGAATTCCCAGTCATAGATCAGCGGGCGCAGGTCAACTTCTCTTTCGCTGCGCTTTGTCTGTTTCATAACGCGCATCTCATTCTGTTCCATAAAATCACTGAACTGCTCTTTCCAGTCATGGGAGAGACTTCCTTCTGCGGAGCCGGCATCCGGAAGTATATCCTTTTTCGGGGTGATCAGATAATCAGCTGCGGCGAGAATTGTCATGCCGGTCATCTTCTTCTCTTCTGCAATCTGACGAAAGCTTATTACTTCAATCCCTTCCACACCGGCCTCATTCATCCTGTGTACAGCTTCCTCGCTTTCGATCGGATCAGTAAGCTCAATATCCATATATTCTCCATCGCTCTCAAGACCGATTCCGAGAGGACTGGCGAAAGACATGATCATATGAGGACTGAAACCGCCTGTGAAGGCAATCGGGATATCTGCCCTGCGCATGACTTTCTGAAAGTAACGCATTACATCAAGATGTCCGATAAACTTCAGGGCACCGTATTTTCTGAATTTAATTCTTGCCTTCATAGCAGACACCTCCTCCGAAACCTGCTGCCCCGCAGCCGGAACATTTCTCCCGGCAGTTCGGAGTTACAGTCTCATTCATTGCACGCTCCCATTCCCGATAAAGGAAAGAGCGGCTCACACCGATATCGATAAAGTCCCATGGGAAAATCTCATCTTTTCCACGCTGACGCTGATTATAGAAAGAGATATCCACATTTGTATTTTCAAATGCCTCCATCCAGAGATCATTGCGGAACGTCTCTGTCCATGAGTCAAAGAGACAGCCCAGACGGTATGCTTCCTCGATCACCGGTGCGATCCTGCGGTCCCCTCTTGCCATGACGCCTTCAAGAACAGTCACCTGCGCGTCATGCCAGTTGTATTTCAGACTCTTGCGGTTCAGCTGCTCGCGAAACTCATCATTTACGATGTGCGCCCTGCGGTCATACTCTTCTGCGGTATACATGGATGCCCACTGGAACGGTGTAAATGGTTTTGGCACAAAGAAAGAAGAGCTTGCAGTGATCTGGCATTTCCCGTGCCGCTGCTCTTTCGGGATTTCATAATATCTGCGCGCCACGCGGTCAGATAGTCTGGCAATCTCTTTCATGTCTTCTTCTGTCTCAGTGGGAAGCCCCAGCATGAAATAGAGCTTCACTTTTGTCCAGCCGCCTTCAAATGCCTGTCCGGCGCCGGTAATGATATCTTCTTCTGTCAGTCCTTTGTTTATGACATTTCTCATACGCTGAGATCCTGCCTCGGGGGCAAATGTCAGACTGCTTTTGCGCACGTCCTGCACCTTGCTCATGACGTCCAGAGAGAAGGCGTCGATACGCAGAGAAGGCAGGGAAATATTGATTCCCTTGTCTTTGAACTCGTCGATCAGGAAAGTGACAAGTTCATTCAGTTTCGAGTAGTCACTGGAGCTTAAGGAACTGAGGGAAATCTCTTCATGCCCCGTATTTTTGAGCATTGTGCGGGCATATTCTTTCAGTGTTTCCACGCTGCGTTCTCTGGTCGGACGGTAGATCATCCCCGCCTGACAGAAACGGCAGCCGCGGATACATCCCCTCTGGATCTCAAGTACAACTCTGTCCTGTGTAGCCTTGATATAGGGAACGACAGGCTTCATCGGATAAGAAGCATCGGTCACATCCATGACCACCTGTTTTCTCACTCTCTCAGGAGCCGCAGGATCATTAGGCGCAAAGGACTCTATGGTGCCGTCCCCGCGGTAACTCACATCATAAAACTGCGGTACATAGAGCCCTTCGATCCGGGCTGCCTGACGCAGAAACTCTTTTCTTGAAGCACCGGATTTCTTCCACTTTTTGTATGTGTCGAGAAGTTCATCGTAAACCGTCTCCCCTTCGCCGATATAGAAGATATCAAAGAATTCTGCCAGTGGTTCCGGATTGTATGCACATGGGCCGCCGCCGATCACAATGGGATCCTCTTCTGTTCTGTCAGCTGCGTGGAGCGGGATATGACTGAGGTCGAGAATCTGGAGGATATTTGTATAGCACATCTCGAATTGGATCGTAATGCCGAGAAAGTCAAACTCTCTTACCGGATCCTGAGATTCCAGCGCAAAGAGCGGAATGTGTTTTTCTCTTAATACCTTGTCCAGATCCAGCCATGGGGAATATACGCGCTCGCACCACGTGTCTTCCCTGCGGTTGAACATATCATAGAGAATCTGGATGCCCAGATGAGACATGCCGATCTCATAAACGTCCGGAAAACACATAGCGAAACGGATATCCACTTCATCTTTGTTCTTCATTACAGAATTAACCTCGCCGCCGATGTACCGGGCAGGTTTTTCTATGCTTAATAATATTTCATCACTTAAGGCTAATTTACGCATTGCTCCTCCTGTTCTCTTCTGCTTTTTACGGAAGTATCCTGTGTAAGTATACACGAATCAGCCGCTTATGACAAATAAAAGTTGAATTGTATCATCCAGCTTTATTTATATAGCGCAAAAAATCAGCCGGTGACTGAAAATCAAACAGTCATCGGCTGTATAAACTTGCATTATATAAATTGTCAATTAGTACTGATTTTACTCGATTCCGCGGTCTTTTTCTACAAGGTACTCAAAGAAATCAAAATCTGCATAATGGCTGTGCTTTACCCTGTCCGCACAGGTCAGTCCGACCATTGTTCCCGTAAATTCTCCGTACTTACAGTATTCATCAGAAAATTTTGTTGTATCGAAAAAACTGCCTATTTTTTGATATTCATTGTTGTCATAGCTCCATTCAAACCATGATTTCCTGCCATCAATATAAAGCCGCAGATATATTGGCATATCTTCTATCGGTATCCGTGTATTCAGAAGTTCCGTCTTTATTCCGTTTTCCAGATGGATGATGGAAAGTGCACTCTGGCCGAGTGTATCACTGCGGTATTTCCTCAGATTGATATAATTCATATTGTCATAATACAGGATCAGACCTGCGCTGTGCTGGTGTACTTCCGGCAGGAAATCCATTTTTGTCGTGATCCGTGCGTGTGTGCCTGTCAGCTTACGGGCAAGTATACTGACTTGGTTCAGAGATGTTCTCGACTCCTGCCCACGGATTCTTACATATCCGGGTCTGGCCTTTACGTCTGCAAAGCGCTGAGGCATAATGCGCGGAGCGTAATAAAAGTTTCCCAGGGTTTCTGCATCAAAATCATCAAAAACCGGTGAAGCCGGGAGCGGACATTCCGGAAGAGCAGGCTCCGGCACATGAACCTTTGCGATACATCCTCCGTCTGCCATCCTGAGCCATCCGTCTTTTGTCCATGTCATTTTCTGTATCGCGGTTTCCCGCCCCAATGTGCAGCGCAGTTCCGGAACAAACGGCCTTGCCGCGATATGTACGAGATAGACCTCGCCTCCGGGAAGTTCGACATAACTTCCGTGCCCGGATTTTTGAAGCTCAGTATCCAGATTAAAATATCTGGTTTTCAGATGATCCGGATCCTGCCGTTCATTGGAGTATCCGGGAACAGATGTTACGATCGGATTGGCAGGATCGCCTTCATAAGGGCCCCAGACATTTTTGGCTCGCGCCATTGTCACACAATGATTATAACCGGTTCCTCCTTCCGCGCACATAAGATAGTAGAGCCCGTTCTTTTTTGTCAGGTGAGGCGCTTCTATGCATCCCCTGTCCGTACCGCCGTTCCAGATCCGTTTAGGGTAGCCGATGATTTCTTTTTTGTCTGGAGAATATTCTACCATACAGATTGCGCCCGGTTTTTCATATCCTTCCCTTGTCTCCCATTCAAGGGAGACAATCCATTTTCGACCATCGTCATCATGCAGGATCGAAGCATCAAAACCGGATGAGTGCAGATAGACCGGTTTGCTCCACGGCCCCCGTATATCTTTTGCTGTGATCAGATAGTTATCTATATCAAAATACCTCGCATTCATAGAATTCATAACGCCGTAGATAACATAAAAGAGGTCCTCTTTTTCGCAGTACGTCAGACAGGGGGCCCAGATTCCTTTTGAGGAGGGCAGCTTTTTCAGATCGACTTCCGTATCGTCAGTCAGCACGTGGGTATACAGTTCCCAGTGTTTTAAATCCCTGGAATGGTATACAGGTATACCAGGAAACCATTCAAAACTTGATACTGCCAGATAGTAGTCGCCGCCTTTCCGGCAGATGCACGGATCCGGGTTAAAACCCGGAAGGATAGGGTTTGTTATCATGATCGTATATCCTTTCTGATTTTTACTTGTTTATATATCGTCCTTATGTTTTCCCTGTGCCAGATCTGTGACTGCACGCTCGTAATGTTTATCAAGGTCAAAGAAGATCATGCAGACTGCGCTGATAACGGCAGTAAGAGCCGGCACCCATGCAAAGGACATATTGATCGCCCCAAGTGCGGAAGCACTCTGGGACATGCCCTCGCCTAGTTTTTCGACAAAGCCGCCAGCAGCAAGGATCCAGCCGAGTGCGGCAGTGCCAAGTCCCGAACCGATCTTCATACAGAATGAGGCTGCGGCGTTTCCCATGCCGGCTGCATTATACCCGGCTTTCCACTCTCCGTAGGTGATCGCATCCTGAAGACATCCGAACATCGTTGAGCCGGCAAAGCCGAAACCGATTCCTTTGAGTATGGAGGTCATGCAGATCAGAGGATAGCTTGTTGTAAGCCCTCCGATGGCGCATCCCAGTGCCACGACCGCCATTCCCGCCATGTTCAGATAACGTTTACTGATCTTTTTCATCAGGAATGGTGTCACAAACAGTGTGATGATCTGAGCGGCGGAAAGCAGATTGGCAACCATTGCATAGCGGCTTTCGTCTCCCATGTTATATTTTGTGAAATACAGCACCGTACCGAAGAAAATAGACATCATAAAATACATAAAGAACAAGTTGCAAACCATCAGGAGCCAGTATTTGTTCCTGACCATAGAAGCGATGCCTTTTATAAATGATACGGATTCTTCCTGGTCTGCCTTTTCTTTGCTCTGATCTGTTACACGTTCTTTACAGGTAAAGAACATAAACATGTTCAGAATCACGAACAGAACCATGAGTATTGCTACGGTTATTGTCCAGCCTTTCTGTGCATACTGGTCTCCGCCGCCGAAGAAGCCGGTCATCTTTAATACTACTGTGTTGATCGTCATGGTGCCGAATGTAGAAAGCAGGTTGCGGAAATTTCCGAGCAGCCCTCTCTCATACTGATCTGTAGTCATCAGTCCCTGCAGTGCCGCATAGGGGACATTGACACCGGTATAGAAGATGGTGGATACCAGATTGTAGGTCAGGAACATATATACAAGCTGCGCCTTTCCCGTAAATGAAGCGGGTACGCTGAACATCAGAACCGTACAGACAGCCAGAGGCACACACAGATCTCTTTTCATTCTATTTGCCTCCTCTTTTCTCTTCCTTTGATTTAGATCTGCCTGTCTGACGGGAACCAGCCCGATGCGATACATCTGCCGAGATCCCAGCAGTCCCAGCCGATCCAGTCCGGATTATTTACGGTATCCAAAAGCAGCTTGTAGTTCCAGTAAAAGTTACCGATTCCTTTCTTCCATGCCGCAAGCTGCGCCTCTGCAAGCTGACTATAGATTTCCTTCTTTTCCTCCGGTGTAAAAGTCTCTGTTGACATTCCCTGTATGCCGTTTAATACGCTCTGCCCGCCTTTCGTGTCATGACCGCAGACAAGCGAATTAAAGAGACTCCATTCGCCGCAGATGAGTGGAAAATGCTGCGACATCTCTTCCAGCGCTGGTGTCAGTGTCTCCCTGATATAGCGCAGGTAGGCTTCTAATGTCTGTTCACAGCCGTTCTGCTCTGCGAACATCAGATACTGGTGCGTATCGAGCACGACATTCTGAAAGCTGTCTTCCTGCATAAAGCCTTTCCACGCAGCGAGATCATAACCGTCATGTATGACGATCGCTTTCTCTTCCGGCAGATATTTCCTCATGCGGTGGTATGCCTCTATATAGAAGTTTTTGAGAAAATCAAGGGGGACAGGAGCAGTTCCTTCCGCCATCTCTTTATCAACCGCCGGGTAGCGTTCTTCGATATTCATGGTATCCCACGCAGATTCGAGAAGAGGCTCATTGACGACCTCGATGCCCCACAATGCCGGATGCGCAGCGTAACGTTCCGACAGTTTTTCAAGCACCTGTAAAGTGAATTCGACACTTTCCGGCTGCTGTGCCCATTTGCAGACTCCGGAAAGACCGCCGTTGTCAAAGCCGTTCTGGCTGCCGGGAACTGTGTGCAGGTCTATGAGGACTTTCAGTCCGTACCGGTCCGCCCAGTTAAATG
>ERZ1643247.2004-NODE-2004-length-16974-cov-5.472191_pt1 | contig 16974 bp, 17 predicted proteins | sample MGYA00579264_ERZ1643247 | MGnify/ENA primary metagenome ERZ1643247 (study PRJEB29033, sample SAMEA4952262) | chicken gut metagenome | biome: Broiler Chicken; feature: Gastrointestinal Tract; material: Caecum | place: Ireland | collected 2018 | study: Broiler... | reverse complement strand
TCTTGACCGAGTTGTGAGTTCTCTCACGACTCGGTCTTTTCTTATCTTCCACCGATAAACCTGCCCCTCCTTTCCTCTATACTCCTTATTTTCGCCTGACCGTTTCTTTTCCTTCGCTTCCTGTTACGTCTGTCTAAAAAATCAGCCGCACGGTTTATCCGTGCGGCTTTTGCTATGAGTCAATTCAGAGAAAAAATTTCTTCGTAATTTGTACGCAGAATTTTTTTCAGGAAGATTATTTCGTCGGGATATAAATGACGCTGCCCGACTTCTATTTTTGCCAAAGCACTCCTTGTTATATCGCACCCTTCTAACTGTAATTTTGTGGCTACATATTCTTGCGTAAATCCGATTTTTTCTCGCAATTGTCTTATATTATCTCCAATCTTCCTCTCTATCGATACATTCATAAATAATCCCTCATTTTTTTGCGCTTATACGGGAGCAAACCATTAACATTATTATAGCAAAGTGATAAAACGTATTTGCACCTATATGGGTGCAAATACGTTTAAGGAGAAATACTTATGGAAAAAAATCGTTGAAGAAATTTTTGTCAGAGATAGAACCAAACAGGAGGGCGGCTGCGGGAAAAAATAAGATGTTTGAGGGAAACGAAAAGATATTAAAGGCTTTCCGTACGGAAGTTCTTATTTTAACGATAGTTTTGGAAATTCTGTTTTTTGTTGGCGTTACCATTGCTTGCGTTGATGGGGACGAGGGTTCTGCTACTATTGCGGTTATGTTGATGATTCTCGTTGCGATTTCCTATGCCGCAATGCGACTGACTTTTTCCTTTCTCGTCGACGTCAAAGCAATCAGAAATAAATTATACGGAATTAAAAACGACGACTTGTTAAAGTTGGATTCTGCCGAAAGGGATTCGGAAAACGGACAAGCGCAAATAAAGATCTTTACGGGGGCGAAAAGTATCGACGAGAAGGCGGAGGAGCTTTTGAGCTTAAAAAAACTTTTGGACGAAAAGGTAATAACGGAAGAAGAATTCGAGACAGAAAAGAAAAAATTTTATCGTAGGAAATCGTCGAGCAAACTCCTCTTTTCGCCATTGAACGGCAAAGGAATCAAAGAAGCATTGTCCGGGGGGCTTTTATAAGAAAAAACAGCAAAAAAACGCAAAAATTTCAAAATTTCCCCCTTGTAAATCTCTTTTCGGTAGGGCATACTGCAAATAAGCAGTTTTCCGAAAGGAGGAAAATCGATTATGAAAATGAAAGGGTATGCAATGCTCGGAATCGGCAAGACGGGATGGATAGAAAAAGAGGTTCCCGACTGCGGTCCTTTGGACGCGATCGTCAAACCCGTCGCGGTTTCGCCCTGTACCTCCGATATACACACGGTCTGGGAGGGCGCGATCGGCGAGCGCAAGGATATGATTCTCGGACACGAGGCGGTCGGAGAAATCGTCGAGATCGGAGCTTTGGTCAAGGATTTCAAAGTCGGAGAAAAGGTCATCGTTCCCGCCATCACTCCCGATTGGGGCAGCCGCGAAGCGCAAGGAGGATATTCCATGCACTCGGGCGGCATGCTGGCGGGCTGGAAGTTCTCTAACTTCAAGGACGGCGTATTCGCGGAATTTTTCCACGTGAACGAGGCGGACGCGAATCTCGCGCGCCTTCCCGAAGGCGTTGAACCCGCTTCGGCCGTCATGCTCAGCGATATGGTGCCTACCGGATTCCACGGTGCGGAACTCGCTCGGGTAGAGTACGGCGATACCGTCTGCGTCATCGGCATCGGTCCCGTCGGTCTGATGTCCGTAGCCGCCGCTGCTTTGAAGGGCGCGGGACGGCTGTTTGCCGTCGGTTCCCGCCCCAACTGCGTGGAAGCGGCGAAATATTACGGCGCCACCGACATCATCAACTATAAGGAAGGCAATATTGTTTCCCAAATCATGGATAAGACCCACGGCAAGGGAGTGGATAAGGTCATCGTCGCTGGCGGCGATAACGATACCTTTATTCAGGCCGTCACCATGCTCAAACCGGGCGGAAGAATCGGAAACGTCAATTACCTCGGTTCGGGCGATTATGTCCGTATCCCCCGAATCGAATGGGGCTGCGGCATGGGGCACAAGACCATTGCCGGAGGGCTCATGCCCGGCGGAAGACTCAGAATGGAAAAACTCGTTTCCCTCATGCAGTACGGCCGCTTGGATACCTCCCGCTTGCTCACGCATCGTTTCAAGGGATTCGAACACATGGAGGAAGCACTCATGCTCATGAAGGATAAGCCCGGAGACCTGATTAAACCCGTGGTCGTTCTGTAAAGTCCTGTTTTTGATTGGAAAATCCCCCTCCCCGCCAAAGAGCGGGAAGGGGGATAATTTCCTTGTTTTATAAAGTCATATCGCAGGTTACAGGTCTATAAGCTCGCATGTAGTTATAAATCCTATTGCGGGGATAAACTCGCGCCGAAAATTGCGGATTTACGCACGGGCATAATTGCTTCCGCAGGTTACAAATTCACTCCGTAATCGCTGACGAGAATCTGACCCGTAAGGGGCTTGGATTCGTCGGAAGCGAGGAAGAGCAAAATTCCGGCGACCTCTTCCGCCGTGCAGGATTTTAAGGACAAATCCCCGTGCTTGTTCATGGCGCCCATCATGCTCATATCCAACGAAGCGGGATTGAGGTTCATGGTCATGGGCGTGACGATGTTTCCCGGACACACCGCGTTACAGCGGATATAACGGTTTGCGAGCAGCATGGCCGTGTGCTTGGTAATTCCGATGATTGCGGCTTTGGAAGCGACGTAAACGGCTCCGCCTCCGCCGTTATAGCCCGCCACGGATGCGACGTTGACGATGGACGCGCCTTCGCTCATTTTTGCGAGCGCCGCGCGGATACATTGCATGGTTCCCACTTCGTTGATGGAAATGACTTTTTCCGCGTCTTCGTCGAGATATTTGTCTATCGCTTTGAGCCCCGTGTCCAGCACGCCCGCATTGTTGATGAGAATGTCGATTTTTCCGAACTTGTCCGCGGCGGCCTGCATCAGCGCTTTGCAGTCCCCGTCCTTGGAAATGTCCGTGGCGACGGTCAGGACGCTGCCGCCTTCGGCGCGGATTTTTTCCGCCACTTCATCGAGCGCGGCCTGTCTTCTGGCGCTGATGACGACGTTCGCTCCTTCCCGAGCAAACAACAGCGCCGCAGCCGCACCCACTCCCGAATTGCCGCCCGTAATGACGGCCGTTTTGCCTTGTAAACGATTCATAAATTTTTCCTCCGAAATTTTATTGATTGTAAAGTAGTGAATATTGTGGCATATTTGCGCACGCTTGTCAATACGGAGGAGTAAAATTTCACACAATTTTAAGAAATATCTTGCGGAGAACGCAAAAGCGTGATATAATGAAAGAACGGCGCGAAGAATGAAAAATCGGAGTTCGGGCGCAAAAAAACGCAGAAGGAGGACGGCTATGGGCGTGAGTAAAACGGATTTTGTCCGCGGGCTGCAATGTCCGAAGATGCTTTGGCTGGACAGTCATCGGCCGGAGGAGAAAATCATTCCCGAAGAAGTGCAAATAAAACTGGATGAAGGCAATGCGTTCGGGGACAGGGCGATGAGCATATTCGGAGCGTACGTAGAGACGACTTGTTATCGTGCGGACGGACGGTTGGATTATAAGAGAATGTTGGAAAAAACGTCGGAATGTCTGAAAGACGGAACGCCCGTTATCTGCGAGGCGGCTTTTTCCTGGTACGGAAATTACTGCGCGGCGGATATTCTGAAAAAGACGGCGACGGGTTATGAGCTCTACGAAGTAAAAAACGCGCCCGCGGTGCGGAAGGAATTTCTCATAGATCTCGGCTTTCAGAGTTTTCTGCTCAAAAAGTGCGGCGTGGCGATAGAAAAATGCTGTCTGATTTTGCGCGGAGCGCGGGAGGGAGAATATCGGATAGAGGACGAGACCGATGCGGCAAGAGTCCTTGAACGAACGGTGGACAGAAAAATATGGACGTTTTCCAAATTGAAAAAGCAGTCGGAGGAACCGTGCGTTTCCGTGGGAGAACAGTGCGACGAGCCGTATCGCTGTTGGTATTACGAGTATTGCCATGGGGAAAAGCGCTGATTTGTTAAGAACAGAAAAATTTTTAAGCGTTTTGCAACGTCGCGGCGCTTCTTTTCGTCTATATAGGTGAAAGGAGGAAAAGAATATGAAGATGAAGGGAAAATTTTGGATAGGTGTAATTTTGGCCTGTGTTCTAGCTATGGGGTCCTGCGGGGCGAAGGCAAACGATTTCGCCGTCGGAGACGGAGAAACGGGCGTGCCCGACGGTTTTCCGTCCGTCGAAGGGGATATTGTCCACGGCGGGAACGGCGACGGGGCGCAAGATTTGGAAATTTTTCCCGCTCCGGGGCAGCTCACCGCGGGGGAATGGAACGATAACGAAAATTATGAATTTTTCCTCAGTCTTTTTTCAAAGGGCGGAACGGACATGGCCGTCGGGACGGAAGAAAATTCCAAGGAAGAAAGCGCGGATTCGTTAGAGGTTTCCGAGGGGCAGAGCGCGGAATCGGCGCGCGAGGGAATTTTTTCCGAATATACGAACGAATGGGGGTTATATACGCAAAACCGCGTGACGATCGACGTTTTGGACACGGACGGGAAACCGTGCGCGGGCGCGACGGCGGAGCTTCGATTCGAGGGCGGAAAGACTTTGAAAACAAAGACGGACGCGCGCGGAACGGCGTATTTCTTCCCCGATACCGCCGCGCCTTACGAGGTGTTCGGCGGGTATGGGACGCTCGTCCGGCTCGAACGCGGGGAGGAGGGGTATCTGCTCGACGAAACGAGCCGCTCGTTCTCCGCGCTCGATCTCTGTTTCATGATCGATACGACGGGATCCATGGGGGACGAACTCGACTATCTGCAATCGGAGGTGAGCGACGTAATTTCGCGCGTACAAGCGGAATTTCCCGTCGCGGATATCCGTCTCGGATTGGTGTTTTACCGCGACGAGGGAGACGATTACGTAGTCAGAACGTCCGATTTTACGGGGGATATACAGGCGCAGCAGCGTTTCCTCACCGAACAGAGCGCAAGGGGCGGCGGAGATTATCCCGAAGCGGTTCACGAAGCGTTCGGAGCGGCTTTGAAGCTCGGTTGGCGGGAGGAGAGCCGAAAGATTTTAGTGCCTGTACTCGACGCTCCGCCGCACGGAGAAAAAAACGAACAGGGAAACGCGGTCGATATCGAAGCGGAGTTCGGAAAACTCGTCTATGAGGCGTCGCAATGCGGGATTGCCGCGGTCCCCGTCGCCGCCAGCGGAGCCGACACGCTGACGCAGTATTTAATGCGCTCTGCGGCGTTGATAACGGGCGGTACCTATGTGTTTCTGACGAACGACAGCGGGATCGGAAATTCTCACGAAATGCCCGCCGTAGGAGAATTTACCGTCGAATATCTCAATTCCTGTCTCGTCCGCGTAATCGGTGAATTGTACGACGGCATTCCCCGCGAACCCGTGGACTTCCGTCAGGAGACTCGTTAAGACTCGTCGGGGAATTTTTGTTTTGCTATTGACTTTTGTCTTCTTTTGTGCTATACTATCAACAGGGTATGAAAAAGAGGGAAAAGGATATGAGCGGAAAAGAAATGCAAAAGGACGTAAAAGCACCTGTTGCGGCCGTCGTGCTCGGAGCGATCGCAATCGTGGTCCTTTTGTCGAGCATCGTCATTTATGACGGGGATTACGAGTGGAATATAGAAATGCTGTTTAATTTCGTACGGCTTTGGAAAATGGGATTTTATATTAATGCCTTTTTTGCCCTTATTTCCGAGATGTTATATTTTCTGTTTCTCGCGTCGCTCGTCGCCGCGCCTCTTTTGACAAGAAAATATTTTTGGGCGTGTACGATTCCCTTCGGACTGCGGATTGCATCGGCGTTATTTTCGATGTTGGAAGAACTCCGTTCGTCGGAATATATTGCGACGAGAGCGGAAATCATAATCGTCCTGCTGATCGCCGGGATTCCCCTGCTGCTTTTTAGTCTGGGCGCCATAAAGGACAAAACCGTCGCGATCGCTTGCGCGGCGGCTGCCGTCGGAGTGCTTTTTATTTTCAGTATTTTCAGAATGGGGCCCTATATCATCGACAGGACCGTCGATTTATCGGGGCTGCTCGGGTTTATTCTGGGCAGCGCGGAGTTGTTTGTGTTTCTTTCCGCCGTTCCGAAAAAAGCCGAAGAGAAAGCGGACGGGACGGAGTACACTCCTTATGTCTCGGCGCAAAAATATAATCCTTATTCCCGAAAGAATCCCCCCGCGCCCGTTTCCGAACCCGTGAAGGAAGACGTCGAAACGCGACTGCGGAAACTGAAAAAACTGAGGGAGGAGGAGCTCATTACGGAGGAGGAGTATTCCGCGAGACGGGAAGAAATTCTGAAAGAAATTTGACGGAAAAATCAATGAAATGAAAAATCCCTGCCGCTAAATCATGCGGCAGGGATTTTCTTCAATAAATCGGAACGCTTTCACCCGTTTACGACGTCATACGCTTCGCCCCTCAAAAACGCGGCGAGATGCTCTTCTACGCGGCGGTGCAGGCGGAGCCGCGTCTCTCTCGGCTGCCATGCCACGTGCGGCGTGATATGGCAGTTTTTGGCGTGCAGAAGAGGATTTTCGCCGCGCGGCGGCTCGGAGGAGAGCACGTCGAGATACGCGCCCGCGATTCGGCCTTCGTTCAGCGCCCTCGCGAGCGCGGCCTCGTCGATCAGTCCGCCGCGCGCGGTATTAATGAGGATTGCGGTCGGCTTGCATAAGGACAGGGCGCGTTCGTCCACGATGTGCAGCGTTTCCGCGCTCTGCGGACAGTGCAGGGAAAGAAAGTCCGAACGCCCGAACAATTCGTCTTTGGTCACGTATTCGTAAGGGCAGTTCGGACGCCGCGTGCGGGTATGTACGATGACGCGCATGCCCAACGCCGAAGCGACGCCCGCCACTTTGGCGCCGATGTGGCCGAGCCCGAAGATTCCGAGCGTTTTTCCGCTCACTTCGAGCATGGGATAGTCGTAATAGGAAAACGCGGAACATTTTTCCCAATCCCCGCGCGCGACGGAAGCCGTATAATCGATAAGGCTTCCCGCGCCCGCCAAAAGCAGGGAAATCGTATGCTGAGCGACCGCGTCGGTGGAATAGTCGGGCGTGTTGGAAACTGCGATTCCGCGCGCTTTCGCAGCGTCCAGATCGACGTTATTGAAGCCCGTGGAATATAATCCTATATATTTGAGACGGGGCAGGGCAGCGATGACTTCCGCGTTGAGGTCGGTCTTATTCGCGAGCAGCACGTCCGCGTCCTTGCAGTTTTCGATGACCTGTTCCGCCGTGAGGCAGGGATACAGCCGCAATTCCCCGAAGGCTTTCAGGGAGGAAAAATCCACGTCTCCCGCAAAGGATACCGTGTCGGTGCCGATGAGACAAATGACCATAATTTACTCCTTTTGCGGCGGCCGAGCCGCCGTCGAACAACGTTCCGAATTTGACGGAAATATTATAGCATACGGGCGGGGAAAGTTCAAACATTTCGGGCGCACAATCGGTAAATTCGGTAAAAAAACAAAAAAGGTTTACAAATGTCTTGACAGATGTAAAGAAAAGGCGTATAGTGTTAATGTCTCGGAAACGGTTGACTGTCATCGGGAGGTCGGAAGGCTCAAGGCAGAAGCCGGAAAATCGGAAATTTCAAGACAAAAACTGAAAAAAGCGCTTGGTTAAAAGCCGAAAAAAGAGGACGAAAGAAATATGTCGGACGTGAAGAGCGAAGAAAACGAAATACCGTACGGGAAAGACAACGAAACGTGCGCTGAGCTGAAAAGAAAGTACGACGTCATCGTCGTGGGCGCGGGCGTCGCGGGCTTGAATGCGGCGTTGTTTCTGCCGCGGGACAAAGAAATTCTGTTGATTTCCAAAGAGAGCCCCCGCCACAGCGATTCCTATCTCGCGCAGGGCGGAATATGCGTTCTGAAATGGGACGGGGATTACGACGCTTATTTTCGGGACACGATGCGCGCGGGGCACTTTGAAAACAATCCCGATACGGTGGACTGCATGCTCCGTTCCTCGCGGGAGACGATCGCCGATCTGCTCTGTGCGGGCGTGCGGTTTTCGCGGGACGAGAAGGGGAATTTCCTCTATACCCGGGAGGGCGGACACAGTAAAAACCGCATCATGTATCACGAGGACTGTACGGGCAAGGAAATCACTTCCGCTCTGTTCAGGCGGGTGAAGCGGTTGAAAAACGTACATATCCGCCCCTATACCGTGTTGCTGGACATTCTCGCGGACGAAAAGAACGACGTCTGCACGGGCGCCGTACTGAAAGACCGCGCGACGGGGAAGATTTTTCCCGTATCCGCGGATTACGTCGTTCTCGCCACGGGCGGAATCGGGGGATTGTTCCGCTTTTCCACCAATTACCGCAACCTTACGGGCGACGGCGTGGCGATTTGTTTAAGGCACGGCGTAAAGACGGAGCACGTCGATTATATCCAGATTCACCCCACCACCCTGTATACGAAAAAGCGGGGCAGGAGATTCCTCATTTCCGAATCGGTGCGCGGCGAAGGCGCCGTCCTTTTGGACGGGGACGGGAATCGGTTTACCGACGAGCTTCAACCCCGCGACGTGGTCACGGCGGCCATCTATAAGCAAATGGAGAAAGAGGGAAGCGAGTTTGTGCGCCTCGATCTCCGCACCATTCCCGAAAAGACGGTGCGGGAGCACTTTCCCGCCATCGTCAGAAGGTGCGCCGCGGAGGGGTACGACGTCTTTAAGGCGCCCATTCCCGTCGTGCCCGGTCAGCACTATTTTATGGGCGGAATCGCCAGCGACCTCGAAGGCAAAACGAGCATGCGGCGGTTGTTCGCCGTGGGCGAGACCTGCTGCAACGGAGTGCACGGAAAAAATCGGCTCGCATCCAATTCGCTCCTCGAAAGCCTCGTGTTCGCAAAGCGCGCCGCGCTGGCGATCTCCAACACCTATTTTCCCCTGTCGGCGGAAGAAGAAAAAGAAGGCATGCAGGGCTTTGACGAAAGCAATTATAAGGACGAGCGAAGGCTCGCCGCGGAATATAAAAAATCTGTTCTTGGAGAAATCCAAAGACAAAAGAAAGAAACGGAGGCAAAAAATCATGAATCCCATCACACAGACGTTACAGGCGGATAAACTCATTAAAATGGCGCTGGAAGAGGACATCACCAGCGAGGACGTTTCCACCAATGCGGTCATGCCCGAATACAGAAAGGGCAAGGTACAGCTTCTCTGCAAACAGGACGGCGTAATCTGCGGCCTGAGCGTGTTTCTGCGCACCTTCCGTCTGCTCGACGAAGCGACGGAGGCGGAATTTTTCGTCTCCGACGGCGACGAGGTGAAAAAGGGACAGCTCCTCGCGGAGCTGACGGGCGATATCCGCGTTCTGCTTTCGGGCGAACGGGTGGCGCTCAATTATTTGCAGCGCATGAGCGGTATAGCGACTTATACCCGTTCGGTCGCGAAACTTTTGGAAGGAAGCAAGACCAAATTGCTGGATACCCGTAAGACGACCCCCAACATGCGCATTTTTGAAAAGTACGCCGTGCGCGTGGGCGGCGGAAACAATCACCGCTATAACCTTTCGGACGGCGTTTTGCTCAAAGACAACCATATCGGCGCGGCGGGCGGCGTCGCGGCGGCCGTCAGAGCGGCGAAGGAATACGCGCCGTTCGTCCGCAAAATCGAAATCGAGGTCGAGACGCTGGAACAGATGAAAGAAGCGTTGGATGTGGGCGCGGAAATCATCATGCTGGACAACATGTCCCCCGAAAACATGGCCGAAGCCGTGAAAATGGCGAAGGGCCGCGCGGAAACGGAATGTTCGGGCAACGTCACGAAAGAGAATATTTCTCGGCTCGTCAATCTGGGCGTGGATTATATTTCCAGCGGCGCACTCACCCATTCGGCACCCATCCTCGACGTGTCTTTGAAAAATCTGCACCCCGTGGATTGAACAAAAAAGGAGGAAAGGAAAATGACGACGGACAATATCGGCATCATGGCGCGGGAAAAACGTCGGGAACGCATACTCGCCGCGCTGGGCGCGACGGCCGAACCGCAGAGCGCGGGCGCGCTCGGAGACCGCTTCGGCGTTTCGAGACAGGTCATCGTGCAGGATATCGCGGTGCTCAGGGCGGAGGGCTCGCCCATCGTCTCCACAAACCGAGGCTATATTCTGGCTTCGGGCAGACAGGCGGCGCGCGTCTTTAAGGTCTTTCACGGAGAGGACAGACTCCAAGAGGAGCTGGAACTCGTCGTGGACAGGGGCGGGACGGTGAAAAACGTCATCGTCAGCCATCGGATTTACGGACGCATAGAAGCGGAATTGAATATTTCCAACCGCGTGGAAGTCTCCGAGTTTCTTCGGAGTATTCAGGGCGGGACGAGCCGCCCCTTAATGGTGGTGACGGGCGGGTATCACTATCATACCGTGACGGCGGCGAGCGAGAGCGATTTGGACGAAATAGAAACCGCGCTGAAAAAGGGCGGCTTTTTGGTGGATAAATAAAGAGGACAGGTATGGAAGTAACGGTATTTTCGGGCGAGTACGGGGATTCGGACGCGCTGAAAAAGGAACACGCGCTGGGGCTTTTCGTCTCGACGGGAGAACATCGGATTTTATTCGATTTCGGAAACAAAACGGCGCTTAAAAACCTTCGGGCGCTCGATCTGTCGGCGGCGGAAGCGGATCTGGCGGTGCTTTCGCACGGCCATTCGGGCGCGGGCGGGGGACTGAAAGAGCTTGCGCCCGCGCTTCGCGGCATCAGGATTTATTCCCGCGAGTCGGCGTTCGACGCGCACTATTTCAAAAAATCCCGTTTGAGCTACAAGACTGTTTCTCTGCCGAAGAAATTGCCGAGAGATGGCTTTTCGTTCGTAAAAAGTTTTCTCAAAATCGATGACGAGCTTTCGATCATTTCCAATTTCAAACCGACGAAGCAGGTTTTGGCGGAACCGCGCTATTTCGTGGACGGCGATCGCTTTTTCGAGCCGGATACTTTTTCCCATGAACTCGCGCTGATCGTGTCGGACGAAAATTCGCTGACGCTGTTTGTCGGCGGGGCGCATGCGGGATTGATACAGATCATCGAGCGCGCGGAAAAGACGTTTTCAAAGCAAGTCGGAAAAGTCGTAGGGGCGCTGGAACTTACGGACAAGAAGGGAAAGCCGCTGTACTCGGAAGAACGCACGCGGAATTTCGCCTTCGAGCTGGAAAAATTCACGCGTGCGGAATTCTATTTCGCGAGCGGCATCGGAGATTCGGTTTTCGGCGTATTGCAGGAGGAACTTGGGGAACGGATTCGCCGTCTGAACGTCGGGGAGACGCGGCGGATATAAAAGAATTGACGGAGTGGAGAGAAAAGGGCGGAAGAATATGAGTGAAATAGAAAAATATAAAAAAGCAAGCCGTATATTCAGAGTAGCGGGGTCGATTACGGTGCTCTTGATTTTTATTTATTATTTAATAATCGTATTGTCAAATCGGGAAGAGTTTAACGCAAAGTGTGCCGTCGCTGTCTCTGTATTTTTTGGAACGGTAGCGATTTTCGTTATGCTTGCTTTGATATTCGAGCGGAAGAGACGTTATCTGGTCGATAAATATTTCGGCAGAGTTTCCGCCGAGGATATCGAAAAAAGCAAAGAGCTGCTGAGCCGAATAAAAATTGTCGTCAAAGGCGGGGAGTATAGTTTTTTGGGCGAGGAAGAATTTGAATTTGACGCTACAATACTGAAAGGCTGGTTGAAGCAAATGGCAAAAGGGCATAAAATATATAAAGGCGGGGCGGAGTTTTATTTTGCTCTCCGACAGGCAATCGAGGAGGCGCCCGAAAGCGAAAGAGATTTGACAAAAAACAAGGAATTTAATGCGTATGTAAGAGAACTGGCGGAATTATTCGAGAAAAACGCAACGAGCGATATATGAAAAAAACATAAAACTATCCCGCTTTATTTCTTTTAAGGAGTAAGGCGGGATAGGTTTGAAAAAGTAAGGATTTTTTTGTTTTCGACAAAAGTCCCCCGAAAAATTTCCTTTTTGTTTGTTATAAATCGCGTTCGGCTTTCATAGATTAAAGCAGAACGATACCGAAAGGAAAAAGGAGATTTTTTTATGAACGAAGAAATCGAATATGCCGAAATGCTGGAAATTCCCGTTTCTACGGTCAATGTGGTCAAGAAAAAGAACCGTCGGGTCCGCGGGAAAAATCAGCCGAATCTCAAAGAGCGCCTCATTTCCCGCGTGAACGACAGAGTGGGGAATGACTCCTATGCGGAAGAAGGAGCTTATTCCGCGCCCGCGTCCGCGCTGGAACAGAATCCGATATACGCTTCCGCGGAGAACGCGGCGATCGAAGACGCCGCGCAGAACACGCCTGCGCCCGAATCGGAGGTCAACGCCTATGCCTACGCGGACGGCGGCGAGCGGTTGGAAACCGTTCTGCTTTCGGACGCGGAGGGGAAAACCGCGAAAAAGCGCCGCGGCCGTTTTTTCTTCGGCCGCAAAGACGAGTCCGTGCCTTTGGACGAGGAAGAGGGCGGCTACGGCGACGACGGCGGCACGGGAGTAATAAAGACCAAAGCCGAACGTCGTTCGGGAATTTTCCTCACGGTGGAATTTGCGCTTGCCTGCGCGCTCTGCGGGACGATTTTCCTCACCAACGTCTTTATGCCCACGAGCGCGATCAATACGTTTTTCCGCAGTCTGATGCCCGCGGAAGAGGAACAGGCCGATAACCGCATTTATTCCGACTTTACGCTGGCGAGCGTCGTCAGCGAGCTGTCCGACGCGGAAATTACCGTTTCTCCTACGGGAGTGCTTTCCTTCACGGACGAGTGCTGCGTCTATCCCGCGGTGGACGGAAAAGTCGCGGAGGTGACACAGAACGCTTCGGGGACTTACGACGTAAAAATTTCGCATACGGACAGTTTTTACGGAATCATCAGCGGATTGGACTATGTATATTATACCGTCGGGGATAAAGTGTATTCCAACGTTCCCGTGGGCTTCTCGAAGGGCGAGTCCGCCGTACAGGTGACGATGTATTCGGGCGACGAGCTTCTGAATTGCTATGCGGTGGACGACGAAAACTGCCTGACCTGGATAGAGAGCGAGAGCTGACGCGCGGCGTCTGAAAACGAAAGTGAATCTTTCGGAAACGGGCGCCCGCGAGCGCCCCGAAAAGCGTAAAAAGAAAAAATTCCGCTTCCCCCTTCGTCGGAACAGGCTGAAAATTCATCCGCTGTTTTTATTGCTCGGAGTATATTATTGCTTTATCGGCGAATTGCCCATATTCCTTTTGAGCGCGCTCGTCGCGCTTCAACACGAATGTGCGCACGCCTTTGCCGCGGCAAAACTCGGATATAAGCTCGACCGCGTGGTTCTGATGCCCTACGGCGCCGTCATAGACGGAGACCTGTCGGGCATCAGTCTCAAAGACGAATTTTTCGTCGCCGTCTGGGGACCTTTATGCAACCTCTTCACGGCAGCGGGGTTCGCCGCGCTGTGGTGGTTCTGGCCCGATACCTATGCCTTTACCGATACGGCGTGTTTCATCTCTCTGGCGATCGGACTGGTCAATTTCATTCCCGCCTACCCGTTGGACGGGGGCAGGGTATTGAAATGCGCCCTCAGAACCTGGGTGAAAGAAAAAAGCGCGGAACGCATTTGCCGCGGCGTGACTTTGAGCGTGGCGGCGGGACTTCTGACCGCGTTCGTCGTTCTTTGCGTCAGAAAAGCCCCCAATTTTACGCTGCTCGCATTTACGCTCTTTCTCGTCGCGGGCGCGTTCGGAAATCCGAAAAACGCCGACGCCGCCTATCGGAAAATCAATTTTTCTTCCAAAGCGGCTTTCCGCCGCGGCGTGGAAATCCGCCGCGTCGCCGTCGAGGAGACCTGTCCCTTAAAACGCGCCGTCGGGTTTATCGAGCGGGATAAATACCTGATTTTGGACGTCTACGACGAAAAGGAGAATTATCTCGGGGAAATCGGCCAAAACGAATTGGCGGAAATTTTCTCTCGTGCGGAAATATACGATCCCGTCGGCGATTTTCTGTAAAAATATGCAAAAAACGCCGACGAATCTTCAAAACCCCCTTGCAAAAACTTTCGCGGTATGCTATACTATGATCAAGCGGAATTTTTCGCCCTTAACAGTGCAAGAAATTTGAAGGTTCGGATATACATACATGAAGAAGGAATGGTTTTTCGATCGCTATTGCGGTCAGCAGTTTGTCGCGCTCTTGGAGGACGGAAGGCTTGCGGAATTCGCCGCGGAAAAGGAAACGGGCGGAGAAATCGTGGGCAATATCTATAAAGGGCGCGTTATGAACGTGCTTTCCGGCATGCAGGCCGCGTTTATTTCCTGCGGGCTGGAACGCAACTGCTATCTGTCCACGGACGAAACTTATACCGATTATTCCAAATACGACGGCGCGCTCGGCAAGCCGAAAACCGGTCCGCTGGACTTGAAGGAGGGGGACGAGATTATCGTCCAGGTCACGAAGCCGCCCCGCGGAAATAAGGGCGCAAAAGTCACGACACACCTTTCCTTTGTCGGAAAAAATCTTATTTTTCTTCCGAATACCGATTTTGTGGGAATTTCCCGTAAAATCGAGGACGAAGAACTGCGCCAGAACCTCATTTTTACGGCGGACAAAATGCGGGAAAAGGAAAACGAAGGTTTTATCGTCCGCACGCAGGCTCCGTTCGTCACCCGTAAGCAGCTCAAACGGGAAGCCGAATATCTTAAAAATCTCTACCGCGCCATGTGCGCTCACGCCGCAAAAGCGCCCGTGGGCAGCGTCCTTTATAAGGATTTCGATCTGCCCGTGCGGGTCATGCGCGACAGCATGGGCGACGACGTCACCGCCATGTACGTGGGGGACAAGGAATTGTATGAACGGCTTTTGTCCCTCATTCGTCTGCGCGGGGATTTATCCGAACGCAAACTCGTTTTATATACCGGCAAGCGCGCGATGATGCGGGAATACGGAATTTCTCCGCTGGTGTTTGCCGCGGCTCAGCCCATGGTATCTTTGGAAAACGGTGCGTATCTCGTCATCGACCATACGGAAGCCATGACCGTGGTGGACGTAAACACGGGCAGTTTTATCGGGGATAAAAATCTCGAAGACACCGTCTTCAGCGTCAATCTGGCGGCGGCGCGGGAAATCGCGCGGCAGGTGCGCCTGCGCAATATCGGCGGCATCGTGGTGGTGGATTTCATCGATATGGCGGAGGAATCTCACAAGGAAGCCGTGACGGCGGAACTGACGGCCTGTCTTGCACGCGATAAGGCGAAATGTCACGTCCTTCCCATGAGCGAACTCTGCATTACGCAGTTCACGCGCAAACGGGTGGGGTTTGACGTGCTTTCGTATTTGGTCAAGCCCTGTGCGCATTGTCACGGCGTCGGTTACGTTCCCGAAGATATTTTCGTCGTCACCCGCATCCGCGCCGATATTCTCGATTGCTTTGCGAGCGGTTATCATTCCGCCGTCGTGGAGCTCAACGAAGGAATTTGCAAGCGCATTTTGAGCGAAGGACTCCTGAAAACGGAAGCGGAAGGCGCGTGGCGGAATAAGCGGGTCTATCTGATTCCGCATAAGACATTTCAGGATTTTCAGTATTCCGTGCGCGGAGACAATTCGGGCGTCCTTCATCTTCCCGATAAGGCGCAGATTCTTTATTGAAAAATGCTTCTTGCTTCTCCTTATCGTTCGATATCGTTTTATGGCAGAACCCCGCTCCGACCCGTTCGGAGCGGGGTTTTCGTAAAACCGCGTCCGATTTTTCAGCCTTTTGCCGTCCGAGACGCCAAAATTTGTTTACATAAAAGGAGAAAAAAGCTCCCCCGCGGGAGCGGGGGAGAAAGAAAAAATTTCAAAGGAAGGTTTTGAGTTTTTCTTCGAAGCCTTCTTCGAGTTCGATGAGTTGTTCGAGGAGGGAGATGATTTCGGGATCGTCGTTTTCGGGCTTTTCGCTGAGGGTAGTTTTGAGAGAGGTGATGCCCATGACGGTGCCCTGAATCATCATTTCCGCGATATGGGCGCGGGAATTATCGGTAAGGGTGTTTATTTTGATGGAACCCCACATCATGGCCTTTTTCATGGGATTGGGTTCTTTGAGTTCGAGTGCCTTGTCCCGTGCGAGACAGGCGGCTTTGCCGCAGATTTTTTCGTATTCTTCATGCTGGCGCATGATTTCGGTTTTGAGTTCTTCGTCCTCGACCTCGGGCAGAATGTCGGAAATGGATTCGAGGGCGAGCTGACAGTTTCGGTAAATTTCCGCTAAAATTTCTTCGCTCTTTTTTACTTCCATAGAAAGTCTCCTTTTTCATAAGTTTTTGCTTTTTCTCATGAAATATGCGAAAAAAAGAGAAAAACGCTTGACTTCTGCTTTCGGGGTGTGATATAGTATAAAACGAGCCGACAGAAACGGGCTTTTTTAAGCGTCGCCAAAAAAATCGGAAAGGGCGGCCGCCTCGGGTTCTTCGAGACTGGAAAGAGGAGGTAAAATCATGTACGCTATCATCGAGAACGGGAACAAACAGTATAAGGTGGCGGAGGGCGACGTCGTCCGTGTCGAAAAACTTTCGGCAAAAGAGGGCGAGAGCGTTTCCTTCAACACGCTGATGGTTTCCGACGGAAACGGTATCAGAACGGGCGCGGAAGCAGCCGCAGTCAAGGTCACCGCTACGGTCGTCAAGCAGGACAAGGCCAAGAAGATCATCGTCTTTAAGTATAAGGCCAAGAAGAACGAGCGTAAGAAGCAGGGCCACAGACAGCCCTTCACCGCAGTCAAAATCGAAAAAATCGAGCTTTGAGCTGCAAGGCTTCCGCGGGGATTCGCGGGAGAAAAATCTGAAAAAAGGAGAAATAAAAATGATTTTCATCAGTTTATTCGCTCATAAAAAAGGTACCGG
>ERZ1643247.2001-NODE-2001-length-16979-cov-19.183054_pt1 | contig 16979 bp, 12 predicted proteins | sample MGYA00579264_ERZ1643247 | MGnify/ENA primary metagenome ERZ1643247 (study PRJEB29033, sample SAMEA4952262) | chicken gut metagenome | biome: Broiler Chicken; feature: Gastrointestinal Tract; material: Caecum | place: Ireland | collected 2018 | study: Broiler... | reverse complement strand
AAATCGGTACCAATATGGAGGCTTTTCCTTCGGCGAAACACTTATGCTCATGGGCTGGACTGACTCCGAACAACAATGAAAGTGCAGGGAAGAAAAAATCTGTCCGGGTTTCCAAGGCAGGATGCTATATCAAGAATACTTCTGACTGTATCATACAACATGCTGAAGAACGATGAGAATATAGTGCGGAACTTTACCGGAAATCAGATTTTCTTCCTGTTGACCGGGAAATCACGGTAGAACAGGCAATCGTCATCGCAAGAAATAAGATTCTAAAATCAAGTCAGTAACTGTATAACCTTAATTTTCTAATATTCAATTTTTAAAGCAGCTACCGAAAGATGGCATATTTGTCGTGCGATTAAGGGAATGGATACCCCCCATTATTCATTTTTAATCTTTTCCTCTACTATATTTTTATAAATTTCTACCATTGTTTCAAAAACATTCGTATTACTATGCAACTTTAACATATCCATTCGACCTGCATAAGATACTTTTACTGCAAGTTCATCTTCTTCAAATAATCTTTTAATGTGTCGAGCCATAATCTCATATTCCTCAAATCTGTACAAAAATCCATTTTCGCCATGACGTACGTATTCTGGGACACCTCCAACTGCGGATGCTATACTTGGTGTTCCTACCATCATTGCTTCTTTTAAAGAACTAGAGTGATTTTCGATAGAAGAACTTAAAACAAAAACCCTTGTTTTCGAATATTGTTCTGCCAATTTATCCTGGGACATAGTCCCAAGCCAAATAATCTGCTTTTCAATATTTAGTTTTTTAATCAATCTTTCAATATATTTTGTATATCCACGTTTTCGTAAAATCCATTGGAAAGAGCCATCCGAAATCATTTTAGTTCCAGGTACATATAACTTAATGTCTGGATACTCCTCTTTTAATATACTTACTGCCCTCAACACCATATGTAATCCTTTTAATGGGTAGCCTGACGCAGTACAAATAATCGAATGTCTTTCAACATTTTCGACATTCCACATATATTGTGAAAAAACAGGGTTTACACTAAGGGGACATCGGTATACCGACATATTTGGAACAACAGCTTTTATACTATCATCGCACCAATCATTTTCACATATGGCAGAACTAGCAAGGTGAAACATTTCTTTTTCTTTTCTCGTAGACAAAAAAAATTTTTTCTGCTGTTGTCTGATACTATCTCTTTTCGTTATGTCCCTAAACGTTATTGATTGTTGTAACTCTTTATCTGTAAGTCCTGCCAGATAATATCTTGCTATTGATCCCAAATATCCTTGCATATACAAAATTGCAGGAATGCCTTGCGATACACGAAGCGCACACAACCCATGGGTAAACTCTGTTCCCCATACCTGAATCAAATCCGGTTTTTCTTCATCAAGCATTGTTTGCCAAGCTAATTGATTTTTTCTCTTGTTTTCATTATAAAGGGCAGGCACATTATCTGGTAACGCATAGTAAACAACTCCCTCATCTTCACCTTTAAATGTATTAGAAATTGCTGCTGTTGTCGCTACAATCAACTGGTATTCTTTACTCATTTTAAATTCTTTTAAAAGCGGAGACATCCATAGACCATTCTCCTCTTTTCCATATAATTTTTTACTTATTAATCCCAAAGGAATGTTAACTATCCAAAGTATTTTCATGGTCTATTTCTCCATACCGATAAATATTCGCAACCAATATTGGCATTATCATTGATAAAATCTCTAACCACATACCTGTATTAATAATTGAAAGCAAAATAGTCTGTAAAAATGCCCATAATACATATCCGTATCCAGCTTGAGTCTTAAATATTGCGATAAAATAATTATAAATTTTTTTATACATAGAAAACAAAAGCAATCCACCAAGTATGCCCATTTGAGCAAGTGTATCCAAGATAAATGAGTGCCCACCTATTGCACTGTTCCTTGAAAAAAATGTCCCTACAATAGGATGTTCTAAAAAGGTATTTAATGACCGCTGATAAAGTTCAATTCTATTATCGTCAAATGAATTTAACGTATCTGATCCACCTGCTAATGCCAAAAAACGTTCTCCAATAGTCTCACTCCCAATAGTTTTTGCAATATATGCAAGAACTGTGGATATAGAATCACTAAAAAATACTAATATTAATGTAGAAACAACAAGCAATATATAAACGTCACGTTTATCTAAATTTTTTTTACAAAAAAATAATATGGATGTACACATAATAAGAAGCAAGGCAGTTGCATATTCCGAAAGAATAACGGTAACAAATATCATGAATGTTCCTATTGCTGTTAAAACTAAATTAATTCTCCTTCGCTTATATGCCAAAATTAAAATAGGGTAAAGTAGAACCAGAAAATAAACAAACTCATATCCCCCTATATTTTTCCAATTATACAAAATAGCATTTACATCTTGTGAGCTTGAAATTGTTGCAAGCACTCGTGATGCAAATGGATTCTGAACCAGACCAACGCATGTCGTTACTATGGTACTTATAAATGCAATTATAATAATTCTCGAAATAATAGTAATATCTTTTATCCTATACTGTATAAAATAATATCCAATGACTAGAGGGATTAACCATAATAGAACTGAATACCCCCACAATAATAATGAATTCGTTCGATAGGTAAACATTACCACTTGAAAAAAAATAAACGGCAACATCAGTCCACCTATATAAGCATTAAAAGATTCTACTCCATATCCCCAAATTGCATGGAAATAAATTAGCAAAACTATTAGTAACATAAAATATGTTGTTAAATATGTACTAATTGCACGAGATATTATCGGCATAATTATGTATAAAATTACAACTCCAAAAATTAAATTCCAAATTGAAATCTCTTTTTTTTTATACATATTATTTTCCCTGTCCTTTTAAAAAGTCTAATATTTTCTTAGCTTGTACAACGTTTGATTTTTCTTTTATAACAAATTTCCTTGCCTCTTTAGCTTTTTCATTTCTTTCTATCATTGATATATTTAAAATTTCGTTTAATCGCCGTGCTATACCTTCTGGGGACTCATCTTCTAATAAATAAATATAGGGATAATATTCTTTTGGTATTCCCGGCAATTTAGTCGTCATAAGCGGTGTACCTGATACCATATATTCCATATTTTTTGATGGAAATGAATATTTAGTATATTCCGGTTTTATAGGTCTTGGATTTACAAGAAGAGCTGCTTTCATCTCACATTCCACAACTTGTTTATTGTCACAAACTCCTTTGTAACATATTGAAGGATATTTTTTTGAAAGCTCTATCAGTGTTTCCCTATAATCACCATCTCCAAATATCCATAATTCTGTATCTTGTAAATCCGCCCTAATAAAACCTTCTGTCAAATTTTTAATTCCATATAGTTTTTGGATACTACCAGCGTAAATAATTATCTTTTTACCCGTTTCTTCCTCCCATTTTTCCCGTTTATTAACTGTCGGCGCATCAACATCACTATGTCCTTCTAACACAATATACGGCTTATTACCATAATTAACTTTGGCATTCATTTGTTCTGTTAATAAAATAAATCCATCAACCTTTTCAAATAAATGATTGTTGATTTTTTTTAACCACCTATTATCACTCATCATATCTGGTAAATCAGTAACAATCGTAATAATAGGAATATGTCTAAACTTACATCCCAACCTCATCCCATACGCATTAGCTATATTTAAGCAGTCACATATTGCATATGTTTCTTTCTCTTCTTCTACAAATAATATGTTAAAAAAAGCCGCAAAAAAAATCATCAACTGTCGTAAAATAGGAAAATTAATAGTTGTATAGTAATGAAAGATCGCATTTCCCTCAATTTCATCTTTTTCATAGATTAACTTGCGAGTTGTTACATTTCGATTAATCGGTAAGCCCGAATAGCAACGAACTTTAACACCATTTTTAGCCAGACCTTTTATTAATAAACTATGATATTTTTGATCTGGTTGGAGCACCGCAACATTATGCTCACTGACGATTTTTTTATATTTTCTATCCGTACAATTTGAATATCCATATAGTATCAACATTATATATCCTTATATCCTCTCAGTGAAATTTTTTCTTTAGGAAGCCTAAGTATTTTTCCTACTGGATATCCATTTTCTTCTTCTATTTTATCTATAAGCTTCCTGTTCACATCATATTCAGGATGTACCATAATTTCCATGTTATCAAATACACCAATTTTTTCTATATCATTCATCATTCCAAAATAGCGAACAGTTTTAAATTGCTTTAGTTTAACCCATAAATTATAAATATATTTCCCTATTCTTTTATACAACTGAATATTTCCAACATTTCGATGAATCCTTATCTTTTCAATCCCTTTTTCCCTACATACTTTCATAAAAATAGGTGCGATAAAAATTGCTGTATGAATATGATGATGGGAATCTGCGTGACTAATCAGAATCCCTGCTTTTTCTATTTTTTCAATCTGAGCAATCATTTCGTTATACACTTTTTTTCTCGTACATTTATCTAATGGTTTGAATCTCAAAATCTTTCCATGAAAAACACCATTCGTAACAAACTCCGGACATTCTTTTATTGATTCTGTAAGAGGGATTCCTTCGGTTAAGTTAATATGAATTCCTACTTTATCCTTTAAGTCCTTCTTTTTTATTTCTTGCACAGCATAATCAAAGGATTCACCATTGGCTACTAATGTAGCATCTGTTATAAGTTTCTTTTTAAACGCCTCGCAAATAGCTTCTGTGCATGATTGATTAAGGCCAAAATCGTCTGCATTAATTATCACTCTCTTCATCAATATAAAAGCACCTCTCAATTCTCTCTTATAATTTAAAATTCTTCTCATCACTTACGCAAATACAAAACATAGAAATTGCTAATCAAGGTTCTTGATATTTTTGCCAGACGATACTATCCTGTCCCGAAATCTCTTGGATTCTGCTATACATGAACTATACAGCAGATGAATATGCGACTGACATTATGTTTCGCAGACCTGATCATCTTGAGTCAATCTATGATGAGATCATCCGGACAGCGATATCCACCTCCAAATCGGATAACATCGCCCCTTTCCTTGAATAGAGTATTACTTACAACTGCACCGAAAAAATCGGTACAAATTATAACCAGTGCATCCTCAGCATAAGAACCAAGCACCATATGGATGATTTATCTATTAAAATGTATGACAAGTCTAGCCGCATCTTACGGATTGAAAACACTTGTAATGATATCTCAATACCTTCCGTGTGGAACGGAAAGTCCAGCACACAGGGATGGGACAGCTGATATCCGGAAAGCTCCTAAAAAAGGGCATCTACAATCTCTACCAACTGTTCACCATCCTGAAATCGGCATACTATCGTCACCTGAAGTTCATTTCATCCTTTAATACCCACAGTAAGGGATGAAATAAACTAGATGCGGGCAGCCGTTCACGCAAAGATAAAGATTTCTTTTATCGAGGATTTAACTTTTTTGATCCACATAATCTGTTTATTCTGGAAGCTATCAGCAGAGGAGATATATGACTTTCGGAATACAGTGGAAAAATATCCGTGAGCGTCTTCCAAGAATCACTCCATCTACAATGACATAGATTTTTAAACGGCTGAAAATTCATGGCTGATCGAGTAGCTCCCTGGTATCTATAGATATCTGTTTACTGCTCCCAGCAAAAATTATAGCTGTCGATTTAATTATAAAAACTTATCCTTGTTCCTATGCTTACATCTTAATTGATGATACCGAAATTTTTCTATTTTGCGTAGAAAATCATTTGTAAGTAGTCTAATTATTTAATATTTCCCTGAATTTTGATTGATGTATACGCACCATATTCTCAATTGTAAAGTTCTGTATCTTTTCCAAAGAACAATTTCCCATTTTTTCAACTTTTCCTTCTGTTTTCAATATTTCTTCTACATGAGAAGCAAGCGCTTGCTCATCACCAACAGGAACAATATATCCATTCTCTCCATTTATTACCAACTCTAATCCCGCAACACATTTCTCTGTTGTTATCACAGGCAGACCACAAGCCATAGCTTCATTAATTACCAATCCCCACACATCTCCGATGGTCATCAAGGTAAATATATCTGCAGCCCGATAATATTCTTTTAATTCTTCTTTTTTCTTAAACTCCAAAAAATGAACATTTTCAAGTTTCATCTTTTTTTTCATTTTTACAAATTCATCTGTAGGTTTTCCGCCAATAATATACCATCCTACATCTAATTTTCTCACCTTTGCCGCCGCCTTTAGAATAACATCATACCCTTTACCATATCCATTGAGATAAGAAAATCTTCCAACTGAAATCACCATATACTTTTCTTTTATGCCCAATTTTTCTCTTAACATTATTTTGTCAGAAAATGATATTATCTCTTTGTATATATCTTTCTTATATAATGATGTAAAAGGATGATGAATAATCCGTTTTAAATCAGAACCATATCCTATGAGTATACTTTCAGCTTCATTTGAACCACATAGAAAATATGGAACTTTAGATAGAAAACTTTTTTTTAAATGTCTGACAATTGGATTCTCATGTCTTTTAGGAACTATCCCATCAACATTAACAAAATATATTGCCTTCTTTTTATTTAAACTAAAGAGATTTATAAGTTGAGTTACATATCCATAACCATCTAATATTATTATATCATATTTACCTTTTTTTATTTCTCGTAAAACATCAAGTGAAATTTTTCCTATTTTAGGTAAAAAAATACCTGTCATTAATTTATATTTACAATTTTCAGGCTTTTTTGCAAGCCATTCTCTATTTCGCTCGCTATTTTCTTCTTCCAAATATAATATTGTTACTTCATTGTATTTCCCCAACTCATTTAACCAATCGACTCTATATGGAGATAGCAGAGATGTAGATACTAATATATTCATTTGTTTCTCCTGCTTTTTCTTTTCTTATTTATAAAATAGTATAAAAACGGTGAAAAAAGTCCCAATAATGCAAATATCCTAACTTTTACATCAGGAAATTTCAAAAGAATCGAAAAATTTTTCTTAAATTCCATATTTCTCGCAAGTTCTTTCCATTCACAAAATTCCACCATGATTGTAGCAGAATTAAGTGTACCCATTACCCATCTAGCAACAATATATCTTCCAACAATTTTGTTTTCTTTATAATACTCTTTCAGTCTACAAATAGCTGGATAACTCTTAATCATAGCGTTCACTTTAGTGACACTCATAACAGAACCACTATGACATAAATAATGATATAAAGGCTCTTTTAGAAATCCAGCCGTTTGAATGTTATATAAAACTCTCCAAATAAATTGTTGATCTTCAGACCAAGGTATTTTCTCATAAAATAATCCATTTAGTTCCAAAAGTTCTTTTTTATATAAAGTTCCTGGAGCCAATACCACATAATTTCTTTTTAAAAATTCTAATTGAAGTTCTTTAGCATTAAGTATTTTCAAATCACCTTTTTTGTATCTACGCTCAACTTCTTCTAAACAATGTATTTCTTTAAACAGAGAGAAAACTAAATCTAATTTCTTCATTTCTCCAACTTCAACTAATCTTTCAATTGTATTATCAGCAATAATATCATCTGAATCTAAAAAATAAATCCATTCGCCTGATGAATAATTCATCCCAGTATTTCTTGCTTTTCCTTGCCCTCCGTGTTTTTGCTTAATAATACGATAAGAAAGATTTGAAACTGATAATATCTGTTCAGCCAAAAAGATTGAATTATCCACTGAACCGTCGTCAACAATTATTAACTCAATGTTTTTATAAGTTTGTCTTAAAACTGATTCTATCGAATCTTTGATATAACTCTCCACATTATAAACAGGCATTACAATTGATACCTTAGACACATAACTCATGCTTCCTGTTTCATCCCTTCCATTGTGCATTTGTCAAAGACATTTCGCAATTTAGACATGAACATACTTTTTGCAAAATAATTGTCATAATAATCTCTTGCATTAATTCCAAACTGTCCCTTATCTCTCTGTCGAACAAATGCTTGTACATTTTGAGCCAACTTTATTGCATCTTCTGCTGGTCCACATATACCACATCCTGCATCTTTAATTATCTGTTGAGTCTCCCCATCTATTGCTCCTAAAATTGGCTTTCCTGCTGCCATGTAAGTTTGTACTTTTCCTGGCAAAGTCATACTTAATACATCATCTTTTTTCATTGTAATTAACATAGCATCTGCCATCGCATAATATTTAGGCATTTCATCAAGCGGTTTACGTCCATGAAAAATTACTTGCTCCATTCCTTTTGCCATATCTTTTATTCTTCCTATTTCAGAACCATCCCCCACAATATGCCATCGTAAATTTTGAATATCTTTTGTTAATTTCGCTGCTTTAATCATTGTATCAACGCTTTGTGCTACACCTACATTTCCAGCAAACATTACATCAATATAATCGTCAGATATTTTTTTGCATTCTTCTGGCTTAAATATTTCTTCTGCATATTGAGGCAAATAAATCACATTATTAATCCCAAATTTATCTCTAAAATATTCTGAAAAACATTTACTTGTAACCAAGATTATGTCTGCTTGCCTATAAATTTTTTTTGATATATTATCAAATAAATTGTATATAATGCTATTCTTATGTACTCCCCCAATCAAAAGACTTTCAGGCCATAAATCAAGACAATTCAATACGAGTCTAATATTATGTTTCTTTTTATATAATATTCCTGCTGCTGCCATCATCACCGGAGATAACTGATGTACGTAAACCAAATCATATTGTTGCTTAATTTTCTTAATATATGCCTTAGACGATATTACAAAACTATAATAGTTTAGGAATCGAAAAATTGTGCCACTTTTTCTCCCTACTGTAAAGCATCTGTGTATTCTAACACCTTCAATAACCTCATTTCTTTTTTTGCCCCGACGGTATCCATCATATATTTTCCCCATTGGATAATTAGGCAATCCTGTCACAACAGTAACATCGTATCCGCATTTAACCAATTCTTCACATATATCTGGATGTCTAAAAGGCTCGGGTTTATAATACTGACATACAACTAATATATTTCTTTTATCTTTTTCATCAGTATCATCTGCTTTTTTCATTTCTCCAGTGCCACCTTCAACAACACTATCATCTTTTGCAACTTTTCCGACAGTACTCAAAAAGCACTTAATGTCAAATAATAAGCTTTCTTTCTGTGCATACTCTCCATCCAACTTTGCTTTCTCTGGTATTTCCAGTTCATCTCTTCCATTTATCTGCGCCCATCCGGTAAGTCCTGGTCTTACATCGTTTGCGCCGTACTTATCTCTTTCCGCGGTTAATACATCCTGATTCCACAATCCCGGCCTGGGACCGATTATTGACATATTGCCGATAAAAATATCCCAGATCTGCGGAAGCTCATCCAGACTGTGTTTACGAATAAACTTCCCAACTTTGGTAATATACTGATCTGGATTCTCCAACATATGTGTTGGTACGTCATGAGGCGTCGATATCTTCATGGAACGGAATTTATGCAGTTTAAAATATTGTTTGTTTTTACCAAGCCTTTTCTGGGTAAATAAAACCGGACCCGGATCTTCAATTTTAATTGCAAGCGCTATTGCTGCAAATATTGGTGAAAGAACAACCAGACCACAAAAAGAAAGTGTGATATCAATCACACGTTTCACATACTTATCATAAAATCCCGGTGTATAATCTGAAGCTCCAACTGCTTCCAGATGCCCCTTCACACCATCTGCATTTTCCGGTTCATTTTCATTATTTATAAATCGAACCTTTTTCCCCTCTAAAGGGTTTTTCTGATCCGGAGCATCCTCATACACGGATGCTTTCTTTTTTACTTTTGCAATTACAGACAAAACTGCAAACCCAGTTCCAAGTATTACAGCGGATATCTTAATAAATGTTTTCAGACCTTTCTTTTTACGGAACATAACAAGTCTCCTTATATTTTCTTCTCCACAATCTCCACCCCCACCTGCACCCTCTGCATTCTCCCGAAAAACGGGATTTCCAGATAGGCTTTCCGTTTATGCCTGTCTATCTTCCGGATATATCCTTCCATTCCCTGTAAAGGACCGGAGTTGACGATTACTTTGCTTCCTATTATAATGCCTTCCGACATAGCGACTATCTGATCTTCGCCCCCGAATCTGTTCAGAAAAGCAACTTCTTTTTCTGTTAATGGGATGATCTCCCTTCCTGTTCCCAGAAGCTTCGTCAGGCCGATCACTTTTTTTAGCTGTTGATAGAGTTTTTCCATATCCTGGGTGATCGCAAAAACATAGCCGGGGAAAAGAATCTTTTTCAAAACGATCCATTCACCCCGGATCTTACGTTTTTCTTCATAATAAGGAAGGAAACATTTCTCCAGAACGTCTTCTTCAATATCTTTTTTGCACTGGATACAGATATTTTCTTCTGTACCTGTGCGCACCTGCATCACATACCATTTCGAGCTGTTTTCCATAAGATTTTCTCCTTAAAAAGGGTATGCTTCGCCATTCTGTCCTGTCGGGCAGATTCTCGTCTGATTTCGTTTCCTTATATTAAGAATACGAAATCCTTTCTGACATCCGAAAATTGCAAACGCGGCGAAGCGACGATTTGTTTTTCCCGGAATTTTTCAGGTGGCGGAGGCTTTTTTGCCCCCCGTAATATTCTGTATATCTGTCAGATGATGCACAGATGTATCTGGCATTTCTTCTTTTGCTGACGCAGCCTCCAATGCTGCCTGCTGGATCTCACGCAGAGCGTCCAGCTCTTCCAGGGTTTCTTTTTCTTCTCTGGATGTTTCTGTTGCCGGCGCGATCTTTTTCGCCGTTGGATGGAAGGTAGGAACAATCTTCGCTACCATCTCCACAATGGCTCCGCTGTTTTCATAGCTGGCTTTGGCAAGACCTTCCAACTGTCTGAGAAATACATTCAGGTTAAAAGGAATTGGTTTACCAATATGGATCAGCTCGTTGTCTGTCTTTTTCAGTCCCTCTTCCGCCATCAGTTTTTCTTCATATAACTTCTCACCGGGACGCAGCCCTGTGTATTCGATAGGAATATCTACATCCGGCTCGTATCCGGAAAGCTTGATCAGGTTCCTTGCCAGACTGTCAATCTTCACCGGTTCGCCCATATCCAGGACGAAGATTTCTCCGCCCCAGGCGTAAGTTCCCGCCTGCAGCACCAGACTTACCGCCTCCGGGATCGTCATGAAGTAGCGCACAATATCCGGGTGAGTAACTGTCACCGGCCCCCCGCTTTCAATCTGCTTTTTAAAAAGCGGGATAACGGAACCGTTGCTTCCCAGCACGTTGCCGAAACGCACCGCTACATATTGTGTTCCCTTCCGGTCTTTATTACGAACACTCTCCATATGGATTACATTATTGCGAGTTTCTGTTCTCTCCGGAAAAATCTGATCCATGGGATCTGTAATACTGCCTTGATTTTCTTCCTTATGCGCATGAAGAAATGGCAGAAGATCCATTCTGCCTGCTTTACTGATGGCGTCCATACTCTGAATGACCATTTCGCAGAGACGCTTGCTGGCTCCCATGATATTGGTTGGATTCACAGCTTTGTCTGTACTGATCAGGACGAAACGCTGTGTGCAGTATTTCATAGCGGCATAGGCGGTCTTGTAAGTACCGATCACGTTGTTTTTGATCGCCTCGTTAGGGCTCGTCTCCATCAGCGGGACATGCTTGTGCGCCGCCGCATGATAAACGATATCCGGCCTGTATTTGCCAAACACCTGATCCAGTCTTCTGCTGTCGCGGACAGAACCGATGAGCACCACCAGATTCAGATTTTTATATTTTCTTTTTAACTCCTGTTCAATGCTGTAGGCATTATTTTCATAAATATCAAAAATGATAAGCTGTTTCGGCTCATGAGCTGCAATCTGTCGGCAAAGCTCGCTTCCGATAGAGCCGCCGCCTCCTGTCACAAGGATCGTTTTCCCTTTCAGATATTGGAAGATTTCTTCCATATTAATTCTGATCGGCTCTCTTCCAAGAAGGTCTTCTACCGCTACAGCCTTCATTTTGCTTAAGGATACCTGGCCGTTGGTAAGCTGGTAAACGCCCGGAAGGCTTTTCAGCTCGCATTTTGTCTCTTTGCAGATATTAAGAATATCTCTTTTATCCCTGGCGGACGCCGTGGGAATGGCAAACAGGATAAGGTCGATCTTATATTTTTCCACTGCGGAAAGAATATCGTCCCGTCCTCCCACAACAGGGATTCCCTCCATAAAGCGTCCCCATTTATTTGGATTGTCGTCGATCACGCAGCAGGGTCTGGCGCCGGCCTTTCCTGATGTTTTCAGTTCCTTCAGGATCACCTGACCGGCGGCTCCCGCCCCGATCACCATTGCGTTATGTACAGCGCTGCGGCTCTGTTCCCGTCTTGTCCTTTCCAGAGTAACATAGCGGAAACCAAACCTTACGGCCACCACCATGAGAAACTGTACCAGACATCCGGTTATGTAGTAGGAAACCGGCATTCGCCTGAACAGACCGGTAATTCCCAATATCTGGAACAAGGTGGTGATCACCGTCGCCAGAAAAATACGGTTCAGTTCGCTGAAGCTGGCAAACCGCCACAGGCTGTTATATAGATGCAGCACATAAAATGTGATAAGTGCAAATATTGTATATATAGGAGCAAATCCGGCAAAAGCGTTCATATAATCTGCCGGTATACTGGAAAAGTGCAGGTCAAACCGAAGAAGCAGTCCCAGAAAATACGAAAGATTTACTGCCACCGCATCATACAAAACCAGATATAAAGCTATTACCTTCCAGTGCTCAAGATTTTTCTTTTTCATCGCATTCAGTAAATTCATATGTTTCTCATCAAACACAGTATTTACCCCCCCCCCCGCCAAAATAAAGACTTTTTTACGATCGAGGATGGAATGAATATCGTGAAGTATTATGATTCACGAAATGGCGTATTCCCTTTCCTGAACATAGTAACTATAACATAATATTTTTTATGTGTAAAGAGTGCAGAAATTCCATTTTTCACCTTTCCTACAGAAAAAACACATTATATTGACAGATTTTTCTTCTTTTTATAATAAGAAATGAAATTTTTCCGTGTGTTTTATTTCATGAATCATAATATTCTACGAAATTTTTCATGTTTTAATACTTTACTCATCTTATCTATTTTCTTTTCAAATCCAAGGAGACAACCGATGTGGAATACAATATTTTTCTGCCTTCCACGTGGAAACTGCTTGTATTTTCTTCATATTTTTCTTATAATACCCAAAAGGAGATGAGACAATGCCGCATCCAGGAATTTTATATCCAACATCATTGTATAATATTGATACATGGAAATCTGACCGTGTAGCCAGATACTCTGGATCTGACCGGAAAGATGGCGTTATCAGCCCGGACGGACGCCGATATCTGATTAAGTATGCCTCCCGTCATACCAGAAAGAACGATATGGACACCAGCTATGTCAATAATGTTCTCTCAGAATATCTTTCAAGCCATATCCTGACGATAATCGGATATCCGGTGCATGATACATTTTTAGCCACCCGCAGCGACCAGTTAGTTGTTGCCTGCGAAAACTTTATACCTGATAATAAAGAACTGATTGAGTTTGGGCATTATATGAGGAAGCAATATGATTCCGTTGAAATTGGAAGAGTTCCAAAATACAGTCAGATAAAACAAATTTTATCAACAGATCCCGACTTGAAAACCAATCCGGATGAACCGCCGGAACCAGCGCCTGTTTACGACAATGGAAGCACACTATTCCCTGCGCTTTCTTCTGAGGCGATGAAAAATGAGGTTCTGTCTTCTGCAAAGGAAATACTCAGGCGTACTATTTTATTTCCAAAAGCAGCCATGTCCATCCAAACCAACAAAGTATCATACCTTGACATGTTGTCATCAAACTTTGATCCTGCCATGACGCGGGCCGTACTGCGCATGGTCCCTGTCATTCAGCGCAAAATGCCGGATATTTTTATATTTATTGATGCCCAGACGTTTCTGTCTGATACAAAGAAAACTTTCTATAAAACGATTCTGCAGGCACGCCTTAATTTTCTTTTAAAACCGGCCTATGAGTCATGTAGCTCAGGAAACTATAATAAAGCCGGATACAAACGGCTGCAAACAGACAGAAATTACACAGAAGCAGATTTTGAACGGGATTATAATGATATTAAAAACACACCCTCGTAACTTACCAAGTCACGGGGGTGAAATACTTTAACACAAAAATTTTTCTATACAGAGTTTTATTTTATCTAGCAGCAAACTGATAACAGAATTATCTGTCATTATCTCGAGAAAAAGCAAAAGAAATAAAAGAAAGACAGTCCAGATCACCAGATATGTCATCTGTGATTTTTTAATTTCTTTCTTCATGTTGTCAATCATTTGATCATTTTGGAAACATTCTTTTATATCATCCTCTGTCAATATCTCATTGTAAGATTTTTTCAGTTCATAATAACTTTTATAAACTTTTTCCATGTGAAACTTTGATTGTTTATAACTTATAAAAACATAAACTGCCGAACCTGCCAGAACCAGTTCCAGAATAGCTGTAATATCTCGCGTAAATATATGATCCAAGGGCTGATTAGAAGCAATATTGCTGATTATCACCGTAAAAAGGAAGACAAAAATTGCAATTAAATTTGCTTTAAATTTATCCAGAAGTTCTGTCGCATATTCGCCCGTCTTCGATAAAGTTCCGCTGATAAATTCCGCTACTTTATTTTTCAATTCCAGATACTGTGTTACATTTTCTTTCAGGTACAGATTATAATTTGACACAATCGCCGCCATAACTTTTGCATCCAAATGTATCAAGGGCTCATATTTACAGTGCAGGCAAATAATATTCCTGGCGATAAGAGCTTTATCAACAGAACTTCCGCCGGAATAAATCCAATCATAGATTTTATATAAAAACTGATTTTGCCCTATTTTATTAAGAGCATATGTATATTCAACTGAGCGCTGTCCTATGATCTGCAGCTTCAGATTTTCCTTTTGGATTAAAGAATTTGACGCCAGCATACATAAAGCCAAAACAGCTTCTAACTTATGAAACAGCTCTGAAAGAGGGTTTCCTTCATAATCAACAATTATCTTAAAATCATCCGGCAGAAGCTCGTAAATATCCTGATTATAAAAATAAGATATTTCACGGCAGTCCTGAAGCCTTTGCCCCCTGTTAAATTCTTCATTTATCTTCTGATTGTCCGGACACATAAAATACATTGATTTCGTGCAAACCATATTTTTATTGTCAAAAAGATCAAATACGATATAACTTCCTGACTCTTTCATAAACATGGAAAAGACTTTTAAGGCATCTTCTATCGTCAACTGAAGCAAGTCCTTTGAAAATTCTTCAAAACAATATACGGAGAAATGTCTGTTGTAGATCTTTTTATCAATTTCAACTTTTACAATTATATTTCCATCTTCCAAAAGCTCACTTATAGAATCATTATATTCCATTTCTGTGATACCTCTATGAAAGAAAAAATGATCATCATTCTCAGCGGACATATCTATTCTTATATCGTCTCTCGATGGAATACACTCTATAATGTCCTTTAGTTCCTGAAATTCCAACGGCATTGCCACTGAAAATGAGGCCTCATACAGCTTTCTGCTTTCACTTTCGGTAAAATGCGAAATTTTATTTTCAATATTTTTGAACAAAGTCATCTTTCTTCTCCCACACAAACGAACAACCTACCGCCGATGAAATATTCGATATGTTTCCTTATCATTCACACGAACTTTCAGATATTTTTTCCCATCACTGTCCTGCTGCGACCATACGATATCCTCTAAATTATCCATTCCTCCAGGTATCTGAATTTGTATTCCATTATAAACCTCGTATGTCTTTTTCATTTTTCTTTTAATCACAGCAGGCTTGACATTAAACTGGCGGTCAAAGCCTTTATCTTGGGGCAAGCTTTCCAATATTTCCAGTAGATTGTCTTTTTCCTCTTCTGATATCTCATCCGGCGCATATTTTCGTATCGTCTGATCCAGCATCTGCTCAAAATCAAAATGTTCAACACTGTTGAAATACAGATATATTGCATTTTTAATTATCATATGATCATGAGGCGCTTTCTGTTTCAAATTACGTCCCAACACTGTTTCCAACGAACGGAACGCTATTTTCGTATTGTACTCGTCGCTTTGCAGCTCATCCAACTCCAGAAAATCATGCCACCAATATTTCGCAACCGTATTAGAATAAACGTTTGCATAGAACTCGTCCGCATTCATATCGTCAAGCTCAAAGAGGCAGGTTTTCCATATTTTCTTTGTGTCTCTGGAAAATCCAGATTTAAGGCTATAATCAATATCATCAAAGAAGTCTGTGTGCTCTACTTTCGCCAGTAAAAAAGAGCAATTTCCTTTTTCTTCAATTAATGCCAGAACAAGACTTCCTTTCTGCACATTCGTATCTAATCTCGAAATTTTTTCATTTGCTTCTTTTTCTTTTCTCAGAAGGCGGTTTGCAATTATATCTACAGACTGTGTTATCAGATCGTTTTCATCCTGATGACGTGTAATCTGCAAAATTTCTGTAATCACCTCCGTACTCAGGGACTGCGTTTTATATTTACGGACCAGATTATTACCGCCGATATAATCTATCAATTGCTCAACATACTCCTGGAAATTCGTCATGATTTTTCTTTTCGATATTATATTTTTTTCATAATCTATTACTCTTATGGCCTGCGCAATAATTTTCATTCCCCTTCTCCTTCGTAAACGATTCTCCTTTTGCTTTAGTATACCATACCACATAATAATTTGAAACTTACTCGTCGCAATATACTTTTGCATATACTTTTGCAGCTTTTTCTTTCTGCAGCCGACATTTGGCTACAGACAGATGGATGGCTAAATTGAGGATAATTTGTAGTTATCCACTG
>ERZ1643247.1999-NODE-1999-length-16988-cov-5.233509_pt1 | contig 16988 bp, 18 predicted proteins | sample MGYA00579264_ERZ1643247 | MGnify/ENA primary metagenome ERZ1643247 (study PRJEB29033, sample SAMEA4952262) | chicken gut metagenome | biome: Broiler Chicken; feature: Gastrointestinal Tract; material: Caecum | place: Ireland | collected 2018 | study: Broiler... | reverse complement strand
CTGTACTCGGCACTTTTCTTTATAAATTGTGTCCACTTTATTGACTATAGTCCAAAATCCAACAGTGCCATTTTAATACAAAGGCATTTATGCACACATCTATTCTAAAACTTCATCTCTAATCTTTCTATTCTTCCCATGATCTTTTCTTACGAAACAAAGTCTGCACAAGTCATTTTTGTTCTTATCTAAAAATCTATTATCTGCCATCGGCTCATTTTCTGACAAAGATTCCTACCATTGCAGATCGCGAAAAATGGGAATTTGAGATTGTAGGAGTTTGTCCCCTTGCGGGGATTTATGTCAGATAACGTTTTATTATGGCAGACAAAAAGAAAACAAAAAAGGAGTTTCCGTCCCCTTTCGGGGGTTCATGTTAGATAACAAAATATGAAAATTTACAAGGTAGATTATGGAAACGGTTTCCGTCCCCTTTCGGGGGTTCATGTTAGATAACGAAATAATTGGACTATAGGTGACACTGTAAATCCTAGTTTCCGTCCCCTTTCGGGGGTTCATGTTAGATAACTTTGGAAATCCGTTAAAGGAGAATACACACAATATGGTTTCCGTCCCCTTTCGGGGGTTCATGTTAGATAACTATGATGAATAACAAAGTTATTGAAAATGACGATATGGTGGTTTCCGTCCCCTTTCGGGGGTTCATGTTAGATAAACAGCAAATTCTACAACGTAACCGTTGGTGGAGAGCCCGTTTCCGTCCCCTTTCGGGGGTTCATGTTAGATAAGTATAAATATAATTAAAATAAGAAAGGTTGTGTTTTTCGTTTCCGTCCCCTTTCGGGGGTTCATGTTAGATAAACCTATCCTCTGAAGCCCTTGAAAACAGCTAGCTCCAGAGGGCATTTGCGGCTGAAAACTTTTTTCATCAAAAAACTTATCTATTTTTCGTTCTCAGCCGCTTCAAAGCCTTGATTTTAGCCGTGCGGCTGAAAATCATTTTTATATCTGTATTCGACAATATTTCCGACTTTTCCTTTATTCTTTCTCATCCATTTCCCACTCAGGAACAGAAAGTATCTTTTGGGACAAATCCGCATCCAATCTTTCCACATCTTTCAACTTTCTTTGAATCTGACGCGTCCGAACACCAATGAGTTTATCCAACTCATCATTGGCATTCTGAATTCTGGTTTGTGCTTTTTCCAAAACCTTCCCAAAAGTCTCAAACTCCGTTTTGACTGCTCCAAGGACTTTCCATACCTCTCCGCTTCTTTTTTGAATGGCAAAGGTACGGAATCCCATTTGCAGACTATTCAATAACGCTGCCATAGTGCTCGGCCCGGCAACATTCACATGATATAAACGCTGCAGTTCTTCTACCATCCCACGATTCACAACTTCTGCATAAAGTCCTTCGAATGGCAAAAACATAATCGCAAAATCTGTAGTATATGGTGGATCAATATACTTATCATGAATATCCTTTGCAAAAGCTTTGATTCGTGTGGTCAATACTTTTGCTGCTTCCTTCACTGCCTCCCGGTCACCGCTTTCATAGGCATCCATTAAATGCAAATACGCATCTCCGGGGAATTTTGAATCGATTGGCAGATAAATCCCCTGTCCATCTTCTGTTGGCAGTTTAATGGCATATTCTACCGGTTCTCTGCTACCTTTTTTGGTTACATAGTTGGTTTCATACTGTTCTGGTGCCAAAATCTCTTCCAGAATTGCTCCCAACTGAATTTCACCTAAAATACCTCTGGTTTTGACATTGGAAAGCACTTTCTTCAAATCTCCAACGCCAGAAGCCAGATTCTGCATTTCTCCAAGACCTTTATATACCTGCTCTAATCGCTCACTAACCAAAGAGAAGGATTTAGAAATACGATCTTCCAGTGTTTTTTGTAATTTTTCATCCACTACCTGACGCATTTCATCCAATTTCTTGTTATTATCCTGCTGTATGTACTGCAGTTTATTTTCCACGGTCTTTCGAATGCTGTCCAGCTTATTTTCACTTTCCAACGCAGATGTCTGTAATCTTCTCTCTACGGCAGACTGCATCTCACCCAACTGTTTTGTGATACTGTCTCCAATGGTCTGCAGCTGCGTTGTTGTTTTTGTACCAGCTTCAGAAACAGCCTGATTTTGCTGAGATGCAAAGGTTTTCTGATTTTCCAGAAATACTTTTTGATTCTCGGAAATCATTTCTCCCAGTGTCTGCAAAGAACTCTGCATGGTTTCCGGCATTTTTGTCTGAACATCATTAAAATGATCCAGTCTAGCATGGATTTCTTTTTCCATACCTTCATTTTGTTTTTTCAAAGTTTCTCCGATCGTCTGTATACTTTTACTTTGGGTTTCCGCTGCATTTTTCTGATTTTCTGCCAGAATATCCCCTAAATTTTTCAAAGAAGATTGTACGCTTTCTGTCATTTCCTTCCGGAAAATGCGATTGTTATCTTCTAAAGCTGTCTGAATTCTTCCAATATCTGTCGTTTGGCGATCATCTGCACCCTGTTTATTCTTTTTGCTCACTTGCACAAGAATCAATAGCTGTACACACAACACCACAATTCCAACAACCAAAATGATTGTATCCATATAAAATACCCTCTTTCTAACTTTCTTCTATCAATTTGCCATTATTCTGCTTCCTAATCTTCTTCCTCCTGCTCCGTTTGAAAATACTCTTCCATAGCACCTATATTCCCATGGATAACAGCTGTACCATAATAATCCATTTCTTCTTCATAATCTGCCATCGTATCCTCCTTATTTACAGACATAATTTTTCCACAAGAAGCGCATTCATATCATCGTAAGAATTCCAATATTCCTTTTTCACTGGAATACCAGAGTAAACAGCCAAACGTTTTAACAGATTCACTATTTCCTTTGATGACATTTTTACCATCTTTTGAATCCATTCCTCCGTAACAGAAACCATTTGATGTGCTGTAACATTCCGCACTTCCCTTTCTATAGACCGCAGTTTCTCCAAAATAAATCCTAATTCAGCATCTGATGTTTTCGCCTGAAGTATGGGATAGATCTGTGCTGATTTATAAAATTCCTCTCGAATCTCACCAGAAAATTCTGCTTCCAGTATTTTCTGAATTTCTCTGCCTTCTTCTGATTTTTCCAATTTTTCTTTGCTCAAGAATAACTGTCCACTGCCCTTTCTTTTTTCCACGCAGTAATCCTTTAAATCGATCTTACAATTTGTCATTAAGCATTCTTCCAGCAAGTTCAAAATAACCGGTGTGATTCCTCGAATCAAATCTGCGTAATTACCCTGTTTTTGGCGGAGCTGTAAATAGAGGATATACTCAAAAATATCACGCTTGTTGCCAGCTGTTTCTATGGGAAATATTTTATACTTTGTCCCTTGTAGCGCTGTTCCAACGCCTCTCAGATTCAGCATCAATCGTTGTTCTGCTGCCTGCAGCAAAGCATATACATCTTCCGGCAAAAATTCCCTCATATCTTTTGCAAGGGCTAAAGCAGCATGATAATCATAAGCTCTCACCAGCTGGACAATCATTTCTTTTTTCAATTTTGCCAAAAGGTTGACCTGTTGGAATTCATGACATCTTTTTTCGAAATTCTCTTTATTATCCTCGTTGCATTCCCAAAAAGTTTCCAGATCATACTGACTGGGATCTTCATCCTTAGGGTTTTCTTTTTTATAGGGCGTCGATACCTGCAATGCTGTAATTTTATGCTTTGACATAGCTGCGATGAGATTCAAGGCACTTTTCATAGCAGGTGTACCGGAAGAAATATTTACCAGAATTTCCGAATCTGGATATTGAGATTTAATCTGATCTAATATGCCTTCAAAGTCATCATAAAAAGCATCAAAAAGCTGCACATCCGTCAAAGCTTCACGTTCAATCAACTCAATTTTTTCAAAAGGTATATCTAAATAATCTTGAAGAAGTTCCAACGCAGCTACATAGCGGTTATCCAATCGGCTTCTTTCCACCATTTCTTTTGACAAATACAAATACACTACTGAAGGCTGGTAACATCTGCAAATATGCAGCAGAGCACCATCCCGATAGCTGGCGATGGGGTCATGTCCACCAACTGGAGAAAATAAAATACGTTTTCCCATATCTAACATCCTTTCTATATCAAAATCCATTCATCTTCTGTTAAATCTCGTTGATCTCCCCAAGCATATGTTTCGCTGACGCCTTTTAAGCGATATATTTTCACTGCATCTTCTTTTCCAATGATTTTCGGAATCTGCGTTTTCAACTGTTCAAATAACTTCTGATCCAGAAAAGCCTCAAAAGCAGATTTCTGCACGCGATGTCCATATTTCTCTAAACATTTCACCATATTCAGCCGACGTTTATTATCTGTAATATCATAAATGATAACAGTCAAAAACTTATTTGTTCGGCTACTTTGCTGTTCTTCCCATATATAACTTTCCATAGAATCACCTGATCCTTAAAGGCTCATATGCTTTCAAATCCTTTTCCTGCATCATCTGCAAAAAACATATACTTTGTAAATACAAACCACGCCGAATAGAATTTCTGCCCGGAAACAAATCCAAATATTGATTCACACTACGGAACTTCATTTCCATTTTTTTAATAAAAATTTTCATTGCTTCTTTTGTTAAATATACACCACCTGTTTCTTCATCCGTTTCAAACTGAGAAATTTCTACTTCTCTCCCCTGAACCAAACTTAACACCACCGAATCTACAACAAAACTTCTCCATTCTTCCATCAAATCACTTGCCAAAGATGGATGTCCCTCTCTATCTGCATGCATCATCCCAATATAGGGCGAAAGCCCTCTATTTTCCAATTCCCCATAAATTTCATACAGAAGCATAGTATATCCTAAACTCAGCATAGAGTTAAATGCATCTTTGGGAGGTTGCCTGGTTCTTCCCTGAAAGGAAAATGAAGGCTCCACCACCTTTGAAAGTGCAGAAAAATAGATTTTAGCTGCCAAGCCTTCATATCCCATCAATTCTTCCATAGAAGTACTTTGTAAAACTTTCTGCTCTGCTAAATACATTTTCTGCAATTCAGACTGTAAATTCAAATCCCTCCTGTATCTTCTGCACACCACCATTTGATTATGGATTTTAGCTGAAATAATTTTCTTAGCAAAAGCCAAACAAAAATCTCTGTCTTCTGAAAGGTGAATCTGCTGCCGCAATCTTTGTGGCTTCACATGCCTAGTTGATGTCAGTTTTCCAAAATAAACACCTCCGGCAGAAAAATAGTTGACTGGAACTCCCTGCTGCAGACAAGCTTTCGTACAGGCTTCTGTCATATGTGCATTACCAAAAATTGTGATCGATTCCAACGTTTCTTTTGGAATCTTTCGTTCCACCCCATCCTTTTGCCTAACGACATAATAGCCTCCTTCCAGACCAATGACTGCGCCTTGTTCATTTACATAAAGAAAACTCATATAACACCTACTTTCTTCTGAGGTTGTGTAGTTGGTTTTGTTGTAGCAGTTCGTCCCCTTTCGGGGTTTTGTCATTCATAACATAGTAGTGCAGAAACGAGCATCAACAATAAAAAAGCCGTTTCCGTCCCCTTTCGGGGTTTTGTCATTCATAACCCATGAAATCCCGCAAGCAGTAGATGGGGCAGTATTGTTTCCGTCCCCTTTCGGGGTTTTGTCATTCATAACACAAGTTGAGTACCACAAAAATGAACTGTGGACGTATGAGTTTCCGTCCCCTTTCGGGGTTTTGTCATTCATAACCTTAAATGAAACTACCGAAAAGCTGTGGAGAATGTTCCGTTTCCGTCCCCTTTCGGGGTTTTGTCATTCATAACAACCTACGGACTTCAACCAACAAAACGCCGCGAATTCTGGTTTCCGTCCCCTTTCGGGGTTTTGTCATTCATAACCGATATACCTAAAAAAGTCTTAAGAATTTCTGTAGCCCAGTTTCCGTCCCCTTTCGGGGTTTTGTCATTCATAACTTCCTGATATGCAGGCAGCGAGCGATACCCTCAATGGATGTTTCCGTCCCCTTTCGGGGTTTTGTCATTCATAACATTAAGGTTGAGTTCACAAAAAAAGACAATGTTATGGTTTCCGTCCCCTTTCGGGGTTTTGTCATTCATAACGAGTTGATAAAGGAATCATTTTTGATGATGACGCAAAAGTGGTTTCCGTCCCCTTTCGGGGTTTTGTCATTCATAACGATAATTATGGAAATAAAGTATATGGCGTTGGTTGCGTTTCCGTCCCCTTTCGGGGTTTTGTCATTCATAACTCGCTGATATTAAAAGTCAGAGAAGAAAAAGCTTAGAGGAACGTTTCCGTCCCCTTTCGGGGTTTTGTCATTCATAACATGAAGAAAAAAATTATTATTAATTTTACGAAAAAAGAGTTTCCGTCCCCTTTCGGGGTTTTGTCATTCATAACGCCAGCATTGAAGAATGGCTCACCATGGGAGAGGAAAAGGTTTCCGTCCCCTTTCGGGGTTTTGTCATTCATAACAAAAAAAGAAACGGAGGAAAATAGTATGAAAAGAGTTGTTTCCGTCCCCTTTCGGGGTTTTGTCATTCATAACAATAACCGCCCTTTACAACAAAAACAGGGAGGAATATATATGGTTTCCGTCCCCTTTCGGGGTTTTGTCATTCATAACAGAAGATAGCCGTCAACGCAGAAAGAAAGCATTAGAGAGTTTCCGTCCCCTTTCGGGGTTTTGTCATTCATAACTGTATTATACAACCTTCATAAAAGAAAAGTTCTCTTTGTTTCCGTCCCCTTTCGGGGTTTTGTCATTCATAACCCTATCCTCTGCAGCCCTTGATTTTATTGGGCTGCAGAAAGGGTTTGCGGCTAAAAAGTTTTTTTCTTATGATTTTTATGTTTTTTCCACTTATAAACCGCATCAAAGCCTTATATCATGGGATGCGGCTAAAAACGGCTCTATTTCCAACTGACACAAGCCAAAGCTATATTTCTTTCCTTTACAGGTAGTCTTTTTGATGGTATGAGGAGATACACCCAGTTCCACATCTTTGTCATGTTTATGCTTTTTTGTAAAGTGCTTATGCAAAATCTTACTGACGGTTTTTACACCTGCTTCTCCCAACAGCGGATAGGTCACTGTTTTAGATGCATAGCCACAGCCACCGCCCAGATACAACATCCCTTTTCCAAGAACATCTCCAGAGCGGAATTTACTGCCAAAACACTCTGTATAACATTTTCCAAACTGAAAAATAGCACGAAGTATCGTTTCTGCATCTCCTTTATACAAAGTACTGTCAATGGTCAAATCAAATACAATTTCCGTTTGAGGTCTGATGCATTCTCGCAGTACATTCAAGCTTTTTCCATTTCCATTGGGAAGTTCATCCTTTTTTCTGCACAGTATCAAACAATCTGTATCCAAAGGTCTGCTGTCACTGATGCGGATTCCCGCCATGCAATCATTGACCATGTCCTTTCGATTTTGTGTGCGCCCAGCTGTATGAAATACTCGTTCACTTAAACTACGCTGCTCTCTGGAAAGGTCATTGGTTCTGCCATAAACCGGTGCATCTATTACTTTTTTTGCCTCCATCTGTAATTTTCCACGATTACGATACAGTGCTGAACCCATCAATGCTGTTCGAATAGCCCCTTTCAAACTGCTGCCCGGCACATACACCATACCATAAGCATCTTTCATACAAGTCTGTATCTCAATTTTCGCATGGTCATCATCTACAGCATCAGAGCTATCCAGCGTATAAGCAATCCATTCTTTCCATACCCTTGCATCAATTCGATTTTGACGCAGCCATGCCGTAAAGCCTTCTTTGGGAACTTTTTCCTGCAGCATAAATTCCATGAATCGTGTCTGATATCCGTTCTGTATGAGCCAGCCATACAGTTTTTGTTGATCTGGAATATACACCTTCTTTGCAATCCGATCATAAATGTATTCTTTTTTGCCAACACTACGACCAGATCCAATATAAAGCGGTCCTAATGTTGTCAGTTTGATTCGATATGTTTTCAAATAGTCACTCATGGCTTCACCTCCAGAAACATAGGCTTTGCGTAGCGATAAACTGGATGTTTCCCATTTCCGGACACATCAAATACATCCCCTTGAAAAGGATGGGAAAAACATGAGCCACTCTGAAAAGCATAGAAGTCCTTTTTTCTTCTTTGCTCTGGTGCATAAGTATCTGAAGAAATAAACCCACTGCGTCGGATGAGCGTATATGTGGATTCCTCCAACAAATTTGTCAGTTCCTCCGGCTTTGCCATGGACAAAGATAGCGTCATATAAGCTCTTTGATTAGCTCCTGTTATAATTAGATTTTCTGGAGCAAAAGGTTTTATTTCCAATACAAACTTTCCTAAGCCTGCACTTCTTTTACCGCCAATACCTGTATAAGAAACTGCCGTCAAATATTCTGTAAATGTTTTTTCTATTTCTTTTTCTGAAAAACCCGTAATGAGATAAAGTCCATTTCCTTCTGAAAATCGATAAGCACCCACAAAGAAAGGCTCTGCTTCCTCCTTGTTCCTGCTGGCAGCCAGAGTACGTACCTCGGCTTTTCCCAAACTTTTCAGTATGGTATTTTCAAGTGTTGGATCAAAATCACCTTGCAAATATTCCTGCAGCATATCCAGAGGAATATACTTTAACTTCTTAAAAGCTTTTTTCACAGTGGAATCACCGCTTTGTTCTGTTTGAATCCGCAATGTTGGCTTAGGCAAATATAAGGTATCTTCTATAAACGGCATGGCATCAGAAATCTGAAGACTGCCTTCTTTGGCCCATGTTACCAATTGCTGTAAATCTTCTGCGCTTTTTTTCACAGCTTCCAAACAGATTGCCGAAAAAACAGTGTCTGCCATCAAACGATTGGATGTATCTGTCAACGTGCCATTTCCAAAATGTACTGCTGTTTTGAAATGGAATTTATAAATTTTATACTCCATAACTTACACTTCCTTTTGAAAATTCACAAAATATCCTCTGCTTTTATTCAGCAACTCCTCTGTGATTTCTCCAACTACCGGCTGTAAAGTCACATCATGAAATGTAACCTTCCCATATCCTCTGGAGCCATGTCCGCCCAGATAATCATACTCCAAAAGCTGCATTCCCTCTGCTAACATTGCCATATCTTCTGAAAATTCCTTTTCATTCTCTGCATCATAAATGATAGAAAAAGGGAATACGGAACCTCTGATGACACGTTCAATCTGTCTGGGATTTGCAACGGCACTCAAACGATTGATGCTATTTTCCACTTTGACTTCTGTTGCACCATGGATGCCAATTTCACGAAAAGCATCCATATTGGACAAAATACTGTCAGAAAAAATCAATCTGCTGCGGCAAGGTTTTCCTTTGGCTGCACTGCCAAACAACCGCAAAATTTCAGGCACATCTTCGTCATGTTTTCTTGGCCCATCATTATATTTTCTTGCCAGTAAAGTTCTCATTTTGCCCTTCAAACTGCTTCCAGGAATCATAGGCAAATCACTTTCCATATCTCTGATGACCGGGGAATCAATGGCACCAATTGCAGAAAACTGTGCTGAACCTCCAATGTGCATACCTGTCTCCAATTTGATTTCACCTTTAATTTCAATTTTTGTGTACATATGATTTCCCCCTTAATTTCCACCATAAAATCTATGATATGCAACCAATGCTTCCATATAATGACAAAATTCCAAAAGTGCTTTTTTGCTCTTTCCAATTTTATTGATCTCTTTCAGCAAATCCGCTGCTTCCAAAAAATCTTTCACAGTATTTTCTCTTCCTGCTTCATAAGCCATTCGCATTTTCAAATACTGTACTCGATTGTATAAATCCTCTGATAATTCTTCGCTTCTATACCGTTGTGCATCATTATATAAGTCAGAAACCAAAGAAAGGATATTTCTGATTTTTGAAGTAGTAAGATTAATTTTTGCCCTACCATTTTTGTCAACAATAATCAATTTTTTAATGGCATTTTCTGCCCGATCCACATAATGTTCTGTCATAATGATTCCTCCTGTCTTTCTCTGACACTATATACATACAAATATATTGCTGTAATCAAAGATTTCCGATCTTTCTCATTTTGAATCCAACAATACATTTTCTTGGAAAACATACGATATCTTTCTTTCGTTTCTGTATCCGCATCCTTATCTGGCTCCATTCGTGCCAAAGTATAAGCAAATCTGGCAATATTAATTTTTTCATCACTATTTCTGATATATTCCAGCAAATGGTACAGGAAAGCCTTTCCTCTCTCCTGATCCTGCGCATCAAAGAACTCTGCCAATTCTTGATATTTCTCTTTCCAGACATCCTGTATGAAATCATTCCAACTATATGTGTTGCTTTCATCAAACAAAGAAATGGCATTTTTCCCTGGATAGGATTTCGCACATTCTTCCAGATCCCCTACTTCTCTCGCCATGGCAGCAATCGGGTATTTCGGCGGATAAATACCAATCCCTGCTGAAATAGACAAAGTTCCCTGACTGAATTTTTCAAGGCTTTCATGTATATCCCTGGCGAATCCAACGACATCGTTCCATGCACCTACCACAAAAACATCATCACCGCCACTATATACAATCGCAATATTACGTTCAGCATCCTTCTCTGCTGTATGCAAATGATATACCCCATTTTTCAGCAATGTGTTTACATATCTTTTGAAAAAAATACCTAATTTTCTGGAAAATGTCGCTGTTCTGGAAATCGTAACATACTGATTTCCATGTTTTGTGCTTTCAAATCCTTTCACAAATGCCTGCCCCAAATTATCTACATCTGCACGCAAAACACCTAATCGTTTGATTCCACTTGCCGCTTCAGCTAACTCTTCAAAAGTATTTGCTTTTTTATAATCTCCCACCCAAAGTTTGGTAGAAACATCCAGACCTGTATACATTTCGTTTTTGCAATACGCCCGAACATAGTTTTTTCCTTCCAATATTCGTTTTTGGAGCTTGTCCTTTGATTCCGCTGCTAAATACTTTCCATTTGGCAGAGGCAACAAATTTTCTGCTTCCCGTTGATCCAAAACAACAAAAAACGCTTCTTTTTGAATCTTATTGGAAAAATCCTGTATTGCACTGCATATCTGGCAGATATTCTCTTCATTCAGCAAATCTACTCTCTTACAAACTCGGCATTCTCTTTCCATATCTGCCTGATTTCCTTGTTGAAAAAATAAAATATCTTCTTTATCATAACGCTGACTTTTCTTTTTGGATATCTGGTTCGCCACTTCACGGAATATCTCACTATAACTGCCATCTGGCTCATTTTTTAAATCATTTGCAGAACATGGTGCCATACCACCTGCAAGATACAAAGAAATCGAAAATGTTTCCATGAAAAAACGATTCATATCGTGTTCAAATTGGCGGATATGCTTTATGGTTTCCTCTGTATGATCCAGCAGCAGATAAGCATGTCCACCACCACAATAAATCAGATTGGTTCTGGAATACCCTGTAAGAGCTAACAACTCATCAATCATATGCTCCATCAGAATTTCCAGATAAAAGGATCTTGCCCGTAAATTCTTTAAGGCACCCTCACTGCTAATTGTATAAATGAAATCTTGGATTCCCGAAATATCCATACTATACAGCAGGAAAATCTTTTTCCTGTAAAATTCAGCCGCATTTTCCCAGATTTCTTTTTTATAGTTTGTAATATGATTTCTTTGAAGATACGCAAAAATGCTGCTGCCAAAAGCTGCTGTCATCTTGCAATGATCGTACAAGGAAATATCAGCCACTTCTTTCTGAGATGTAGACGAAGGAACAAAAGAAAGATTTCCTTCCAGAATCTCCAATAAAGAATTTATGTAACTATCAGTCCGCTGAATGCCTTTGCATGCATCTGTTATATTCTGTAAGCATTTCGCATAAAACGATTCATCATAAATCAATGTCTGTTCTATAGGATAAGAAATTTCTTCCGTGTCCAAAAAAGAACTTTTATAGTGCATATTTCCATTATTTTCGTTCAAAAGATTAAATATGCTTTCCAGCGGTAAATTTTTTACAAAACCATTTCCTGCTTCATCTTTTGGGCGCCTGTCCGTGGCTGCCGCAATATTATCTGCAACATAGCAAATGTATGCCAAAGAGTCCTGTGACACCCCACTATCTTTCAACATTTTTCCGTGATGATATTTGACTTGCTCCAGAATATCTTTATCCTGCATCTTGACAGTCTCTTGTAAATACGCTGCCCCACTAACGGCGTGATTGCGCCCATCCCCATAGCGATATAAAACCTTTCCAATATCATGGAGCAGGCAGCCAAAAATGATGTTCATTTTATCGTTTTCCATTTGCTTTGTCACTCCCTTTAACTAATGTGATAGCTCCCATGCCAATGGCAGATTTAATACCAACACCACAATATTCACCATAACTGATCAGCATATGAACCAGATTTACCAACTGCGACGGTCCTTGTATCCGTAATGTAATCTTTCCTATGAATGAGGGAATTTTAACTCCTTCCAGTTGGAAATTTGTACTTCGCAGTTGATATGCAATAATAGAAACATTATTTTCTAAATCCATAAGCAATTCTGGAGTATATACTGTAAAGTCATGAGCCCCTGCATCAAATTTATGTATCAAACTTTGGAAAATGTGTCTAACTGTTGGATAAAACATATAATTCCCTTGTGTTTTAAAGGCACAGGGAGTAATGAATTGTATTTCCACAAAGCGCCGACATTCTCCAAAAAAAGTTCTTGATAAGAGTTCATCCATTGATTCTTTTTCTATCCTCTTTGATTTAATGGGAAGACGTTGTTGATTATGACGTAAATATACTTCTGAAAATTCATCTTTCATCAGAGGTAATATAATTTCTTGATATGCCTCTTCTTTTACCGTACATATTGTCCATAATATTTTTTCTTTTTCAAATCGCAAATACTGGCTATATGGTCTTATTTCAGAAAAATGCATTTTTTTCGCATACTCTGTTGAAACCTGTTCCATAATAACTCCTTGAAATAAAGAAGAACTATGATAAGAGATGTAGGTTTCAGGATCTTTTTCTATTTCAATCATTAGTTTGCATAACATAACATTCCTCCGTCACAATACATCATTTCTCCCATTATAGCACGCATGTAAAAATTATCCAATAATTCAGCTTATAAAAACAAATTTATTGAAATTTAATCTATAAATATTAAAGAGTTCCACACTATGCAAGAAAATTTATATATATTTTTTAATATTTTATCAAATCATTTTAAAAGAAAACCCTGCTGATTTGTGAAAAAGCAGGGTTTTCTTTCATTTAATACTGATTAAAATGTATAGGTATATTCTTTTCCATCAAAAGTCAGAAGTATTTTACCACTCTGCTCCATAACCACTTTTGGCACTTCTGTCAGCACATAAACTTTTCTGGTTGTCAATGGATCGATAGATTCATAATTAGATAAGCTGCTTCCATCCAAATCTTCTGCCACAATAAAACCATCATAGGTATATTTATCACTGAAAGTCACTTTTGTGCCAAAGAAAGATTCGCATTCCTTTGCTGTTCCCTGATAGTTCGTAAGCTCAAACTTGGCTACAAAATAAGTCTGATCCGGGCTTTTGACTTCATAATACTGATAATACCCAGATGTATTAGACGGCATTACTGTATCCATATACTCTGCCCCTATAAATTTAAGTGTAGCAAAATCTGGGGATTCTAATGTTTGCCCCGGAGTAAGAGGAAGTTCATTTGTTACTGTTTCGCCAAGGGTATAGTCATAGATAAATTGCTGATCTTTGATTGTCAACATCAGGCGAAGTTCTGTTTCACTTCCCGGAACAGATATTGCACAGTGCACACGACCTTTGGATAAAGGAGCTATCCTGCCATATTCTTCCAAATATGTATTTCCTTCTGTTTCCAACAGATATAAGTCACAAAGAAATGTCTGACTATTTGCACCAACTGCACTTACTGTCATCATTTCCTGCACCGCAAGATCCTCCGTACCAGTATTTGTCACATCGAATATAATATCCACATATTTTTCTGCATTAACATTGGAATATACATTATGACTATTAACTGATGCTTTGATTTCATTCGTTGTTTCTATCTTCAATAAAGTAAAATCCATATAATCTTCAATGGTATTTTTCACATCCAAACTTAAAAGAGTCTCTGCAGATGCTTTCTGCTTTTTATTCTCCTCTTGTTCTACAGTTGTTGTATTTCCACAAGCCGTAAGGCACAGTGACAAGATCAACATACTTCCTATTATTTTTTTCACCATCATTTTTCCTCCCACTCTCTATTTTACGCTGCATCGCTATTTTCTTCCGAAAACTTCTTGCTGGAATTACTTTCTATAATCTCATTTGTTTGAAAATCAATGGTATTCACCACAACGTTAGTTTCTTCAGATGGAATACCAACAAAAATCTGATAGATGCCTCCAATATAATAAAAACCCATATAAGCAATTGAATCCCATCCTGAATATTTTTCACGATCAACATATACATTGAATTCTGTCATATTTTCATCGTATTCAATTTTCTGAAAGGATTCAATTTTGTCTTTTCCATTGATAAGTTCTTCTACCATGGTTTCCATACTGTCTTTTAAACCATCTGCCAATTCCTTTTGCTTGGACTTTGTCATGACATTGGTAACCGATCCGTCTTCTGCTATATCGCATGATAAATAGCCATTTTCTTTCGCAACTTCTTTGATTTCTTCTTCTGTCATCCCCTCAAATAAACTAGCTGGAAAAGTTATCTCTGTTAATAAAAGACCTTCATCAACTTCCCAACCTGTTTGCGAATCATTACTATTGTCCACATTCGCAGTATCTGTTTCTGAAGACTGACATCCCGAAAAAAACATACCCATTAAAACAGCAAATAAAACTAATATTCGCCTTCTCATACTTTCCTTTCCCCTTTCCAAATTTTAAAATGATTTTACTGATGTTTCTCCTCCTGCCAAATATCTTTGGATTCCTGCAAACCACGCATAATTAAATCTTGAAGCATTTCATCTTCTGTATTCTGACTGTAGTTTTCTTTCTTAATTTCATCTAACTTCATACCCAAATCAGAGGAAATTGAAATGGTAATCCGTTTCATTTTCCCATTCATGTATGCATCACCCTCTTTCTATAGTGGTTCACTGGTTCACTTAATCACATTATAGTGATTCACTGGTTCACTGTCAATATAGAGCACATTTCCCAGAAAACAGATATTGTATTGACATCTCTGGTTCACTGATGTACACTCACAAATAAAGAGAGGTGAAAAACATGGCAACAAATAAACCACGTTATACCGTATCCGTAGATGAAGATCTTTTTCAGCAAATCGAAGATTTTCGCTTTACACATCGGTTTCAAACAAGATCTGAAGCAACTGTTGAGCTGATCAAATTAGGACTAAAACAATTGCAAGAAGAAAAAATTGATGCTGTAAATAGCAATGAAAATTCCACTTCCAATTCTGATCTGAATTAAAAATACAAATATAAAAGGAAAACGATTCTATGGTTTTCCTTTTATTTTCTATTATCTATTTCTTCTTATATTGCACTCTCCTTTTCTCTTAGTATATAATGAATTTATAGGAAGAAAAATTGTCTAGAAGAAAAAATTTTTGTTCCTATTTTTTAAAATATCTCCTTAAAGTTTCGTAATTTATATATTATTTTTGTTCCTATTTTAGCAACTTTTTAGGAGGAGAACGTTATGTCTTTTTCAGATTTCTATATAAACGATGCTAGAAAACAACATATCAATCTTAGCCAGTACGCTTGGTCTATGATTGAAAATGATATGTTTCTTTTTTCAAATAGCATAGAGCCATTAAAGCTCAGTCCTTTTTTAAACAGAATTTTTTTGAATTATACGAATGCTAATTATTTTCCATGTAATATTGACAAAAAAATGATAGAACAAAAAGAAGATTATCAAAAAATTCTGTCAACTAATTGCACAATCAAAGAAGCAAAAACTCTTTCTTCTCTAATGCTGGAAAAAAATGATATTCCAGCATTACATAACCAAATTGCAACATATGAAAAAGGTGCCGGAAAAAAAATTTATTTACAGACAGAAACCTATCGGAAATTAATCTCCTTTCCATCGGATAGTTATATAGAAAAACTATTTCAAAAACCAGGAAAATATCTTAAAGCTATTTTTGAAGAATACAGCAGACTGCCATACATTGAACGAGAAAAAATATACCATTTTTCAACATTTACTTTGATAGAGGATGCCATTGAACTTCATTACACTTTATACATCGAAACTGGAGACCAAATTTATGAAGTTATTCCTTACGGCATTTTTCCTGATCATTTCCATACTTATCATTATCTTGTTGGTCTATCTCGCCCTCAAAATGACAGAAAAGAAGAAAAACATATTTGTGCCTCCTTTCGAATTGCAAGAATTAAGTCAATAAAAACAAATCGAGGACATAAAAAAACACTTTCTGTTGCTGAGGAAAACGCTTTATTATCTGCTATAAAACTACGTGAAGTTCCTTTTTTATTGGATAACACAATAGAGGTAAAAGTTCGTTTTTCCCCTTCTGGTTTGATACAATATCATAATTTGCTTTATTTAAGACCAACCTTAATAAAAAAAATAGATTCATATACTTACGTATTTCAAGCAACCCTCCTGCAAATCGAAGCATATTTCTTTAAGTTTGGAAGTGATGTTGAGATTCTGGAACCGCAAACTGTAAGAAGGAATTTTAAGGAAAAATATCGAAACTCTTTAGCGCAATACCAAAAATAATTTTTTAACTGGTAGAAAAAACCTAAGTTGTACTGAAATTCTAAAATGAAAAAAAGAATGCTTCATTCGGTTACTTGAGCCTACTTTGAAGCATTCTTTTTATACTAAAATCATTTTTTATATTTACTGTCTACGTATTATTTCGATTAAAGAAAGTGGATCTATATTAAAAAAGTGGACACATAAAGTAACTATCTATTACAATAAAG
>ERZ1643247.1997-NODE-1997-length-17005-cov-45.075280_pt1 | contig 17005 bp, 15 predicted proteins | sample MGYA00579264_ERZ1643247 | MGnify/ENA primary metagenome ERZ1643247 (study PRJEB29033, sample SAMEA4952262) | chicken gut metagenome | biome: Broiler Chicken; feature: Gastrointestinal Tract; material: Caecum | place: Ireland | collected 2018 | study: Broiler... | reverse complement strand
CAGCCTTGGTAGTCAATGCCGTTCACATATCCGGAAACGGTGCCGTTGACGGCATTGAAGAAACCGATGGTAATTTTTATCCCCGGAACAGACGGGGACTTTGTTATGATAAAGCTGACGCTTTCCGCTAAATTCCATGCATACGAGGCGCGGACATTTTCTGTGATCATGCTGTCATTAAACGGCCGCTTCTTCGTACGTTAAAACGTCCTTTGTTTCAGCAAATGCAACACCGGGACATGCCACAAAGCGACAAAAAACTACAGCCCAAAAAACAAAAACACTTTTTCATAATCTCTGCCTTTTGCTTTTTCTTGTAGTTTATAGTTTACCTCCCAATTGTAATCATTTCGACCAATTGCTGTAAAAAATTTGTAATATTCCCCGACTTTTACTGATTATATGAATAGCCCGCCCCGCGGCGAATGCCGCGGGGCGGGCCGTTCCCTTCCCTTTATTCGTTTGTTGCGTCGATGCCCGATTTTTGCCCGCGGGAAGGCATGCAGCTTTCGGCAAGATCTTCCGTCTGCCCGCCGAGCGCAATGCCCAGATGCATCCCTTCGGCAACCCATCCGGCAATGCGGCTCAGGCAAATGCTGCGCCAAAAATCATCCAAAATCTGTTCTTCCCGCTCCCCGCAAGGGGCGCCCTTTTCTGTGCGGGCAGCGATATACCGGTGCCAGACTTCGCGCACGCGCTGCTCCCCTTCGCCCTTCAGCAGGGAGGCCTCCGGCACCTTGCCCTTGCGATGAACGAGCAGCCCCACCTCGAGGCCGTGCGTCAGGCTGACAGCGAGCACCCGCTCTGCAAAATGACAGGCGAGCTGCAGCTGCTCTCCCAACCATTCCTGACTCTCCGGCACGCACGCGCCGACGGCTTCCTGCCGCGCGCTCTCCCGTACTGACCGCTCGTTGCGGTGCAGACGCTCTTTTGTTTCGCAAAATTTTTCCCAAACGGTATTTGCTTCCATTTGCCACGTTTCCTCCATATTTTTCTACTCTTTTTTAGAGTATTTTGACTGGTTTACCCGGTTTTAGAGTATTTTAAGGAAAAAAGGAAATACTCCTGACCATGTACGGACAACGCATCCGCGAGCTGCGCCTCGAGCGCAATATGACACAGGACCAGCTTGCAAAGGAGCTGGGCGTCACACAAAAGAATATCAGCAAATACGAGCTGGAACAGCTGGATCTGAATACAGAGACTCTCATTCAGATCTGCCGCCTGTTCGATGTATCTGCCGACTATCTGCTCGGCCTGAAAGACTACTGATCTCGATACGATCTCCGCCCCGCGGCGCCGCCGCGGGGCGGGGCTTTTTTGCTGTTGCCGGATTAAATTTTGTTTATTTACGCCGCGCCGGCGTCTGCGGAGGCGACCTTTGCGTCCTCCTTTTCCGTCAGCTTGATGCACACGAGGGTATCGCCCGCCTTCAATTCGGTCGCGCCGTACGGAATGACCGTACCGCCGCCCCGCTTGATCATGGCGATGAGCGTCCCGTGGGGCAGTTCCGTCTCGCGCACCGTCTTGCCGACCCAGGGATGATCCTCGCCGAGGTATTCTTCAAACATGCCGAAATCGTCGCGGTTTTCAAACTCGGGCGCGGCGGTAACGAGCAGATCGCCCGGGTGGACGATCGTCTTCCCGCTCGGCACCACGACCTCCTCCCCGCGCAGGATGAGCACGACGAGGAATTCGCGCGGCATGACGCACTCGCGCAGGTGCTTGCCCGCCCACGGATGCGTTTCCCCCACAACCACCTTGACGAAGCTGACAGACGTTTCGTCCTGGTAGTCGGTAAAGGTGCGAAGGACGTCCTCGCTGTCGCCCAGCATGCGGAACTTGCGCGAGACGGCGGGCAGCAGCGAGCCCTGCAGCGAGATGGAAATAATGACGATGCAGAAGACGATGCTGAACAAGTCATACGGGAGAGCCCCATCGCCCAACACGCTGATGGCATAGATGGCAAACACGATGGATGCGACGCCGCGCAGCCCCGCCCACGACACGACGCCCAGCTGTCCGAGCGGTGCGCGGAATGGACCGAGCAGCCCGGCGACCACGGCAGGGCGGGCGAGAAAGGTCATCGCTGCAAAGATGAGCAGCGCGGGGATGAGCACTTCGGGGCGGATGAGCCACTCGGGCGTCGCCAAAAAACCGAGCAGGAAAAAGATCATCATCTGCGCCACGCCGGTAAGTGCATCGAAGAAGCGGACACAGTCGCGCTTTTGCGGGATGCGCGCGTTGCCGAGCATGATGCCGCAGATATAAACGGCGAGGTATCCGTTGCCCGCCCACAGGCCGGGCAGGACGCTGGGCACCGCATAGGCGAGCAGGGCGATGGCCAGCACGAACACCGTACCCCCCTGCCCCATATTAAAGGGGATCTTTTTGAGGATGTAGACGGCGAGGAAGCCGAACGCGGCGCCGAAAAGTGCGCCGAAGCCCACCTGTGCGGCGAGCATGCCTACGATTTCGCCGGCATTCATGGCGGCAGCCCCCTCCAACCCATATTGCGCGGCGAGCACCGCGGTAAATACGACGGTGAGCATATACGACGTCGGATCGTTGGAGCCGGACTCCATTTCGAGCAGAGAGGAGGTATGGTACTTTAAATTGAGCCGGCGCGAACGCAAGATATTAAAGACGGAAGCCGCATCCGTCGAGCTGATGACCGAACCGACGAGCATGCTCTCTACCCAGCCGATGCTCGGCACAAAGGGGAGCAGGCGGAAGATGAGCCAGACGGCCACGCCGACCAGCCCCGCGGTGAATGCCGTTCCCGCAAAGGAGAGGAGCAGCGCCCGCCCCGCGACGGGGCGCGCCTCCTTGAAATTGGTGCCGAAGCCGCCGTAAAAGATGACCAGTACCAGGCAGATGGAACAGATGACGTTGCCCATGTCATAATCGGTGACGTTGCCGAATACGGGCCGCAGCAGCACGCCCGCCACCATACCGATGCCGATGAACAGCAGCAGGGACGGGACCTTGAACTTGTCCGTCAGGCGGTTGATAAACAGGCAGAGCGCGATGATCAGGCCGGCAAAGAGGAGAAAGTAGACGTATTGCATAACGGGCCTCCCGATGGATCGTGTGCGGCCGGGTGCGGCAGCGCACCGGCCGGGAAGCCGCCAAAATGCGCCGCGCGATCAGCCGCGGTACATGCGCAGGGTATCCTTGACGACGTCGACGACAAAGGGGAGCTCGTCGTACAATTCGCCGTCTACCTGCACGGTAAAGGGGTGATTGGAAAATATCTCGATGTGGTCGCACCGTTCGAAGCGGGAAAATTTTTCTTCGAGGATGCGGCCCTGCATCAGCTTGATGAAGGCGGGAAGTATGCGCGACTTTTTGACGTTGTCGACCGCGACAAAATCGAGCAGATTATCCCCCAGCACCGCCTGCGGGCACATGCGGATGCCGCCGCCGATGCGGAAGCCGTTGCCCACGCAGGCGATGAGCGTCTTATACAGCACTTCGTGCCCGTTGACGCGGACGCTGAGTTCGTAATTTTTGAACTTGATGAGGGAGATGATGAGGCTGATCAGGTACTGCATCTTGCCGCGCAGCCATTTTGAGGAGCGGCAGCGGCGGAGGATCTCGACGTCGATGCCCGTCCCGGCGACGTTGAGCCCGCGCACCTCGCGCGGCAGCTGCATGAACTCGGTATAGCGGGGAGCGCCGTTTACGATCTGTTCGACGGCGGCCTCCGGCTCGAGCGGGATGTTCGCCGCGGCGGCAAAATCGTTGCCGGTGCCGGCGGGGATGAGCCCGAGCGCGCAGCGGTCAAAATCCGCGAACCCGTTGAGCACATCGTGCAGGGTACCGTCTCCGCCGATGACGACGACGTCCCCCTCCCCCTTTTCCGTAATGCTGCGGGCGAACTCCCTGATCTGCCCGGGGCGTTCGGAAGCGAACACGCGGATCTCCTGACCGAGCTTTTGGAAATGCTCGATCGCGCGGCGATGCAGCTTTCTCTTTTTCCCCTCCCCCGACCAAGGATTGACGATGATGTTATACATGATGCCTCTCACTTTCTCTTTCGACGCGGCGCAAAAAGATGTACCGTACATTTATTATACAATAAATCCGAACAATTTGCAAATGTGTCGCAAAACTGTTATAATAGCGGAAGAAAAAATTTTATCCAAAACATCCGACGGAGGCGTATGGAACTGCACATCTCTGAAAAATTGCGCGCTTTGGCCGAACGGGCCCCCTTCCCCCTGTATATCGTGGGGGGAGCGGTGCGCGACGCCCTGGCGGGCCTGCCCGCCTCGCAGGACGTCGACTTAGCCGCGCCCGCGCCCGCCGAAGCGCTCTCTTCCCTCGCCCGAGAATGCGGGCTGACCGTGAACGGCGTATACAAGACGACGGGCACCGTAAATATGACCGACGGGACGAACAAGCTGGAATTTACCTCTTTTCGCACGGACCGCTACGGCGGCGGCGAGCACGCGCCGAGCGCCGTGCGCTTTACCAAGGACATCCGCAAGGACGCGCTGCGGCGGGACTTTAAGTGCAACGCCGTGTATTACGAGATCCGCAGGGGAGAGCTCGTCGACCCCCTCGGCGGCGCGGCAGACATCGAGGAAAGGCGCATCGCGACGACGCGGGACGCGGACGAAGTCTTTTCCGAAGACGGCCTGCGGCTGATGCGGCTGGCGCGGCAGGCAGCGCAGCTCGGGTTCGTGCCCACGCTCGAATGCATCCTCGGCGCGCGCTTCAATGCCGCGCGCATCGCGCGGATCGTGCCCGAACGCATCTACGCCGAATTGCAGCTGCTGCTGCACGCAGACGAAAAGTACGGGCGCAAGTATGCCCACTACGAGGGGCTGAAAGTCCTCGAGACGACGGAGGTCCTGACCTACATCCTGCCCGAACTGGCGGCCGGAAAGGGAATGAAACAGCGAGCCGATTTCCATGCGCACGACGTGCTCGAACACTCGCTGCGCGCCTGCAAGTATGCGGACGGGCGGGTGCGGCTCTCCGCCCTGCTGCACGACGTGGGCAAGCCCGCCGCCTTCCGCGAGACGGGCAAGTACCACGGGCACGACGTGGTCGGCGAACCCATCGCGCGCGCCATCCTCGAACGGCTGAAAGCTCCCAAAAAGGTGACGGATACCGTCTGCCGTCTGACTGCCCTGCACATGTACGATTTGGACGGAAAGGCGCGCGAAAGCAAGATCCGCACCTTTATCGTGAAAAACTACGAACTGTACCCGCTGTTGCTGCTGCTCAAACAGGCGGACTATTCCGGCTGCAAAGATGACCTCGCCGAATGCCCCACCCTCGTCAAGTGGAGGGGGATCGAGGAGCGCATGAAGGCAGAGGGCGTGCCCTTCACCCTCAAGGAGCTCGCCGTCCGCGGGGACGCGCTGCGCGGCATCGTGCCGGCGGAAAAGACGGGCACCGTACTGCAAAAATTATTGCTGTGGTGCGCATTGGACGGCGCGCGCAACGCGCGGGGATCGCTCCTGCGGGAGGCGGCGCGGCTGGCGAAGGACATTGCGGAGGAAACATAATGGAACTGTTGGAAGTACTCGCGCTCGTCGCGGCGGCATGCTCGGCGCTCTCGCTGATCGTCGGCATCGCGGCGCTGGCATTGGCCCTGCGCCGCCCGAAGGCGGAAAGCCGGACGGATACCTTCCGCCTCGAACAGCTGATCGAACAGAACAACTACAAGACGGAGGGGGCGCTGCGCGCCGTGCGCGACGCGCTCGACCTGGTCGCCAAGCAGCAGAACGGCAACCTGCGCGGCATGAACGACCGCATCGAGGCGCTGAACGCCGCGACCGAGCGGCGGCTGACGGAGATCCGCGCGGTGCTCTCGGGCGAGATCAAATACATGACCGAGCAGAACGCGCGCAGCCTCGAACAGATGCGGCAGACTGTAGACGAAAAACTCTCCGCCACCCTCGAACAGAGGCTTTCGCGCAGCTATGCCGTCATCAACGAGCGGCTGGAAGCGGTGTATAAGGGCATCGGCGAAGTGCGCCAGCTGGCGGGCAGCGTGGCGGACATCCAAAAGGTGTTCACCAACGTAAAACTGCGCGGGACGTGGGGGGAAGTACAGCTCTCCGCCCTGCTCGAACAGATGCTCTCCCCGGCGCAGTACCGCGCCAACGTGCGCATCGACCCCGCGGAGGGGAGCGTCGTCGAATTTGCAGTGATCCTGCCCGGGCGCGACGGCGAGGGCGCGCTGCTGCCCATCGACAGCAAGTTTCCCATCGAAGAATACCGCCGCCTGATCGAAGCGGAAGAGGCGGGCGGACGAGAAGCCGCCGACCGCGCGAAGAAAAACCTGGAACGGGCGCTGAAAGTGCAGGCGGATTCCATCGCCAAAAAATACATCCGCCCGCCGCTGACGGCGGAGTTTGCGGTCCTGTTTCTCCCCCTCGAAGGGCTGTACGCCGAGAGCATCAAGATGCCCGGCCTCGCCGACTACCTGGCGGAACGGCGCGTCATCGCCTGCGGCCCGACCACGCTGGGCGCGCTGCTGACCACCCTGCAGCTGGGATATAAATCCGCCGCCATCGAAAAGCGCTCGGGCGAACTGTGGGAATTGCTCTCCGCCTTCCGCCACGAATTCAAAAACTTCGTGTTCATCCTCGAAAAGGCGCAGAAAAAGCTGCAGGAAGCGCAGGACACCATCGAGAGCGCGGCAAAAAAGACGCGCACCATCGACCGCAAGCTCAAGACGGTCGCGGAGATCGACGGCGAGCGCGCCCGCGCGCTGCTCGGAGAAGACGAGGAGACAGACTGAGCGCAAAACCATCTCTTTTCGGCGGCCGCTGTTGCGGCCGCCTTTTCGTTGCCCTTTCGCGCCCTTGCCTCTTTTTGCGACTACCGCACATCCTGTAACCGGCTTGCGCCATCGCCGCGGCGGAGGCTCCCTTTGATGCGGCAGACGAATGACAGACGCTCACAGCGACTGAATCCTATACAGCGGGCCGGGGACCCCGAACGGGATCCCCGGCCTGCTTGTTCCTTCCAATGACTTTGTTTATTCCGCCGATTCCCTCTTGTATACAAAATCGGGCGGAAAGGGAATGACTACGTTGAGATGAAAGGTATGCTCGAGCACGAACGTATGCAGCGTACCGCCGTACTTTTCGACGATATAGCGGATGCTCAGCATGCCGAAACCGTGGTTCGCCTTGTCCTCCTTGGTCGTTTCGGGCAGGCCGTCGCGGAAGGTGACCGGCTGGGGACAGTCGTTATCGATATGGATGACGAGCATCCTGCCCTTGACGGAGACGGCCGGGCTGATGGGCTTGCGGCGGGCGGCGCTGTCCTTTTTGACGCTCTCGACGGCGTTATCCAGCGCGTTGCCGAAGAGAGAATAGATGTCCTCTTCCTCCATAAAGGAAAGCCCCGCCGCGTCCACCAAACAGGACAGCCGGATCCCGTACCGCTCGCACAGCAAACTCTTTTCCGTCAGAACGATGTCCAGCGGCCCGTTCCCCGTCTTGACGAACGAGTCGTAGATCATTACCTGCTTTTCGATCTCGCGCAGCTGTGCCTCCCGCCGCTCCTCGTCCGTCATCCCCCGCAGCGCCGCGATCTGGTGCTTTAAGTCGTGGCGCTTCATGTTGATCGCCTCGATATTTTCCTTGGACAGCCGGTGCTGTTCGTGCTCGAGGGCCAGCATCCGCCGGATCTGCTCGTTCTTTTTTTCCACGTTCCCCTTTTCGAACAACCCGAACTGAAACAGCAGGAGCAGCAGGCAGCAGCACACCGCATACAGGCCGCGGACGACATTGTCGACTTGCAGCACTTTTGCATACAGGCTGAGCACGTACACGATCCCCACGGTGATCACCGACAGGGCGATCAAACTCCCGTTTTTGACAGCGAACCGGTCCTCCGCGCCGCGCAGCCGCCGCGCGAACACAAAATAAAAGAGGACGAGCAGCACCGCCGTAATGCCCACTTTTATGAGGGCGAGAGGGATCGCCCCTACCGAGAGCGGTGCGAGCGCAGAACTCGTCAAACGATAGGCTTCATCCATGCAGTTCTGCATGGCATACGCCGCAGTGGAAAAGAAGAGCGCCTGCCGCCACGTCATGGCAAAGCAAAACCAGATGAGCAGCCAACAGAGCACAAAATAGAGCAGGAAACTGAAGGTGAACCACCCGCCGACGGTCAGCCACGGCGGAAAGTATCCGACCCAATAGGGGAGAGAGAGGTACACCGCCGCCGTCGGCAGGAATCGCAGCCAAAAGAGCTTCCTGCGCGGGTAAAAACAGGCGTACAGCAGTGCCGCAGCCAAGATCTGCGCCGTAATATTGCGTCAAAAAACCGCAGACCTCTAAAAGGCCGCGCTGCAAGATCTCGATCATGCACGCACCCCCGTGCGATCGCCCAAATATTCTGCGAGCGCCCGCAAAAAGGCGGGGCGGCGCAGCCGCGACAGGGCAAGGCGCTCTTCCCCCACCCGCACGCTGTGCGCGTCGGCTCCCTCTAAATAGGCAAGGTTCACCAAAATCCCCTTATGAATGCGGAAAAAGGAGCCGCCGGCCAGTGCTGCCTCGGCCTCGCCCATCCGCCCGCGGATGCGGATCTCTTCTCCCACGAGGTGATAGACCAAAAAATGACCGTGCGCAGAAATATAGCGGATATGCCGCGCGGCAACGCAGCGCATTCCGCCGGGCAGAGCGAGGCAGACGCGCTTTTCCCGCCGAATATGCAGGCAGCGGCGCGCCTTTTGCAGCAGCGGCACAAGATCCTCATAGGAAGAAACTTCCGCTGCCCCGAGCGCGCCCACCGCATAGCTGTCCGGAACGAACGGATCGGAATAGAGGAGCAGGACGGGCACCTCGCCGCGCAGCCGCTGCGCCGCCGTAAGCCCGCCCGCGTCCGCGCGGAGCAGGGCAAGGTCGTAGCGGGGCGTATACTCGGCCAAAAACTGCGCGGCCCCCGCGTAGCGGTCAACGGCGAGGCGGATGTCCTCCTCCTGCGCGAAGCGCGCGAGAAAGGCGCACAGCCGCTCGCAGCTGTCCGCCTCGTTTTCTACGACCGCCACATACCACATGTTGCTCCCCTTTTGCGGGCCTCTTTCCGTTAATCGACTCTTTTCGGCCATGCGGCCGAAAAGAAAGGGTACCCTTTCTTTGGTTTTTTTATATAGCACCGCATCTCACAGGTTTTGTCAATATTTTTTTCTGTTTTCATGGCCGATGCCCGCAAAACAGCGGGGGCAGGATTTGCCTGTTCCGCAAACGCACCCGGCCGATCCCTTTTTTTTCCGCAAAATGACTTGCGCCGCCGGCCGCGGCGTGGTATACTAAGAGAAAAAGATTTGGGAGGAGAGAGATGATCCTTTTACAGGGCAACGGCCTGCGCATCGAGATCGCGGAGCGCGGGGCGGAGATCGTCAGCGTCAAAGACGGCGAATACGAATACATGTGGCAGGCGGACCCCGCCTTTTGGGCCAAGCACAGCCCGCTGCTGTTCCCCGTATGCGGGCGGCTGCGCGGCTTTACCTACCATTTCGGCGACAGGGACTACAAGATGGGCAACCACGGCTTTGCCCAGCGCATGACTTTTTCCGCCGAGCAGATCTCGGAAAAGGAGGCACTGTTCTGTCTGCGCGAGAACGAGGAGACGCTCGCCGAGTATCCCTTCCCCTTCCTGCTGCGCCAGCGCTACCGGCTGGAGGGCCGCACGCTGCACGTCACGACGGAGGCGGAAAATACGGGCGGCACGCCGCTGTACTGCAACTTCGGCTCGCACGAGGCGTATGCCGCGGGCGGCAATTTTACCGACTGGGCCGTGCGGTTTGAAAAGAGAGAGGACCTTGTGCTGACCGAGCAGAACGCGAGCGGCCAGCTGACCGGCCGCCGCATCCCCTACGCGGACGACATGCAGGTGCTGCCGCTCAACTGGGAGATGTTTGCGAATGACTCTCTGCTGTTCGACGGGCTGCGCTCGCGCGCGGTGACGCTGGAATATAAGGGAAGGCCGGCGGTGAAGGTAGATTTTCCCGATTACGACCACCTGCTGCTGTGGACCAAGCCGGGAGCGAGCTACATCGCCATCGAGCCGTGGAACGGGCTGCCCGATACCGCCGATGCGGACGGGAACCTCGCCCACAAGCTCGGCATCCTGCGGCTGGACCCCGGCGAGAGCGCCCGCGGCGAACACGCGATCACTTTTTTGCCCTTTGACCGCAGCTAAAAAACTCTTTGAAAGGCAGTCCCTTTTGGGCCGGCACAGCTTTGTCGGCACCATTTGTCCGGCGCCCCTTTCGCCGCAAATACATCCGATCTACGCCTCCGGCACAGTCGGAGGCGTTTTCCTTTTCGGGCGCTTTCCTCCGCGGGGCCGCGCCCGTCCGTGTTCAATCCCGCAGGCCGCGCTCTGTCGCTCTCAAACGCTCAAGAACGCTCCCACCCGCGCTCAAGCCCGGGGCCGCTCCTGCGGCGCGGGAGCTTGCCGCAAATAGACGATATTCCGTTTTTGTCTAAAAATTCACCATGGTTACCCCCCGTATAAAATTCATACGATTTGGAAGATGATTCCTGAAAACAGACGGGCGAGGAGAATCGCTTCTTGTGCGCGACCGCAGCCTGCCTTATAATTGTATCGTTCTATAAACATGTTGAGGAGGTAAAAAAATGAACAAACGGACCAGGCGCACCGTATGTTGCGCATTGGGAGCCGTGGCGATCGCGTGCGCTGCTGCGTGCCTATCGGCCTGCAGCAGCGGCGGATGGGATATTGCGGCGGACGCGGCGTCCTCTGTGACGGCGCAGACGATCGAGACGGACGGCGGCCTCGAACTGCGCATTAGCGGCAGCGGCAGGATGAAGGACTTTGCGGAAGGCGAGGCGCCGTGGCACGACCGGGCGGCGGACATAACCGCGATCTCCGTGGCGTACGGGGTGGAATACGTCGGCGCGAACGCCTTTGACGGGATCGGCAACGCGAACTATGTGATCCTGCCCTCCACCGTTACCGGCGCGGGCGAAAACTTTGCCGAAGACGAGCTGAAAGTTTTTGTGTTCGACGGCGATATACAGTTCGCGGCGGAGCCTGCGCAGCTTTACACCTACCGCGAGGAGGAGATCGCGACCAACGACCGATTCTGGCAGTCGGACAAGAGCCGTGGCGACATCATCGACGACGGCGAGGACCTCTCCTCCGCAGACGACGGCAGATACTGGAAGTATGTGAGCGAGGACAGCGACGAGGCGATGGTGTATGAAAAGCTGAAGGTGCTGTTCATCGGCAACAGCTTTACCTACCGTAACGGCGTGGTGGAGTTCAGCAGCGGCGTGCCCGGCCTGTTCGACGGCATTGCCGAAGACCTCGGGTTTGCGGTGGAGACGTATTCGATCACAGGCCCCGGCTGGTACCTCGAAAGCCACGCGAACGCGAACGACACCTGCGGCAGGCAGGTCGATAAGCTGCTGAACGCGTGCGACGACTTCGACTATATCGTGCTGCAGGAGCAGAGCACTGCCCCTTACCGGGAAAATTCGCGGTTCCTGAACGGCGTGAGCAGCATGCTGGAAAAGATCGAAAAGACGCAGACGCACGCAAAGGTCTACCTCTACGAGACGTGGGGTTCGCCCTTCTCTTCCAACGAGGACGGCACCACCATCGCCGAAATGGAGAAAAAGCTGCGCGACGCCTACACCGCCGCGGGCAAGCAGTTCGGCCTGGACGTGACGTATGTGGGCGCGGCATTTACCGACGCGTACTATAACGACGAGATCTACCTTTGGGACACCGACAACCGCCACCAGAGCTTTGCGGGCGCCTACCTGAGCGCCGCGACGCACGTCGGAAACATGCTCGGCGCCGACGTGCGCGGCACGGCGTTCACGGGCGAGGGCCTCTACAGCGCCCCCGCGCTCGACGGCGACATGCTCACCGCGCTGCGGGATGCGGCATACAACGCGGCATTCGGCGAGCTTGTGACGATCGACGGCGACGACCCCGGCCCCGGCAACGAAGACGAAGCCGAGGAGGGCGTACTGCGCATCGCCGGCTGGGGCCGGTTCATCGAGGAGAGCCGCTTCGACGCGCTCGTCCTGGATTTTGAAGACTGGTGCAACGCAAACGGCGTGGAATACAAGCAGATCACCGGCACCTATTACAACGGATCGGACTACTACTTCATCGCCGATTACACGGCGCAGATCTTGCGGGACGGCGGAGCCGACATCGTTCTGCCCTGCGCCACCAACTTCAACGCCAACCAGGCTTCGCTCGCGGCGAAAGAATTTTTGCCGATCGAAGTTTACGGCCAGACGGACCGGCAGGTAGGCGTGATCCACGACACCGGCATCGCAGAGACGTTTACCGAATACGTCGTGACCGAACGCGCGAAGGCGATCCTCGAAGCCTCGCCCGAAGACCAAAAGCAGGAAAGCGTGCTGCGCATCGCATGCTGGGGCCGATTTATGGAAAAAGAGGCGTTTGAAAAGCTCGTCGCCGGGTTTGAAAGCTGGTGCGGCGAAAACGGCGTGGAATACACCGACATTATCGGCACCTATTACGACAGCGCAAACTACCGCGCCATCGCCGACTTTACCGCCAAGCTCCATTCCGACGGCGGCACGGACATCGTTTTGCCCTGCGCCACCAACTTCAACGCCAACCAGAAGGACAACCTGCTCGTGTATGCCGAGCGCTTCCTTCCGATCGAAGTCTATGGCCAGACGGACCGGCAGGTGGGTGTGATGGATGCCGACGACGAATTTTCGGCAAAGTTTCTCGAATACATCCAGACCGAAGAGGCAAAGGCGATCCTTATGAACGAGGCCTGACGACAAGCCGATGCCCGCACGGACGCAAGGTGCCCGCCGCGCATGATGCGCGGCGGGCGCCCCGTTGAAAAAGTTCCGTGTGAGCGAACGTGAATATTTCGGAGGCCCGTTCCGCCCGCGGCGGGGCGGGCTTACTGTCTGCCTTTTTGATCCTTCGGGCGGGGCGCACAGTGCGAACAGCCGCCGGGGCAGCCGGCGCAATCGCACCCGCAGCCGCCCTTGCCCTGCTTTTTGCGCACGGCGTGCAGCACGACCGTAAGTACGACGACGGCGACCGCCGCGACTGCGACGAGGACGGAAACGACCGTTCCCATCGCCGACAAGAGCATGCATGACATGATTTTTTCCTCCTCTGCGCCGCGGTTGCGGCGCACATTGATTTTTTCCCGCTCAATTGCGGGCAAGGAGCCGCTTTTTGCGGCCGATCAGGCCCTTATTGCGCAGCACGATGAGGGCGATCACTGCGGCGAGCACGGCCGCCACGATGAACGCCGTCCACCACCAGGAGAGCACGACATACACCACGCACGAAGTGACATACGAGGTCAGCAGCCAGAAGGCGACCGTATAGCGGAACCTCCCCTTGGGCGTCTCTGCCTTGACGGTCGCAGCCGCCGCGAAGCAGGGAACGGTGAGCATATTGAAGACGGTGTAGGCGATGAGCCCCTGCCAGGTGATGCCCGTGGCGCTGATCAGATACATGACCTCGGCGATGCCGTCCTCCGACTGTTCGGCGCCGACAAAACCGAAGCCGACGGCAATGATGTAGAAGGCCGCGATGACGTTTTCCTTGGCGATGAGGCCGACGACGGCCGCCACCGCAAACACCCATCCGTTTTCCAGCTGCAACCCGAAGCCGAGCGGCGTGAACAGCCAGGTCACGAAGGAGCCGATGTCGTGCAGGATACTCTCCTCGATGCCGACCATCTGCCACTTCCAGGAGAAGTTCTGCAGGAACCACAGCACGATGCAGGAGGCGAGGATGATGGTGAACGCCTTTTTGATATAATGCTTGAGTTTATCCCACAGATGCACCATCAGGTTGTGGAATTGCGGTGCGTGATAGGAAGGCAGCTCCATGATAAAGGGAGCGACCTCGCCGCGCATGGTGGTCTGGCGCATGAATGCGACCATGATGACCGCCATCGCCATGCCGAACACATACAGTGCAAAGACGAGCAGATCGGCACTGACGCCCGTGTACTCCGCGGCGATCGCGCCGCAGATGGCGGCGAGGATGGGGGCCTTGGCGCCGCAGGTAAAGAAGGGGATGACGCGGTTGGTCATTGCGCGCTCCTTTTCATCGGCGAGGGTGCGCGTGTTGATGGCGGCGGGCACCGAGCAGCCGAACCCCATGATCATCGGGATGAAGGCGCGGCCGGACAGGCCGAATTTGCGGAACGCGCGGTCGAGGATGAACGCCACGCGCGCCATATAACCCGAATCTTCCAAAATGGAGATAAACAGGAAGAGGGTGAGGATCTGCGGGACGAAGGAGAGCACGCTCGCGACGCCGCCCCAGATCCCCTCGTTGACCAGGCCCTGCGCCCACGGCGCGGCGTCCAGCGCCTCCATGCCCAGCGCGATGCCGTTGCCGATCTGACTGGTGATAAAGTCCATCAGATTGAACACGATGGCGCCCGGCGTGGAAATGCCGTCCGCCGTAAAGAAAACGGCGACCAGCGAGTTGAGCACCTCGCTGCCGGTATCCACGTCGTACGCGAACCCCGCCCCGCCGTTGAACCAGCCGGTGATGGTGTTCAGGTACAAAAAGTCGGTGCCGAACGTGAGATGGAACATCGCAAACAGGATGACCAAAAAGATCGGGATCCCCCAAATGCGGTGCGTGAGCACGCGGTCCGCCCGATCCGAGCGGGAGAGATTCTCCTTCTTTTTGGCTCGCTCGTAGGCGCCCGCAAAGTGCGCCGTTATGTATTTATAGCGCGCATCCGCGACGAGCGCTTCGAAATCTCCGCCGAACAGGTCGCCCGCACTCTGTTTTTGGAACGCCTTGACGGTGGCGACCTCTGCGGGGTGCTCTTTGACCTCCAATTCATCCCCTTCGACCAGCTTAACGGCATGGAAGAGGGGATTTTGGACGCCCCGGCCGTCGAGCGCGATGGTCACATCGCCGATGACATGGTCGAGGGAAGAGCCTTCCAATACCGTCCGACCCTGCCGCCCCTGCGAAGCGGCCTTGAGGGAGCGCTCCATCAGCTCTTTGATGCCCTCGCCCTTTAAGGCGGAGATCGCGACGACGGGGACGCCGAGCTCCTTTTCCAGCTTTTTCGCGTCGATCCGGTCGCCGTTCTTTTTGACGACGTCGCACATATTCAGCGCGACGACGACGGGCACATCGATCTCCAAAAGCTGCGTGGTCAGGTAGAGGTTTCGCTCGAGATTGGTGGCATCGACGATATCGATGACGCAGTCCGGCTTTTCCTCTAAGATAAAGTTGCGGGCGATGACCTCTTCCGGCGTGTACGGCGAGAGGGAATAGATGCCGGGCAGATCGACGATGGCGACGTGTTCGGCAAGGCGCTTGTAGACGCCCTCGCGTTTATCGACGGTGACGCCAGGCCAGTTGCCGACGTGCGCAGTGCTGCCCGTCAGCGCATTGAACAGGGTGGTCTTGCCGCTGTTGGGATTGCCCGCCAAAGCGAACTTACGCATGCCCCACCTCCATCACCACACAGGACGCCTCCGCCTTGCGGAGGGTCAGCTCGTACCCGCGCAGGTTGACCTCGACGGGGTCCCCCAGCGGCGCGAGCTTGCGCAGGGTGATCGCCGCGCCGGGCGTAACGCCCATATCGAATAAGCGGCGGCGGATCTTCCCTTCCCCTTCGATGCGGCGGACGACGCCGCCCTCTCCGGGCTTGAACTCGTTGAGTTTCTTTTCCATAATCTCCTTCCTCTGCTAATACAGAATATGTTCGCATTGGCGAACTTATGCGATCGCCAATGTAAATCATGACGGATCAATGGCGGCATCGCTCTTTTTTGCTCTAAACGGAGCAGAGAGCGTGCCGTCTGCTATTGTTCGCATATGCGAACATGCGGGCAAAAAATCTTCCCCGCCGTCAGACGAGGATCTTGCATGCGAGCGAACGGTCGATGGCGAGGCGCCCTTCCCGAATGCGGAGAATCACGCTTCCGCCCGAAACGGACAGCAGCCGCAACGAACTGCCGGGCACGATGCCCAAACTTTCGAGATGGCGCTTGTTTCGCTCGTCCGCGAGAACTTTTTTCACGGTCAGCTCCTCTCCGACCGGCGCAATGGGAAGCGGCATACAAACTCCTTTTGATTTCGAAAGGATTTTTAGTTAACTATCGTTAACGCAAATACTATAACACTTTCCCTTGCGCGTGTCAACCGAGACGGCCCCATAGGGCGCAAAAAAAGGGAAACATTTTCGGCGCGGTTTTGTTGTGATCGGCGGCGCGTTCCTTTCTGCGTACTTTTGTATGCAGCCGTTTGCCGAACAGATCCATTTTCTGACGATTTTGATGCCGGCAGTGGCCGGCCTTTGCGACAGAGCCCTTCTCTGTACAGAGGTCTCTATTAAAATATGCTTGCGCTTTTTCGATCAACTCTGTTTTACCACAGTTTTGTGTGAACTCCTTTTTTTTCTCCAACTGCTGCTCTTAATAGTATAATTCCCCGTTTTTTCAAAAGCCCCGCCGTGCAATTGCACGGCGGGGCTTTGCTCTCAATACCGCTGTTTGCGCATTTTTCCGTCCTTTTTATGGATGGTGATGCTCCCGTCACGGTTTTCTGCCAGCTTTTTGGCATAAGCGATCGCCTCGACCTGTGTGTCGAACAGTTTGATCGCCTTTTCGCCGCCGGCAAACTTGACCTGCCATTTTCCGTCCTCTTTGCGCGTAGAGACGTGGTAATTGCGCGCCGCAGACTTTTTGGCGGGATCGGACGCCTTTTCTTCGGCATTTGCTCCCGCATTCTGCTTCGAATCCAAAATTTCGCTGTCGTTCATTCTTTTTCCCTCCTCATCGCGATTGTAACACAATTTCCGCAAAAAAGCAACATTTTAGTTCAATCAATCTGCTATTTCATTTCCACACTTTTTTGGCAACATCCTCTTTAACCTTTTTCTCCTTATAAAAAAACAAAAGCGGCATCGCCCGCCGGCCATACCGCTCTGTTTTTATAAATGGCTATGTCACAACAAACAGTTGATAAATAGCCATTTTTATAGGGGAGTATC
>ERZ1643247.1996-NODE-1996-length-17024-cov-9.270258_pt1 | contig 17024 bp, 4 predicted proteins | sample MGYA00579264_ERZ1643247 | MGnify/ENA primary metagenome ERZ1643247 (study PRJEB29033, sample SAMEA4952262) | chicken gut metagenome | biome: Broiler Chicken; feature: Gastrointestinal Tract; material: Caecum | place: Ireland | collected 2018 | study: Broiler... | reverse complement strand
TCCAGTTCAAGTTCAATTCGTTTAATACTTGAAATAAACTCGAGTGTAATTGACGCTTCGATATCGCTGTTTAGTACGCGTGCAATGACTGTAACTGTGCCTGCTTTATTGCCGATTACTCTATGTCTTCCATCACTTGTTTTAGTATAATCTGCCTGCGCCGTATTGTCACTTAAGATGATTTCATAATCAAAGTCAACTGCGTTTGCTGGCAATGGTGCTATTGTGAAATCAACATTTTTACCAACGGTAAAGGTGGTATTTGTAATGTCTGTAAAGTATATTCCTCGAAGACTGTTTGTATACTCAATATTGAATTGAGTTGAAATTTGAGGGTTGCCTTTTACGCTGACCGTTATCGTCACTTTACCGTAACCATTGAAAGTAACAAGCCCGCTTTGATCCACACTTGCAATGCTTGGATCGCTTGAAGAATAACTTAACTCTGTTTGATAGGTATCAGACGGCATTGCTTTTGCATTTATTTGATAACTTGTGCGCGAAACATATATATTTTGCTCGCCATCTTCTTCGACAAAGTCGCCATCAACTGTAATACTCTCAGCCTTTTTCTGTACGACAATCTTGTAAGAGCCTACTGTAACATTATTTATCTTGAGAGTGAAGCTATAGCTTCCGCCATTCAGAGCATAGATAAGACCATTGCTATTAAATTGTAGCACAACTTTATTTGGATCTATTGCGTCTATTTTGACATTTTCTGCCGAAAAAGTGAGATTTTTGTTGTCAAAAGGAAGTAGTGTTTGAGTTTTAAGTTGATACTCATCTCCTGCATTCAAAGTAAGCACACCTTGCTCAAAATCGCTTTCATCAATAGTTGCACTTATGAGATTATCAGCAGTATAGTAGAAATTGTAACTTACCTTGATCTCGTTATCGTAAAAATCTGTACCTATGAAGGTTATTACAACTCTGCCCGTTTTCTTAAATTTAATTACTCCATCTTCTATATCAGCAATAGTGTCATCAGAAATTGTATAAGTATAGTCACGCAATTTTGCATCTAGTGGATTTACTGTTAAAGTGAAAGATAAACTGTCAAGGCTTGTTACAAAACTATTTTGATATATTTGCAATTCATTTTCAAATTCAATTGCAATCTCGGTAACACTCGTAATTACTGTGATTGTATAGTCCTTATAGTAAACCTTTTCGCCGTCAACAATACCCCAAACTCTTAGTACCGCTTCTCCGCCATAGAGTGCCTTGACAATATTTCCATCAAGAGAAACAACAGGAATAAGAGAGTCATCATTAGGCACTTGTGAGATTATCTCATAGGAAATAGAATAATTTTCGATATCACTAGGTTTAACTTGACTTACGCTTAAATAGAAAGTTGTACCTTTATTTAGCGTTAAGTCTTCTTGAGATAATGTAATATCGCAAATCTTGCCTAGCGAACTTGTCACTGTAACAACTTTAGAAACGCCACTGCCGTCAGTTGCCGAAATTGTAACCTGACACGAGCCTGCCTGTTTAAAATAAACTACATTATCAATCAAATATGCTATCTCATTTTCTTCCATTTGATAGAGAAGTTCTCTATTTGTTGCAGTAAGTGGCAATGCTTGTGCATTCAACTGATAGGCTGAAAGTGAAGTCAAAATATTATCGTCAATAGAGATTTCTGTCACCTGCTTTACAACATTTATTGTGATGATCTTTGTAATACTATCGTTTATCTCAACTGAAAGGACGGTACTTCCACTCTTCAAAGCAGTGATCCTGTTTCCTAATACTGACACTATATCGCTTGCACCAGTAATAGATAGAGATAAATTTTCAATAGTTGCGTTTTTAGGGATAACACTTTCTACCAATATCTCAACACTTTGACCTTGATCTAGAGTTATCTGCTCTTCATAGTTAAGTTCTGCCTTTATCGCCTGCCCCTCAGTGTAAGTGATTGTCATGCTTGTAGATGCGCCACCATCTCTACTTGAAATCTCAAGAGTGACAGTTCCACTAGTCAAGAAATATAGGGTATTTCCGCTCGGGTGTGCAATATTGTTTGATGATGTAATTTTATATGTCAAATCTTTATTTTCTGCATCTTCTGGATAAACTGAAAAATCAAGATCTACTCGGTTTTGCGCTGTGACATATTCATTGTTGTAGAAATCAAGATCGCCATTGTATACAATATCATTTACAAGCGTTATTACATTCATAATGATATTTTTTGTATATACAAGATCATTTTCATTAAAAATGTCTATTGTTATAGTGATTTCGCCCTTTCCTTGAACCCTAATAAATCCACCATCTATTTCAACGATTGATTGATCACCCTTTGTCACGCTTATCGTGCCATGAGTGCTTGGAAGAGAAGTGAAAGACAGGAAATCTACATAGTATAAGTCGCCTACAACTGCACTTATTTTGGAAGTACTGCTTGTAATGTCAATAGCATCTTTTTCAATTTTTTCGACATAAAAATCTACAAATATGTCTGGATTTGATGTAAGATAAGCACGCAAATTCACTCTGCCGTTTGCATTGAAAGTTAAAAGATTGCCATCAATACTTGCATTTCCATCTATTATTTCATAACTTACGCCCTTGTTTGTAGTATCAACAGGCATTACCGTGCTTGTAAGATAGATTGAACTTTCTGTTGTTGTAGTGTTTGCCTGAGTAATAGTTATACTCTCACCTTCTTTTATTACGGTTATATCAATTGAGAGAGTGATTGTGGTGTTTATATATATGATAAGTGTCGCACTTCCGCCATTAACTGCAGTAATAGTGTTGCCAGATACTGTTAGTACATGTCCGTTTGGTGCAGATGTGACTTGATTTGTTACCTTGATTGTAATCTCGCCTTGACTTGCGTTGCTAGGGAAGAGCGAGTCGATTATTATATCAAAACTTTCGGTAGAGTTGAGAGTCTGTGGAATATCGGTTTTCTCTCCCTTATATTCTGCTTTAACTTCTGCCGATATTGGTTTTGAACCTGTATAGTAAATTTCAATTTCCTTAGAGAACTCACCGCAAGTTGCCTTTAGCACGGCAACTCCTGTTGTATTGAATACAAAAGTTGAATTATTAAGTACTACACCTATTCCATTGGTGCATGACCAAGTTATATTTTGATAGGTACTATCACTCGGATACACTATGGCATTAAGTGAGAGTTGTTCAAGTGCAGTCACATATTGACCATTAAGCATTTCAAGACCTAGGTTTATCTGCAAGTCTTCTGGCGCTCTTGTCACTTTAACATCGCAATATTTAGTTATCACATTTCCATTGTAACTTGTATATGTAACCTTTAATATTACACTTCCGCCACCAACGGCTTCAATTCTCGAGTCAGATAAAATCCGCACTACTTCATTGTCGGCATTTGGTGATGATGAATATATTTCTATCCCCAAGTCTTTTATCTGTGTATTTGTTGGAATAAAATTGACATTTAGAGTGAAAATCTCGCCATATTCGATTTCTATGTTTTCATCTTCGATAGTAAAATCGCTTGCACGCCCTGCAGTATATGTGACAGTTATAGTCTTTTTAACATTGCTATAATCAGTATTTGCATAGATGTCTATCTGCACACTTCTTATACTATCAGACTGAAATTCTACAAGTCCGCTTTCGGTCACAGTCGCAATTTCGTCATTATGGCTGTGATAGAAAAACTGAGTATTTGTGCTATCGGAAGGTAGAGAAGTTGGATTTAACTGTATTGTCTTTGTAGCAGTCAAGATTATATCGTCAATCTCAATATTTTCTGCATCTCGCTCGACATAGAGAGAAATCTGTTTTACTATCTTTTCTTCAGGACTTTTATCTATACTTACTTCAATCAAAGCATTACCGCCACCAAGCGCATAGATATAGCCACTGCTATCCACTCTTGCGACAGTTGTATCCGAACTTGAAAAACTAACTTTAGTATTATATATCTCTGCTGGTACTGTTTGATAGCCTATTAGGAAACTTTCGCCCATCTTCAAATTTAATGACAACTGATCTAATATTAAATCTTGTGCATAACCGTCAGTATATGTGATCGATATCTCTTGACTAAAGCCTCCACTTACAGTGGTCACAGTTACAATAACAGTGCCTGCCTTCTTAAATGACACAACTCCAAAATCATCTATAGATGCGATCGTATCATCACTGCAAGAATATGTTACATCTTTAATTGATGCATTGCTTGGCAAAATAGTACATTCTATTTGATAATATGACTTTGAGGTTATAACTTCACTTTCTGAAAGCGTGATTGATGTAACAGGGTTGATAACAGTGATATCTATCGTGTCAGTAAAATTGCCTTCTTCAGTAGTCACTGTGATAGTCGCTACACCAGCCTTTAGTCCAAGTACAAGACCATTTAGGCCTACCCTTGCAACCTCTTCATTGCTACTTGAATATGTAACCGCTTTATTGATTGCCTCATTAGGCAAAACATTTGCGACAAGTTGTACGCTCTGCCCAACATCAATTTGAGATGTCGGACTTGTCAGTATAACCTGATGAACTTCATCATCTGTCACATAGAAGGAACAACTTGCTCGTCTAGTGCCATCCATAGATGTTGCTATGATATGACCTTCGCCATAGCCAACAAAGGTGACATTTCCATTGATATCGACGGTTGCCACTTCTTCGTTATCACTCGACCATATAACATCTTTGTTTGTGGCGTTTGATGGATAAATGGTATAGTCAAGATGTAGAGTATCATCGACATTTGCAGTGATTGAAGTTTGACTGAGCGTTATACTTTCAACTGCAATAAAGGCATCACCAATAACAACTGAAATGGTGAAATTGACTACAAGTATTATCACGATTGGCAATGCAACCATTAAGAAAATCATTAACTTTTTCATTATAACTCGATACTCCTATACCTTTTCTCTAACTTAAAGAATAATGTAAAGATTTCAATCGCCATATATGGAATGCCAAATCCATATAAAACGAGATACATTGATGGTACGCTTACAAAGAATGAGATTGCAATGCAGGCGATACCGACAATCATTGCGATTATAAAGCCTATTCCAATACTAGAATTTATATTTCTATTGGTGGCGGTCACTTCCCCACCTTCCAGAAAATAGAATTGCGGTCTTTTTATATCAAGAGAAATTGACGAGCAGATATTTCCAACTATTATCATACTGACACTGAGTGCAATTAAAAGCGCAGATATGTAATCTATAAAATTTGCAAAAGCCAGTATAAACGTTGAAATAAATATCGCTGGAATTGAAACTATTATGTACATTAAAAACTTGATTAAAATTTGTTTTGAATACTTGACAGGTATCAGTTTTGTATGGAAGAAGTTTTCTCCTTCTCGCGTCACCGAAGTTGCCGCAAAAGATGTACCCATACTTAAGAACATGATAAGGACAAGCACAATTATTCCAGGCAATACTCCCGCTCCTATTTGTGCAACTCCTATACTTGAGGCGATCTCACTTGAAAAGTAAACCATAAGCGGAGTTGTAGCAACAACAGTAAGGTATTGAAAAGAATAGTTTGGCGACCTGAATATATTTATAAATTCTCTAAAGAAAAGTGCACCGGCTATCGACCTTGATTTAATTTGATAGTTGTTTTTAAAGGCTTTTAACCCTTTTTCGTTGTTAGATAGTATTATTTTAAGGTAAATTTTGTCTGCAAATATGAAAATCACCAAAAGTAGTACGCAAATAAGGCCAATATTTACAAACATACTAGGAATGAAATCATATAATAGCAAACTATTTTTAAATAACACCGCAAAGACTAGGTTATTCGCAAATTGCTTGATACTAAAGATCGTGCCATCTGAAAAGATGTTTGTTATATCGCTACTATCGAGAATTTGTAATATGAATTTAAGACCATAGATATAGATTGTAAAACCAAGAGCAAGTGATGCTATGTAAAGGATGAACATTACTATAAATTTGTTTTTAAGATATCCTGCGAGATACATTGCTGGCACCGAGAATAATAGTGCAAATAGAAATGGTATACACGGCAAGAAAATCATATTCGGCACAAGCATTAGATAAAATCCAATCCCCTGCATAGTCCTAACGCCATATAGAATAAACACAGGAAGCGCAAGAATAGTTGTGAAAGCAAGTTCATAAAGGAATAAATAGGCAATCTTTGCAAGAAAGATCATCTTTCCGCTGACTGGAAGCTTTAACATATTGAAATCTGTCTTAAAGTAGAGAGTCTTTGTCGTTATACTTATACCAAACAAAAGTTGCACGATTGATATGATGAAAACATAATAGACAATAAATTCGTGGCTAAGGTTTGCCTCAAGGCAGACTGACAAGATTTGATTTAATGCATATATGATAAGTGCGACAACAGCTCCAAGCCCGATAAGAATTAAAAGCCATTTGCGAATACGAGAAAAAAGCGAGGCATCTTTATTGCGTTGCCCACTTGTATAAAACTCTAGTTTTAATAGTGTCAAAAACTGGCTCACTTTTTCTCCTTTTTGTTTTTTGTATAATTTATCGTTGAAATTGAATTTGTTAATAATTTTTATGTATAAGAATAATTTTTTGTTTTTGTTTAAAGATCATCATTCGCTATGGCACTCGCTGTTGTATCAACTTCAGTATTGATTTCAGTTTTAATTTCGCTATCCATGTCGGTGTTAATTTCAATATTATCGTTTTCTAAATTTGGCTTATCGCTATCGTCTTTAGACGCATCAAGAGATTTGCTTTCGCTTTTCTCATTATTCTTAGAGAGTTTTCTTTCAAGTTTTTCCTGCTTTTTCTTTGCTTTACGCTCTTTTTTTAATTGCTTTTCATCATATTTAATTACTTTTGCTCTATCCTCGCGTGTCAAATTCAAGAAATAATCTTCTAGACTCTCGTCGCTCTTACTTGTAAATTCTTTTATATCAATGATTTCCATAAGTTGACCATGATTCATAATGCCAACTCGGTCACATAATTTCTCAACCATATCGATATTGTGTGAGGAGAAGAAAACTGTATTTCCCTTTTTCTTATGCTCTATCATATATCCTTTGATCTCGGCTATACTTTGCGGATCGAGTCCCATAAGAGGCTCGTCCAAAACCCAAAACTTTGGATTGTGGATAAGGGCGGCAATGATACAAATCTTTTGCTTCATACCATGAGAATATGATCTAATTTGCTTGTCGATAGCGTGCGACATATTGAAAAGTCTTGCAAATTCATCAAGACGCTCTTTCAAAGTGTCTTTATCTACACGATAGATATTGCCCATATAGTTGACATATTCTTTGCCTGTCAAGTTTTCATATACAGCATGATTGTCTGGTACATATCCAATATTGAGTTTTGCATTTATTGGATCCTTAGCAATATCATGTCCGCACACTAAGATCTTGCCCTCTTCAAATGGAAGAAGTCCTGTCATACACTTTATTGTAGTACTTTTACCTGCACCGTTCTTACCTAAAAAGCCAAAAATCTCGCCCTCATTGATGACAAGATTTAAGTTCTTAACTGAATAAAAATCAGAGTTTTTATATTTTTTCGTCAAATTTCGTATCTCTAACATGTTTAAAATCCTTAAAATTCCTTGCTTATTATACCACGCCCGCCTTTCATAGTCAATACTTTTATTTTATTATTATATAATTTTATATATAATATTAATAAACTTATATATACTTAGAAACTTTTATCAATATATTTTAGTGCCGTGAAATATAATCATTTTTAACTTTCATAAAAAATTATATATTTTATTTTTGTCAAAAACTTTTATTATCTCGTGACAATTTTATAAAAAAATGCTATACTTTAAAGGGAGATAGATATGAAAATTGTACTTGCATCAAATAATAAACATAAAATTGAAGAAATTTCAAGCATAATGAAAGGATATGAAATTTTGCCTATGAGTGAAGTTGGCTATAAAGACGATATTGAAGAAAATGGTACAACTTTTTATGAAAATGCACTTATAAAAGCAAAGGCTGTCTATGAATTTTTGAAAAATAAAAATAAAGATTATATCGTTGTCAGCGATGACAGCGGACTTTGTGTTGAAGCACTAGATGGCAGACCGGGAATTTATAGCGCTAGATATTCTGGTGAGCATGGAAACAATAAAGAAAATCGCAAAAAACTTTTAAGCGAAATGAAAGATAAGATAAATCGAAATGCCTATTTTAATTGCACAATGGTGGCAATCTTGCCAAGTGGTGAGATAATAGAAGCCGTTGGTCGCACTTATGGTGAAATTATGACTGAAGAGAAAGGCTCTAACGGCTTTGGCTTTGATAGCCTATTTTACTATCCACCTTTCAAGAAAACTTTTGCGCAAATTCAAGAAGAAGAAAAAAATTCTGTTTCGCATAGATCCAAAGCCTGCCATGCACTCTTTGATAAATTACAAAAAATCGACAAAATTGAACATTAAAATTATTTAAAAAAATCGACAAAATAGTTGTTAAAATTCTTAACAAAAATTAAAATAAATAAAAATTCAAGATGATTATACAATAAAAAAATTTATCAAAAATCAATTCATTTTATTAAAATTTTAATATAATTAAACGACCTTTTATTTTTAAAAATTTATCAATAATTTAATAAAAAACGCTTAAAAATGCAGTTTTTTCGCAATTTTTAAGCGTTTTTTTGATTTTTTTAGTTAATTTGTGTTAATTAAACGATGAAATTGATAATCTTGTTTGGCACATAGATTGTCTTTTTAACATTGCCTAATTCAATTAGATTTTTCGATTTTATCTGTGACACTATTTCATCTTGAGTGCTGTCACGAGAGACCTTGATAGTTGTCTTGAATTTTCCATTGACCTGAATTGGCAAACTTATTTCATCTTCAACAATTTTGCTTTCGTCATATTCTGGATAAGATTGATCAAGTATATCTTGTCCAAACACCCTTTCATACATTTCACTTGTGATATGCGGAGCAAGTGGATTTAGGATAATCAAGAATTGTCTTAATTCTTCTTTAGTAATAAATCCATCTTCTTTTATCTTCTTTAAGAAAATCATACATGCAGAGATTGCAGTGTTTAGTTTTAAATTTTCATAATCTTCGCCAGTTTTCTTGATGAGTTTGTTAAGTTCGATCACGTGCTCTTTACTTACATCGTCACCCTTTATCATATCTTGCAATTTCCAAACTCTGTCCACAAAGTTTGTAATTCCTTCAATTCCTTTAAATGTCCACATACAGTTATCTTCATAACCAGCAAGGAAATGCACATGGAGTCTTGCCACATCTGCGCCATACTTGTCAATAACTTCAAGTGGAGAAACACCATTTTTAGAACTCTTGCTCATCTTTTTACCTTCGCTGTCCAGAATAAGTCCACTGCCCATCTTTCTTACAAAAGGATCACGAGTTGGAACAGCGCCTATCTCATACAGGAAGTTTTGCCAGAAAAATGCATAAAGTACGTGTCTTGTGATGTGTTCTGTACCACCTGTATAGCAGTCAACACTACCCCAGTATTTCAGTTTTTCATAGTCTGCAAGTGCCTTGTCGTTGTGTGGATCAATATATCGAAGCCAGTACCAACTTGAACCTGCCCAGTTTGGCATTGTGTCAGTTTCGCGCCTTGCCTTTCCATGACATTTTGGACAAGTACAATTTACAAAGCTGTCAATCTTTGAAAGTGGCGAATCGCCTTGTGCATTTGGAAGATAGTCCTTAGTTGGTGGCAATAGAAGCGGAAGATCGCTTTCATCAAGTGGCACGATACCACAGTGATCGCAGAACACAATAGGGAAAGGCTCTCCCCAATATCTTTGTCTATTGAATGACCAGTCTTGCATTTTGTAATTTACTATTTTCCTGCCAAAGCCCTTGTCGATAACCATTTGAGCCATCTTTGGCTTTGCAGAAAGTACATCCATACCTGAAAACTCGCCAGAATTTATCATCTTTGGATTTGACACAAGGTACTCACCTTTCTCAACTGCTCCCTTAGAGCAGTCACCCTCAATTACCTGCTTCATAGGAATATTAAATGTTACAGCAAACTCATAGTCGCGCTGATCGTGACATGGAACAGCCATCACCGCACCAGTGCCATAGCCATTGAGTACAAAGTCAGCAATATAAACAGGCACAAGTTCTTCAGTTACAGGATTTTTTGCATAGATCCCTTTAAGGATACAGCCTGTCTTGTCTTTTACTTGGCTCATTCTATCAAATTCACTTCTAAGCGCGGTCTTTTCCTGATATGCACGCACCTCGTCCATATTTTGTATAGATGATGATAATTTTTCAATAAGTTCGTTTTCTGGCGCAAGCACTACAAAGGTGATACCATAAACAGTTTCTATACAAGTTGTAAAAATTGATAGATCTTCTTTTTTATTGCCATTTTCGTCATATAAGCCGAGATCGAGTTCAATTCCTTCGCTTCGACCTATCCAGTTTCTTTGAGCTTCCTTAAGGTTTTCCGCCATGGTGATATTATCAATATTCTTAAGCAACTTTTCAGAATATTCTCTCATCTTCAAGAACCAAACATTCCTATTCACTTGTATGACATCGTTTCCGCATCTATCACATTTTCCGCCTTGACTATCTTCGTTTGAAAGCACAGTCTGGCAGTGAGTACAGAAATTAACCTTGCCAACCTTTTTATATGCTTTATCGTGTTTGAATAGTTGCAAGAAGATCCATTGTGTCCACTTATAGTACTCTGGACTGCTTGTACAGATGGTCCTTGAATAGTCGAAAGAAAGACCTATCTTTTTAGATTGATCAAGTACAGTCTTCATACCATCTTCTACAAACTTATGAGGATCAATACCATGTTTGATTGCAGCGTTTTCAGCAGGAAGTCCAAACGCATCTCCACCTATTGGAAATAATACATTATATCCTTTGAAACGCTTATATCTTGCAAGAGCATCGGCTGGAACTGTACCTTTTAGGTGTCCCATGTGCAGATTACCACTGATATTATAAAATTCATACAAAACATAATACTTTGGCTTTGTTGGATGAAAATCAACCGCTTTAAGTCGTGGATCATTTTCCCAACGCTTTTGCCATTTTTCTTCTATAGTTTTAAAATCATAACTTGCCATAAATAAACTCCTTTTTTAAATATAGCACAAATTATTAAATTTGCAAAGAGTTTTGTTATTTAATTATGACAATTTTTTATTATTAATTTATTACTTACATATTAATTAAATTTAAAAATCTACAATAAAATCTCTATAATTAAAATGCATTTAATTTTGTTCTGCTTTACAATCAGTCTTAAATGTGCTATATTAAATAAGGAGAATATGTAAATAATTTTTTATCTATTTTAAAATATATTCTTCAAAATTTTAAACCAAAACATAATGCAAATATCATGATTATTTTTTAATTATTTTTATTAAAAATATTTAAAAATTCAATGAAAAATATAAAAAAATCACTAAAAATCATTAAAAAATCTTAATTTTTATTAAAATTTATTTAATTTTAACCAAAATAAAGATATTATCTAACCACCTTTTAAGGAGAAAATATGAAAATAAAATCTTTGAAAATTATGACAATACTTGTATTGTTTTTATCTATACTCGCTCTATTTTTGCTTTCCTTTTTTACATATAATAGAAATTACACAAATGGCGATTTTGACTCATTCTCTCAAGACGCTTTAAGTCTATTAAAAAAATACACTTTTGACGAAGATATAATCATTCCAACTGATAGTCTTGAAAAATCTGGCACAGACTATATGATAAGTCAAAGTGATCTAGAAGATTATTTCGACATAAGTGTGGAAAATAATAATGACAAATATATTTTTTCTAGTGAACTTGGTAAAGTCACTTTAAATAATGATATGCAAACTATAACAAGCAGTTCTAAAACCGATATCTCACTTGTAAAAGCTTTTGTAAAGTCTGGACAATTATATCTTCCTGTTAAAAGCATTACTCAAAGTCTAGGATATATGGTACAAGAAGAAGACAATAGTTTGAATTTTGAAAATCCATATTCATCTATGCGTCTTATTGTTCAAAGTGAATCAAAGATTGATGATGTAAATGCAACTGAGATAGTATGTGGATACAAAGATTACTACATTCTTCAATATGATACAATTCAAGATGCGTTAAATTCTTACAATCAACTATCTCAAGAAGACGATATAAAAGTCACCTTTGACACAAAGGTAAGTGCTTCTGAAATCGATCAAAATCAAGAAAATATAATAAAAAACAGCAAAAATTACGCGAAAAACACTATAAAAACAGCAAATTATCAAAATTCAAGCAATATTTTAAGTAGTCAAAATTCTCTTTCGTCCACGCAAATAAGCGACAATTCTTATATAACTTGGGGCGCAAGTGCAAGTGCAATTGATAGTTATTCTAGTTTTTTACAGCAAAATATCGGCACTTCAAATTTGCGAGAAGTAATTGTCGCCGTGCTTGACACAGGGCTTGACAGTGACCATCCTTGGTTTACAAATCGAGTGGCAAGTGGCGGAGCAAACTTTTCAACTGATGTTACTCCAGATGCCTACCCTTACGAAGATGGCTTCGGACATGGCACTCATGTTGCAGGAACAATCGTTGATCTTACATATTCAAATGTCAAAATACTACCTATAAAAGTCTTAAATAATGATGGAACAGGCTCTAGCATCAGTATAATCTTAGGCTTGCAGTATGTTATCAATCTCAAGAGCGAAGGACAAAATATATATGCAATGAATATGAGTTTAAATGGTTACTCTTCTAGTATATATAATCCTTATGAGCAAGTTATCCAAGACGCTTACAATGCAGATATCTTAACTATTGTATCGTCTGGTAACGATGGAGCAAATGTTGAGAATTACACGCCAAGTAATGTCGAACTTGCCCTAACCGTTGGCGCAATAGGCGTTGATGGAAATGGCTTCTATAGACCGTATTGGTCAAATTATGGAGATTTTGTTGATATAGTCGCTTCTGGTTGTGGTATTGAAAGTGCTTACATCGGAGGCGGAACCATGACGATGGATGGAACATCTATGGCTGCTCCGCATGTGACTGGCGCGGTTGCACTGATGCTATCCAATCCAAATCAAAATATTGATTTTGATGAAATAGTAAACAAATTGACTCAAGGCGCGCTGGACATGGGAGCAGATGGCAAAGATGTGTACTATGGATATGGCATGCTGAATATTGAGTATGCATATTGCGATCTAGTAGGCAGTGTAAATTTCAGCGTTTCTCAAAGTGAACAGGACGCATCTTTCACCCTATCGCTGTCTTCAACACTTGCAGGCTCGGTGATATATTATACTATAGATGGCTCCACTCCAAACCTAACAAATGGCATTGTTTATGATGGAGAAATTACAATTGATAAGTCACTTCAAATCAAGGCACGCGCATTTTACTTTTCATCTGGCGCAATAACAAAAGTCAGTCAAATTGCTCAAAAAACCTATGTGATAGATGGTAATGACATTGAAAATGCCTATTCTGTAAATGAAGACGGCGTGCTTGTAAGTTACAATGGAGTGCTTACAACAGTAAATGTGCCTAGTGAATTAAACGGAATAAAGATCACTTCAATTGGCTCTTACGCATTTTCAAGTACTCTTGTCACAGATATTACCCTGCCTGACAGTGTTACATTGATTTCAGATTATGCCTTCACATCTCTTGAAAGCCTTGAATATATCTATGCGCCAAGCGTTTTACGAGTTGGTCTATATGCATTTGCAGATTGTATAAATTTGAGCGCGATAAACAATTCAAACTTCCCATCTCTTGTGACAATCGATAGTTACGCTTTCTTAAACTGCTCAGGGTTAAGCGAAGATATAATTCTAGATAATGTAACAACTATAGGCGACTACGCTTTTGATCTTGATGAGAGTCAATCTAAAAATCTAGAGATCATCTCGCTTATTAATGCAACTAAAATTGGCGCTTATGCTTTCCGTGGCTACCAAAGCAAGCAACTGCAGCTTGGTAATGTGCAGATAATAGGTGCTTATGCCTTTGCAGGCAATAACAGTTTGTCATCACTGGATCTTCCAAATCTTAAATATTTAGGAGCAAACGCTTTTGAAAGCAACACTTCACTTTCGCAAGTTACACTAGAAAATGTTAAAACGATTTCATCAAGAGCTTTCGATAATTGTCCGCTAATAAGTGCTGAAATATCTTCCGCCGAGATAATAGGTTCAAATGCTTTCTATAATATGTCTAATCTAACTCAAGTAGACTTGCAACAAGCACAAATAATTGGACAATCAGCTTTCTATGGTACAGGATTGACCACCCTAAACGCTCCAAACTTAGAGCAGGTCAATGACTACGCCTTCTCAAGAAGCAATCTCAAAACCATAGTTTTGCCATCAGTTGTAGAAATTAGGGACAACGCATTCAGCAATAATACCACTCTTACACAAATAACCCTTTCAAGTTGTATTGATTTCATTGACGAAGACGCTTTTAATAACATTGCTCAAAACGCAACATTCAATGTCTACGCAGGAATTGGCGAAAATTTTGCTCGCGAAAATGATTTCAAAATAAATTTGCTTGGACAAAGCACTACCTTTGAATACACTATAGAAAATAATCACGTCACAATTACAGGAGTGGAAACTAGCGAAAGCGTAATGGAAGTGCCTTCATACATTGAAAACCTGCCAGTTTATAGTATCGCACAAGACGCTTTCAAAGACTGTACATCTATTCAAAGCCTTATTTTACCAAACCTTGAAGTTATAGAAGAAAATGCCTTTGCAAACTGTGAAAATTTGCAGACAGTAAAACTTGAAAATGTAAAGACAATATCTTCTCATGCCTTTGAAAATTGTATAAACCTTGAAAGTGTAACCATTCCAAATGCTGAAACGATAGGCGACTATGCATTCAATAATTGCCCTAAACTGAAATCGATCTCCCTTGAAAATAGCGTGCAACAAATCGGACAATATGCCCTAGGCTATGAAAATGGAAATCTTGTACAGGACTTTGAGATTTTAGGAATTCCACAAAGTGAAGCCTATAGATATGCTCAAGAAAATCTAATAACTTTCAATTCACTTGTTCAAAACCTATCATCTTTCTATTTTGAGTACTATCTTAATCAAACAAGTGGAATGGTAGAAATTTCAATCGCGCTTGTGGATAAGGCACTATCAGGGAGAATTGTTTTGCCAGAAAGTTACAACGGCTTTACAATATCAAAGATCGGCGATAACGCTTTTGAAGACTGCTCACTAATTACAGAAATCATCTTGCCTTCTTCCTTTGTAAATATAGGTAATGATGCCTTTGTTGGTTGCACAAACCTAAAAGCGATAAATCTTGATAACATCACATCAATTGGCGAGAGAGCATTTAGAAATTGCTTTAGTCTGGTCGAGATCAATCTTCAGTCTTTGACCACCCTATCATCTTACGCATTTCAAAATTGTTATAGCCTTGAATATGTAAACGCCCCACTTCTTACAAATATATCATCTTATGCGTTCAACAATTGCACAAGTTTAAATAGCATGAATTTGCCACAGGTCACAACGATAAACAACTATGCAATTGAGCATAGTGAAATAGAAATGCTATATCTTCCAAATATCATCACTCTTGGTCAAATGTCACTGCGAAATGTGAAAAATGTAGTTATCGGCAAGCAGTTTACCTATGACACTAGAGATTATGTAGTTACTCGAACTCCTTTCAATGTCAATACAAATATTTATGGATACTCATCTTCTACTGCTCAAAAGTATGCGCAAGACTATGGCAATACCTTCAATGCAATAGATGAATTTGCTATAACAGACGACTTAGATAATTCAATAAACATAGGTGCAAATATGGATTTGACTTTGACAGTCGATGCAAGCGGATTTGATCTTAAATATCAATGGTATAAGTCAAATAACAATCTATACTTGGGAAAGGCAATAACAAATGCCAATTCAAATTCATTTAAAGTAGACACATCACAAAATGGCGTATATTACTATTATGTTACGATTAGTAATTGGGATGGTATTCTTGTAAATTCGTCTATTTGCAGAATAGAGGTTGGAACAGTTTATCAAATTGATGTTACTGTTCAAGGCAATGGCTCGATAATTACAAATTATCCGCTTATTGATGGAAGTTACTATGTAGGAGTCAATGATGATATCAATTTAAAATTCCAAGCAATGCAAGGCTATCATATAAATTCGATCATGCTTGATGGAGTGATTTTGGAAGATGAAAATTTGACTGACGCCATCGAAAATGGCATAAATATTGAAAATATTGCAGAAAATCACTCGATTTATATCGAATTTGCTAAAAATTCTTACACAATTACTTTAATTCAAACTGAAGGTGGAACTATCTCACGCGACAAAGATATCTATTATTATGGAGATAGCGCAGTTATAACATTTACTCCAAATGACAATTTCTTCGTCAAGAGTATACTTGTTAATGATGAAGAGTATTCACAACTCGATCTTGAAAATTATACAATAGAGAGTATAGATAAAGACTATACAATCAGTGCTATTTTTGAATACATTGAAAATGTTAGTTTTACTGTAAACTATTATATACAAAATCTAAATGCAGATGATTACACTCTTTATGATAGCGAAACCAAGATTACAAACTATGCATTCGACCACATGACAAATGCAGAAGCAATTGAAATTACAGGATTCACTCCTCAAGATTTCGCACAAAAAGAACTTGCTATCGATGGCTCAACTGTAATAGACATCTACTATACAAGAAATAGTTACAAAGTAAGTCTAATGACAAATGAAGGCACTGTAGACTTAGTCGGCAATGGAAGCTATCAGTATCAATCACCTGTCACAATAAATGCAAGCGTGAAAGATGGCTATCTATGGCAAAGCTGGACTGATGCAAACGGCAATATCTTCAATCTATCGCAAAACTGCTCATTCCTTATGCCAGCTGGCGACTTAACACTGATTGCAACCGCAGTAAAAGCAAGTTTCACAATAAATGCTTCATCATCTCAAAATGGAA
>ERZ1643247.1991-NODE-1991-length-17060-cov-4.895560_pt1 | contig 17060 bp, 20 predicted proteins | sample MGYA00579264_ERZ1643247 | MGnify/ENA primary metagenome ERZ1643247 (study PRJEB29033, sample SAMEA4952262) | chicken gut metagenome | biome: Broiler Chicken; feature: Gastrointestinal Tract; material: Caecum | place: Ireland | collected 2018 | study: Broiler... | reverse complement strand
TGTGCGGAGCTTGCGCAGGACGGAGACAATCTGCGAAGAAACGGAGACGATCCGGTGGGCCACAATCCCTGCAAACGTAGCAGGGGTAGGCGCCATGCTTCTTTTTTTGCGGCCGACCGCCATCTGATAAGCCCGCAAAACTGCCTGCGGGTCCAGGCTCCGGCGGTACGTTTGATCCGGCTCAATCTCTTCCGCCGGCCTGACAAATAGATCAAAAGAGAGCTGCTGCGCCAAAACAGACGCAAGCCGTTTGCATTCCTGATAATGCAGCAGCTGATCCACCAGCTCCTTCGGCTCGGATGACTTCTCATGCCGCGGCAGGAGGGCGGCTGTCTTCATCTCAATCAGGCGGGCTGCCATTTCCAAGAACTCGCTCGCCACATCCATGCTGGACACCTGCATGGCATGGACCTGTTCCACATACTGATCGACAATGGACAAGATGGAAACCTCACAGATGTCCAGTTTGTTTTTAGAGAGCATCTGCAAAAGCAAATCCAAAGGCCCGTCAAACGTTTCCAGATGGTAGGAAAAAGAGTCCAACAGGGTCCCTCCTCACAGCAGGCCGAGCGCCTGAAACGGGAGGAGCGCAACGGAAAAAACAGCATCCCACAGCGCATTTTGAATGGTCCAGAGAACCGAATCCAGCGCGCCGGACAGCAGGATGAGGAACAATACGCCCACCAGAATCCGCTCGTAGCGGTAATACTGATACATGATACGGTCCGGAAGGGCAGCTGCCACCAGACGCGAGCCATCGAGCGGCGGCACCGGGATCAGATTGAACACCGCAAGCGAAAGATTGATGGATACAAAAAAATAGAAAAAGGTAAAGAGAACGGACAGGACCTGATAGGATGCGCCCTGCACACTGGGCAGGGAACGGGCCACACATTCCAGAACAAGATAGAAAACGGCCCCCACAAAAGCAGCAATCAGGTTGCTGACCGGCCCGGCAATCGCCGTGATGGCCATATCACGCTTTGGATGGCGAAAATAGTAGGGATTGACGGGCACAGGCTTGGCCCATCCGATGCCGAAAAGCAGGATTCCGAGAGCACCAACAGGATCAAGACTGGCCAGGGGGTTCAGCGTCAGCCTGCCGCACTGCTTTGCTGTGGGATCTCCCAGCTTATATGCCACGAACCCGTGCGCGAGCTCATGAAGCGGTGTAACGAAAAAAACGATGCAGGCCACAGCGAGAAGCTGCATGAGCAGCCCGGCCAGAGAAAGGCCGCCTCCCCCTGCGAGACTGCGAAGGGCTTCAATCAGCATAAATGGGTATTCCTCCCCGCAAACCAAATGGACGTGCCGGAAATCGGATTCCTCTATTTTCCCAAAAATAACAAAGAAGATTCCTTTCCGGTGTCAAATCGAACCGGTATACTTGAATGTATTATAATATAGCCTCCTCACAAAAACAAGCCCAATCCCCGAACAGCGCTTCCGCAAAAGAAAATATCTGAAAAATAGAAAATAGCTCTTGCTTTTCTTCAAAAAACCTGATAAAATACGAATGTTGTAAGCTCATAGATTGTCCTCAAAAGGAGGTGCAGACATGGCAAAGTGTGAAATTTGCGGCAAGAACGTTGCATTTGGCATTCAGGTCTCCCATTCCCACAGACGTTCGAACAGAACTTGGAAGCCGAACATCAGACGTGTGAAAGCGATTGTGGACGGCAGTCCGAAGCGCGTTTACGCCTGCACCCGCTGCTTGCGTTCCGGCAAGGTTACCCGCGCTGTCTGATGCACAAGACGACGAAGAATGCAAGGACTCCTTGAAAAGGGAGTCCTTTTTTCTTACCCTTTTTGCCGGTCGCAGTGCAAAAAGCGCACGGCGATGCCGTGCGCTTTGAAAGGCAGTTCTGTTTTCGGAACTCACTTTTCCTTTTTCTTGATGGAGATCTTCTTTTCTTCCCCTGCGCGCAGACGCTGAATGTTGGCGCGGTGCTTGTAGATGAGAATAGACGCCTGGAGCGCCGCAATGATAAAAGTGCTGCACACATAAAGCAAAGAAGTCGGCCCTGCGGCAGAACTCTGGTGCAGGTAGTCCACAAAAAAGTTGAGGATCAGCGTGAACACCGGGAACGATCCGGCTGCGCAGATGGAGGCAAGCGACACAATGCGGCTGCACAGAAATACGATGATGAACACCACGATTACAAGCACGAACGCACGCCAATCGATGAGCGCGATGATGGCCCAGCTTGTCAGGACACCCTTGCCGCCCTTAAAGCCGAAATAGAGAGGGAAAATGTGGCCCATGGCACAGAAGAAACCGGAAAGATAGGCTCCATACTGAATCAATTCCCCGGATCCGATGCCGGGAATGGACACCTGGGAAGCCGCCCATGCGAACAGAAGACGGCCGATGTAGACGGAAAGGATGCCCTTGCCGAAATCACAGAGGAATGTACAGGCTGCGGCTTTTGCACCAACGGAGCGCAGCACATTTGTCGCCCCCGCGTTTCCGCTGCCCATCGTGCGAATATCTTTCTTGTGATCAAACAGCTTTGTGAAAAGGATGGAGAAGCTGATGCTCCCGAGCAGATATGCCAGGAGCGCTGCGGCCAACCCGCATAATAGGATCTGCAACATCTGAAATCACCAAATCCTTTCTGAAATTTATTTTCCCTTTTCCCCTCGCTCGCGGATCAGGAAACGGATCGGCGTGCCCTCCATGCCAAACGTCTCCCGAATCCTGTTTTCCAGATACCGCTGATAGGAGAAATGGAACAGTTCCGCGGAATTGACGAAAAAGACGAAGGTGGGAGGACGAACCGAAGCCTGCGTCAGATAATAGATTTTCAGCCTGCGGCCTTTGTCCGTGGGCGGCTGCACGCGCGCCGTGGCCTGGGCCAAAACGTCGTTGAGCATGCCGGTGGGAATCCGCATGGCGTTGGAATGTGCGGCAAGCTTGATCAGCTCAAACAGCCGGTCAATTCTCTGCCCCGTTTTGACAGAGATAAAGACGATGGGAGCATAGGGCATAAACGAGAAATCGGTTTCCAGCTTCTTGCGGTATTCCTGCATCGTTTTGCCGTCTTTTGCAACGGCATCCCACTTGTTGACGGCGATCACACAGCCTTTGCCCGCTTCATGGGCCAAGCCAGCCACCTTGCAATCCTGCTCCGTAAAGCCAACCGAGGCGTCGATCATGATGACACACACATCCGAACGCTCGATCGCCATCTGGGCGCGCAGCACACTGTAGCGCTCAATGCTGTCCTCCACCTTGTTTTTCCTGCGGAGACCGGCCGTATCCACAAAAGTGAAGCGGCCGAAGCTGTTCTCAATCTGCGTGTCGATCGCGTCACGCGTGGTGCCGGCAATGTCGGAAACAATGCAGCGCTCCTCCCCCGCCAGGAAATTGACGAGAGAGCTTTTTCCCACATTCGGCTTCCCGATGACCGCCACACGGATTTCGGTCGGCTCCGCGTCGTCTTCCTCTTCCTCCGACGGAAAAAACTCGAGCACGCGGTCCAGCAAATCGCCTGTCCCGTGGCCGTGGACAGAGGAAACCGCCACCGGGTCGCCGAGACCGAGATTGTAAAATTCATAGAATTCGGCCGGGGGCTCCCCTATCGTGTCGCACTTGTTGACACACAGCACAATCGGACGCCCGCTGCGCAGCAGCATGGCGGCAATGTCCTTATCGGTGGCAACCACGCCTGTGCGCAGATCCGTCACCAGAATGATCACGTCGGCTGAATCGATGGCGAGCTGAGCCTGAGCGCGCATCTGCGCCAGAATTACGTCGTTTGTTTTCGGCTCAATGCCGCCCGTATCGATCAGGGAAAAACTACGGTTGCGCCATTCACACTGGCCGTAAATGCGGTCACGCGTGACGCCGGGCGTGTCATCCACAATGGAACGGCGCTCCCCCACCAGCTTGTTGAACAGCGTAGACTTTCCCACATTCGGGCGGCCGACGATAGCCACAACAGGTTTCGCCATTGACGATTCACTTCCTTATCAACAAATTCATTAGTTCATAGCCGTCATCCGGAACAACAACCGTTTCAACATTCAATTTTTCCCGCAGATCCTGCAGCGAAACATCGTCAAGGAACAGATCTCCCTCATGCCGGAGCATGGTGCACGGGAGGAACAGCCGCCCTCCCAGTTCCCGGCCGCGAAGCTGATCCAGAATATCCCCGCCTGTCACCAGACCGGAAACATTGATCGATTCGCCGAAAAAGCGGTTCCGGATCGGAATCACCTGATACGTTAAATTATGGCATTTTCTTTTCAGCTCGTCAAGGAGCTCCTGCAAAAACGGCGCAAAAGAAACACCGGTGACCAGCGTGCCCGATCTGGGAACATCATCCCCGGAAAAATCTTCGAGAGCATCCCGGAACCCTTCCTGAAAGTTGGCAATGAGGCCGACACCGTTTTCGAGCTGATCAAACGCACCGTAAAACGGCGCATCTGGAATGGGGAGACCAGCCTTGAGATAGAATTCATCTGCCGCATAGCAGACACGCTCCCCATGCTGTTCCAGCATTTTCTCGCCCCATCGCTCCCCAGCGCGGACCACTTCCAGCGCCGTTTCACGCACATACGGCGTGAGAGGCGTGAGACCACCGCGGAAACGCGTGACGCCAAGCGGCACAAGCGCCACACTCTGCACGGAAGGATAGAGCGCAAGCAGATCGCCGAGCGTGCGCTCCAGCTCCTCGCCATCGTTCCAACCATGGCATAGAACGATCTGGCAATTCAGCTTGACGCCTGCTTCTGCAAATTGATAGAGATAGCGCAGCGAATCCCCCGCAAACCGGTTGCCCATCATCCGGCAGCGCAGTTCCGGATTCGTGGTGTGCACCGAAATGTTGATAGGGCTGATGTGCATTTTAACGATGCGGTCCGCCTCCCGCTGGCTCAGGTTGGTGAGCGTGATATAGTTGCCGAACAGAAAGGAAAGGCGTGAATCATCATCCTTGAAATAAAGTGACTGACGCATCCCCTTGGGAAGCTGATCGATGAAGCAGAATACACATTTGTTCCGGCAGGAGTGCTGCTTGTCCATGAGATACGTTTCAAAGGAAAGGCCCAGCGATTCATACTGCCCTTTCCGAATGTGCACCTCCCGGGCTGCGCCGGAAGCATCCTGCAGGGAAAGCGTGACCTGTTTTTCCGTTTCGTAAAATCGGAAATCCAGCACGTCGTAAATTTCATTTCCGTTGATGGCGTTCAGCACGTCGCCCGGATGAACGCCCGCATGCGCAGCCGGGCTTTCCTTTTCGACCGCAAAAACCGTGACCGGCATTCGACAAACATCCCCTTTCTCTCTTCCTTCGGCGTTTCCCTGTTCCGGGCAAAAAAATAGAGAAGGATTTCTCCTTCTCCATTCTTTTGGAATACAAGAGGAGCCTTACGCTTCCTTCTTGATGACTTCCCTGCCGTTATAATAGCCGCAAGCGCTGCACACTCTGTGAGGAGCCTTCAGCTCGCCGCACTTCGGGCATCTTGCCAGAGCAGGAGCGCTCAGCTTCCAAACATTGGAACGTCTCTTGTTCTGTCTTGCGCTGGATACTTTTCTCTTGGGTACCGCCATTGTCAGCACCTCCTTACATCTGGAACTAATCTATCAGTTTGCTTAGAACCTCCAGACGAGGATCTATCTGATGAAGATTGCAGCCGCACGGCCCTTCATTGAGATTCTTCCCGCAGGAAGGGCACAAACCCTTACAGTCTTCCTGGCAAAGATACTTATAGGGAAGCTCAAGCAGGATATCAGAACGGAGAAGCTCGTCCAAATCCAGCAGATCCCCTTCTTCCACCAGGATATATTCGCCGTCATCCTCCTGTTCCAGAGAATGGGCGAGTTCATGGGAAAAACGAAAATCATACTGCCGCCTTACCGGCGCAGCGCATCTGTCGCACGGCGCTTCGTAGACAAAGGAAACCTCCGCTTCCAACCGGACACAGCCAGCCGAAGCCGTCACGGCACCTTTGGCTAAAATCGGCGTGACAAACGGGTAACAGCCATACCGCTCCGTGTCGGACAGATCTAGCTGACAGGAAAAGGGCAGGATGCTAAGTTCCCCGGAAAAAATGTCTTTTAAGTCAAGAACCATCTCACACCTCGGCGCTACACTAGAACATTATATCGAGTGAAAAAGCGTTTGTCAATAGAAAATTTACAAAATATTATGGAAAAGGTGCTGCCGTCTCCGGCAGCACCTTCCATTCCGGTTCAAACGTTTTCTGCGAGAGAATCCATGCCTGCCGGCAAATCAGCGGCGTCGGCGGAAACCAGCAGCGTAATCTTGACGTTGGAAGCCTGCGCCAGAGTGTTCAGGCTTTCGGCAAAGGTCTTGAACACGTTCATATCCTGACCAATGATTTTCAGCGTGGAATCGATGAAAATATCGGTGACATCATAGTTACCTGCGCAAATGCCGCTCACGAAGCCAAACAGCATCTGGGCACCGGACACATTGTATGCATCCGTATCAATCAAACGGGCCTGATGGGGAAGGTCATAGGTCAGTTTCAAGCCCTTCTCAATGACAATCACGTTGCCGTTCGAAGTTTCGACGGCCTTAGTAGCACGCTCAATCAATTTCTTGGTTTTTCCGGAGCCTTTTTTCCCAACAATAAGTGTAATCATTTGCGTACTCCCCTTTTTATGAATTTCATCCGCGCTGCGGCGGGAACAAGCTGCCTTTTTCCCGTTTACTGCTGCAAACGTTTTTCCAAAGCTTCTTTTTCGGATTCGTAGCCCGGCTTCCCAAGCAGGGCAAACATATTCTTCTTGTAGCTCTCCACACCGGGCTGATCAAACGGGTTGACGCCCATCATGTAGCCGGAAATGGCGCATGCCTTTTCGAAGAAATAAATGAGATAGCCGAGAGATTCCTCCGAAAAATCGGGGGCATGAATCACCACATTCGGTACGCCGCCGTCGGTATGGGCCAGCACGGTTCCCTCGAAAGCCTTCTCATTGACATAAGCCATCGATTTGCCTTCCAGGAAATTCAAACCGTCCACATTTTCCGGATCGTTGCCGATGAAGAGATCCTTCCTCGCCTTATCAAACAGGACGACCGTTTCAAACAGAGAACGGCGGCCCTGCTGGATGTACTGGCCCATGGAATGAAGATCCGTGGAGAAGACAACGGAAGCCGGGAACAGGCCCTTGTTGTCTTTGCCCTCGCTCTCGCCGAAAAGCTGCTTCCACCACTCATTCATCATGGTGAAGGCGGGCTCATAGCTGACGAGAACCTCAATTTCCTTACCCTTGCGATAAAGAATATTGCGGATAGCAGCATAGCGATAGCAGTCATTCTGCTCCAGATCCGGGTTGGCAAGATCCTGCTGTGCTTGGCGCGCACCGGCCATGAGAGCCGTGATATCGGCGCCGGAAACGGCGATCGGCAGGAGGCCGACTGCCGTCAGGACGGAATAGCGGCCGCCGACTTCATCCGGCACGACAAAGGTTTCATAGCCTTCCCTAGTGGCCAGCTGCTTGAGCGTGCCCTTGGCCTTGTCCGTGGTGCAGTAAATGCGGCTTCTGGCCCCCTCTTTGCCATATTTCTTTTCCAGCATTTCGCGCAGCACACGGAACGCAATGGCAGGCTCCGTGGTGGTGCCGGACTTGGAAATCATGTTGATCGACACATCACGGCCTTCACAGATTTCCAGCAGTTCGGCCAAAGCCGTGGAGCTAATGCTGTTGCCGGTGAAATAAATATCGGGCGTATCCTTCTTGAGAGCATTGTAATTGGGCGACTTCAGGAATTCAATCGCGGCGCGGGCGCCAAGGTAAGAACCGCCGATGCCGATCACGATGAACACATCGGAATCCGACTGGATCTTTTTGGCCGCAGCCTGAATGCGGGCGAATTCTTCCTTATCATAATCAGCGGGAAGCGTAACCCAACCGATAAAATCATTTCCCAGACCGGTACCGCTGTGCAGCGTTTCATGCGCCGTGCGGACCTGCGGGGCAATCGCCTGGAATTCACTTTCGCTGATAAAGCGCGAAAGATGTTTCGCGTCCACATGAATTGCCATTTTTGTTCCTCCTTGCTGTTTCCGGCACGGCGCTGTATCTCACAAGGGAAAACGTCGAAGCCGGAATCACTTTATGATTATTTTACAATAAACGAATGCTATTTGCAAGGAAAAGAGCACAATTTAAAAAAATTCACTTCCCGACGGTCAGCCAAGTGTGACTAAAGCCCGCAGGAGAGCAAGCCAGGCAGAGGAGAATGTGAGCTCCTGCACTTCTGCCGCAGCGCGCACCGGCGCACTGCAAATGACTTCTCCGTCCAGCCTGCACACGACGGAACCGACTTCCTGCCCAGCGGAAACGGGCGCCGTCAATACTTCCTGCAGCTCCACTTCGCAGGTGACTTCCTGCTCCCTGCCTTTTTCCACCACGGCCGCTGCAAGATCATCTGCCTGCACGGCCACCTCGCTCGCCATGCCTCCCGTCACGGGCACACAGGGAAGCTCCACCGCGCCGGCATCCGGCTGCACGACGCTCCAACCGCCAAAACCATAGTCCAGCAGCGCCGCGGCGGACGAAAAGCGTTCTTCCGTGGTGGAGCAGCCCAGGACTACGGAGACAAGGGACATGCCGTCCCGCTCGGCAGTGGCAGCCATGCAGCTGCCCGCCTTGCTGGTGGTGCCCGTTTTCAAGCCCGTGATGCCGGAATAGGATTTCAAGAGCTTGTTAGTGTTGACGAGCTGCGTCTTTCCGCCTCGCAGCTCATCCATCCAGGTCTGGGAATAGCGGAAAATCTCCTCATGCTGAATGAGAGCACGCGACATGAGCGCGACGTCGTAAGCCGTCGTCACATGGCCGTCCTCATCCAGACCGCAGCAATTGAGAAACACCGTTTCCGTCATGCCGAGTTCTGCGGCGCGCTCGTTCATTTTCTCCACAAACGCATCTTCACTGCCGCTCACATGCTCCGCGAGGGCAACGGCTGCGTCGTTCGCGCTCATAATCACGGTCGCCTTGAGCAGATCGTCCACGCTCATCTCCTCACCGGGTTCCAGCCAGATATCCGATCCACCCATGGAAGCAGCGTGATCGCTCGCAGCCACAATGTCGGTGAGCTGAATGGTTCCCGCATCAAGCGCTTCCATCACGAGGAGCAGCGTCATGACCTTTGTAACGGAAGCACAGGCGCGCTGTTCATGCGCATTTTTTTCAAACAGCACCTTCCCCGTGGATGCCTCCATCAGAACGGCAGACGGGGCGGGCAGTTCCTCCGCCGTGAGCGCCTGTGCCGGCCGCGGCACGGCAGCTGCCGCCACGGCAATGCCAAGAAGAAGAGCCGCGATTCGTTTTGCTTTCATCTCTCCCACACCTCCCTGATACGCATGGATATGCGAACCGGGCGGCAGGCAGAACAAAAAGCCTCAGCGGCGCACGGGAATGCCGCGGCCTGCCAGATACTCCTTGAGCTGGGGAATGGTGATCTCCCCGAAATGGAAGAGGGAAGCCGCGAGCACGGCATCCGCTTTCCCCGTTGTGAACGCATCGTAAAAATGCTCCATCGTTCCGGCACCGCCGGATGCGATCACCGGGATGCCGACCCGCTCGGAAACGGCTGCGGTCAGCTCCAGATCATAGCCTGTCTTCTGGCCGTCGCAGTCCATGCTGGTGAGCAGGATTTCGCCGGCACCGCGGCGTTCGGCCTCGACGGCCCACTCGAGCGCGTCACGCCCCGTATCAATGCGGCCGCCGTTGAGGTACACCGTCCAGCCGCCGTTCGGACGCTGTTTGGCGTCGATGGCGCACACCACACACTGGCTGCCGAATTTGTTGGCAGCCTCCGTCAGCAATTCAGGATTTTTGAGAGCGGCGGAGTTCACGGAAACCTTATCCGCTCCGGCACGGAGCAGCGAGTTGAAATCCTCCACGGAACGGATGCCACCGCCTACGGTGAACGGAATAAAAATTTGCTGTGCCACGCGGGAGACAATATCCAGCATCGTGCCGCGCGCCTGGTGAGACGCCATAATATCGAGAAACACAAGCTCATCGGCACCCTGGCGATCGTAAGCCGCGGCAGCCTCCACCGGGTCGCCTGCATCGCGCAGGCCCGCAAAGCTCACGCCCTTGACGACACGGCCGTCTTTCACATCCAGGCAGGGAATGATCCGTTTGGCATACATAAGCGCAGTTCCTCCTTCACAGCAGACCGGCAAAATTTTTCAGCATGGCAAGTCCTGTTTTTCCGCTCTTTTCCGGGTGGAACTGCACGGCATTCAGGGAACCGCGGCGCACGGCGGCATCAATGGCAACGCCGTATTCCGTTTTTGCGGAGACAACGGAGCGATCCTCCGCACGCAAAAAGTAGGAATGTACAAAATAAACGTATGGTTCTTCTTCCAAACCCGCAAACAGGCCGTCTTTCTGCAGGAGGCGGAGGGAGTTCCAGCCGATGTGCGGGATCTTGAGGCCCGGCCCGTCCGGAATTCTGTGAATGGTGCCTTTCAGAACACCGAGGCCCGGCACGCCGGGGGATTCCTCGCTGCCTTCAAACAGGAGCTGCAGCCCCAGGCAAATGCCGAGGAACGGCTTGTCCTGCTCGATGAAATGCCGGATAGGCTCTTCCAGCTGCAGGGAACGCAGGGCAGCCATGGCGTCCCCAAAAGCGCCGACGCCGGGCAATACGGCCGCAGCCGCACTGCTCAGGACCCGCGGGTCCGCCGTAACGGCCGTCTCCACGCCCAGATAGTCAAAAGCTTTCTTGACGCTCTGCAGATTGCCTGCACCGTAATCAATAATCGCTATCATCCGTCCACTCTTCCTTTCCGATGACCCTTCTTTTCAGGAAGTTTTTCTCTTGAACAAGTTTATTCTATCATGCTTGCTCCCTCTTGGCAATGCAATCCGGCGGTTATTTTCATGCAAAAGGCAGCAGGCACAAAAGCACTTGACAAAGGAACTCCTGAACCAGTATGATAAAGATCGGTTTTGCTGAGCCCTATATTATGGAAAGAAAGTAGGAAAACGCATGATGGATTACATTTCCCTCGCAGGCATCTCCGTTGGGCTTGCGATGGATGCCTTTGCCGTCTGTATCACAAATGGCGCCGTGTGCAGGAAAGAAGCTGTAAACTTGCGGTTTGCCCTTCGCATGGCGCTCAGCTTTGCGGTCTTTCAGGCACTGATGCCAATGATCGGCTGGCTGATCGGGAAGGCGGGAGAAAACCTGATTTCCTCCATTGACCACTGGATCGCGCTTGTCCTGCTCTGTTATCTGGGCATCCAGATGATTGTGGAAGCTGTGAAAAAGGGGCGCGAGGGCGGAGAAGAAACCTGCCAGGCAGACGGAGTCAGCCTGCGCACACTGCTGGCACTCTCTGTGGCAACCAGCATCGATGCCCTTGCCACGGGAATCATCCTCCCCTCCGCCGTGGGCGCGAACACGCTGCCGCTCATGATCTTTTCTGTCTGTGCCATCGGCGTCATCACCTTTTTCATCTGCATGGCGGGCGTGTTTCTCGGGAAGACCTTCGGTCTTCTCGTGGCCGGAAAAGCGGAAATCCTTGGCGGCATGGTCCTGATCGCCATCGGACTCAAAATCTTTATTGAGCACATGTTTCTGTAACGCTGCACGCAAGTATCTCCCGAACATAACAAAAGGGCGGCCCCGGAACCTTCCGGGGCCGCCCTTTTTCAGGCAAACGTCTTATTCTTCTTCGTCATGGTGATGATCGCAGCCGCACCCACAGCCGCAGTCATCCTCGTCCACCTCGTCGATGTCAAACTCCAGAGGCGTCCCGCAATTCGGACAATCCATCTGGCCGTCGCAGATGACATCCTCGGAGAGACAAATGGTTTCGTTGCAGTTCGGGCAAGTAACCTCATAATAGCACTCGTCGCCGCCGAAGTCTTCGTCGTCTTCGTCTTCGCAGCTGCAGCCGCCGTAGACTTCTTCCTCGAGGGAACCGAGATCCTCGTCCACTTCGTCCAACTGGGCAGAGACATTCTGCACATTGTCCTTCAGCTCGGATACTTCGCCGGCCATCTCATCGATGAGATCGAGCATGGCATTGATCACTTTCACTTCCTTCTGGGAAGCATCAAGTTCAAGGCCTTCGGCCAAACCGCGCAGATAAGCGGCCTTTTCCGTAATTGTCATGACAGCAGCCTCCTTTTTCATCTGGATGCGCACAGAGCAAAGCGATTACGCGCGCTCCATATATTCGCCGGTACGCGTATCGATGCGGATCATTTCGCCTTCATTGATGAAGAGCGGAACCTTGATCTCCGCGCCGGTCTCCAGCGTGGCAGGCTTCGTGGCGTTCGTGGCGGTGTCGCCCTTAAAGCCAGGGTCCGTCTTGGTGACCTGCAGCTCCACAAAGTTCGGCGGCTCCACACCGAACACGGTGCCCTTGTAGGAAAGAACCTTGCAGACCATGTTTTCCTTGACAAACTTGAAGTTGTCGCCCAAGACGCTGGCGTTGATGGGCATCTGCTCATACGTCTCATTGTCCATGAAATAGTACAGATCGCCGTCGCTGTACAGATATTCCATTTCCTTGCGCTCCACGAAAGCGGTCGGATATTTGTCATTGGGGTTGAAAGTTTTTTCCGTTACGGCGCCGGAAATAACGTTGCGGATCTTCGTGCGGACAAAAGCGGCGCCCTTGCCCGGCTTTACGTGCTGAAACTCGATGATGGAATAGACGTTCCCGTCCATTTCAAACGTAACGCCGTTTCTAAAATCGCCTGCAGAAATCATGTCTGAATCCTCCAAATTATTTTTTCCTTATTTTAGTTTATAATATTCACCGCTTTTTTTCAAGAAAAATTTTCGGAAAAGCGGAGGAAAGGCACAGCTTTTCCTCACAGAATGATCAGTTCCTTGGGAGAAGCGGTGATGTCCTCGCAGCCCGTCTCGGTGATGACCACGAGGTCTTCGATCCGCAGGCCAAACTTGCCTTCCAGATAGATACCCGGCTCCACCGAAACAACCATGCCGGGCCTTGTGATGGTTGTGTTCCCGGCGGAGAAGAGCGGCCATTCATGGATCTCTACGCCGACGCCGTGGCCAAGCGAGTGCTCAAACGCGCCCTTGTACTCCGCTTCGAGAATGTCGCGGGCCACCTTATCGATAGAGCCGCACGTCACACCGGGCTTAACGGCAGCGATGGCGTCCAGCTGCGCCTTCAGCACCAGGTCATACGCGTGGCGCTGCTCGTCGCTCACATGGCCCACAGCGACCGTGCGTGTCATGTCAGCATGATAGCCGTGCAGCAGAGCGCCCGTGTCCATCGTGACGAAATCGCCGTCCTCGATGACCTTATCGGAAGGCACACCGTGGCAGAGCGAACCGTTCTTACCGGAAACAACGATGAAATCGAAGGAAACACCCTCTGCGCCCTCTTTGCGCATGAAGAATTCAAGTTCCAGCGCAACTTCACGCTCCGTACGGCCCGCGCGGATATAGTCCAGGATATGGGTGAAAGCATCATCCGTGATCTTCTGCGCTTCCTTCAGCTTGCGGATCTCATCGGGCATTTTGATCGTGCGGAGCTCCTGCAGCAGGAGGTCCAGTTTTTCGCCCTTCTCCTCCGCGGCGCCCACGGCTGCAAATGCCTGCTCGAAGAGGCAGGCTTGCTTGAGGGAAAGCTTGTCATACTCCACCAGGACACGCTGCGCATGGTCCTGCTTGAGCAGATCGCAGATGGTCTCTGTCGTGCGTCTGGTGCAAATAACCTCACAATCCCTGACCACGCGGCGTGCCGCCTCCGCATAGCGGAAGTCGGTTATGAAATACGATTTTTTCGAAGTGACCAACACGGCCCCGGCGCTGGAATGGAAGCCGGTGAGATAAAACCGGTTTTCACCGGAAGTAATGAGAGCAGCGGCGTCCTCTCCGTTGGCTTCAAAAAACGCATTGCGGAACCGTTCAATCGTGGAAAGCATAAAAAGGTCCTCCTTCGATATTAAGACATCAGATATTTGAGAGCTTCCAGTGCAAGGAAATAGCTGTGTTTGCCAAAACCGGCAATCTGCCCGGCACAGACAGGCGCAATCACCGAGGTGTGGCGGAATTCTTCCCGCGCATGGATGTTGCTCATGTGGGTTTCAATAAAGGGAACAGATACGGATGCGATGGCATCGCGCAGCGAATAGCTGTAATGGGTGAGGGCACCGGCGTTCAGCACAACGCCGTCATACGCTTCACGTGCCTCATGTATTTTATCAACCAGCACGCCCTCGTGATTGCTCTGAAACACATCGCAGGAAAAGCCCAGCCCAGCGGCGTATTCCCTGACCTGGCGCTCAATATCGGCTGCCGTTTCCGTTCCGTAAACACCCTTCTCCCGGATGCCGACCAGATTCAGGTTCGGCCCCAGAAGAAGCAGCACACGTTTCTGTTCCATTACATTCCTTCCTTCCATTTTTCCCAAAGTCCAAGGCGTTTTGCTTTTTCCCTCACGGGAATTTCCAGCTTTCTTCTCCACCCAAAGCGGAGCGCGCTCTCCTCCCCCTGCGGCGTCACCAGGATGGAGCGCAGGCCGGAACAATTGGCACCCAGAATATCTGTAAACACCTGGTCCCCTACGGCTGCGGTGGCAGCCCTTCCCTGGCCCATGCGCTTAACGGCGCGAAGATAGCCAACGGGAAGCGGCTTCATGGCACAGGAAAGGTACGGCAGGGAAAACTGCGCGGCAAAAGGCGCCACACGCTTTTCAAAATTGTTGGAGACAATCATCAGGCGGATGCCCGCCTGCGTCAACTGTTCTGTCCACTCCAGCGCACCGGGAAAAGGCTGCTGGGAACCGTGGCTGGAAAGCGTATTGTCTGCATCCAGGATAAGCGCGCGGACTTTCATTGCCCGCAGCAGGTCAAGTGTGATATCCGTCACCTTTTCCACACAGACGGTGGGAAGAAAAACAGGCATAGGCTGCTCCTCTCGAACTTGGTATAACTATAAAAAGTCAAACGCGAAAAACAAAGGAACAAACAAAAAAGCGGGCGAAATCCGCCCGCTTTTCAAGTGAGATAACCTCTCCGCAATGTTTACTTATACTTGCGCTTACGGGCTGCCTCAGACTTCTTTTTGCGTCTGACGGAGGGCTTCTCATAAGCCTCTCTCTTGCGAACCTCTGCGATCACGCCAGCTCTTGCACACTGCTTCTTAAATCTTCTGAGAGCGCTCTCGAGCGATTCGTTGTCTTTGATTCGAATTTCAGCCATCTATTTTCCCTCCCATCCGCCGCACGGCAGGGGTATGAGTTAGTCGTATTACAAAAAAATATTATACAGATGAGACCCCGATCTGTCAAGGGCATTTTGAAAAATAAATCCGAAAGACGAGAGCCATTTAGAAAGAAAAGCAGAAGATCCGGAAACCATTCGGTTTCCGGATCTTTCTGGAGCTGCTAGGCAGATTCGAACTGCCGACCTCATCCTTACCAAGGATGTGCTCTGCCTACTGAGCCATAGCAGCATATGGCGACCCGGAACGGGCTCGAACCGTCGACCTCTAGCGTGACAGGCTAGCGTTCTAACCAACTGAACTACCGGGCCATATGGCAGGGGCAGAAGGACTTGAACCCTCGGCACGTGGTTTTGGAGACCACTGCTCTACCAACTGAGCTATACCCCTATCTCCACGCTTCCTTGAGATTGTCTTTCAGACCTCATCAGCGCGAGTATTATAATACCAGAGACTGAGAAGGATGTCAACACTTTTTCTCAATTTTTTGACAAAGATCTTTTTGGAAAAAAGGAGCCTGAAAATCCGCCTTGTTCAGCCTGCCCAAAATGTGCGAAAAGGCGGCCACGGCTTTTTTGCCGCGGCCGCCTTTTCGACGGCAATCCACACTCAGATGGAAATCTTGTGTGCGATGCGATACAGCTCAATGTTGAACGGACGAACCGCCTGGAGCGCCTCCGTGATGTCGAGATCGATGATCTTGCTGTTGCGCACGACAATCACACGGTTGCTCTTGCCCTGGGACAGCAGCTCCACGGCATGGTAGCCCATCTCACTGCCGACCACACGGTCGCGCAGTGTCGGGGAACCGCCGCGCTGAACATGGCCCAGGACCGTCGCACGGCTCTCAATGCCTGTCTGGCTCTCGATATCCTCAGCCAGTTCCGTGACATGGCCGACACCTTCGGCCACAATGATGATGAAGTGCTTCTTGCCCGTCTTCTGGGTAAAGCGCATGCGCTCGATGATGTCCTTCTGGAAATCAAACGGAACCTCTGGCACAAGGATCGTCGTGGCGCCGACGGCAATGCCGGTCTGCAGAGCCAGATCGCCGCAGCGGCGGCCCATAACCTCAACGACGCTGCAGCGGTCATGGGATTCCGTTGTATCACGAAGGCGGTCGATCATCTGGACATCCGTGTTCATAGCGGTATCGAAGCCAATGGTATATTCGCTGCTGGCAATGTCATTGTCAATCGTGCCGGGAATACCGATGCAAGGGATGCCAGCTCCGGTGAGATCGCGTGCACCGCGGAAGGAACCGTCACCGCCGATGACGACAACGCCGTCGATGCCAAGCTTATGGCACATATCGGCCGCACGCTGGACACCTTCCGGCGTGTTGAATTCCGGGCTGCGAGCCGTATACAGGGCCGTGCCGCCGCGATGGATGATGTCGGACACCGAGCGGAGGTTCATTTCGAACGCATCTCCGCTGAGCAGGCCGTTATACCCTCTGCGCACGCCCATCACACGCAGGCCGGACGTGATGCCGGCGCGGACCACAGCTCTGATGGCCGCATTCATGCCGGGAGCATCGCCGCCGCTTGTCAGCACTGCAATTGTTCTTGCGCTCATGATATAATCCCCCTAAAAATGATAATAGCAGAACAAGAGATTTCGGTTGGAGAATCTATTCTTATCTTTCATTATACAGATTTGTCTTTTCCTGATCAAGCCGGAACATATGGACATTGGTTCCCGCTTTATGGAGTTTTTTATCATTTTTCAACTACAGCCACATTTTTTTCGCCCAAAATATGGCGGAGTTGGGTTAGCAGCGTCTCATTTACGGAAACTCTCAGCGAAGCAGGCGCCGAAAACAGCTTATGGACGTCGTTCCTGTAAAGGTAA
>ERZ1643247.1990-NODE-1990-length-17084-cov-9.263139_pt1 | contig 17084 bp, 12 predicted proteins | sample MGYA00579264_ERZ1643247 | MGnify/ENA primary metagenome ERZ1643247 (study PRJEB29033, sample SAMEA4952262) | chicken gut metagenome | biome: Broiler Chicken; feature: Gastrointestinal Tract; material: Caecum | place: Ireland | collected 2018 | study: Broiler... | reverse complement strand
TAATTTTCCTCTATGTCATAATTGTAAAAGTATGACACATTTGCTCTGCCATTGTATTCTTGCGAGTGAGCAGAAAAATCCAAATACTCCATATTTGAATAATATCTTGTTATCTGAGTTTCATCCCGCCCATTAAGCCCATTAACAAAACCATTTGTAATAATAATTGCTTTCTCTAAATTCGGACTATTCCTAAATGACCCTCCCATAATATAAATAGAAAAAGGAATATAAATCTTTTCGAGATTATCACTACAGATATCAGCCCACCCTATACTACTCCACATTTGCAAAAGGGGTCGTTCACCTATTGTAGACACCTTTACTCCATCTATTTCTTCGGGTATTACCAAAAAGCGCTGTTGTTTGCCAAGTTCAGTTAAGCCTGTTATATATGCCGTTTCTCTGTCATCATAAAACTTTACTGTAAAGTACCCCCACTCTTCATTGCGGACACATCCCGAACACGCGCTCAGCGTAAGCGTCGTTGACATCAGGATTGCAGCAGTTAATATCTTACATAATCTATGTTTCATATATTTTCCTCCCATCTTTGCACCTTTATTATATATCCAGAGCAAAGATTCGTCAATACCGAACAAAAATTACTGCGTTACAAAATGCGTGTCACCTCGCTCGCATGGAATGACAATAAAAAAATAAGCGCTTAAATTGCAGGCGGCGCGGGCAGTTTGCCCGCGCCGCCTAAGCGATCAATTACGGTAAAACATAAAGGCGGGGCGCCCAATCTGGCGCCCCGCCGTATACACATTACTTATTTATCCTTAAGCCCTTTGGCAGGTGGTTTTTGGCGACGCCGCCGGAGACCTTTACCCAGCCGAGCGGATAGCCTTTATATGCCGCCGCACGCCAGCCGCTGCCATCACATGAAAAGGTCAGGCCCGAAAGATATGCGCGGGCGGTATCTTCGTCCAGGTCAACAAAGTCGGCCTCACCGCGCTTTAAACTCATGGCAAGCGCGTGGTCGGGCACGAATCTACCCGAAATAAAATCGCCCAGCTTTACGCCGGCGCGCAAAGTCTGCACTTTGACCGCTGGAGCGCCGAAGGGCAGAGAATAGAGCGAATCTCCCACGGCATATAAATTTTCAAAACGTACATTCAAAAATTCGCGCTCGAACGAGCGGTAGAGCTTTTCGCGCTCATTTAACTTTGCGGGCGGGACGGGGAAAAATCCGTTCTCCTCCCCCTCGCCTTTTTTTAAAAGCGCCGCAAAGTGCCCCTCGCCGCGCACCTTGTGCGGCCACAGCTTTTCAGTGCGGACAAGCGTATAGTTTTTATGCGCGGCCAAAAAACGTTCTATCTGCTTCTCGTCCTCGTCCTTTGAAAACGTGCAGGTGGAATACACGAGCGAACCTCCCGCCTTCAACAGCACATCTGCACTCTCAAGAATTTCGGCTTGGCGCAAAGCGCACATTGTAACATTCTCCGCGCTCCACTCGGAGATAGCTGCCTCCTCCTTTTTGAACATACCCTCGCCCGAGCAGGGCGCATCGACTAAGACGGCATCAAAACAGGCATGGTAAGCCGCTGCCAGCTTTTGCGGAGAGGCCACCGTCACGATCGAATTTTTTACGCCCATGCGCTCGACATTCTGCGAAAGAATTTTTGCGCGCGAAAATACAATTTCGTTTAAAAACAGCACGCCCTCACCGCACATCTGCGCGGCGAGCTGGGTGCCCTTGCCGCCCGGGGCCGAACACAGGTCGAGCACGTTTTTGCCGCGGATATCTTTAAAAAGGGGCGCGGCGCACATTGCAGAGGGCTCCTGCACATAGTACAGTCCTGCGGCGTGCTCGATAAACTTTCCCGGCCTCTCCTCGCCGATATAGAAGCCGCAGTCGCACCACGGCACGGGCTCGAGCGGGAAAGGCGCAAGCGCCTTAAGCTCCTCCGCCGAAACCTTGAGCGTGTTTGCGCGCACCCCGCGGGCGGCGGGCATATCATACGATGCCAGAAAATCGCCGAACTCCACGCCGATATCATTCTTCATGCGCAGCAAAAATTCCTGCGGAAGGTTATTTACGCTACAACAAAGTCCGCCTGCGGGCGGACTTAACTTTTTGTCATTGTTCATTGAGCATCTCCCCGAGCTCTTCGAGCGTTATTATCTTCAGCCCCTCGCGTAGGGCCGCCGAGCGGGTGCGCGTAGAGCTGTCTCCCTCGAGCGCGACGTATATGTTGCAGTGGTTAAGCTTTTGCGTGTACGTGCCGCCTGCGGCATAGATCTTATCGAGGAGAGGCTCAGAAAGAGAGAGGTCGTCCTCGATGCAGCGGGCGAAGTTGAATACCACGCCCTTTAAACGCCCCTCGTGGCGGCGCTTTTTGCGCGAAAGGTAGATATAGAAATCTCTGCGCGCACGCGAACGCTCTTCCTTGGCCTCGCGCTGTTTTTGCGCAAATTCCGAAAAGCCCGAAGTTGTGGGCTTGGTTATACTGTAATTTTCAATTTTGCCGCGCGTTAAATTGAAGAGCTTTTCCAGCCCCGAAAAGCCGCACCCGTGCGAGCGGCACATTGCCTCTGCTATGCGCATGGTGGCGTAGGCGTCGTCGGCGGCGCGGTGGGGAGTGAACTCCACGTTCAAATCTTTGGTGATGTATTCCAGCCCGTACTGGCGGGAATAGCCGCCCGTCATGGTCATGTATAAAAGCTGCGTATCGGAAAACTCGAATTTGAAAGAAGGAAGCGAGAAGCGGCGCGTCTCTAAATTAAGGTAGTTTACATCGTTGTAAGTGGCGTGCCCCGCCACAATGTTACCTTTATCCTCTAAAAGTGATCTGATTTTTGGGTACACGGCACGGAAGTCGGGATATTTTTTGAAGTCGGCGTATTTATAGGGTAGCACGAGGCCGTGTTCTCCCTTTGAGTCGGTGAGGTGAAATGCACCCTTGGGATTTATTAGGATATCTTCCTTTTTGATTATATTAAAATTTTCGTCGCAGACGACATAGCCAAAGGCGCATATCTTTGCCGAGGTCTTATAGACGCTCGCGCACTCGATGTCAAAAAATACAAGATCCATAGTGTTCCGCCGTGATATAACGCAAAAATTATAGCATATAGCCGACAAAATATCAACAATAAAACGCGGGTGACGACAAAAGCAGCCCGCATTTATTTTAACGACGTCATCTGCGAGCATCTTTGCGGACAAAGGGCGGCTTTACCGCTTCACTGCACAATTCGCCGTAGAGCGAGGGTCGGCGGTAGGCGTTGCCCATGGTTTCCTCTTCACGGTAAGCGCGAAACTCCTTTAGATTGAGTTCGGCAAGATATAAACCCTCTTCCTCTCCTGCCTCCAGAAGGCACATGTCGCCCTCTGCCCACGCCATGCCGCTGAACAATATGGAATGGCCGTTGCAGTCCTGCACGCCTGAGGGGTAGTTGCAGGTGGCTATCGCCGTCATATTTTCAAACGCGCGGGAGCGCAACTGCGACAGCCTGTTTATTTCCATGGGGCAGGCGTTGGGCACGAGTATGAGCTCGGCGCCGCGCAACATCAGGATCCTGGCGCTTTCGGGAAATTCCCTGTCGTAACATATCATCGCGCCGACCTTTATTTCCCCTGCCGAGGTATTCAGGGTGCATACGGAAAAATCTTCTCCGCGGGCAAGGTATCTTTCGACATCGAAATCGCAGGTGTGCACCTTAGAATACTTAAGGGCGAGGCCGCCGTGCATATCATATAAAAATAGCGCGTTCTGCGGTCCGTTCATACCCGCCGCGAGGCAGGTCACGCCTATCGCCATTTCAAGTTCGCGCGCTAAGTTCGAGAAAGTGTACAGAAACTGCCCGTCCTCACTGACGGTATTCCACTCTTTGCGCGGTATGCTTGCTATATTGTAGCCGCAGCTGAACATTTCGGGAAACAGTGCGATGTCCGCACCCTTTTCTTTGGCAATTCTGCAATATTTTTCGCCCTTTATTACATTTTGCCGCTCATCGCCGCACGGCGATATCTGCAGGAAGGCTATCTTTAAAACGCTCATTATTTTTCCGCCTTATGAATAAAATTTAAGGCGGCAATAATAGCTGAGAGCTGAAATTGCCGCCGAAATATTAAAGTACTTTTTCCATGGTCGTCTTTTGCGGGACGAGACCGAGCTTTTTGTAGAAGGCTTCGGCCGCGGGGTTGCAAGCCCAGACGTTTAAGGTTATGTTGTAACAGCCGATATCCTCGGCAAAAGCAAGCACATGGCTATAGATCTCCGTACCGACGTGCCTGCCGCGGGCGCCTTCGTCCACGCAGATGTCGTCGATATACAGCGACTTCATGTCCTGCATGATGCTCTCGCCGCTGTGCACTATGAGCTTGCACATGGCGTAGCCCAGCACTTTGCCGCCCTCGTCGGCGACGAATATGGGGGTACTTTCGCCCGAGATAAGGCCCTTCACCTCTTCCGCCGAATACTTTGTGGCGAACTTGAAAAGGTCGGGCCGCGCCTTGGCGTGCACCTCGTTCACCTGCTTTAAGAGGTTAATTATTGCGGGGATATCCCTGTTTTCTGCTTTACGAACAGTCATAAGTTTAGTGGTTTACGCGGGACTAAAGTAATTAGTTGCGAGCAAGACAAGGAGCGCGCGGAAGGTTTGAGGGAGCTTACACAGACGTAAGTGACCGAAAACACCCGTAAGCGCGACACAGTATTGCGACGCAAATAATTACTTTATCAGTAAATAATTACTTTATAGGCTTGATATACTCTTTGCCGCCCATATATTTGCGCAACACTTCGGGAATGAATACGCTGCCGTCCTCCTGAAGATGATTTTCAAGGAAGGCGATGAGCATTCTGGGGGGAGCCACCACCGTGTTGTTGAGGGTGTGGGCGAACTCGTTTTTACCGGTTTTGGAGCTCTTGAACTTTATGCCCAGCCTGCGCGCCTGCGCGTCGGTAAGGTTGGAGCAGCTGCCTACCTCGAAGTACCTTTTCTGGCGGGGGCTCCACGCCTCCACGTCGAGACTCCTGTACTTCAAATCGGCAAGGTCGCCCGAGCAGCACACGAGCGTGCGCACGGGTATCTGCATGGATACGAACAGCTCAACAGTGTACGACCACAGCTTTTCATACCAATAGTCGCTCTCTTCCGGCTTGCAGACGACGATCATCTCCTGCTTTTCAAACTGGTGTATGCGGTATATGCCGCGCTCTTCTATGCCGTGCGCGCCCTTTTCCTTCCTGAAGCAGGGGGAATAGGACGTGAGCGTTAAAGGAAGCTTGCTCTCGTCTATAACGGTGTTCATGAAGCGGCCTATCATGGAGTGCTCGGAAGTGCCTATAAGGTACAGGTCCTCGCCCTCTATCTTATACATCATGCCGTCCATCTCTTCAAAGCTCATTACGCCCGAAACGACGTCGCTTCTGATCATGAACGGGGGAATTACATAGGTGAAGCCCTTATCTATCATGAAGTCGCGCGCATAGGTGAGCACTGCGGAGTGAAGGCGGGCTACGTCGCCAATAAGATAGTAGAAGCCGTTGCCCGAGGTGCGGCGGGCGCTGTCGAGATCGATGCCGCCGAGGCGCTCCAAAATATCGACGTGATAGGGAACTTCAAAGGGCTTTTCCTTTGCCTCGAGATAGGTGTTCCACTGCACATTCTCGCTGTCGTCTCTGCCTATTGGCACATCGTCTGCGATGATGTTGGGAATGGCCATCATGTCCTTTTTGAGCTGCGCCTCTATCTCGCTCTGGCGGGCCTCTATGGCGGACACGCGGTCATTATTCTCCTTGACCTCTTCCTTTACCCTTTCGGCCTCCTCCTTTTTGCCGTCCTTCATGAGAGCGCCGATAGATTTGGAGAGCGAATTGCGCTTTGCACGCCTCTCGTCGCCCTCCCGCTGAAGGGCGCGTTTTTCGGCGTCGAGTGCAAGTACTTCGTCAACAAGAGGAAGTTTTTTGTCTTGAAACTTCTTTTTTATATTCTCCCTTACGAGGTCGGGATTTTCCCTTATGAGATTGATATCTATCATACGAAAAAAATTTCTCCTGAAAAATATGATTAAATTATAAACCAAAAAAGTGGCAAATGCAATTAAAATAGGCGAATACGCGCTATTATGTTGAAAAAAAATGCGCGTTGTGGTATACTTTTTGTAGCATACTTTTATGCGCATGCCGCAAAGGCCTGCGCGGAATTAAGGGTAATTATGAGCAAAATATATTTCAGGCGGGGGACGGCGAAAACTGTTGGCGGTCCTGCGGACGGGGAAGACAGACCTGCGGAGCAGAGCGCCGCGGAGACTTTCGCCGAAGACGGCGAAAAAAACGCCGGACTGAACGAGGCCGCCGCGACGGAACAAAACGACGCAGCAACCGAAACTGCCGAAAATAAGGCAAATAGCGGCGAAGCGGCGCTGAACGCCGGCGACAAACAGAATCCCGCGAACGACGACGCCAAGGGCAAAAAATTTAAAGAATACTCCGGCGAGTTTGACAAGGAAAAGATAATAAAGTACTTCCGCCGTCACCCCAAAAATAAGATAAATACACATGTGGAACGCTATTCGCCAGACTTGAAGAGCGGTCTTTCATCTGCACAGGTGCAGACGAGATTTACTCAGTTTTTGTTCAACGACACGAATAAAAAGTATTCCAAGTCGTATGCGAGCATATTCGTCGGCAATATCTGCACATTCTTCAACCTGCTTTGCCTTATAGCATTTATAGCGCTGATACTTGCAGGCACAAAGGGGCTGACAAACTACCTTGTGATTTTTATAACCACGGCAAACATCGTTATAGGCATAATTCAGGAGATACGCTCCAAGCTGTCTATAGATAAGCTATCCATAATGGCGGCGAATACGGCAAAAGTTATGCGGGACGGCGAAGTTACCGAGATACCGCTTTCGGAGATAGTTTTAGACGACGTTATAATTCTGGAACTCGGCAATCAGGTACCTGCCGACTGTATTCTGGCGGAAGGGAACGTGGAAGTAAACGAATCGCTGCTTACAGGCGAGAGCGTCTCCGTCAAAAAGAAACCGGGCGACATACTGTATGCCGGCAGCTTTATCTCCAGCGGCAGCGGCAAATTCCGCGTTGAAAAGGTGGGCAGGGAGACATACCTTCAGAAGCTCACTTCAAAGGCGAAGAAGTACAAACGCCCCAATTCCGAACTGATGAACAGCACAAAGTGGATAATTAAAGCCATCGGCGTGCTGATAATACCCATTGCGATAGGCATCTTCTTCAAAATGTACAACGCCTATTACGAAGGCATCCCCGGTTCTGAAAATATAACCGACTGGCTGTTATCCACGCAGGTCAGCTACGCCATACAGCGAACATGCACTGTGGTGATAGGCATGATCCCCTCGGGCATGCTGCTTCTGACTTCGGTGGCGCTGGCAGTGGGCGTTATACGCCTTTCAAAACACAACACTCTGGTGCAGGACCTTTACTCCCTTGAGATGCTGGCGAGGGTAAACGTTTTATGCCTCGACAAGACAGGCACGATAACTGACGGGCGCATGAAGGTGAACGACTGCATTATCCTGAACACCGTCGGCGACCTTTCGCTGAACGACATAATGGGCAGCATGCTTTCGGCGCTGGACGACAACAACCAGACCTCCATAGCCCTCACAAACCACTTTGGCCACAGCGACAAACTTACGCCGATTGCCAAGATACCATTCTCTTCAAAGCGCAAACTTTCGGCGGTGACGTTTGACGAGGCCGGCACATTCGTCTACGGCGCGCCCGAATTTGTTTTAAAGCCGCTGCCCGCCAAAGTGGAGAGAATAATAAAGCAGTATGCGCAGATGGGCATGCGCGTACTTGTCCTGGCGCACTCCGCCACCCCCATTGCGGGCGACAAATTGCCCGCGATAATGCGGCCGATAGCCGTGATATCGATAGCAGACAACATCCGCGAGGATGCAATTGAAACGATAAAATGGTTCAAAGACAACGATGTGGCCGTAAAGGTGATATCGGGCGACAACCCCGTGACCGTTTCGGAAGTGGCCAGGCGTGCGGGAATTGCCGGCGCGGATAAATATATCTCGCTCGAGGGGCTTAACAACAGCGAGGTGGAGAACGTTGCTGGCAAATACACCGTGTTCGGCAGGGTGACGCCCGAACAGAAGGCCATACTCGTGAGAGCGATAAAGGCGGAGGGAAACACCGTTGCCATGACGGGCGACGGCGTGAACGACATACTGGCCTTGAAGGAGGCCGACTGCGCGATATCGGTTGCCTCGGGCAGCGAGGCGGCGCGAAACGTGAGCCACCTCGTGCTGATGGATAACAACTTCAACTCTATGCCCAAGATTGTTGCAGAGGGCAGGCGCGTTATCAACAACATCAAAAACTCATCCTCGCTGTACCTCATGAAAACACTGTTCACGGCGCTCCTGGCGGCGCTGGTATTGATAATTCCCGGCATGGTTTACCCTTTTATGCCGAAGAACATGCTGCTTTTGGAGGTATGCGTTATCGGCATCCCTTCGTTCTTCCTCTCGCTGCAGCCGAACAACGCTCGCGTACAGGGTAAATTTATTACGCACGTAATAAGCAGGGCCGTTGCGGGCGGCGTGCTGATGATACTGTGCGTTATGTCCATGTATATAGCAAACGTGGCAAACAACGAGGAGTTCGGCGGCTATTACATTGCAATGAGCATGATAGCGCTCACCTTCAGCGGGCTTGTGATGCTGTACCGCGTGTGCCAGCCTTTCAACGCCTACCGCGTAGTGCTGTTTGCCGTCATGCTGGGCATCGCCGTGACCTGCTACTGCGTTCCATGGCTGGGGGAACAGCTGTACACGGGCTGGGGCGACCTGGAATGGGACTATGCGAAGGCACTTGTTATAGTCGTCGTGATAGAGGCGGCTTTCCCGCTCTCATCATTCCTGATAAAGATCATGGAAATAATAATGCCCTCCTCCACGGGCAACACAAGAAAACAGACAAAGTCTGCAAACTCAAAATAATTTTTGCAAATGCTTTGTTGCAGAAACAAACTTAACCAAAAAAGCAAAACTTAAATCGTATTAAGTAACATCGATTAAAGAAATGAGCGCCGCGGCATGTTGCCGCGGCGCTTCCTTATTTACTAAACAAAACTTCACCAGATAACCGGCACCGAATCCACATAGTGCCAATAATTGCCCTCTACCGAAGGCTGCTCCGAGCTGTAAAATAAACTACGTTCGCAGAAAGTTCGGTATTTTCCGCCTCTATCTTATTCCATTCCTCCTCAGAACCTTCATAGTATAGCGTAGCAAGGCGCGCACCGCGAAAAATTCGCGGTGCGCGCCTTGCTGATATTTTATCATCATAAAAAATTTATTCTTCAGAACCCTCTTCAGGTTGTTCGGCGGTACCATCTGCAGCTTCTTCAGGAGCGGCGACTTCGGCCTCCTCGTCCTTTTCGGTTATGGCGACTGTGGCAACTGAGCCCTCTTTGAGTTTCATGAGACGCACGCCGCGGGTAGCGCGGCCTATGCGCGAGATATCCGCGCAATGCATCCTTATTATCACGCCTGCGTCAGAGATAATCATTACGTCGTCGTCATCGGTGACCTGCTTCATATTCACGAGCTTGCCGGTGGCTTCGCTGAAGATGCCGGCCTTTACGCCCTTTCCTGCCCTGCCCTGAAGGTGATACTCATCGGCAGGGGTACGCTTGCCGTAGCCGTTTGACGTCACCGTAAGGATATCTTTGCTCTCGTCGACGACGAGCATATCGACAAGCCTGTCGCCCTCGTCGAGCTTCATGGCACGCACGCCCGCCGTATCTCGGCCCATGGCGCGCACGTCCTTTTCGGAAAATCTTATGCACTTGCCCTCTGACGAAGCTATAATGAGTTCGCTCTCGCCTGTGGTGAACTGCACGGAGATGAGCTCGTCGTCATCGCCCAGCTTTATGGCTATCTTGCCGTTCCTGTTTATATGCGAGAATTCCTCTATGCCTGTCTTTTTGATGAGTCCGCAGCGGGTGGCGAAGGCTATGTAGCCCTCCGCGCCCTCCTTTACGGGGATCATGGCAGTGATCTTTTCGTCCTGCGCTATGCGTACGATGTTTACTATCGCCCTGCCGCGCGCTGTGCGGGCGGCTTCGGGGATCTCATATCCCTTTATGGAATATACCTTACCGAAGCTGGAAAACAGAAGTATGTCGTCGTGCGTGGACGATATAAACATCTGCTCCACGAAATCCTCTTCCTTAGGCTTATGCGCGGTGACTCCCATGCCGCCGCGGTGCTGAGCTTTATATTCGGCGACGGGGAGGCGCTTTACATAACCGGAATGGGTGAGAGAAATCACAACGTTCTCCACGGGGATAAGATCGGCATCCTCTATCTCGCCGTAGTCCACGGCTATCTCCGTCTTTCTCTCGGAGGGATATCTCTTCTTTATATCTAAAAGATCTGCGCGGATTATCTCGAGCACGCGGCTCTCGTTGGCGAGGATATCCTTGAAGTCGGCTATCTGCCTTTCGAGCTCATTGAGTTCATCGGTAAGCTTATCCACCTCGAGGTGCGACAGTCTGTAAAGGCGCAATTCTGCGACGGCGTTGGCCTGCCTTTCGTCGAGAACGAAGTTCGCCATCAGTTTTTCAACGCAGTCACTCTTATCGCGCGCCGTCTTGCATATCTCCACCACCTCGTCTATGCTCGCCTGGGCGATGACGAGGCCGCGCAAAATGTGCGCCCTCTCCTCTGTCTTGCCGAGGTCGTACTTGGTGCGCCTTGTGATTATGTCCTTCTGGTGCTCGAGGTAATAATAGATGCACTCCTTTAAGTTGAGCACTCTGGGCGTGCCGTCCACCAGCGCGAGCATTATTATGCCGTCGGACACCTGGAGGTTGGTGTGCTTGTATAAAAGATTTAAAACTACCTGCGCGTTGGCGTCCTTCTTTATTTCGATGACGATGCGCATGCCGTCGCGGTCGGATTCTTCTCGGATATCGGAGATACCCTCTATCTTTTTGTCCTTCACGAGGTCGGCGATAGTTTCGATGAGTTTTGCCTTGTTTACCTGATAGGGGATCTCGGTGACGACAATGCGCGTGCGAGTCTGGTTGCCGCTCTGGTAGTCCTCTATCTCGCACTTTGAGCGGATGATTATGTTACCGCGGCCCGTTCGGTAGGCCTTGCGAATGCCGCTGCGGCCCATTATCATTGCGCCCGTGGGAAAATCGGGTGCGGGGATATACTGCATGAGCTCGTCCACTTCGATGTCGGGCTTATCTATCAGGGCTATTACGCCGTCGATGACTTCGCCGAGATTGTGGGGCGGGATATTTGTAGCCATGCCTACGGCGATGCCGTCGGAGCCGTTCACGAGCATGTTCGGAAAGCGCGAGGGAAGCACCGAGGGCTGCATACCCGTGTCGTCGAAGGTGGGATAGAAGTCCACCGTCTCCTTGTCAAGGTCGCGCAGCATCTCTGCGGCGAGCTTTGAAAGCCTCGCCTCGGTATACCTCATTGCCGCGGGGGGATCGCCGTCGACCGAACCGAAGTTGCCGTGGCCCTCGATAAGCGGGAAGTTTATCGAGAAGTCCTGAGCAAGCCTTACGAGCGCGTCGTACACCGAAATGTCGCCGTGGGGGTGATATTTACCAAGACAGTCACCGACGATACGCGCGCACTTGCGGAAGGGCTTGTCGTTATACAGTCCGAGTTCGTGCATGGAATAGAGTATTCTGCGGTGAACGGGTTTTAAGCCGTCGCGAACGTCGGGAATGGCGCGCGATACGTTTACCGCCATGGCGTAGGCGATGAACGAGCGCTTTAACTCCTCGTCCACCTCTACGTCGAGCATCTTTGTCATTGAGAGAGTTTTTTTGAACTCTTCGGTAAGCTCGGGGCTGGTTTCTTTTTTAGCCATAATAACTCCTTATACGTCCAGCTCTTCGACGAGCTTAGCGTTCTCTTCGATAAAACGGCGCCTCAGTTCGGGCTGCTCGCCCATGAGAAGGGCGAACATCTTGTCGGCCTCCACCGCATCCTCTACATTTATGCGCACGAGCGTGCGCTTTGCAGGGTCCATAGTCGTCTCCCACAGCTGTTCCTTATTCATCTCGCCCAGACCTTTGTAGCGCTGCAGCTCGAACTTGCCGTCGCAGGTATTTCTGAACTCCTCAAGCGCCTTATCGTCATACAGGTAGGTATCGGGTATGCCCTTGCCCGAAACCTTGTAGAGAGGCGGCTGGGCGGCGTACACGTGACCGTTTTCGACGAGCGGACGCATATAGCGGAAGAAGAATGTGAGAAGAAGTATTCGTATGTGGCTGCCGTCGACGTCGGCGTCCGTCATGATGATTATGCGGTCGTAGCGGAGCTTGCTCTCGTCAAAGTTCTCCTGTATGCCGCAGCCGAAGGCCGTTATCATGGCCTTTATCTCTTCGTTTTCGAGCACGCGGTTTATGCGAACCTTTTCAACATTGAGTATCTTGCCTCGCAGGGGCAGAATTGCCTGGAATCTGCGGTCGCGTCCCTGCTTTGCAGTGCCGCCGGCGGAGTCGCCCTCTACGATGTAGATCTCACACAGTTCGGGGCGCTTGTCTGAACAGTCGGCAAGCTTTCCGGGAAGCTTGGTACTCTCTAAAACACCTTTTCGGCGAGTCTCTTCCCTGGCAAGGCGGGCCGCGTCGCGCGCGCGCTGGGCCGTTAAGCAGCGTAAGACCAGCTCCTTTGCCTCGGAGGGATGTTCCTCGAGGTATGTGCCGAACTTTTCGACCGTGGCCTTATAAACGAAGCCCCTTACATACGTAGAGCACAGCTTTGCCTTGGTCTGGCTCTCGTACTGGGCATCGGCTATCTTTACCGAAACGACGGCGGTTATGCCCTCGCGCACGTCTTCGCCTGAGAGCTTGTCGTTCTCCTTCAAAACGTTGAGGCGGTGACCTGCGTCGTTTATAACCTTGGTGAGCGCCGACTTGAAGCCCTCGAGATGGGTGCCGCCGTCGGGCTGGCGGATATTGTTCGAGAAGGGGAATATCTGCTCGGCGTAGCCGTCGTTATACTGAATGGCTATCTCAAGAAACTTATCGTCCCCCTCGGAATCTTCGAAGTAGACGGGCTTTTCAAACAGCACCTGCTTGCCCTTGTTTATGTCCTCTATGAAGTGCACCACGCCGCCCTCGTAGCAGAAACTGTCGGTGCGCGGTTTTTCGCCGCGGAGGTCGGTTAAAGTGAGCGTAAGGCCCTTGTTGAGGTAAGAAAGCTCCCTTAGGAGCGTCTTTAAAGTGTCGTAATTGAACTCCACCGTCTCGAATACTGTCGCGTCGGGGTGGAAAGAAATGAGCGTACCCGTCTCATCCGTGTCGCCCACGATCTTCAAAGGCTCTTCTGGTATGCCGCAGTGGTATACCTGGCGGTATTTGTGCCCGTTCTGGCAGACTTCGGCGACGAGGGTGTCTGCAAGCGCGTTTACGCAGGATACGCCCACGCCGTGCAGGCCGGACGAAATTTTATAGCCGCCGTGCTTGTTGCCGCCGCCGAACTTGCCGCCAGCGTTTAAGTTGGTGAGGGCGAGCTCTACGCCCGAGATGCCCTCCTGCTCGTTGATGCCTGTGGGAATGCCCCTGCCGTTATCCTTGACCACGCAGGAGCCGTCGGCGGTGAGCGTTACCTCCACCCTGTCGCAATAGCCGGCGAGAGCTTCGTCGATAGAGTTATCGATGACCTCGCGCACAAGGCCGTGCAGGCCCTTTTCGTCGGTGGTGCCGATGTACATGCCGGGGTTTTCGCGCACGGGCTCGAGGCCCTTTAACGCTACCAGGCTGTTGGCGTCGTAATTGTTCTGAACTTTATCGGGCATAATAAAACACCTCACAAAATTTTACGTCTTGGGGCGCCGTAAAATTTTCGTGACCTGAGGGAGCCAGCTCCCTCTTGCCATGATCTTAAGCGCCCTATTATTATATAATCATGGCAATTCACCCACGGTGAGCCTGCTTACGCAGCAAATTGGGTCGCGCTTAACGGCCGAACTAAATTCGGCCTTGCGCACATGATTATTTTTGAATACATCACAAAATTTTACGTCTTGGGGCGGGAATTTCGGCGGGGAAAATGCACCCTGCCACTCCTGCCTGCGAGAGAGACTAAAAGCAAATTTTTAATGCAAAATTTATCTTTTATATTATACCATATTATATAATGGCTGTCAACTTACGGGGCGTTTTTTTGACATTAAAGCATAGGAAACAAAGCGTTTGCGCATACTTTTTTAAACGAAAAAAAGGAGATTTTTATGGGCGGGAACGGCGGGCGCTTTTTATGCGGAAAATTTGAAGTTACGGACGGCTTTGAGTGCCCCGCGTGCGGCAACCATGTATGCAGAACCTGCGCAAAAGAGAACGGCGGACTATGCCCGCACTGCCTTGGAAAGCTTTACAGAATTAGCTGAACATATCGGCATTCAGAGCAAAGCAAAACAAAAAATACGGCGAGGAGCGCGCAAAATTTTGCGCGCTCCTCGCCCTTTTGAAATTCAATCTCTTATATTAAAGATACTCGTTTTTTAAACCCGCAAATCTTTCGCTCCACTTCTTTGCATTCTCCTCCTCTCCCTTAGCCGCATAATAGTCGGCGCGCAGGGATACGAGCATAATAAAGGCCGGCTCATACTCCGGTATCTGCGGAACCGAAAAAAAAGTCTTTTCGTCGATCTCCTCTATCGGAATGCCGCACGCAATCATGCCCTGAATGGTGAGGGCCCGCTCCAAAACCTGCCATTCGGCAGTATTTTTGACAACGCTTGCTATCATTTGCATATCTGTGGCGTCTGATCCCAAACCGGTCGGCGCGGCGTTAATCATCAGAAGATATAGCGACGAAGGGGCTATGAACGAGGCGAGCGCGGCGTCTTTGCCAAAGAAAAGGCAGACTATGCCCGCCGCCGCAAACAGAAGGTTTACGACGAGCCCGCCGCAGGCTGTTAAAACAAAGCCGCACTTTATGTTTTTGGCGCTCTTTGGCGCTATTGCACAGCTTGACGGGGTAAACAGGGCAAATTTGCCGAGCTTTACCTTCATTCCGCCGAACAGGCCGAAGAACTTGTGTCCGAGTTCGTGCAAAATTGAAGCGAGAGGGAAAAATATGATGCAGAGGGCGGCGTATACCACCGCGCGCCACCACAGGCCGCCCATGGAAAGCCATATGCCGACGCCCATGACTGCGAGCGCTGCTGCGGCCGCCGCGGACGTTATGAAATATTTCACTTTACAAGCCCCTTTAACAGAACATAGCCCTCTAAATTGTCGCTTTCAGACACGGTTATCCTGTCCGCATTGAAGCGGTTAAGTATCGAATACATGAGCAGGCAACCGCCCGCTATCACGTCGGCGCGGCGTGGCTCCATTCCGCGCAGCGCCCTGCGCTCTTCAACGGTGAGCGATAAGAGCTTTTCTGCCTCCGCGCACAGCCATTCGCGGGTGAGCACGGTGCCTTCGACCACTTTGGGGTCATATTTTTCAAGCTCATGATACAGCGCCGCAAGGCTGGTGGCAGTGCCGCCTATACCGTAAATGTCCTTTCCATCGAGAGAGAGAGAGCCGTAACCGTTTAACGAATTATCTATAGCCGCCTGCAACGCAGATCTGTCCTGCCCCGCCATGTCGAACAGGCGGACTGTGCCGATATTTACGCTCTTTGAATAGAGCGTTTTGCCGCCCTGTTGCAGAGTTATCTCCGTACTGGCGCCGCCGAGATCGATGATGCCGCCGTCGCGCCCGCGCAGCGCGCCCAGGATACCGCACGCCGCCTCCTCTTCGCCGCTTAAAACATCAACGTCTATGCCCGTGAGCGCCTTTACCCGCGCAACGAAGTCTGCCCCGTTCTTTGACGAGCGGACTGCAGCCGTTGCAAACACATAGGGAGTGCCCGCGCCGTTTAACTCGGCCGCAGCCGCAAAGATCTGCACGGCGCGCGCCGTGCGCTCTATTGCCTCCGGCTTTAAAACCCCGCTTTGGGCGAGACCCTCTGCAAGACGGGTAGTATCGAGCTGCTTATATAAAGTTTTTCCGTCCGCCATAACCATGAGGCGAACGGAATTTGAACCTACGTCTATTGCCGAAATCTTCATAACTACCAAAATGCGGCAAAAAACCGCGATCGAACAGATGTGAACTTTATTTGATTATGTCATACTTTACTGCGAGCTGATAGAGCGCGTCGTAGTCGCTGTAATAATCCAGGAGCTCTTCATAGTTATCCATTTCTGTGCTGTATTTTTCGATTTCGTCTATAAGCTCCTGCCTGCGGTTGCTGAGCTGAACGATGACGACGAGCTGATAGACCATTATGGCGACAAGCACTACAAGCAATAAAACTACCGAAACTGTGCCCGCCGCAACTAAACGGTTACGCTTCTGCTGATTCATTTATCTACCTCATTTAAAAAGCAAATTCTGTTATTTACGGCCGACCGCAGCGCCTTTTGCGCCACTTTTGCCGACCTTTACACCTTTGCAAGTCCTATTATACAATTTATTTATCAAAAATGCAACCATTATGTGGAAACTTTTGATATATAACAGCGCACCAACCAAAACAGCCGCAAACATATACAGCCGCACATCGGGAAAACAGAAGTACACCGACGCCGCCACGAATATAGCAGACAGAGCGAGGACATACAAAAGGTCGCATACCGCAGTGCAAATAAATTCCCGCTTTTTTGATTTTTGAGAAGGCGCGCCGGAAACTGCGCGCCTTATTATATAAAGAAAGTCATACACGGCGCCGCTTAAAACGCCGCACGCAAGGCATATGAGAAAAATTTTTATTTGCATGGTTGTGTCCGCACGGCCATTGCCCTGCTATTTGAAGAGCTTTTGGGCAAATTTGAGCCCCTTTGCCGAATATTTTACGCTTGTCACCGTGCCCGTGGCGGCAAAGGCGCCGCTGCCCTTTGAAAAGGCAACGATTTTAAGTCCGCTGCCCGTAACGGTTATCCTGCCGCCGGAATAGCTTAAAACTATCTGCGCGGCGGAAAACGCGTCTACGCTGTCTATCGCCGTCGCCGAAAATTTTTTGCAGTCCTCTATGGTTATTGTGTGTATTACTCCCTCCATCTCTCCCTCCGCGGGCGCGGCAA
>ERZ1643247.1988-NODE-1988-length-17098-cov-42.023118_pt1 | contig 17098 bp, 13 predicted proteins | sample MGYA00579264_ERZ1643247 | MGnify/ENA primary metagenome ERZ1643247 (study PRJEB29033, sample SAMEA4952262) | chicken gut metagenome | biome: Broiler Chicken; feature: Gastrointestinal Tract; material: Caecum | place: Ireland | collected 2018 | study: Broiler... | reverse complement strand
AAACACCTCGAAAAATTTATTTTCCAAGGGGAGAAAGAAAAGCCCCGCACTTGCATGCGGGGCGGTTTTTTGGAATTCGTTGCGCGCCAAAGCGCGCCTCTTCCGAAAAACATTCTTTTCCTGTCCGGACTATACCGTCGGTACGGGAATTTCACCCGTTCGGGGGCCTACGGCCCTTCGCAGACTTTACTGCCGGTGGGGAATTGCACCCCGCCCCAAAGAATCGATTTCGGGAGATATTATAGTACATACGGGCGCACTTGTCAATCGATTTGCGCGCATTCTTCCCGCTTATTCCCCTGCGGGTGCGGGCTGTTCCGGAACGGTCTTGCTCCAAACGCAGGCGCTGCGGGTATCCGTGAGCATCTGGGCGGCGATCAGCCCGCTCGCGAGATCGGTGCCGGACACGGAGACTGGCTCGGACTGCGCATCCTCCGCGACTGCCCAACCCTCCGGCTGGGCAAACAGGACGCGGGTGAGGCCGGTGCAGGAAACGAATGCACCCGCCCCGATCCGCTCGAGCGAAGCGGGCAGGGAGATCTCCGCCAGCTGCGTGCAGCCGGCAAAGGCAGAAGTGCCGATCTCTTTCAGCGTGGAGGGGACAGAAACTTCCTGCAGCGCGGCACATTCTTCAAAGGCACCGTCGCCGATCGCGGTGAGGCCCTCCGGCAGTACGATGCGCTCGAGCGAAGGCGCTCCCGCAAATCCACCCGCGCCGATGGCCGTGACCGCCTTGCCGTTATAGCGGGCGGGGATCTCGATCGAACGCAGGAAGCGCGCACTGCCGATGGCGACGGCATAGGTCCCGTCATCCAGCGGACAATACTCCAACCCCTGCGGGTCAAAGTCGCTGCCGACGGCAAAGCCCGTATCCTCGCCGTCGATGTACCAGTGTCCGTCCGACCCGACGGTGACGGTGGAACCATCCTCTCCTACGGCAGAAACGCCCGTATCCTTGCCGTCCACGAACCAGTTGCCGTTTTCTCCGATCTCCACGGGCGCGCCCGACGGTGCCGTCGCCGATACGCCGGTGTCCTCGCCGTCTATGTACCAATGCCCGTTCGGTCCGATCTCGACGCGCGACCCGGCATCCCCTGCCGCGGAGATGCCCGTATCCTTGCCATCCACGAACCAATTGCCGTTTTCTCCGATCTCTACGCCGCTGCCGCACGCCGAAAGGGCGAACAGGCAGACCAGGCAGAGCACCATCATCAGTAGGAACCGAATTTTGCTCTTCATACGGTTTGCCTCCTGCAAAATCGCCGCGCGCCGCAAAGGGACCCTCTGCGCGCGGCGTACCGGGAGTATACCACACCCGCCGCCCGATTGCAAGGCAAAAAACGGGCAAAAAAAGTCGATTGCCGACAGATCTTGCCCGTTCGTGTCGGTCGACAAAATCTGCGCCCTTCCGCGCGCCGCCAAAAAATAAAAAGCCCGCAAACGCGGGCAATAAGGTTGGAAACGATCAGAACAACAGCACCGTCAGATACCCGACGCCGATCAATACGGCGAGGAAGGAAAAATTCAGCAGCGAAAATAGCCCGATGTAGCGGGCCGTGCGACCCGGCTGCACGCGGCGATAGGTATTGAGCGTGATGAGACTGGCGAGCGACGCGATGGGCGTACCCAATCCGCCGATGTTGACGGCGATGAGCAGGGAGACGTAATCGGTCGTAAATTTCGAGAGAAGGACTGCCGACGGCACATTGGAGATGACCTGGCAGGAGAGCACGCCGAAGGCGAGAGGGTCGAGCGCGATGAGGCCGCCCAAAAAATCCTGCACGGCAGGGATGCGCGCGAGATTGCCCGAAAAGACGAAAAAGGCACAAAAAGTGAACAGCAGGCCGTAATCTACGCGCAGCAGCGACCGGAAATCGAGCAGGAGCAGACAGACAACCACCGCGAGCAGCCCCCAATAATAGGGGAAAGCACGGAAGACGATGAGCACGGACAGCACGAACAGTGCAGAGTACGCGACGATGCGCCAGGCGGGCGGCGCACTTTTGGGACGGGATGCGACCGCCGCAGGCTGCGGCTTGACAAACAGGCAAACCGCGAGGATCAGCACGAACGCCGCCGCAAAGGGCAGCGCCATCACGGCAAAAAACCGGCCCGTGGGGATGGAAAAATAGGAATACAGATACAAATTCTGCGGATTTCCGAACGGGGTAAGCATGCCGCCGAGGTTGGCGGCGATGTTCTGCATGATGAAGGTGAAGGCGGTCAGCTTCTTGTTTTCGCACGAATCGAGCACAAAATAGCCGAGCGGCAAAAAGGTGACCAGCGCCATGTCGTTGGCCATGATCATCGACCCGAAATAGGTGACGAACACGAGCGCGAGCACGATGTTGCGCATGTTTTTGAACCGCCGCACGATGATATCCGCCAGCCAGGAAAAGAATTTGATATCCTTGAACGCCGCGACGACGGCGAGCGTACAAAACAGGCAGGCGAGCGTCTGCCAATCAAAATAGCCGAGATATTCCCCGTCAAACGGGACAAAAAAACAGGTGATGCCCGCCGCAACGAGCGCCACGATGAGCACGACACTGCTCTTGATGACGTGCAGGAACCCGCCCGCGAACTTTTTCCAGCCGTGCAGCGGCTGCGCTCCCGTCTCTTCCATGATCCTCTCTCCTCTATCCTGCCGCGCAGGCAGGCCAAAGGGCCCTCCCCCGCGGGAAGGGCCCCCTATCTTTCTTTTCGTTCCGGCATAAACTGCCGATCAAAGGATGTCGTTTGCGTACAGCGGATGCTTTTCGCACAGGGCCTTGACCTGCGCGCGGACATCGTCATAGGCGGCTTCCTTCTCCGCGATGACGCGCACGATCAGCCGCGCGACGAGGCGGGCGTCCTCCTCATCGAACCCGCGCGAAGTGATGCTGGGCGTGCCCAAACGGATGCCGCTGGTGACGAAGGGGCTGGTCGTTTCGAAGGGAATGGTGTTCTTGTTGACGGTGATATTCACTTCATCCAGCATCTTTTCCAGCTCTTTGCCGGTCATCCCCTTATCGCGCAGGTCGACGAGCATGAGGTGGTTATCGGTGCCGCCCGAGACGAGGCGCACGCCGTTTTTGACAAACTCGTCCGCCATTGCCGCCGCATTTTTGATGACCTGCTGCTGATATTCCTTGAATGCGGGAGAGAGAGCCTCCTGAAAGGCGACCGCCTTGCCCGCGATGACGTGCATGAGCGGGCCGCCCTGGATGCCGGGGAAAACAGCCTTGTCGATGGCTTTGGCATACTGCTCCCTGCACATGATCACGCCGCCGCGCGGGCCGCGCAGCGTCTTATGCGTGGTCGTCGTCACGACGTCGGCATAGGGCACGGGCGAAGGATGCAGGCCGGCCGCGACCAACCCTGCAATGTGGGCGATATCCACCATCAGATAGGCGCCCACTTGATCCGCGATCGCGCGCAGACGGGGGAAATCGATGATGCGCGGATAGGCCGACGCACCCGCGACGATCATCTTGGGCTTATTTTCGACGGCGAGCGCTTCCAGCGCGTCATAGTCGATGCGCTCGTCCGATTCCGAAACGCCGTAAGGAACGATCTTAAAATATTTACCGGAGATGTTGACGGGCGAGCCGTGGGTGAGATGGCCGCCGTGCGAAAGGTTCATGCCCAAAATGGTGTCGCCCGGCTGCAGCAGCGCGAAATAAACGGCGGTGTTTGCCTGTGCGCCGCTGTGCGGCTGTACGTTGGCATGATCGCAGCCGAACAGCTGCTTGCAGCGCTCGATGGCGAGATTTTCCACCACGTCGACGTACTGGCAGCCGCCGTAGTAACGCTTGCCGGGCAGCCCCTCGGCATACTTGTTGGTCAGGTGCGAACCGACCGCCGCCATGACGGCGGGCGAGACGAAATTTTCGCTCGCGATCAGCTCGATGTTGCCGCGCTGACGGGCGAGTTCCCGCTCCATCGCCTCATACACTTCGGGATCTGCGTTTTTCACGGTTGTAAGATCGATCATTTGCGTTTCTCCGTTAAATTTATTTTGAATACTCTCATTATACCGCAAATTTCTCTTTTTTACAAGGAAAAGAGCGCCGCCCGCAAGATTTTCTTGCGGGCGGCGGAGCGACTATTGTTCTTTCCTGCCCGCACCGGAAGGAAAAAGGACGGGCAGGCTGACAGCCGCGGGGGCAAGAAAGCAGCCGAGCGCCGTGCACAGCATCGGCCATGCGTTGCCGCACACCAATCCCGCGAGCAGGAGAAGCAGCACGCCGACCGCGATCGATATCCCCGCCCGTACGCCGGAGGCGCGCGGTTCGGGTACGCGCGGCAGCGCGAGCGGGCCGGAAAAGTCGAGCGCGAAACGAACGAGCGCGTACAGCAGCACGGCGGGCCAATCCTGCCCTTCTGCGGCAAAGGCCTCCGCCGCGGCCGAAGCGAAACAAAGGAGGCCCGTCAGCAATACGAGCAGCACGGCCGGCCATACAAAGAATGCGGCGGATGCGAGCGCCGCCGCGCACAGCGACGCGAGCACCGTCAGAGGGCAGGCCGCGCGCTCCATCCACGCAAAAAAGCGGTCTGCCCGCTCCGCCCCGCCCGAGCGGGCGCGGGAACCCGCCTCGGCACAGATGTGCGCATAGGCGCGGGCTGAAGCAGCCAGCCGGCGATGTTCCGCCCGCAGGGCGGGCAGACTGCGCGGCGCGCGCACGCAGGCGATATCCGGCGCGAATCGAAGAGAAAACCCCGCGCCCTTTGCCTCCTCCGCAAAGGAGGGAAGCGGCTCCCCGACGGGAGGGAACCCGCCGACGGCCTCGATACAGGCGCGGGAGAGCAGCACGCCCAGCGTGCACAGCCCGTCCGCCCCATACTGTTCGCGCACCGCCCGTTCGGCCGCAGAGACCGAAGAGGCGACGGCGCTGACGCGGGCGGAAAGCCCGTCGCCGACCGCGGCAATGCGGGCCTGTACGCCGCCGCAATCCCCCTCAGCAAAGTAATCGAGGGCGCGGCGCACAAAGTCGGAAGGGAGCATCACGTCCTCCCCCGCAAAGGCACAGAAATCATAGTCATCCCGCCCCTGCAGCAGGGCGTTCAGCCCCATTCCGCCCGGCTCGGCGAAAAAGACTTCGACATTGTTGTGCCGGATGGCAAAATTCTGCACGGCGCGGCGGCGGGCAGCATCCGTTCCGTCATCGAGGATGACGGTGCGCAGTGCGGGATGATCCTGACGGCGGGAGAGGGCGAGCGCCACAGGATCGAAGCCGTTCGCCGTGCTCCACACGAGCAGCACGCGCGGCGGCGCGGCAAACCGCGCCTCGGGCGGGAGCGCTCCGCGGGAAAGGCGCACCGCCGCCGCAAAGGCAAAGCGGCGGGCCGGAACCAGCCATACCGCTGCCAGCGCGAGCGCGCCCGCACACAGAGCACACACGGCGAGCGCGCCCTGCCATCCGCCGAGCGAGGCCGCCGCGGGGAGCAGAAACCCCGCCCCGATGCAAAACAATGCCGCAAAGGGCGCCCAGGCGGCGAATGCCGCCGCCCATAAAATTTTCTTTTTGCGCATCTTTTCCTCTCCTGCCGCAGCATACGCCCGCCGCCCTGCGGGCGCGCCCGGCCAAATTCATTCAAAAGAATAACCGCCGCAGCGGGCCGTTTGTCCACGGATCGGGGTACAGTTCCGGAAATTTTTGAACACGGGCTTTACTTCTCTGCCGCGATATGGTATGCTGATAGTATGAAGATCTCTGCACAAGGAACTGACAAAACAGGCACGGGCGGCCCGTTTACCGTACGCTTTTTCGGCACACTGCCGGCGGAAGCGCGCGCCATCCGCGAAGACGTATTTATGCGCGAACAGGGATTCGCCGGTGAATTTGACGACATCGACGGGCGCGCCGTACACGCCGTTCTCTATTTTGACGGAAAAACGGCCGGCACCTGCCGCATTTTTGAAGAGGAAGGCCGCGCACACGTCGGCCGGGTCGCCGTGCGGCGGGAGCTGCGCGGCATGGGCGCGGGCGGCCGCCTTCTGTGCGCCGCCGAAGAAGCTGCCGCCGCGATGGGCCTGCACGAACTCGAACTGGCCGCGCAGGTACGCGCGCGCGGTTTTTACGAAAAATACGGCTACACGGCCTGTTCGGAGCCCTTCGATGAAGAGGGCTGCCCACATGTACGCATGCGCAAGAGCGTAAAAAGTTGACGCCGTTCGGCCTTCCGCTGCCGGCACTGGCGCGTAAAATGTGACAGCGAACCGAAATTTATCCCTTTACGGCGAGTGCGGCGCACGGCGGCTTTACTTTTGAACGCAATTGTGGTATAGTATTTCAAATCTACGGAATGAACCCCGACAGAAGGACCGGATCATGAAAGAGCGCGAGCGAAACACAACGGAAGAAGCCCTGCGGCTGATCGCCGCGGGGGAAGAAAAGGGCATCGACCTGCTGTACGAATGTCTCGGACCCGCCATGCTCGCCGCCGCAACGGCAGTGCTGCGCGACCAGTTTGCCGCCGAAGATGCCGTGCAGGAGAGCTTCCTGCGGGTGGTGCGCGGCATCCGCAGCTACCGCAGCGGTACGAACGGCCGGGCGTGGGTACTGCGCATCGTGCGCAATGCAGCGATCGACAAGCTTCCGGACGGACGCACCGTCTGTACGGACGACTTTTCCTATATTGCCCCGGCGGAGGACGGGGAAGAGCGCGCCACCGATCGGCTTCTGGCGGAGAGCCTGCTCAACGCTCTCCCTCCGGAGCGCCGGCAGCTGATCTACATGAAGTACTTCCTGGACATGACGGTGCGCGCCATCGCCGCAGAAATCGGCAAATCGAAATCCTTCGTCCAAAAAGAAATTGCCCGCGCGGAAGAAAGTATGCGAAAAATTTTGGAAGATCGCGGACAAACGGACGAAAGCGGCAGTTATTAAAGCGAGAGGCAACCGGGATGAAGGAAAAAAGAGATCAAAACTTGGAACATATCTTCCGCAAATGCGCGGACGGCGGCGCCAGGCCGAGCGAACGGGTAACGGCGGAAGCAAGGGCTGCGCTGCGCGCACGCTCTGCCGAAACGGTGCCAGCCGCCGCGGGAGCCGGCGGGTCCGCCGTCTCCGCTGGCTCTGCAAAGCGGGCGAAGCGGCGCACCATCATCATTTTAGCGGCGGCTGCCTGCCTCCTCTCGCTGCTCGTCGGCCTCTTTTTATGGCGGTTGCAGGACGGCACGCTGCCGGGCGCGTTGCTGCTTGCGGACGGTACGACGTACGTTTCCGACGAGGGGCTGCGCCAAAGCACACACGAGGATACGGGTGCGGAAAGCCCTGCCTGTTTGCCCTGGGTCGATAGCGACGAGATCGTCTGCTGCCGCGAATATACGCTGGCCCCGCGCAACGGCACGGACGAACCGGCCGCACAGGCTGCGGAGACCGTGCTCTACCGCGTGGAATACCGCGCGGACGGCGTGAGCGCGACCGTCTACATCGAGACGGAAAACGTATACCTGCTTTCGCTCGGCGATTATAAGCGGCTGCCGGAGGAGCGCTGCTGCGGCGGCGTCGACTTCCGCCTGCAGACGGAAAAGACGCAAACTTACGTCTATTTTGAAACGGAAAAATACAAATACAACCTGCAGCTGGAAACCGTGCAGGAAGAGCAGGTGACCGCTGCCTTGACCGCGATCGGGCAGAGCCTCTAATGCGAATCAAAAACGACACGAACGGCCTTTACTGCTGAGAAGGCTGTCCGTGACGAAATAGGAAGGCCCCGCAGCTTTTGCTGCGGGGCCGCTTGTATTTTGACCGATCCGTCTCCGCTCAATACAAGAGCTGCGCGTTGTCCGGCAAAGTGAGGACGGGATCATTGTCCCCGCGCACGGTGAAGCGTTCCTCGTGATAGGTCTTGTGCGGGACGAGATAAACGCGCTTCCCCTTCCATTCTCCCCGCACGAGCGAAGTAAAGCAGCGCGTCGTGAGGATATAGGTGAGGATGCCAGCGTTCAGCTCCACGATCGCGCTCTCGTATCCTTCGGAAAAGCAGCGCTTGACGGCGATTTGGATGCGGAAAGCGACGTACGAATCGGAAAGGACCACGCCCGATCCGCCGCAGTGCGGGCACTTTTTTGTGAGCATGGCGACATTATCGCTCTTAAATTTTTTGCGGGTAAACTGGATGAGCCCCAGCTCGGACATCGGCCCGACGTTGCACTTGGCGCGATCCTCGCGCAGGCAGCGCTCCAGCTCCTGCGCCACGGCGGCGCGGTGCGCCGGGGTGACCATATCGATAAAATCGACGACGACGATGCCGCCGATATTGCGCATGCGCACCTGGCGGGCGATCTCGCGGGCGGCGAGGATATTGGTTTCAAAGACCGTATCCTCCAGCTCCTTGTCGCCGATATAACGGCCCGTATTCACGTCGATGGCGGTGAGCGCTTCCGTGCGGTCAAACACGAGATAAGCGCCGTTTTCCAGCTCGACGCGGTGGCTGATCAGGCGGTAGACCTGTTCTTCCAACCGATAAAAGTCGAACATTTCGCGCCCGCCGACGTAACGGATCAACTTGCCCTTGCGCCCCGCGCGGCGGAACGTCTCCTCGACGCGGCTGTATGTTTGCTCGTCGCCGATATAGATGTTATCCACGTCGGAGAGATCAAAATCGCGCAGGAGGCGGGCGTGAATATCCGCATCGCGATAGACGAGATCCCCCACCGCGGCGCTGCGGTATGCCTCGCATGCTGTCTGATAAAGTCCGCGCAGGTAAGCCGCTTCTTCCTGCAGGGCAGACAATTCAGCCCCCCGCGCCTTGGTGCGCAGCACGAAGCCGCCGTCTCCGTTCAAGAGCTGCTCGCACAGAGCGGTGAGGCGGGCGCGCTGTTCCTCTCCCTCGATCTTGCGCGAAACGGCGCAGAAATCTGCCGACGGGAGATAGATCAGGTTTTTGCCGACAAAGGAAAGGCACATGCTCAGGCGCGCGCCCTTATTGCCGATGGGCGACTTGGAGACCTGGACCATCACTTCCTCCCCCACGCGCACATTCAGCCGCGGAGGCGGCTCGCAGCCGGCCGCGACCGTCTCGACGGGGATGTCTCCGGCGTAGAGATAGCCGTTTTTTTCCTGTCCGAAGGAGACGAACGCCGCCTGCATGCCCTCCAACACGTTTACGACGCGGCCTTTATAGATGTTGCCGGAAATTTCGCTGCCGCTGCCCCCATCCAAATGGAACTCGACTAGCTTGCCGTTTTCGGTGACGGCTGCAAAGCAGTCTCCCCCGAAAAAGTCAAAAAACATATCCTTATGCATTTTGTATATAAACCCGGACGCTTCCCCCGCAGGGAAAACGACAAAAAATTAATCACTTTTCACGCAATATATACATTGCTCTTTCTATTTTACCATAATCTTTCTCATTTTGCAAGAGCGGCCTTTGATTTTTTGGGAAAAGTTTCGATTGCCTTTCAAAATTTCGCGAAAAACGTATCTCAGCGATCAAATATAGTCGGACAATGGGCGGTAAATATCGGCCTGCTCAGCGATCGCGCAGAACTGCGCCTGCGAAAGGGTACAGACAAAGCGCCCCTCCCCGTCGAACAACAGCAATTCCAGCCAGCGGCCGCGCTCGAGGTAGGCGAGCGCCTTTTTGACGGTGCAGTCCTGCGAGAGGGCGACGCGCCGCACCTCCATGCCGCGCGCGAGCCCTTCGGTGAGGTCGTAGCGGATGCGGGTATAGCGGCAGTCCTTTCCTCCGAATGTGCCGCCCAGCACGAATGCGGCAAAAAAGAGGACCGAAATGTTGTAGATCCCCCAAAAACAGCCGACCGCAAAGAGGACGGCCGCCCCCGCCGCGAACAGGATGCCGACAACGCGCATCCATCGCTGCGCGAACGGTTCTCCGCGGCGGCGCGCGAGGGCGCAGTACAGGACGCGCCCGCCGTCCAGCGGGAGGGCAGGCAGCAAATTGACCGCAAAGAGAGAGGCCGACGTAAAGGCGGCAACATCGGTAAAGGCGTAGGATTCGGGCAGGACCCACCACAGTGCGGCAAAAAAGACCGCGGCGGCGGCGTTGACGGCGGGGCCGGCGAGGGCGAGGCGGATCTCATCGGCGAGGCTGATGCCCTCGATGTCGCCCGTAACGACCGCACCGCTGGGGAGCAGGCGGAGGCAGCGAAGGCGGCAGCCGATGCGCGCGGCGTACCAGGCGTGACCAAACTCGTGCATGACCGCGCAGACCGTGTTGGCAATGAAGGGAAACAGCTGCCCGCGCAGGCAGCAAAAGGCGCCGTACAGGAGAAAGAGCGGATGCACGGACACCGTGAACCGCTCTCTTTTCCCCTTTTTTGCCTCCTTGCCCGCCCGAAGGCCGCGCAGGGAGAGGCGCTCAAACATTCCAGACGATGTCGTTATCCTCATCCAGCGAATAGGCGCGGATGAGCGAATCCCCGTCATAGAGGGAAACGGTGACGGCGGACGCGCCGTCCGTAAACCCGACGGGAATGGTGGAATACACAGTATCCCCCGCCGCCGAATAGGCATATGTCAGCCCCGCGATGACGGTGGAGAAGGAAGTGGTGTGCCGGATCTCCATCGCATAGGTTCCGTCGCTCTCCGCCACGCTCTCCACGACCCCGTCACAGGGGGGATAGACGCTGCACGTGCCCGTAAAGGAGAGGACGCCCGACTCCGACACGGAGCATTCGATGTCCGCATCGGCGACCACGCTGCCCGGCGTCAATTCGGCATAATTGCGCTCATCGGGCGCGGCGGCGGGCGTCTCCTCGGAAATGAGGCCGCGGAAAAAAGTATTGATGGCGCTGTCCTGCCAAAATAAATTGGTGAGCAGGATCGTCGCGCACAGCGCGCACACGGCAATGAACTCGCCGAGCAGCAGCTTGTTTTCGAGGAAGCGCTTTTGCGGTTTCTCCTGCGGCGGTTCGGGCGGGGCCTCGGGCGGAACGCCGTAATCGACGACATTTTCCTCCTTTGCCACGCGCGGCTCTTCCTCTTCTGCCTCCGATTCCAGCTTTTCGTTGACCGATTCGAGCACCCGTTCTTTGAGATCTTCCGCCTCACCGCGGCGCTTTTTGCTGCGCTTTTTGGTCACATTCAGCGTATTGACGGGTATCTCGAGCATCTCGGCATAATCGATGGATCCATTCATGGGTCTGCCTCCCTTTCCGTTTGTCTGTGTTCCTATGATATGCGCGGACAAGCCCTTTCAGAACAGATTTTCGAAAATCGTGCCCAAATGTTTGCACCTTTTTTCTTTTTGTTGTAATATAATGATAGGTTTTCCGCTGCGCTACGGCGGAATCAGCCCAATATTTTACACGGAAGTAAGCCGATGTTTTTATCTGAACTTTTTCGCTCGAAGCGGGCGGTCTGCTCCTTCGAGATCTTCCCCCCCAAACCGACGGCGGACATCGCGGCTGTGCGCGGCACCATCGAAGAACTTTCAGCCCTGAAACCGGACTACATTTCGGTGACGTGCAGCGCGGGCGGATCGGGCAACGCGCGCACGCCCCAGATCGCGCAGCTGGTCAAGAGCTGCGGCGTGGAACCGCTGGCACACCTGACCTGCATCCATTCCAGCCGTGCGGATATCGACGCGGCGCTGGACGAACTGCAGCAGCTGGGCATCGAAAATATCCTCGCCCTGCGCGGCGACCGCATTGCGGGAGCTGCGGAGAGCACAGTCTTTGCGCACGCCTCCGACCTCGCCGCGCACATTTCCGCGCGCGGCGGCTTCGACATCGCGGGGGCATGCTACCCCGAGGGACACCCCGAAAGCGCTTCCCTTGCCGAGGATGTGCGCAACCTGAAAAAAAAGGTGGACGCGGGCGTGACGCATTTGAACACGCAGCTCTTTTTTGACAACGAGGACTTTTACCGCTTCCGCGACCTGTTGGCGGCGGCCGGCATCGATGTGCCCGTGCAGGCGGGCATCATGCCGCTCGTCAAAAAGAGCCACGTCGACCGCATCATTTCCCTTTCGGGCGCAAAGATCCCCGCCAAGATCTCCCGCTCCATCGCCCGCTTTTACGATAAGCCCGAGGCGCTGATGGAAGCCGGCATCGCCTACGCGGTGGATCAGATCGTCGACCTGCTCGCCTCCGGCGCGCAGGGCATCCACCTGTACGTCATGAACAACCCCTATGTAGCGCGCCGCATCACAGAGAGCATTGCGGGCGTCGTGGCGGAGGTCAACCGTGCAGGTTGACCGCGCCGAATTTTTGCGGTACCTCGGCTGGCGGGGCCAGGAAACGGACGAACTTTTGCTTGCAAAACTGGACGACGCGGCGAAGCGCTGTTTGGATGCCGCGTCTCCGCGCATGGTCGCGCGGCGGTTCGCCCTCGGCAAAAATTTGGAACTGGCCGGCACCGGTTTTATTTTAGAAGGGCAGGATATCCGCGCCCACCTCGCGGGCTGCAGCGAAGTCTATCTGTTTGCGGCGACGCTGGGCATCGCGGCGGAACGGGAGTTGGCGAAATTGTCTGCGCGCGGCGCGTACGAGGCGCTGTTGTTCGACACGGCCTGTTCCTGCGCGATCGAGAGCTATTGCGACGACATTTGCGACGACCTGCAGAAGAGCTGCGGCAAACGGCTGCTGCCCCGCTTTTCCTGCGGGTACGGCGACTTTCCGCTGGAGGCGCAGCGGGACATCTGCCGCCTGCTGCGCACGGACACCGCCATCGGGCTGTGCTGCGACGAGAGCTGCCTGCTCACGCCGCGCAAGTCTGTAACGGCCGTCGTCGGCATCACGGACGAAGCCCCCTCCCCCACGGCAAAGCGCACCTGCGGCAGCTGTGCGGCGTGCCGGCACACCGGCTGCGCCTTCCGCAGAAAGGATCAATGACATGGATTTTCGCACATTTCTGAAAGAGCACATCGTACTGTTCGACGGCGCCTTCGGCACCATGCTGCAACAGCGGGCGGGCGGCCCGGTCGGCACCGTGCCCGAACTGTGGAACGCAGAGCGGCCCGAGGACGTGGCCGCCATCCACCGCGCGTACGCGGAGGCGGGCGCGGACGTGATCACGGCAAATACCTTCGGCGCCAACGAATTTAAGGCGGGTTCGGCGGAAACGGCGGCGCAGCTGATCCGCGCGGGCGTACGGCTCGCCAAAACGGCGGCGCCCGGCAAGTTCATCGCGCTGGACATCGGCCCCACCGGGCGGCTGCTCGAACCGATGGGCAGCCTCTCCTTCGACGACGCTTACGCCGCCTTTGCGCGGCAGGCAAAAGCGGGCGAGGAGGCGGGCGCCGACCTCATCCTCATCGAGACGATGGCAGACCTGCAGGAGCTGCGCGCGGCGGTTTTGGCGGCGCGCGAGCACACCGCCCTGCCCGTGCTCTGCTCGATGACCTTTGAAGAGAACGGCCGCACCTTTGCCGGGTGCGACCCCGTCTGTTATGCGCTGACCGCCTCCCCCCTCGCGGACGCGATCGGCGTGAACTGCTCGCTCGGGCCGGACAAGCTGCTGCCCATCGTACAGGCACTGCTCTCTTACACCGACAAGCCGGTCCTCGTGCAGGCGAACGCGGGGCTGCCCGACGAGCACATGCATTACAGCGTCGGGCCGGAAGAGTTTGCCGCGACCTACCGACAGTTCCTCGACGCGGGGGTGCGCATCGTCGGCGGGTGCTGCGGCACGACGCCCGAACACATCCGCAGGCTGCGCGCGCTCATCGGCCGCCGCAAGCCGCGCGCCCTTCGCCATCGGCCCGTTTCCGCCGTCTGTTCGGGGACGAAGGCGGTCTTCTTCGACGGGGTGCGCGTCATCGGTGAGCGCATCAATCCGACGGGCAAAAAGGCGATGAAGCAGGCGCTGCGCGAGGGGGACTACGCCTTCGTGCAGGGGCAGGCGATCGAGCAGGCGGAGGCGGGTGCAGACATTCTGGACGTGAACGCCGGCCTCCCCGAGATCGACGAAAAGGCGGCGCTGGTGCGCTTGGTGCGCGAGGTGCAGGCGGTGTGCGACCTGCCCTTGCAGATCGACTGCGGCAAGCCGGACGCCATCGAGGCGGCGCTGCGCCATTGCTGCGGCAAGGCGATCGTCAACTCTGTGAACGGGGAAGAGGGCACTCTGCGCGCCATCCTCCCCATCGTCAAAAAATACGGAGCGGCGGTCGTGGGCCTGACGACGGACGAGCACGGCATCCCCCATTCGGCCAAGGAGCGCATCCGCATCGCCGAAAAGATCATCGCCGCCTGTGCGGAGTATGGCATCCCGCAGGAGGACATCTTTATCGACTGCCTGACGCTGACGGTGAGCGCCGAGCAGGGCCAGGCGGAAGAGACGCTGCGTGCGATGCGCGCCCTCAAGCGCCGCTACCGCGTCAAAACGGTGCTGGGCGTGAGCAACATCTCCTTCGGGCTGCCAGAGCGGCGCATCGTCAATACGGCGTTCCTGACGGCGGCGCTCGCCGCGGGGCTGGATGCGCCCATCCTCAACCCCAACATTCCCGAAAATATGCAGGCCGTCCACGCCTGGCGGGTGCTCAGCGGCGAGGACAAAAACTGCGCCGCCTACACAGCCCGCTACGGCGGCGCAAAGGCGGAAAGCGCCCCTGCAGGCGGCACGGCGGGCCATGAAAAGCCGGCAGACGCGCGCGCCGAACTGTTCCGCTGCATCCGCAAGGGTCTGCCGCAGGCGGCCGCCGCCTGCGCGGCACTCCTGGAACGGGAGGCGCCGCTGGATGTCGTCAACGGCAGCCTCATCCCCGCCCTCAACGAGGTGGGCGACGACTACGAAAAGGGCGTGCTCTTCCTGCCCCAGCTGATCGCGGCGGCGGAGAGCGCGAAGCTGTGCTTCGATGAGGTGAAGAAGAAGCTGCCCGGCGGCGGCGCCGAGCGCGGGAAGATCGTGCTGGCGACGGTGAAGGGCGACATCCACGACATCGGCAAGAACATCGCGCGCACTGTGCTGGAAAACTACGGCTACAGGGTGATCGACCTCGGCAAAAACGTGCCGCCCGAGGAAGTCGCGGCGGCGTGCGAAAGAGAGGACGTACTGCTGTGCGGCCTCTCCGCCCTGATGACGACGACGGTGCCCGCCATGGAGGAGACCATCCGCCTGCTGCGCGCGCGCTGCCCGCGCTGCCGCGTGATGGTGGGCGGCGCGGTGCTCAACGCCGACTACGCCAAAAAGATCGGCGCCGACTGGTACTGCAAGGACGCGAATGCGGACGTAAAAATCGCCCGCTACCTCTTTGAAGGGGGCGAAGAAGTGCCGACTCTGTAAGGCGCCCGCGCTTTATATTGTTGGGAAAAAAGGTCTTTCGCCGGGCGCACCGCCCGCGGCATGCGTTCTCTCCCCTCCCCCCATCCGAACAAAGACAAGAGGCCTTCCGCCATACGGCGGAAGGCCTGATTTTTTTATTTTTTTGCCTTATTCGCGGGTCCAGATGTCCCAACTATAAGTATCCGTTAAATACTCCGCCGCCGTCGCGGAGTCGGCAAGGTCTGCCGCAGGGATCACCTCGCCGTCCGCGCTCCATCCGTTCGGGTTTTCAAAAGTCACGCTCGTCAGACTGTCGCAATTATAGAACGCCCTAGTCCCAATCGAGGTCACGTTGTCCGGAATCGTAATGCTCGTCAGGCTGTCGCAATCATAGAACGCATAATGCCCGATCGAGGTCACGTTGTCCGGAATCGTAATGCTCGTCAGGCTGCCGCAACCCTCGAACGCAGAATCCCCGATCGAGGTCACACCGTCCGGAATCGTAATGCTCGTCAGGCTGCCGCAACCCTCGAACGCAGAATCCCCGATCGAGGTCACGCTGTCCGGGATCACAATGCTCGTAAGGCTGTCGCAACCGGAGAACGCCCCACCCCCGATGGAAGTGACGCTGTCGCCGATCGTGATGCTCGCAAGGCCGCTGCAATTGACGAACGCCCGCTCCCCGATGGACGTGACGCTGTCGGGGAGGGTGACGCTCGTAAGATTTTCACAAGAGTCGAACGCGCACACCCCGATGGACGTGACGCCGCTGCCGATCGTCACGCTCGCAAGGTTTTGACAAAAATCGAACGCCCTCTGCCCGATGGATGTGACGCCGTCGCCGATCGTCACGCTCGCAAGACTGTCGCAATTAGAGAACGCCCAATCCCCGATGGATGTGACGCTGTCGGGGATGGTGATGCTCGTAAGATTCTCGCAATACCGGAACGCTCCATACCCGACGGAAGTGACGCTGCCGTCGTCCGGGATGACGCTGTTTTTACAGCCGGCGACCAAAGTTTTGCTTTCCGTTTTGATCAAGCAATTTCCCGCACTGTGATAGACGGGATTTTCCGCAGAGACCGTGATGCTCACCAGGCTGCCGCAGCGGGCAAACGCTTCCGTCTCGATCGACTCGACGGCGCGCGGGATCGCGATCGCCTCTAAATTTTCGCAGCCGGCAAAGGCATTGTTCCTGATTTGCGTGAGCGCGGCCGGGAGTTCGATCCCCTCTAAACTCGTGCAGCCGGAAAAAGAATAACTCTCCAATACCATTATGCCTTCCGGGAGGGAGACATTCGACAAGCGGCTGCATCCGCGGAAGGTATAGGTCGCGATCGCCGTGACGCCGCGCGGGATCGCGATCGACTCCAAACGCGTGCAGCCGGCAAAGGCGGAGGCGCCGATCTGCGTCAAGCCGCGCGGGAGCTCGATCTCCTTCAAACCCGTGCAGCCGGCAAAGGCGGAGGCGCCGAGCTCTATAAGGCTGTCGGGGAGGTCGACGCGCGCCAGCGCGGTGCAATCCTGAAAAGCGGCGAAGCCGATGTGCGTTATGCCCGCGGGGATCGCGACCTCCTCCAAACGCGTGCAGCCGGCAAAGGCACGGTCGGCGATGCCGGCAACGTCCGCGCGGAAAGAGACGGAGCGGATGTCCCGATCGCAGCCGACGACCCAGCCGTCCAGATATTCCAGGCCGTTTTCCCTCTCGAAGATGTCGCCGCAGCCGGAAAACGCATCCTTGCCCAACCCGACCAGGCTGTCCGGGAGCTCGACGCCCGTAAGGGCAGCGCAGCCGGCAAAGGCGTCCTGCCCGATCTGCGCGAGGCCGTCGGGGAAGTCGACCCCCTCTAAGGCGGTGCAGTCGGCAAACGCCCGATACCCGATCTCCTGCAGGCCCGCCGAAAAGGTGACGGAAGATAAGCGGGTGCAGCCCTCCCATGTTT
>ERZ1643247.1986-NODE-1986-length-17109-cov-21.446992_pt1 | contig 17109 bp, 22 predicted proteins | sample MGYA00579264_ERZ1643247 | MGnify/ENA primary metagenome ERZ1643247 (study PRJEB29033, sample SAMEA4952262) | chicken gut metagenome | biome: Broiler Chicken; feature: Gastrointestinal Tract; material: Caecum | place: Ireland | collected 2018 | study: Broiler... | reverse complement strand
CAGGATATGGGATTGTAATGTCATCGGACGAAAATAAGCTGTTCGGCGGTCGGATTGGAAAACCGAAGGTAGCAATTTGCCCGAAGTGCGGTGAGGTTTCCATCTATGTCGAAGATGTAGAAAAACTGTGATCTACGGAAGGGACAGCGATGAAAATAGAGATTTATGTTGCTTGTGCCTGCACCGCAAGACCTTGTTACCGGAGGGTCGAATCAATCTGCGATTGCCACCGCTATGGTCTTTGATACTGAAGATTACATAACTTTGAGAAGTAATCTGAGTAAGATTAAGACTATAAGCGAGAAGTAATTTACGGAGGTTAAATAATATGATTGTGAAGAATCAATACCCCATATGTGAATTTGATACCAATAAAAATCCCATCATTCATCCGGCAAGCTTTCTAACGGAAAGTCTTCCGAAAAAATGTATAATTACCTACTTGAGGAAGGAATTAGAGCGATTTGTAGAAGAAAACAAACTTCCGATCATTGGTTACCTTAACTCTGAGGTGTTTGATATACCGATTTACGAATACGCAACGGGTACAGATAAACTTTGCATTACAATGGCGCTTTGCGGAGCGCCGGGCGCAGCAGTAGCGCTTGAAGAATTATATGCTATGGGGTGCGAAACATTTATCGTTTGCGGCGGAGCAGGAGCCTTAACCAATGACAGCAAGGTTGGAGAGATCATTGTCCCGCTCTCTGCGATTCGAGATGAGGGAACATCTTATCATTATTTAACGCCCTCCCGTGAAATAGAATGTCATCAAGAGACCGCCCGGAAGGTTATTTCATCCTTAAAAGAAATGGAAGTTCCATTCAAAACGGGAAAGACTTGGACAAGCGATGCCATATACCGGGAAACTCCAGATATGATCGAGCGCAGACGAAGCGAAGGGTGCATCACGGTGGAAATGGAAGCAGCGGCCTTTTTTGCTGTATCTCACTATTATCATATTCCGCTTGCGCAGCTATTGTATGCAGGTGACGATGTAAGCGGTGAGGAGTGGGATTCTCGAAACTGGAATACACAAAAGAATGTACGATATGAATTGCTCCGCATTGCAGTCGAAATTGTAAAAAAACTGTAATTATGAAAGGTACAGCGATGAAGATAGAGATTGAAAAGGATTTCCCGCAGTATTTTAGACCTGCCTATCCGGAGGAATTTGAATTGTTTCACCATTTTGAAGTAACAGCAGGAATACCGACCGTTCTGTTTGCAATTACCACTTGGAAAGAAAACGGCAAGCCGAATGTGTGCTTTCATTCTTGGAGCTGCTTCCACGGAGATAAGACAGTCTTCTTCGCCGTGATGGGTAACTTGTACCAACATACTCATACCTACGCCAATATCCAAAGGGAAAAATGCTTTTGCATTAACTTCCTTCCGATAAGCTATTATGATAATTTGGTAAAGACCATTCATCACAACGAAATAGACGATGACGAATTTGCAGCAGGAGGCTTTACGATTTCCAATGCAAAAACTATTCACGCACCTGTAATCAATGAGGCGTTTCTCAGTATGGAATGTACTTTGAAAGAGATACAGGATTTAAGCGGCGCTGGAATTACTGCTATGGTGATCGGGCAGGTGCAGCACATTTCTGTTGAGGAAGCATATGCACAGGGGTATGCACAGCGATATAGTAAGGACGGATTTATGATGTTGATTCCTGCACCACAAGACCTTGTTACCGGAGAGCCGAATCAATCTGCGATCGCAACGGTAAATATCGAAAAATACGATTGATTTGGGGAAGGAAGTGTGAAAATGGCGACTTCAAATATAAAAGCGTTGATTCCGAGCGTGCTTCGCCAAGTATGGGATTTTGTTTTAGACATTGAGAATTACGCTGCTTGGAGAAGTGATCTGAGTAAAACTGAAGTTATAAGCGACAAGCAATTTATCGAATATACCAAAGATGGCTACCCTACGACATTTACAGTGACGCTTGTCGAGCCATACAGACGATGGGAATTTGATATGGAAAACAGCAATATGAAAGGTCATTGGATCGGTATTTTCACTGCCAGAGGTGATGAAACGGAGATATATTTCACGGAGCAAGTGGAAGCAAAGAAATTATTGATGAAGCCCTTTGTGAAGTCGTACCTGAAAAAGCAGCAGGCACAGTTTGTTGCGGATATAATAAAAAATTATTCTTAAAGGGTCATACATAGAAAGGCGGTTTATTATGAAGAAGTATGAGTATATGACAGTTGATTTAAGCGCAGAGCCATCGTTTAATGTTCATATTAAGCTGGATCGGTATATTGAGAAGCTCAATGAATATGGAAAACAAGGCTGGCGTTTGATTTCCGGAACTGATGACTGGAAGTATTCGATCTTTGAGCGTGAAATTGATGATGAAGAATAACCGATGGGAGGCGTATAACCTATGAAAGATATGATCGGATACTGCGGACTGGACTGCGAAAAATGCGACGCATACCTTGCGACTGTCAATGACGATCAGGCGTTGCGGGAGAAAACGGCGAAATTGTGGGCGAAGTTAAATAACGCTCCCATTCTGCCTGAACATATCAACTGCAAGGGCTGCCGCGCGAACGGAGCGAAGACGGTATTCTGTGAGCAAATGTGTAAAGTCAGAAAATGCGCTTTGGAAAAAGGCGTTTCCACTTGCGGCGGATGTCCGAAATTAGAAACTTGCCCGACAGTTGGGGCGATCCTCGGAAATAATCCATCTGCTTTGAAGAATTTGAAAGGATAGAATACATAGAGTAACAAATCCTAAGTTACGGAGGAGATACAATGCTTGAAAACATCCCTACTCAATCAACTATGACGGAATTGCTCGGACAATCTTTGTTTGAGGTTTGGCAAGAGCTGTGTTCGGTGATTGAAGAAAAATACGATATGGAACGGCTATGGAACACAGGGGGTAAGAATTGGACTTACGAATATAAATACCGCAAAGGTGGTAAAACGCTTTGCAGTCTATACGCAAAAAGGAATTGCGTTGGGTTTATGATTATTTTCGGAAAAGACGAAAGAGCAAAATTTGAGGATATTAGAGATACCCTTTCTGATCCAGTTTGCAGGCGATATGATGAAGCACAGACATATCGTGATGGGAAATGGGTGATGTTTGAGCCGACCGATACTTCTGAATTTGATGATTATATAAAACTGCTGGCCATTAAAAGAAAACCGAATAGGAAATAGCAAACGAATAAAAAAACCGTAGGACTTTAAACCGATGAAGCCCTACGGTTTTTCTTTTGTCTTACGCTTTGCTCTGTTTCTTTTCTATTCATCAGCCTGAGCGTGGAGACTATCCGCTTCGTCCTGATCTATGACCTCGCACTCGACCATCCGGGTCAGAACCTGACTCATCCGCTGCTTTGCCAGTTCCGGGCTGGTATCCGGTGAATAAGCCGAAGGCGCATTTGGAAGGCCGGCGAGCATAACCGCCTCATACTCATTCAGTTCTGACGGTTCCTTCCTGAAATATCCTTCAGCAGCATCATAGATTCCATAGTACCCACTGCCGAAATAAATGGTATTGACATACAGTTCAAAGATGTCTTCCTTGCTATACTGCTTCTCTATTTCCCAAGCGGCAAAAATCTCAGCAAACTTGCGTTCCAGTTTTTTCTCCTGGGTAAAATACTCATTCTTCATCAGCTGCTGGGTAATAGTGCTACCGCCTTCCGCAAAAGAAAAAGTACGAAGATTATTCCAAGCCGCACGGCAAATCGCCAGATAATCTACCCCGCGATGTTCTTCAAACCGCTTGTCCTCAACGGATATGACGGCATCTATGTAAATCTCAGGCAATTCATCATATTCTACAAAGTTGTCCATCGCACGGATTGTCTCTACCTTTTCGCTGATAGGCCTATCTTCTATCGCGTCCTGATACATATTGTATCCCTGAATACCGAACCAACCGCCTACAACAAGAACTGCCACAAGCAGAACCGAGACCAGCGCACAGAACAATTTTCCTATCCCTTTGAGTATCGTCCGCATAATACCGTCACTCCTTTCTTTCGAGCTTTGCGAGGATATGGTCTGCCAGTTGCCATATTCCCGTTATTGCAAGTACCAAAACGCTTGTGTGTACTGCTATAATGGCGATAACGGCAACGCTAACCCACAGGACCACCTGGCTCAGAAGTTTACGGAATGCTTTTTTTATTTTCCAGCCGATAGGCTCCCGCTGAATTAACATTGCTTCGCCATTCATAATGTGCTTCCTTCTGCTCCTTCATACTCGGAATACAACTCAATGCTTCCGGTAAAGTCCTCGTAATTGACCATAATATAATTACCACCGTTATCAAGACTCAGATTTGTCTCGAAATTGCCATCTTCATCCGTTTCCACTTCCGTCACATCCCAGTTTTGGCGGATCCGGACTGTCGCTTTTCCAGATTCAGTTGTAATCGTACCGTAAACTTTTAGTTGGCGTTTCTCAATTGATGCGCCTCCGAAGACAACATCCTTTCCTGTCTCATCCTCACCATCGGCACAGTACCTGCCGGCATAGGAGTCTTCAGAAAGAATTCGTTCCCCTATGAGATCTCCGTCTTCAGTGATCTGAGACTGACCGAGGTTCTCGGCCCATCCTTCAAATTTCTCCAGCATCTCTGACGGTTTCTCATAATTAAACTGGCATCCTGTAAAGGAAAGTGCCATACATAGTAACAGCACAAATGCGATTATCTTTTTCATTCTGCCAACACCTCCTCTGTAATCGCTTGAAACAGAGATAGATCCAGTTCCCCGTTTTCACGCTCTTCCCAAAAGGTCCCCGTATTAACCATAAACTCATCTGCGATTCCCAGACTGAGTTCTACTCTACCATTCTTATCGTAAATCTCGACAGAATATTTTTCTCGTCCGCCGATGCCGGAGGGTAAGGCCCGTTTATATTTCGATCCGTTAAGCTCATCCTGAATATCCTGAATCAATTCCGGATCCGTTACCTCCACATTTGCAACTTCAATTTTTGAAATCTCTTCGGCTTCGATATTACTCAGGGTATGGGGGAGGCGATATATGATACCGCCTCCGGCCACCAATGCGGCAACAACAACTGTTGCAACAACGCCGGCCCATTTTTTCTTTATGATAAAGCGGATCAGAAGAGCCACTATAATAATGCCTGCTACCGATATACACCATAATTCCACTGGCAACTGCTAAACAGCATGCCACAAAGAGTAGCCGGACAAGTTTCGGGTCTATATCAAAGAGTTTTGCAATACCTCCACATACGCCAGTAAACACTTTGCCTTCTCTAATTCTATATAATTTTCTCGCTGCCATAAAAGTCTCCTTACTTGCTGACAATCTTATAATAGGTTCTCGCTGTCAGCAGATAGATAAGCAAGTACATAACTGCAAACACTACATAGCATACCACTGTGCAAGTCAGGAACAGCTGGACATTCAAAAGGTTGAGCAGTGCGAGCAGTTTGGTGATAATCGGGAATGCTACTGCTATATGGATCCCTGCGACAATCAGCGGCAGGAAGAATACCGTAAGCACCTGAGAATGAATAGAGTTCTTAATCTCCTGATGCGTCATTCCAACCTTTTGCATAATCTCATATCGCTGCTTGTCATCGTATCCTTCGGAAATCTGCTTGTAGTAAATAATCAGCACCGTTGCCATAATGAACAATATGCCAAGGAAGATACCGATGAAAAAGAACCCGCCATACAAGCCGACAAACTCACTTCTGGAATCCGCTTTCGATTCTATCGTCCCTTCATATCCGTGTCCAACATAATCCTCTAGCAAAGTTCTGTAGAAGGCACGCTGGGTTTCTTCATCTGCATCTGAGTTAAACCCGTAATAATACTGTATCTCACTGGCCCCATCAGAAAGCGCTTCTTTTTGTAGCGCATAAAGTTCATCTATATCTGTCCCATCCGGGAGAACGATAAACTGCGTGTTGGCGGCAACAGCCACAATCAATCCGTTTCCGATAAATTCATCAATCTTCTCTTTCACCGAGTATTCCCGATCAAAGATTTTGAGCGTCGGATAATTAAACTGAAGACGGTCCGAATATACGAGGATTTCATCTTCAGCCAGCGTTTTATCTGTTCCCATAACTCGGTTATAGTCTGAGAGCGAGACAAAAATCAGGTTATTGAGATTCCCCAACGATGAAAAATTCGCATCACGGGTGACTTCAAAAGTATCTCCGTTTATAAAAGCCGGGAACACAAGATAACGATACTCTCTTTCACTTGTAACATTCAGATTTTGTTCTTCCTGCAGTTCACGAATCGCGTCAAAAGATTCATATGCCCGTTCTTCCGATGTCTCATTGGAATAGACTATAAAATCATCTGGATACCGGGTAGCAATCACATCCTGCATACCAAGCATCAGCGACGATGTGGAAGACACCATCACGAGAACCGCAGTTGACAGAATACAGATGTTTGCAAGACCTACCGCATTCTGTTTCATACGGTAAATCATACCTGAAATACTTGTGAAGTGCTTGGTCTTGTAGTAATACTTTTTATTCTTTCGCAGGATTTTCAGCAGCGCAATACTGCCTGCGGTAAAAAGCATATAGGTTCCAATAATGACCAGTATCACTGCAAAAAAGAAGTATACTAAAGCGGTAATGGGGTTTTTAATTGCCAGCGCAATATAATAACCAGTACCAAGACTTAATAGTCCCAAAATGGTAAGAATCCATTTGGTCTTCGGCTCCCGTTCACCGGCATTCCCTGCAGTGAGCAGTTCAATCGGGTTCGCTGTTTGGATCTGCATGATTGAATTCAGAAGGATCAGCAGGAAGATAATGCAAAACATCACTACCGTACTGATGATTGCTTTATCTGAAATAAAGAAACCAAGAGAAATCTCTTCGTTCAGCACCTGTGCAATCAGCAAAAACATTGCCTTATCCAAGGCGATGCCGATTACAAGTCCACCCGCAATACTGATGAGCGTTACATAGAAATTTTCCCAAGCCATTGTTTTGGCAATATGGGATTTTTCCATACCCAGGATATTGAAGACACCGAATTCCTTCTTTCTCCGCTTCACTAAAAAGCTGTTGGTATAAAACAGGAAGATGATTGCAAAGAGCGCAATCATCACGCTGCACATCGACATCATCGTCATCATTGTGCTGGAACCGACCATATTTTTAAGGCCGGGATTATAGGATAATGACTTTACAATATAGAACATTGCAACCGTCATCACACAACTCAGGATATACGGAATATACGCTTTCCCGTTCTTCTTGATATTGCTTGCTGCCAGCTTTGGAAAAAAGCGATTATTCATACTGTTCACCACCCGTTGCCAGCAGTGTCAGGGTATCGGATATCTTCTGATACATCTGCTCATTCGTATTATTACCGCGATAAATTTGATGGAACACTTCTCCATCCTTAATAAACAGCACACGGCTTGCGTGGCTGGCAGCCTTTGTGGAGTGCGTTACCATCAGGATTGTCTGACCGTCACGGTTAATGTCGTTGAAGATCCTTAAAAGTCCATCTGTGGAGCGAGAGTCCAGCGCGCCTGTCGGTTCATCCGCAAGTACCAGCTTCGGGTTGGTGATAAGTGCGCGGGCAACCGCCGCTCTCTGCTTCTGCCCGCCAGAAACCTCATATGGATATTTTGCCAGTAATTCTGTAATACCGAGTTTTTTTGCTATTGGCTGAAGGCGCTGGCTCATTTCCTTATAACCCTTGCCGGCCAACACCAGGGGCAGGAAGATATTATCTTGAAGGCTGAATGTATCCAACAGGTTAAAATCCTGAAACACAAAGCCAAGGTTGTCTCTGCGGAATGCGGAGATTTCTTTTTCCTTTACAGTAGAAAGGCTCCTGCCATCCAGCAGGACCTCGCCGCTCGTGGGCTTATCAAGTGCCGCCAGGATGTTAAGCAGTGTAGTCTTTCCGGATCCGGATTCGCCCATGATCGCCACATACTCACCCTGTTCCACAGAAAAGGACACATTCGACAGGGCTTGGACCTGATTTCCTCCAAATCGTGTTGTATAGATTTTTTGAAGGCTTTTCGCCTCTAAAATTGCTGCCATATCAATGACCTCCTTGTTTCTTTCGTGTCCCCATTATAGCAAAACGGCTGAAGCCTCCGACATTGAATCGTGTGACATTTCAGCCGTTTGATGTGACATTTTTGTATGATGGCGTCACTCTACCTTCACCTCATCTGTATGCAGATCTATGGAAATCACTGTTCCCTTGCCCGGTGTGGACTCTGCGCTCATCTTATGTGAGAGCCTGTCCGCTGCTGTTTTACACAGATACAGCCCCAGCCCCGTGGACTTCTTATTGTAACGGCCATTGTATCCTGTAAACCCTTTTTCAAAGATTCTCGGCAGATCCTCTGCGGCAATACCAATGCCATCGTCCGCAATCTTCAGGATCTTATCCGGTGTTACCGTAATCCTCACAGAGCCTTGCTTGGTATATTTAATGCTGTTTGACAAAACCTGTTCTATGATAAACAACAGCCATTTTTCATCCGTCAGCACTTTGATATCCACCGGTGTATATTCCAGGCGGATCCTGCGACGGACAAACTGCGGCGCGTATTTGTGGATGGCCTGCTTGATGATCTTATCGAGATCATATTCCTTGAAGACATAATCCGAGTATTCGCTGCCCAAACGCAGATAACTCAGTACCATCTCCACATACTGCTCAACCCGGAACAGTTCTGCCAAAAGCTCACGGTACTCATCGGTATCTTCGATCTCCAGTACCATTTTCATAGTGGATATGGGCGTCTTGATTTGGTGGACCCAAGTCGTGTAATAATCCAGGATTTCCCTGCGCTCCGTCTGACGGGCTGTTTCCGTAACCTCATTGAGTCTTTTCAGTTCCCGGACCATTTCCTGCAGATCCGCCTCGGCAAGCGTTCCCGGCTTAGGCAGCTCATCTACAAGTAAACGGATATTTTGGAGGATCCGCATCCTCTCTCTATGTTTCTTCAAATAGAATATGAAATGGACCGTCATTACTGCCGTCCCAAAAAGTAGGCAGAGTCCCGCAGCGTAAAGCACCGCTTCCGTCTCCAAGTCATATAACCGGAATATGGCGGCGAATATAGCCACAAATCCGAGGAAAACCGCACCTGAAGGCAGGTGCTCGCGCAAATAGCGACCTAATATATGATACCATTTATCCTGTTTCATTTACTGCCTCACTCTATGATGTAACCGCTGCCTACTTTAGTGGTAATAAAGTCAGTAAGCCCTACGTTTTTCAGTTTTTTTCTGAGCCTGTTCACATTGGCTGTCAATGTGTTCTCCTCCACATAGGCGTCCATTTGCCACAGCTTCGTCATCAGCGTATCACGGCTGACTACTTTACCCTTATTTGTAAGAAGCGTTTGTAAGATGCGGAAATCGTTCTTCGTCAGTTCGATGCGCTCTCCATTATAGGTGAGGCTCGTATCATTCAGATTCAATATGGCGCCCCGATGCTCTAATACCGGGATTTTTGTGCCCATATCATAGGCACGGCGCAGAATGGCCTGTAGCTTGGAGGTCATTACATCAAGGTCAATCGGCTTTGTGATAAAATCATCTCCGCCCATATTCATTGCCATGATGACATTCATATTATCAGAAGCCGAGCTGATAAACACAATCGGAACCTGTGAGATTTTTCGGATCTCTGTACACCAATGATATCCGTTGAAAAACGGCAGCATAATATCGACCAGCACCAAATGTGGATCACACTGGGTAAAATCCGTAAGCACATTTTGAAAGTCCTGCACGCATACAACTTCGTTGCCCCAGGACTCAATCTGTTTTTTCATCGCTTCTGCAAGCGAAAAATCATCTTCTATAATCAAGATGCGATACATCGTACTGTCTCCTTTCTGTTCGTAATGGGATAATGCTTTCAGATGTCTTTTCGGGTATAGAAAGTAGACTTGCCTTTCCCGTGGCGTTCAATAAATCCTTCTTCAGTAAGTTTCTTCAAAGAGTTTTCCACAGAAGCCTTTCCCACAGCGGGAACCAGTTCCATAATCTCACTCTTCGTAAACTTCCCGATTTTTTCTTTTATTGCCATTCGGACCTGTTCAATAGCAGGCAATTTTTCATCTACAAGGCTCATTCTGCTCTCGAAATCTCTATAAGATGCCAAAATAATGCCGAGAATATATTTAATAAAGGGAGAAGGGTCATTGCTTTCCTCATACCACCCGATTCCGCTTTTCTCAAGCGCATCATAGTAATTGCTCTTTGTTTTCTCGATTTTGCTCTCGATACTGATATAGCGACCCACCATATATCCGCATCTATAGAGGAGCAGGATCGTAAGCAGTCTTGACATACGGCCATTGCCATCGTTGAAAGGGTGGATACACAAAAAGTCATGGATGAAAACCGGGATCAATACCAGTGGGTCTATTACACAGGAATCAATCACCTGATTAAAACTCTCGCAGATTGCATCTATCGCAGCCGGAGTTTCATATGGCGGCAGGGGGGTAAAGCGCACAACCTGCGTCCCGTCTGCTTTTGTCTCAGCAATCATATTCTGCGTATTCTTAAAACGCCCGCCGATATCCTTTCCGGAGTATTTGTACAGATCACGATGCAGCTGGAGAATGTAGGATGCACGAATCGGAATATACTCATAACTTTCGTGAATGGTATTAAGCACATCCCGATATCCCATAATTTCTTCCTCATCACGGTTCCTCGGGGTTGTTTTATCCTGGCAAAGCTGCTGCATCCGGGTGCTCGTAGTTACGATGCCTTCAATCTTATTAGATGCCTCTGTGCTCTGTATTTTTGCAATTTCTACCAGTTTGTCGAGCGCAGCTGGTTTTTGTTTCAAATATAATTCCTGACGACCTTTAAACTCATGTATTTGAGCAACCAAGCCGAGAATTTTCGAATCCCAGTGCCGGTCTTTCAATGTATCGTAGTTAAACCTTCTCATTCTCCTACCTCCATCTTTTTCGCCTAATTGTAGCACAGTATTAGGCGAAACTCAACAGCATAGGCGTATTTTCTCCTAAACCAATCTTTAATTAGGCGATTTCTTGCTGATTAGGCGAATCTAAAGAACGTCCGCCATCTATTTATTATGTGCAGTACTGCATAAGCAAATTGACCGGTTCGGCTGACTTTGCCATTCATTCCTCTATGATTTGTGTTTGGTCAGTAATCTACTTGAAAGTGAACAGATTAAGCCCTGTTCAATACAGAATTCAAAACGACTTTGCCACATAACTCTTGCCACGAGCAACGCATTTTAATATTCCGGTCAAGCCAAAGTAACAGGACCTCTTTCACCAAACAGTGCGAGAAAAGAGCTGACGAACGACGGCTTTTCTTTGCTGTCGTCCAGCAGCTCCTTTTACCATCATTGTGAGTGCCGATAATAGCAATTATCGAATAGGAATACACAATTCGCATAAGTGCCTGTTTACAAGAGCCTTTTTGTAACGCTCTATCACTGGCCGGCTTTTATCTAATAAATACCCCAATTTCTCCAATTCAGGAAAACACATTTCCCATGCGGTTTGTACTGCCTCTGCTGTGTGGGAAATTAAGAAGACTAAATACTTTCCGCTTTCCAAGTCCCTACATCCAACTTGGTCAAATGCAAAGGTTTGGTTCTCTGGTTTGTTGATACAGACATCATAACGGCACTGGCAAGACGCCACTCTCTCAGGATCATCCATAGGTATTGCATATATTACGGTATCTTCGTCATATAAAGCATTCTCTTTGAGCCATTCCTTGAATGTATCCATCAATTTGTAGTTTTCAATACCATAAGCACCGGTCCTTCTCATATAAATAATCTCCGATGGCGGTATTCTTTCTTGCATTGCGCTGATATAAAACTTCAAAATGTTATCTCCAATCTTATAAAGTACATCGATGCCAAACCAATCGTAACCCCAATTAAAATGATTTTCAAGAAATTTTTTAAAATCAAACTACATCTGCAGCTAACCTTTCTTCAATCGCAATACTACATCAGCCTGCCTTGCCAGTTCGTTGGAGTGAGTAACAACCACCACACACTTATTCATCCCATGAGCGCTCTCTTTCAGAATATCCGTGATGTCACTGGCGGTGTCCTCATCCAGATTTCCGGTAGGCTCATCGGCTAGGATCACCGGTGCCTCACTTGCCAGAGCGCGGGCAATAGCCACACGCTGCTGCTGACCACCGGAGAGTTTCAGAACGTTTCTCTTCGATTCTTCTTCCGTCAGGTCCAAGCGCTCCAAGATAGGCAGCGGCGGCAGCTTAGAGGTTAACGACACATTCTCCATAGGAGTCAGGTAGTCGATGAGGTTATACGCCTGGAAGATGAAGGATACATGATTACGCCGGTGATCTGCCAATCCAGTAGTGGCGATGTCGATGCCATCAAACAAAATCTTTCCGCTGTCAGGGCTATCTAAACCTCCCAGCAAGGAGAGCAAGGTGGTTTTCCCGCAGCCAGAAGGGCCAAGGATTGCGTATAGCTTTCCCTGCTCCATTTTGCCGCTAATTCCTCGCAAGACATTTTGCTTTCCATCATAGGTATATTTCAAATCATAGAACTCTAATATACTCATAATAATCTCTCCTTACATTCAATCATCAAAAAAATCATTGATCCATTCTTCGGAATCCAAGCCACCCGAGGGTGGAGCAACACTCACATTATTTGTTTCATTCAAAGTGATTTCACACGATCCGTTTGCGTGATCCCCAACAAGTATGATCCTTGCTGTACCTTTTTCTAAATCAACGGAAGTGTTCTGTGTGTCATCACCTTCTAAAAGCGTGGTGATGTTGTTATCCTCTATCTCACGAGTTCATCTCTTCAATTCTATACTATTACTTTTTGATTTCTGAACTATGGTGCGAACTTATTTTAATTATACCTACAATCAATAACCCAATGAGTACAACTGTATCTACAAGCAAAACAGCCACTACACTTTTTAGTACCCCATGCACAAACAATATAATAAACAGTTCTACTGATAGTGCAACAAAACACATATAGTTTGATAAGTATTCTCTAATAATCTCTCCATAAGGACAGTTCATCAACCATTTCACATAAATAATCGGTCTTAACCAAATACGTATAATAATGCAGACTACCGGGAATAGAAAAATGAAATTCTTGTTAACAAAGGAAACTGCAATCCCGTGATCCCACTGAACAGGAATTTCTGGTGGCAAATTCGTATACGATAATATTCCGACTAATAAGCATAGCGATATAATAACTGTCCATGTGATAAGACTGCCCCATAGATACAAGAAGCTAACAGAGTCCAGCTTGAAAACAGGTTTATTATCATTCCAATAAGTTTCCTGATCAGCCACATATTTTTCAACCTGCAAATCATCGAAGCTAACCTCTCCGGCTTCAAGCATTCTTTCACACATGCTCTTAGCTTTATTCAAGCCCTCAATCTGCGTTTGAATTGCTACAGTCTGCTTCTTAATAATTTCCTCCAATGACACCTTATCTGACATGATATTACGAATATCCTCAATGGAAATTTCCAATGTACGCAAATAAGCAATTTTTTTAATGTTTTCGACGTCACTTTCAGAATAATTTCTATATCCGTTTTTATCATTTCGTGTCGGTTCTATGAGATTTTCTTTTTCATAGAAACGAATGTTGTAACGCGTTAATCCTGTCTGTTCTTCGACTTCTTTTATCGTCATAACGCTTACCCCCTTGTTTAAGAAAACTATTGAATATCTTTTTTGTGCATGACCATACACAGCAGAACGATTTCTACAAAAAGGAATATCAGACCTACAATCACAGCCCTTATATATACCGCTTTTGCAGATGCCATTCCGAGCTGAAATATATTAGCATCTAACATGTACTGCCCTATATTAAAGTGAGAAAACCTCTCAACAAGCGCGTAAATAACATTCAAAATCTTAAATGATATCAAAAGCCCAATTACCATAGTGACGGTTGCGCTATTCGTCAGCATATAAAAGAGCAATAATAAGCAGCAGAAACTCCAATGCAAAACGAATTGCACGATTAGTAGTTTTATTATATCAAGAAAAGAAAAGGTAATAAACGTATTTCCAAAAATGACTGCTCCTGCGACGATCGTACAGGTTGAATATGCGAAGAAGTATAGTGCGCAAGCAACAGATGATACTATAATTTCTGGGAAAACCAGCAACTCACGCCGGGATAGCTGATTAGCAATATTTTTTATGAAACCATTCTTATACTTTGTACTTACAAATAGGATAACTGCTATCGCACATAATGTCATAAGAGTACCGCCATTTATCTGTGCTGCCAATAGTTCTCCCGCATTGGAATAAGACTGAATTGACGTATTCATACGAACCAGTACAACACTCAAAAATGCAAGTGCTGCAATCGCAAATAAAATTATCCATGTGGACACGGAACGAAAGAAACGGTATAAATCCATTTTTATCATTTTAGTCATTGGATATCCCTCCCGTTAAACTTAAATAGTATTCTTCTAAATCTTCCGTCAACGCTGTTTTCAAAATCTGCTTTTTCAATTCTCCCTTGTCAATAATTCCGAAACTGGTAGCAATTTTGGATAATTCACCTAAAATATGGCTGGATATTATAAATGTAATCCCTTTTTCTTTATTTAGCTTGATAATCATTTCTCGGATTTCAGCTATACCTTGCGGATCAAGTCCGTTGATGGGTTCGTCCAAAAGAACTAATTCCGGGTTTCCTGCCAAAGCTAACGCAATACCTAACCTCTGTTTCATTCCAACAGAAAAATGTTTGACTTTTTTCTTGTCAGCAGCTGACAGCCCTACATCTGCCAAAAGTTCTGCAATATAGCCTTTACCGGAAATGCCCATTGCTAAACATTTCAATTTAATATTATCTTTTGCGCTCATGTTCGGATAAACTCCCGGATTTTCAATCAATATTCCCACACGATTTTGAGTGTAGATCATATCATGGCTCTTTTGCCCGAATAAACTTATCTCTCCCTCTGTGGGCTTTGCCAGTCCACAAAGTAATCTTAATATCGTAGTTTTCCCTGCACCATTTCTTCCAATCAGGCCATAAATTTCTCCTTTATTAACTGATAGGTTTACATTGCTTACGACCTTATGTTGTCTGTACTGTTTCGTGAGATTATGGGTTTGAACTAAGATCTCCATATCGTGCCCTCCTGCTACAAAATCATCATTTCCCTTGAAGTGTAAGGTATGAACAAGGTACACAGTCAAGCCCTTTGCAAAATTTTTTTGATTTATTCCGAAATTTTTTAGCTGCACAACGCACTGGCGATTTCTGTGACCGGAATTACACCGGCTGGTATTGTCCAGCTTTGCTGGACACACGGCATAAAAAGAGCAGGGGAGCATATCTGTTTAAATTTCCTACATTGTACCCAGCATCCGTCAGCAGCTCCGAAAGGATGAACTGGATGGCTGGTTCATCTTCAATATCACTTTATTTAGATTTGATTTAGAAATGTAGATTCTTTCATTTTTCGATGGCAGCCCCATTCTTATATAATCCTTCTGTATCCAAAAGGAGAGCTGTAGTGATATACTACAACTCTCTTGTCCTAATTTACAGAAAGAAAAATATTCAGATCAATTTTTTGATAGCAATTTACTAATTGTTGTTTTACGGAGTTGTTCTGAAAACTGGCTTCCAAGCTCCCGATATGTTTGCTCTAAAATCTGAAATTCCTTTTCTGTTGCTTCGTTGGAGCGGAAAGCAGTTGGCTCTGCCCTCCGCTCCATCAGCATAATAATGTCCAATAAACAAATTTCTTCCGGAGGTAAAGACAGCTTGTATCCTCCCGATGAGCCATAGGTAACGGTGATCATTCCGGCGTCACGCAGTCTGGCTCCAATCTGCAAAAGATATCGTGTGGAAACACCGATCATTCCGGCCAGTTTAGATGAAGGAACCGGTCCTGTGGCATCGGCCAAACATATCAGCATCCGGATCGCATAATCAGTTGATGCACTGACCCACATTTCTTGCCCCTCCTCTCTTTCCGCAGGATAAGCATTTCTTTATTTGCCCTGCTCTTTGACCCCCCAGACTTCTAAATCCACATCGTTTTCCTCTGCCTCATCCTCCGCTGCAGAAACTGAGTCCTGAAGATCTGCCGGTGGGTCAAGCATATACTGGATGGTCTGATCCGGCATTTCATTTTTAACCGCAGACAGTTTGCGGACGGTAAAACTGCAAAATGCCATGGCTGCTGCAAGGGCAATATATTGAACACAACTTGTAAGATAAAGGTTTACAATAGCCAGTTCATTTCCCTGCACAGGAACTCCCTGTTCAAGTTGCAGAGAAATGTTTTTATGGCAGGCTCCAAGAGACACTATGGCCGTAACCAGCAATATTCCTGCAAGAACGGCAAAAACTATGGAAACGATATTCCCCTTTTTAGAAGGTTTCACGCTTCGATTGCTGTCCCTCTCCATCAACGCCCCCTCCTTTCACTGCGGGAAGTATTGTTTCTTCGGGATCGTGGCTGTGCAGAAGAATCGTCAATACGCTCCAGCACCTGCAGCTCACCCTTTTTCAGCCGGAATACCACATCGGCCTGTTTCGCCAGTTCACCGGAGTGGGTAACGACCACGACACACTTGTTCATCTTATGGGCGCTCTCTTTGAGGATTTCTGTGATGTCCTGAGCGGTATCCTCATCCAAATTTCCAGTCGGCTCATCTGCAAGGAGCACCGGAGCCTCGCTGGCCAACGCACGGGCGATAGCCACCCGTTGCTGCTGGCCGCCGGAGAGCTTCAGGACATTCCGTTTCGCTTCCTCTTTCGTCAACCCCAAGCGTTCCAGAATGGGCAGCGGCGGCAGCTTGGAAGTCAGTGATACATTCTCTGCGGGGGTCAGATAGTCGATCAGGTTATATGCCTGAAAGATAAATGCCACATGGTTTTTCCGGTGATCTGAAAGGCCCGTCTTGGCAATATCCTGTCCGTCGAAGTAAATCTGGCCGCTGTCAGGGCTGTCCAGGCCGCCGATCAGGGAGAGCAGGGTGGTCTTTCCGCAGCCGGAAGGCCCCAGGATGGCGTAGAGTTTGCCCTGTTCCATTTCGGCGT
>ERZ1643247.1982-NODE-1982-length-17128-cov-6.015932_pt1 | contig 17128 bp, 17 predicted proteins | sample MGYA00579264_ERZ1643247 | MGnify/ENA primary metagenome ERZ1643247 (study PRJEB29033, sample SAMEA4952262) | chicken gut metagenome | biome: Broiler Chicken; feature: Gastrointestinal Tract; material: Caecum | place: Ireland | collected 2018 | study: Broiler... | reverse complement strand
AGCCACGGACTGCACTACAGAGCCTGCGCCGGGAATCATCCCCACAATCCGGTTGAACACCGCATTTTTTGTGGCGTCAAAGGAGGGAACCACCATGGTTTCCAGCAGATGAAAGCCGAAAAACAACACGAAAAGGAATTTCATGCTCTTGGATAACAGCAGGTAGAGGCTCTCGCACAGTCTGGAAATGTTTTGTCTGGCGGAGAAATTATTGAGCAGCTCCAAGAGCAGATAATACTGAATCATGGGGAGGATCACCGTCAGGCAGATCCAGTTCACCACAAGCACCACGATCATAAAGTATTCGTAAAACACCACACCCACTGACAGGTTACCGCTCAGGGTGACCGCCAGGGTGTACACGGGAATCACCATCTTCAGAAGCTTTGAGAGGGTTTCCACCGTATGTTCAAAGAGATTTGCCATGATGGTGAAGTTGGCAAAGATAATCGTAAAGGTTATAAAGTACGAGATGAGAAACCCGCTGTCCCCGATGGCAAACTGCCGAAAGGAGGAGGAAATGTTGTTAAAGACGGCGGCAAATAATATGACGCCGATCAGCTCCCCCATCAACACCCAGGAAGTCGAAATCTCATAGGTCAGCGTTTCCACGAGCCACACGCCGGCTTCTTCCAGCGCGTCCACGAACCGGAAGTCCAGCAGCGCGTCAAAAATCGCGGAAAAATCCGGATATTCATACTCCTCCTCAAGACTTTCCATCTCTCTTTCCAGAGCGTCAATGTCCAGCTGGCTCTCTGCGGTCTCTTCGGATTCCTGACCGGACGAGTTGCTCGTGGCCTCTCCCTCTTCCTGCCCGGACGGGTTGTCCGTCGCCGCTCCGTTTCCCTGGCTCACCGGGCTGTCCGTCTCTGCTTCTGCCTCCCGACCAGATTCCAGCAAGGCAACGTTTTCTCGTACATCCTGTCCGATTTTCCCGCTCACCGGCAACACAGCTGCCTGCACCGGCAGGCAGCCGCAGGTCATAAACAAAAAAGCTGAAAGAAGAAGGGCGACCGGCAGCAAAGTTCTTTTTATTTTCACGGCGGTCCTCCTTTCTCCCGGCGGCCGGAACAGTTCCGTCACATGACCGACTCGATGGTCTCCAGCAGTGAGTTGATGATTGGTATACTCAGGATAAAAATGGATATTTTCCCGATGATCTCCACCTGAAAGGAGATGGCCTGGTAGCCCAGATCCTGGCAGATGTTGGAGGCCACCTGGCAAATGAAGGCGATGGCCAGCAGCTTGAACAGTATTTTGATATAGGTGTCGCTGATGTGAATCTTTTCCCCCAGATTTTCCGCAAAGTCCACGATGACCGATACATTTGAGGTGAGGTAGGCGATAAGGAACAGGCAGACGGCCAGAAGGACAAATACACTGTATTCTTTCTGAAACTGCCGGACCACCAGAGCCAGGACGGCTCCTCCGATGCCAATCAGCGCGATTTTTAAAATGACCATATGGATTCCCCCGTAACGTAAGCTCTGCAGGAACAGGCGCGCTGCCCGTACATTTACAGTTGAAACAGGCTGTATATCTGAGAAAACAGATCGTTGATGCACGGAATGATCCATGACAACACGATAAACAGCCCGGAAAGACTGATAAGGAAAGCCTGCTCCTCCCGTCCGGCGTGCTTCAGCACCTGATTTAAAATGGTCACGAGAATGCCCACGGCTGCAATTTTAAAAATAAGCTGAATGGTCATACGTCTCTCCTATATCAGAATAATAACAATCAGTGCGCTCATGGACAGACACAGAGCCTGGTACACCTTTTTCTGGCTGTCCAGCCGTTTTTTCATGCCGGAGACGTGTTCGCGGATCTCCCGGGAAAGCTGCTCCGATGTATTTTTGTGAAATGTCAAATCGTCGGACAGGAGGTTTCGCCCCGCCCGCAGAAAAAGGAGCTGCTCCTCTTCCGTGAGGATTTCTGATAAATGAAAGGTGAGCAGGCGTTCAAATTCGTCCCCGAAGGCAAAATCCCCTTCTTCTTTCATCTCCTCCGACAGGTCAGCAAAGAATCCTTTCCAGAGAGATCCGGTGCGGCGGCTGATGTCCGCAAACAGCTCCGGCAGAGGAATTTTTGCGTTTCTGATCTCGGATTCCAGCAGGCGGAACAAATATTCCCCCTCTTCCAGAAGCTCCACATGCCGCATACCGGGCTCCGCCAGGCGGCGGCTCAACAGATACCCGGAAACAAGAAGAAGAAATGCGCCGAACCACTTCATGTTATCCCCCTCCACACCCGGTTCTGCCTGGCGTCAAAAATGTCAACGCGGCGGCGGCCGGTTTTCTCCGCCTGGATCTGCACATAACGCTCAAAAGGATATTTTCTGAGATATTCGCCCAGAAAGGGGCGCTCCAGAATGTCTCCCAAATTTTTGCCGTGTACCGTCATCAGCAGGCGGCAGCCGCAGTTTCGTATGTACCGGAGCGCTTCGATATCGCCCGCGTCTCCTATCTCATCGGCAGCGATGATTTGGGGCGCCATGGTGCGGAGCATCATGAGCATGCCGTCGGCTTTTGGACAATGGTCCAGAAGGTCGGTACGCCGTCCCAGATAAAATCCCTCCGAGAGCCTTGTCCGGTTTCCAATTTCGCTCCTTTCATCCACCACCGATACATTTTGCCCCGCAAAATAGTCGGTTCCGTCGGACAGCATACGGATGATGTCCCGCAAAAAAGTGGTTTTCCCTCCGCCCGGCGGCGAGATCAACAAGGTGTTAAAAAAACAGCCGTCCTCGGTGAGATAAGGGAAAAAGGTCCGGCAGCATCCGGTAATCTGTCTGGCGATCCGTATGTTCATGGAAGAGATCTGCTGCAGCTGCCGCTTCCCTTCCCCGTCATAATATACTTTACCGCAAAGGCCAATCCGGTGGCCGCCCTTCAAGGTGATGAACCCCTCCCGCACCTCTTCTTTATAAGCAAAAAGAGAATACTGGCTGATTTTCTGAAAAATGATGCGGATATCCTCCGGGGTGACTATGTATGCATTTCCCGTCCCGCAGGGTGTTTCTCCCGCTTCGCAGAATACATTTCCCGGTCTGCGGGGCAGGTCACCGGCCTCACCGAATACGCCTCCCGATTCGCGGGACGTTTCTTCCTCCGCGCAGGACAGCTCCCCCTCTTCCGTCAGATAATATTCCCGCCGGAGCGTCCGAATCATCAGGGGAAGATTCACCCGCAGGCGGATCTCCGTCAGGTCCGGCCGGCACAGGATTCTCTCTATGCGTTTCCGGATACTGTCAGAAAAAATGTGCAGGATTTCTCTGGAAAGCTCTGTTTTCTCCACTGGTTCTCCTCCTTCCTGCCTGGCATGCCGTCTTTTTTATATCTGGCAACCGTCGGTTTTCTGCCCGTACTGCGCCTCATAATCTGTCTTCTGCCGGCACGCGGATTTCTTATGCTTTATATATATGAGACAACCCGGGAGATATGATTCGCAATTTTTTCCCTTGTGACATGGAGATTTCCGTAGTATAATCAAAATTAATAACGATTACTGTTATCAAAAATGCGCGTTTCCCATAAGAAACGAAAAAAGGAGGAGACTATTATGTATGACGTATTGATCATCGGCGGCGGTATCGTCGGCACGACCATAGCCAGAAGACTGTCCCGCTATAAGCTTTCTGTCTGTCTCGTGGAGAAGTCCAACGACGTGGCCATGGGTTCCACCAAAGCAAACAGCGCCATCGTGCACGGCGGCTACGCCGAAGCCAATGCCAAGCTGAAAGGCCGGCTCTGCTACAAGGGGCGGGTACAGTATGAGCAGCTCAACAAGGAGCTGAATTTCGGATTCCGCAAAACCGGCAGCCTTGTCATCACCACCGATGAAAATGATCTGCCGAAGCTTGAGGCCATGCTGGAAAACGGTCAGAAAAACGGCCTTACCGATCTGAAGATCCTGGGTCACGATGAGATCATGGCCATGGAACCGAACATTAATCCGGACGTGCGTTACGCCCTGTACTGCGAGGGCGCCGGAGTCTGTTCCCCGTATGAGATGGCCATCGCCATGGCGGAAAATGCTGTTCACAACGGCGTGGAGCTGTTCCTGTTCTCCGAGGTTGTGGGAATTGATAAAGAAGATGATCATTTTGTGGTTCATATGACAAACCGGGATTTCAAAACCCGTTACGTCATCAACGCGGCCGGACTTTATTCTGACAAGATTGATCAGATGGTCAATGAAAAAACTTTTGAGATCCGCCCGCGCTCCGGCGAGTACATTTTATTTGCGCCGGGAACCGGCAAGGCATTGAATACTGTCGTATTCCAGATGCCGTCCAAGATGGGCAAAGGTATTCTGGTCACCAGCACCTATCACGGCAATCTTCTGCTGGGCCCGGACGCCATCGACGAGGACGGCGGTGTAGACAGAAGCACCCATGTGGAACGGCTTTATAAGATTTATAAAGAAGGGCTTCTCACCACCGACAAAATGGACATCGAGACATTTATCCGCAGCTTTACCGGTCTCCGTGCCGTGGCAAGCACCGATGATTTCATCGTGGGCGCCACCGCGACGCCGGGATTCCTCAATGCCGCCGGCATCCAGTCGCCGGGTCTCACCTCATCTCCGGCCATCGCCGACATGATTACGGAGGAGCTGGCCGCTCAGGGACTTACTTTGGAAGAAGATCCGTCCTACGATCCTTACCGGGCGCCGATCATCGAGCGCAAGGAGGAAATGCGTCCATATTCCGAGATTGCGCCGCTCCTCGACATCCCGTCCTGCCCGGAAAAAATCATCTGCCGCTGCGAGCAGGTGGAAGAAAAGACCATCGTGGACTGTCTCCACCGGGGCATCCCTGTTCTCTCAGTGGACGGCGTCAAGAGACGGACCCGCGCCTCCATGGGCTACTGCCAGGGCGATTTCTGCCGCCCGCGGATCAAAGCCATCATGGAACGGGAATACGGCGTTCCTATTGATATCCGCACCGATATCCAGAAAGAGGGCGCTGTCCGGGTAACCCGCGAAGAATTTCTTGCTTACTGCCGGGAGCAGGAGAAATAAAATGGCCTGCCATTGAATTGTGTATTTGATTCATGTATAATATTAGTCGAAGCATAGTATTCCAGTGTTACAATAAAAGGAGGGTTTCTTATGAATACTTTAGATGCCACGGTATCCATGCTGGAAGCGATGCCAGAAGACGAAAGATTAAAAGTTTTTAAATATACACAACAGCTTTTTGTTTCCAACAAATCAGCGAATCCTTTTTTACCTGTTGATTCGAGGCAGGTACTTTCGGACCTTGAAATATCCCGGGAGCAGATATCTCGCGGAGAAGGTCTGAATATGGAAGAAGCGCTGATGAAACTGGGACAGGAACATGGATTCCTTTGATGTAATCATCTCTCCAAACGCTTTGTCCCAATTAAATCGTTACATTGATTATATTCAATATACTCTATTGAATGTATCTGCTGCCAGCAACGTCTGGCAGGATGCCCTGGAAACAAGAAAACGGCTTTCTCTTGTAGCAGCAAGTCTGAAATATTGCAGACATCCACAGTTAAAACAGTATGGATATCGCGCTATTAATTTCACAAAACATAATTATGTGATGCTGTATCGTATAGAAGTTTCTACCGTTTATGTGGATGCAATATATCACCAGCTGCAAGATTATGAAAATACTTTTATAGATGAATTTAAAATAACAGACTAACGACAAAAACTCCTGCCAAAGACCATTTGCAGTCTCTGGCAGGAGTTCTTGATTTCATATGAAGTTCCGGTGGAATTCCTATATTGACAAATCTGTTTGCAGGCCGTAGCCCGGGAAAGGCGTCCACCCACATATATTAGCTTTACTTGCTAAATGAAGATAGCCGTCAGTTTTCCAGCCCTCTCTTACGGAGCACTCTCTTTTCTACCGTGCGGAAGATTGCCTGGTCGATGAAGATACCCACCAGAACGATCACTACCATAACAAGCATAACCTGGTTGATGTCCGCAAGGTTTCGTCCGGTGATCAGTGTCTGGCCCAGTCCGATGGAAGTGGTCATGACCTCGCCGCTCATCAGTGCTCTCCATGCAAAGGACCATCCCTGCTTCATACCGGCGATGAGCTCCGGCAGACAGGCCGGGAATACAACCTTACGGTAGATCTGTTTCTGGTTGGCTCCCATGGTCAGCGCCGCTTTCTTATAGATCGGAGGCACGTTGTTGATGGCATTGTCCACGGCGATGGAGATGCTGAAGGCAGATCCCATCACAACAACGAAGACGATGGCTGTCTGGGTCAGGCCGAACCAGAGAATAGAAAACGGCACCCAGCAGACGCTCGGCAGCGTCTGTACACCCATGACCAGCGGACGGAGATTCCGGTGAAGGAATCCAAAATGGTTCATTAAGATACCGAGGATTCCGCCAAGTACCAGCGAGATTGCGTAACCGATGGCGCCTCTCAGGAGGCTGTAACCGATGGCGGACAGCAGGCTGCCGTCGCTCATCAGATCAACGAAGCTTTCCCAGACGCCGGCCGGCGACGGCATGGCGTAGGCTTTCCAGATGGACAGACCGTCCACGCCGACCATATATATCAGCTGCCAGAGGACGACGATGGCCGCCAGAAATAAAAGTTCCTGTATGACTGTTGCTTTCAGACTTCTTTTTTTCATGCGTTCTCATCCTCCCCCTGTATCTCATCTAAGATCTTATGACGATACTCAATGAACTTCTCGTCATAGACATGTCTTGGCCGTTCCAGCTCCACATTTACAATGTTGCGGATGCAGCCTTTCGTGGCGGACATCACCGCGATGCGGTCGCCCAGGAAAACGGCCTCCTCCACACTGTGGGTAATAAAGAAAATGGTCTTTTGTGTCTGCATCCAGATCTCCTGCAGCTCCTTGCGCAGACGGTTGGAGGTCTGCTTGTCAAGGGCGGAAAACGGTTCATCCATCAGAAGGATCTCCGAATCCATAGTAAACGCTCTTGCCAGAGCCACCCGCTGGCGCATACCACCGGAAAGCTGATGAATGGCGTATTCACGATAATCATTCAGCTGCATCATCTCCAGATATTTGTCTGCTCTTCTCTCCTGCTCTTCTTTCGGAACGCCGGTCATCTCCATACCGAACTTCACATTCTGGATGACGTTGAGCCAAGGGAACAGCGCATGTTCCTGAAACATGACCGTGCGGTCCGCTCCCGGTCCGGTGACCGGCTTTCCATTGAGAAGAATCTCACCGGAGGTAGGTTTTTCCAGGCCGGCGATAAGATTCAGCAAGGTGCTCTTGCCGCATCCGCTTCGTCCGACCACGCAGAGAAATTCGCCCTGTTTTATCTCCAAATCCACATTTTTTAACGTCGCCTGATTGGTGTCGTCAAAGGTTTTGCTCACATTTTTTAAAACTAATGACATGGGATTGTCCTTTCTATCTTTTTTCATTAAAATCTCAGGATCGCATTGTGCAATCCTGAGAATATCACTGTCTGTTATTCCGCCGACTGCTCCACATTAACGATCAGGTTATCGCCCGGCAGTTCATCGATAAATTCTTCATCAAGAGAAATCTGCGCGAAATCATTCATGGCGTCCTGATTAATCTCTGTGGAGACGATGATCTTCTGGAAGGCGCTGGTCAGCACATCAAGCTCCAGGGATTTGCCTGTAGCCGCGTTAATCTCATCGTTGATGGTCTGGGCTGCCGTTGTCATATCGGCGTTGATAACTTCTGTTGCTGCTTCGTGCTGCGCGAGAAACTCATTGACAATGTCCGGATGCTCTTCCATGAATTCATTTCTTACCACCACAACTGCCACCGGATAGTCGCCGTTCATGTAAAGCTCATTATAATCGAGCACGATTTCCGCACCGTCCTTTACAAGCTCTGAACCCCACGGCTCCGGCACAACGGCCGCGTCAATGTTGCCCTGGTCCATCATGTTCTGTACATCGGCGTTTTCCACAGCGGTAACTGTGACAGTGCCGCCCTCTTCCACGGTGGATAAACCATTGTCAGACAGAAGTTTTAATAAACAAAGATGCTGTGTGTTTCCGATCTGCGGAATGGCGACCGTCTTGCCGTCCAGGTCAGCCACAGACTGGATATCCGAACCGGCTGCTTTCACAAGAACCGCACCTGCCTGCGTTGCACCGGAGATAACAGAAACATCTCCTTCGGAATTGACATTGGCGCTGATGGCCGGCACCGGTCCAATGTATCCGATGTCAATGTCACCGGAAAACAGCGCTTCCACCTCGGCAGGCCCCGCGTTAAAAGCGGTCCAGCTCACGTTAACGTCATCGTCCAGATTCTCTTCCAATGTTCCGTTGGCCTTCATATATAATGCCTGCGCATGGGTTACGTTATTGAAATATCCGATGTTCACATCCGTGCTTCCATCACTGTTTCCTCCGCCGCCGCATCCTGCCAGTCCGGCCATGGCTGCGATGATTGCCGCTGCTGCTACTATCTTTTTTAATCCTTTTATTCTCATGATAACCTCCACTTTTTTTGCAATGTTTTTAACTTACCTATATCTTATGCAAAAACAGTTTTTCTCACAACTGGCATTTTTGAAAACGTTTTCTATTCATTTTTGTTGATTTTATAAGGTTTTTCCTGTATACTTAAACAAAATAAAATGTATTCCATCTTTTATATCGCATTTTTGTGATAACGTTTTCACATCCAACAGGAGGTTTCTATGTCATTAAAAGAAATCGCAAAACGTGCGGGAACATCCGTCTCCACGGTCTCCCGCGTATTAAATAATGAAAATTATAAATGTTCCGACGCCGAGCTGGAGAAACGCATCTGGCAGGCGGCGCAGGAGCTTCGATATCTTCCCAACGCGGCGGCAAGGGCGCTGCAAAAGGGCGGCGATCAGCAGGCCGCGTCCAAAGAACATACCTATTGTTTTGATATTTTTCTCACCCGTTTTCCTTCTCTTGACCAGGATCTGTTCTTCCGCGAGCTTTATGACGCGCTGAAGAAGGAGCTCTTGAAGCAGCGCTGTCTGCTGGGCAGGCTTCTGACCGTGCCGGACATCACCACCATGATGAACGCTTCCACGCCCTTCGCCGGCAACACTCCTCACGCGGACGGACTGATTCTTCTTGGAAAATGTCCTTCGGAGCTGATCTCTCCACTGAAAAATTACTATCATCATCTGGTGGGCATCGACCGGAATCCGACGGACTTTGACTACGACGAGGTGGTGTGCAGCGGTACCGCAGCCGCCGTGACCGCCATGAATTACCTGATCTCCCTGGGACATAAAAAAATCGCCTACATAGGAGACTGCTCCTATGAGGCGAGATATATCGGTTATTATCAATCATTGATCAATCACAATCTGCCGCTGGATTATTCGAACATTTATCCCACCAGCCAGACCAGACAGGAGGGGATGCAGATGATGCAGGTGATCTTACAGAAAAAGGAACTGCCCTCCGCCATCTTCTGCGCCAATGACAGCACTGCCCTGGGCGTCTTTGACTGCCTGAAAAAGCACCGCAAACGGGGATACATTCCTTCGGTGATCTCCATCGACAACATTCAGGAATCCGAGGAGACGAAGCCTATGCTCACCACCATCGATATTCCCAAAAAAGAGATGGCGCATCACGCAGTCCTGCTGCTCCTTGACCATATCGGAGGCGGCCACAAAGACGCCGTGCGGCTGGAGCTTCCCTGCCGGCTCATCGTCCGGGAGAGCTGTTCCTACTGCGCCGGATAGAAAAATACGTTAAACCACCGCTTATCCATTGAACCTCCGCAGCCGTTCCACCACGCTCTCCTTCTTGAAGAACCGGAAGGAAATCGCCGGCACGAAAGCGCCGAGGATCAGCAGAACCGGGAATACACAAAGCATCGGTACGATGGTGAAATGGTATTTCATAAACCACAGACCTCCGGACAGCACCCGCAGCGCCGTGAAGGAAAACAGGCAGCCAAATACCAGAGAAAATGCAATGGTGGCAATGGCGTAGTACAGACCTTCCAGTATGAGCATCCGCCGCAGCTGCCGTTTCGTCATGCCGATGGCTTCCAGCATGGCAAACTCACCCTGTCTGGTGACGATTCCTGTGAGGATGGAATTCACAAAGTTCAGAGCACCGATGATTCCTATGACAAAGGACAATGCGCCGCCGATCAGAGTGAACAGACCGATCACGCCGTCAAACTGATCCAGCCAGTAGCCTTTGGACTCAAAGTCCATGGTCGGCTCTGCCTGTGAGGTGTATTCTTCCAGGGAAGAGGCAATCGCTGCTTCTTTATCATCATCGGCATTAAAAGAAAAGCACATGAGGAACTGCTCAGACGCCATCTCCTTAAACACATCGGCAGGAACGTAGTAACAAAACGGCGTCATAAAGCGGCGGTTGCTCAGCGCGTAACTGTTGTCTTTGATGAGCGCCAGCACTTCAAACTCCCTGGTCTTTCCGTCGCCATAGGTGAGCGTCACTTTGTCGCCCGGCTGATGGACGATGGTTTCTTCCTCTACATTTCCATAATCGTCGGTCCCCACACTGACCAGCATATACTTTCCGGTCGCCATCTTTTCTTTCAGAGTCCCCAGGTCGGACTCTCCTTTGTACACCTCTATGATAGAATAGAAGAAATCCTCCATGCCATAAAAGGACGTCAGCCAGTTCTCCTCATCTAAATGATTGAGCTCCACGATTTCTCCGCCAAAATTCTGCCCTGGCTGTCCGTCTGCCGTTCTCGGAAAATAGTCCGGCGGAGTCCAGGAATCCTTGCGGAGTCCGATCATCTGCGTCATGTACAGCCGGCCTCCCGTCTGGTAGCCGTCCAGAGACTTGCAGTAATCCACAAACGTTTCTGTTACATTTTCTTCACTGATCGTCTCCTCATCCGCCCCAGAGTATCCGCTCATCACATTGAAATACGCCGCATTGGCCACCTGAAAGTCCGTCGAGACAAATCTTTTAAGATACGTGTCCAGATCAAAGGAATGGGTGAGCGTAAACACGCTGTTCAGCAGAATGATCGCCAGCGACAGGGAGCAGACAACCAGTACCGTCCGCTTCTTGTTCCGGCCCAGGTTGGACAGCGCCATCTTCGGAAGCTTCCCGCCATTGGTGGAATTCTTACTCTTCTTTCTGCCTCCGGCACTGTCGGTATAGCGGACTGCCTCCACCGGAGAAACCTTCGCTGCAATGCGCGCCGGCTTTCCGGTGGATATCCAGACCGTAAGGAGCGTAAATACCGCCGAGCCGATGAAAATCAGCGGATGAATGGATACCGACACATCATTTCCCGTAAAAGAGGTCATGGCCATCATCTGCGGCAGGATTCCCTTTCCGATCAGATAACCGAAAATCAGTCCGAACGGAATCCCCATGATGCCAAGCCGCAGCGCCTGACGGCGGATGATCTTCTTGATCTGCCGTCCCGTGGCGCCGATGGTCTTCAGCAGACCGTAATAGTGAATATCCCGGATGACGGAAATCTGAAAAATGTTATAAATGATCAGGTAGCCAGTCAGAATAATGAGCAGAAGTCCTCCCACGACAGCTCCGATGGTCATCGGGTCCGACTCGGCGCTTCCCGATACGTACGCCCAGTTTGCATTGCTCGCCACATAATCGGGACTGGATTCGTCCGTGGAATAGCCGGCATTCTCGATGACTTTGTCAAGCTTCTCCTGAATGGAAAATGAGTTGGCAAATGTAATGTCCATGCGGATGGTTCCTGTGAGGGAATAATCCTGATCGTACGTGTAGACCAGTTCATCGGCGTGGGCGTCAAGATACGCTTCGGACACGATGGCAAAACCGACATCCAGGGCCGGGTCCGCTTTTGTCACACCGGCAATCGTAAATGTACGCTCGGTCACCTCCTGGTCCGTCGTCTTGACCCGGAGCTTCAGCGTTACCTGCTGCCCTGCCTTCGGCTCCATCCCCAGAAGCTCCATGGACATGTCATCCATCAAAATCTCATCGGCCGCCTCCGGCGCCCGTCCGTCTATGATATCGACAAAACAGTGCTCATAATGATACTCCGGATAATACCAGGCCTCCATGTGCCGCTTCAGAAATTCTTCATTCTCCACGCCGTCGGCCACCAGTATACAGTCTGCCGCCTCCACGATGGAAGGATCCTGACTCAGTTTCTCATACTGCTCTCTCGTAATATTTTTGATCACTCCGTGACTGTCGCCGCCGGACTGCCGCATGGTTTCCCTCTGAAAGTTCTCCACCGTGCCGATTCCCAGTGTAAACAACGTGGTAAACAGCATAGCCGTGAGGGCAATAGCTATGACCGCGATAATATTTCTCGTCCTGGCCTCCCGGAAGCTTCTGTCCGACAGCCGCCGGATAACTTTCTTGTTTTTTACTTTACGCATCCTGCTCACCACCTTTAATCTTTCCGTCCTCAATACGCACGATCCGGTCCGCAAGCTGTGCGATCTCCTCATTATGAGTGATCATCACGATGGTCTGGCTGAATTTCTCTCCCGTAACCTTCAAAAGACTCAGCACATCCTGACTGGTCTTGGTGTCCAAATTCCCCGTCGGCTCATCACATAAGAGTATCGCAGGCTTCGTAGCCAGCGCCCGGGCGATGGCCACCCGCTGCTGCTGCCCGCCGGAAAGCTGGTTCGGCATACTGTGCAGCCTCTCTTTCAGCCCCAGCACTTCCGCCACCTGCTCCACATACTCCGTGTCCACCTCATTTCCATCAAGCTCAATGGGCAGCACGATATTTTCATAGACATTCAGCACCGGCACCAGATTATAGCTCTGGAACACAAAACCGATCTTCCTGCGCCGGAAAATGCACAGCGCATCCTCCTTCAGCCCGGAAATATCTTTCCCGTCCACAAACACGCTGCCCTCCGTAGGATAATCCAGACCTCCCAGCATATGGAGCAGCGTGGACTTTCCGCTGCCGCTGGTACCCACGATAGCCACAAACTCTCCCCTGTCAACAGTCAGATTCACACCGTCCAGCGCCTTCACCAGACTCTCCCCGCTGCCGTAATACTTTTTCAGATTCTCTGTACGCAAAACTTTCATAACCTTCGCCTTCCCTTCCTTGCTTTCTTTACTCTGTACTAATTCTAACATTTCATTCTTACCACAATCTTTCCGGAATCTAACAGATGTGAAAGAATGAGACATTCTTTATCGGAACCTTCCCACAGAAATCCCTTTCTTTTCCAATTAAATCAAATTATAATATAAATAGATATAGACTTTATACTTATAATATGTTATAAATAATATCACAAATAAAAGGAGGTGAATACTATGTCACTGACGAATGATGACTTAAACACACTCCAGACAATGATGGAAACACTGCTCCATCGGGAACTGACACCAATGAAAGAAGACATCCGGTCGCTGAAAGAGGACGTGACAGAGCTTAAAACCGACGTCGCAGAGCTGAAGACTGATGTCACGGTTCTGAAATCCAATGTCGCGGAACTCAAGACTGATGTCGCAGTTCTGAAATCCGACGTCGCGGAACTTAAGACTGACGTCGCGGTTCTGAAATCCGACGTCACGGAACTCAAGACTGACGTCGCGGTTCTGAAATCTGATGTTGCAGAACTTAAGACTGATGTCGCGGTTCTAAAAGCTGATGTGGCGGAACTTAAGGAAACTACCGAGATTCTGAAAGCTGACGTGGCGGAACTGAAATCCGATGTCATGGTTCTCAAAACTGATGTCGCTGAACTCAAGGATACTACCGAAATTCTGAAAACTGACGTTGCTGAGCTGAAAACCAATGTCGCAGTTCTTCAAACTGATGTTGCTGAGCTCAAGGATACTACCGAAATTCTGAAAACTGACGTTGCTGAGCTGAAAACCAATGTCGCTGTTCTTCAAACTGATGTTTCAGAACTCAAGGATACGTCCGATGTTTTAACACACGATGTCTCTGATCTAAACACTTTCTCCAGAGAGGCCAGAGAAGAGATGCGAAGGCTCAATTATAAAATCACGCTGACCAATCAGAAAATAGACGACTTGAGGCTGGATTTTGATATTTTTAAAGCCAGTGTAAAAAGAGAGTTCCATTCACTGAACGACAAAATGGATACCGTGATTGAAGTCTTGCGTGAAAGGGAGATGCTGCCACAGTAGGCAGAGAAGAGGTACTTAATCAACATTAAGAATTGCGCTGTCCCTGAATGAAGAAGTTCTTTCAGATCAGGGCAGCGCATTTTTCAGTCCGGGCAATCAGTCGATGGCTGTAACTTTCTTCCGGACGACGACATACATGGCAATGGCCGTGATGAGTGCCGCCGCAGCAATTTGCCCGATGCTATCCGCTATCTGCTCAACTTCCGACAAAATATGACTGGATATGAAAATAGTAACGCCCTGTTCCCGGCTGAGCCGCTGAAACAACCGGCGCATCTCACGGATTCCTTCCGGATCCAGCGCATTGATAGGCTCATCCAGAATGAGCAGTTCCGGTTTTGTCAGAATTGCCCGCGCAATGGCGAGACGCTGCTTCATACCCAGAGAAAACTGTGAAACCGGCTTATTTTCCGCATGATGAAGACTCACTTCCTCAAGAACCTCCCCGATACGTTCCCGGTTATGATACCCCATATAATCACAGTACATTTCCAGATTCTGCCGTGCCGACATCCTGTCGTAAAAATATGGATTCTCGATGATCGATCCCATCCGTTTCAGACACTCATAACTGCGATCTGTGAGCTTTTCTCCAAAAAGATAAATCTCGCCGCTGTCCGCCGGAATCAGATTGAGGAGCATCTTCATTATCGTGCTCTTTCCGGCTCCATTGGGCCCCACGCATCCATATATCTCCCCACGTTTTACGTGGAGGCTGACGCCGTCCACCACGGTTTTATTCTTATAGGATTTTGTCAAATGACTCTATTCATTTTATTGCAACATATTTTCACTGTTTTTCTGTCTCCTGCGCCGTAACTGATTTCCCTTCTCCTCCCGATGCAAATGTCAGCCGGAAAACGGTTCCTTCTCCCTTCTCGCTGCGAACTGTCAGGTCTGCCCGCATCTGAGCGGCAAGATTGCCGGCAATGGCAAGACCGAGACCGCTCCCTCTTCCCTTTGTGTAGGCTCTGGCAAAGATCTTTTCCTGTTCTTCCGGAGCGATTCCTTCTCCATGATCCTCCACTTCCACATAAACTTTTCCGTCCTGCCGGCAGAGGCGGAAGGCGAGGTACTGTCCTTCTTCTCCGTATTTTATGGCATTATCCAGCAGGTTTTTCAAAATCCGCTCCACAGCTCCTGCATCCGTCAGCACAGGGCAGGGCTCCTCTGTCATCCGAATATCCGCTTCAAAATGTTTTTTCTCCAGCAGATTATAATAATCAAGGAGTACTTCGTGGCAAATGCGGGAAAGATTGATTCGCTGTAAATGTAAAACCATATCTCCGGACTCCAGCTTGGACAAAGTGAAAAAGTCCTGCATGAGCACTGCAAGCTCGTCCGCTTTCTCAGAAATCTTTCCTGTCATCTCCCGGAGCCTTTCTTCTGAACTACTGCTTCTGACAGCAGGTTTGTCCTCGGTATCTCCTTTTGAAACATGTGTTCCCGAAATATGTTCTGCCATCTCCCTTTCCAGCATCTCACTGTATCCTTTGAGAACGGTCAATGGCGTCCTTAAATCATGGGAAATGTTTGTGAGAACCTGTTCCATGGAGCGCCGGGTGCGCTGGTACTCCATTTGCTGCCGGTAAAAAACATCCAGCATCCGATTCAGGTCAGCCGTCATGTTCCTTATACCCGGATGTGCGGACGGCACCAGGATATACCCGCCTTTCTCTCCTGCAGCAAGATCCCGCAGCCGTTCATCCAGATAAAGGATTTCCCGGTGCAATTCTTTATATTTATTTCTCTCCCAGACATACAAAGAAAAAAGGCAGAAGGATATAAACGCCCATCCTGCCATCATCCAGATATTCATTTATTCTTCCTCCATTTTATAGCCGATACCCCACAGAGTTTTAATATATACAATCTCGGGATTTGCCGGATTCTTAAGCTTTGCCCGCAGCCGATTCATATGGGAATTCAGTACATTTTCTTCCCCATAATACGGCTCCTTCCAAACCAGCTCATAAAGAGCTTCTTTTGAAAACGCCCGGCCCGGATTTGCGGCGAGAAGTGAGAGAATATCAAATTCTGTCCGGGTCAGCTGCAATGGCCGCCCGCTCTGGGTCACTGTGCGTTTCGAGATATTTATCTCCAGATCCTTATATGTGAGAATCCTGTCTTTTCTGACGGTGTTGTCATACTGCATCCTGCGGCGGATATTTGCTCGGATTCTCGCCGTAAGCTCAATCAGAGAAAAGGGCTTTACCACATAATCGTCCGCTCCCACATTCAGTCCCATCACTTTATCTGTATCCGTGTCTTTTGCCGTAATGATGATAATGGGAAGACTGCTGCTTTCCCGGATGGCACGAATGACTTCCATGCCGCTCATATCCGGCAGCATCAGATCAACCAGAGCGAGAACGTAATCTCCGTCGGCAAAGGCCCGGAGGGCAGTTTCCCCTTTATGATATACGTCTACCTGAAAAGATTCTCCTTTCAGATAATCGCGTACCATTCCGCAGATTCCCTGGTCGTCCTCTACAAGAATTATTTTCTGTTCTTCTATTTCCTGCATTGTCTCGCTTCTCCTTATATATTCTCTCCATATATATGATAAACCATATATATGATAAAACAGAACCTTTTACAGACTGTTTTCGCTGTTCTTTCTGCGATAAAACATGCTATTTCACAGGCTGCCGGCGCTTCCAATGCTATCTCCCTTTATGGAGATAAATCATAAACTCTGCGCCTTCCCCCGGCTTCGACTTCACCTTGACGTAGCCGTCCTCTTTTTTGAGGATCTCCCGGGTGAGATACAGGCCGATTCCCACGCCTTCTTCCTGTCTGACTTCCTCCGCCCGGTAGAACCGGCCGAAAATCTTCGGGATTTCTTCCTCCCGGATTCCGATGCCCTCATCTTTGATGCTCACCGCCAGATACATCTCATACTCAGTGACAGAAATGGTGACCGTGCTTCCCGCCGGGGAATATTTCACCGCGTTGTCCAGTACATTTCCTACGGCCTCTTTGGTCCATTTAAAATCAAAAGAGGCGCAGGCTTCTCCCTCGTAGGTATTATGA
>ERZ1643247.1979-NODE-1979-length-17167-cov-19.511103_pt1 | contig 17167 bp, 17 predicted proteins | sample MGYA00579264_ERZ1643247 | MGnify/ENA primary metagenome ERZ1643247 (study PRJEB29033, sample SAMEA4952262) | chicken gut metagenome | biome: Broiler Chicken; feature: Gastrointestinal Tract; material: Caecum | place: Ireland | collected 2018 | study: Broiler... | reverse complement strand
CTCTCTGCCACGGTTTCAGGTCTTTCCCCAGGAGATCTTCCAGAAAGCCGCCCACGATGTGGCTGGCCTCCTGCTGCATGTCCGGCGTCACATGGGTGTAGGTGTCCAGGGTGAAGCTGGCGTTGGTGTGGCCCAGGATGCCGGACAGGGTCTTGGCATCCACGCCGCTGGTGAGGGCGTGGGTGGCAAAGGTATGCCTTAAATCGTGGAATCGGATCGCAGGCAGCCCCGCCTCTCTCAAAATTCGTTTCATCCAGTAGTAGGCGGCGCTGGGGCGCACCGGTTTCTCCGGAGCCAGAGGTTCCGGGAAGATCCACTGACTGATGGCGTGCTGTTTCCGCTCCCGCAGACGCTGGACGGTGCTGGGCGGCAGGCGGATGGTCCGCCGGCCCTGGCTGGTCTTTGTCTCACCGATCTCCAGCTCTCCGGCCTTGGGGACATTCACGGACCGAAGCATCTTCAGCGTCCCGGCCTTCTCATCGAAGTCCTGCCACATGAGGCCGCAGATCTCGCCCCGGCGGAGACCGGTGGTCAGCTCCGTGTAGAAGAAGTCCCGCCAGATCTCGTTGCGGTCCACCGCCGCCAGGAAGATGTCCATCTGCTCCTTTGTGAGGATCTGCTTGGGACGATGGTTGGCCTTGGGCACCACGGCCCCGTCGGTGGGGTTCCGGGCGATCACATGGGCCGCCTCCGCGTCCTTCAGGCACCGGTGGAGCATGGCGTGGATGCGGAGCACCATGGTGTCCGACAGTTCGTGCCCGTGTTCCGGGTGTTCGCGGACGCGGCCCTCGTGTTTCAGCTTTCGGTACAGCTTCTGGATGTCCATGCGGGTCACCCGGGAGACGATCTTATCCCCCAGATAGGGCTTGATGTAGCACCGGATGAACTGCTCGTAGCTGCGCAGGGTGTTGGGCCGCAGGGTGGCCGCGCCGTAGTCCTCCATCCACCGGTCCAGCCACTCCCCCAGGGTCATGCGGCTGTCCTCGGTGAGCTCCACATCCTGAAAGGCCTCCAGGTCCCGGTGGAGCTTGTCCAGCAGTTCCTTCTGGTTTTTGGCCAGGACATACCGGAAGATGGGCTCGCCGTTTTGTTTGTGGCCCACCACGATGCGGCCCTCCCAGCGGCCGTCCTCCCGCTTTCGGACCATGCCGTCGCCGGACGGCCGTCGCTTTGCCATGGTCTATTCCTCCTTATAGATGCTGCTTAGTTCGCCGTTGTCCTCGTCCAGTGCTTCTAGGACGATGCGTGCTCCCAGCCGGAAGCCCAGGATGAACTGCTCCAGCGCCATGGTGCTGCAGATTTCATTCTCCGCATTGAGGAGCCGCCGCAGCAGGACCTTATCCTGTTCCTCCAGACGGGTGGTGAGTTTCTCCTCGCACTCCTCCGATTGGTCTATGGCTTTTTGCAGGGACGAGTTCGGTCTGGTTTGTCTTTCATTGGGGGTGATGGATCCGAAATACAGATTTTCTAGTGTGTCTCGCATGTGTGCCGCCTCCTTTTACGACTCGCCAAGCGCCTCGCTTCGCTCGGTTGCTCGCATGCATGGAGCCTGTGGGCTCCTATCAGCAACACACAATACCCGAACTTCCTCCCAATAGCCATCCCCAACCGCAACTGTTTTCAGAAAGTTATCATTTTAAGAAACTCCGGTACAGCCAATCAAACACCTTGTCTCCCCGCCGCCTCTGTGATATGATTTTCATACAGACTGTGCAGAGCAGGGGGGCGGAGATCCTATGTCGGAAGTGATCGCACTGATGGAAGAGTTCGGAACGTCCGTGCTCCAGCCCAGCGCCGTGGTCGGCATCGCAATTACTGTTATCCTCTTTATCCTGGAGGTGCGGTGGTCCCATGCCCATCCGCCCCATAGCAGGCGGGTGGAGAAGGCGATGGCTCTGGGTCATGTGGTGACGGCCAAGCGGCTCAAATACTGGGATGACGGCGTCACGCCTGATGAGAGGACCACCTCGCACTATCACGCCACCTATGCCTATGAGGTCGCCGGGAAACAGTACCAGTACAAATACCTGGAGCGCGCCGTCCCGCCGGTACAGATCCAGCTGTATTATCTGGATGATCCCGGCAGAGCATTCCGCGGCAAAGAAAAGCGAAGCGGATCCGCTCAAGTTTTCTTTCTTCTGTTCCCCATCGCGGTGGGTGTGGCAGTGATGCTCCTGCTTGGGATCAGATGATTGGGGCGCCGCCTCCTGCTGGTGCGGGAGGCGGCTTGCTCGTGTGCGGCTTCAGTCCGTGAAGGGACGGCCCTGTATTTGGCGCTGCCAGCACTTCTGGAAGGTTGGCACGCTGCCCAGGTTCTTGACCTCTTGGGCGCTGTCCTCCCGAATCCAGCGCAGCTCCTCACTGTTGGTGTTCAGAATTGTGGACAGCAGACGGGCCACCGTGGCCAGCTCCACCGCCATCTTGTACTGGCCTGTTCCCAGGGATTTACACAGGGTCTCGAATCGGTTTGTGTCAAAGCCGTCCCTGTGGAGCTGGGGCAGCTCCTGGGTGAGCAGATAGTTCACATAGAACTCAATGGCCCGTTCCACAAAACTGTTGCGGGAGCGGACGCCGGCCCGTGTCAGATTCTCGTCGCACAGTTTCAGGTGCTTGGGGGTCAGGGCGATTCCCGCCTTGATGCGTTTTTCGGACATAGTATGGATTCACCTCCCCGGTACCAAGGGTGTACCTTCGGAACCCCTTGATTTTTCTGGAGTTTTGGCTGGCTGCCGCACCGGTATTGGGTACCAGACAGCCAAAAGCGACGCTGTGACCGGTACCGCCGGCCCGCCCTGCGGGTCCGGTGTTTTCGGGGCGGGAGGCACCGGCCAGGTGTCCGCCCCTTTTTCCTTGTACTCAAATCCAACGGCCCAAATCTCCGCAAATCCGGCGGAAAACTGGGGGGCAGGAGCCGGGGGTATCCGGGCCCCTGCTGTGGGAGAAACGGGCACGCGGAGGCGTATAGGCGGCCGCACGGGGCGATCAAGGCTCAGAGGCGGCCGGGACGGCAGGGGAGAGGAGAGCGGCGGCCTCTCCGATGTCGGAGGCCAAGTGCAGCCGCACCATCTCTTCCGATACCAGAAGTCGAAAAAGAGCCGACCGGTAACATGCGTCTATCTCCTCCTGGCACTGTTTCACGAACAAACGCTGTTCCTAGGTGAGGTCTCCGTGCCGGACGTCGCAGAGATAGAGCTGGACCTGCTGTGCGTCCAGGGGAGTGCCGTGGATTTTCTGCCAGCGCTGGACGGTGTATCTCTTGATGTCTGCTGTACGTTTGGCGGCCAGAAGCGTGTCCGATTCCAGAAGTGCGTCCATGAGCTTGTGCCACACGGTCATATACCTCCCCGCTTTGTGTGCTGATTCAGACGTTCAGCTGCCTTCCACTGCTCCATTGCACGCTCAGCTTCCTGGAGCTGCCCCTCATAAAACTGGTTGATGGACATCTGGATGGGCAGGATGTGGTAGCGGAGACAGCCGTTGCGGGTACGGCCGTTCCAGGTGGTGACAGTGGTGCGTTCTGTTCGGATCAGACCCCGGTCCTCCAGCTCGGTTACGTATTTGCGCACTGTGTTGACGCTCATTCCCACCGCCTCCCCAATCGTTCGGTAGCTGGCCAGACACTGGTAGGTCTTCCGGTCCTCCTGGCGCATCAGGTAGCCGTAGACTACCACCGCACCGGGGGATAGTCCCAGAGAGTAGATCTCGTTGGGGAGGGGGAAGTAGTTTTTGATGGGGTCCCGCTTGGTCCAGGTCTGCCGGCTCATGTGGCGTCACCTCCCGACTGCAGCTCTACCCACTTGATGAACTTTTCCTTGGGGATCACCATTCGGCTGCCCACGCGCAGCGTGGGGAAGCCGGGTTCGTGGAACAATTCGTAGGCGGTGGAGATGGACACGCCCAATACCTTAGCCACGGTTTTTGCGTTGAGGAACAGGGGGAGTTCCTCATAGTGCTTATAGTTGGATACGATCAAAATTAGTTCCCTCCGAGAAAAAATTCAGAGAAAATTTCCTGCGTTTCGGAGGCCTCTCTGTCGGACGAAACACAGATTCATGTTGTGTGTTCCGAAACACAGCCGACCGCCGGACTGCTGCGGCGGTTTTCCGGATGTTCGAAACTGTCATGTGTGTCCTCCTTTGTAGATCGATTGCTTGCCATACACCATACCCGTTCCTGCCCTGCGGCCTTGTCTGACCTTCACAGCGTTTTCTTCCCCTGGGTTTGCTCAACTGCTTTTCCGATGGCAGCGTCCTGGCATTACTTCTCCGGAGAGTATCGTCTCTGGTGATGGGTATTCCCTTGTCAAGGTGCAGTGACTTTGCGGCTGTCTTTCCATTGACAAATTGCCCTTGCGGTGATAGACTTACCGTAACTTTTGATTAGACAGTTCCGCAACATTATCGTAACCCAGGAGCGGGCGTCTGTCAAGACTTATTATAAAATAAATTTTCGATATGTCGATTTCGGAGGCGGCTATGTGGTACGGGAAAATGTTCGTTTCAGGGAGACATGAGATTTTTGAGTTCGATGCGTATGGGGTGCAGGGGGCACCCTCCGCAAGGAAGGTCCTTCCCTTTCTGGAGAGTCTGCTGTCGTTCCTGGAACTGGACTGCGGGGAGCTTACACCGATGTTCCAGAAGATTGGCGACAGCTGGGAGCGCAGAATTACCGAGGGTGACCGGGAGGCAGGAACAGCAGCCATGATGGAGCTGGGAAAGCTGGCGGCCCGGCACATCTATTTTCGCCTTCTGTACGTGCGTTGGTTTGAGCGGATGAACCGCATGGGACTTAATCAGGACTGGGGCAGTGAGGAGGACCGGCAGATGCTTGTGGAACTGCGTCAGCTGCCGGAACAGCTCCCACGGTATCAGGAGCAGATCCAACGCTTCTTTGATCTGGTGCTGGACGTGGACAAGGCGGGGCGAGATCCCCAGAAGCAGGCCTTCCTGCAGTACCTGGATGGCGAACCCATCCGCCCGGGCATGTTTGCCTTCCGCCCAATCCCGCTGAGCTTTGAACCGGTGGAGTCAGATCGTTGTGCCTCGGTTTTGTACGCCTCGGAGCTCCTGGATATGGTCGACTACTCCCTGCGCAGCTGCGTGGAACGGGGCATCACCGTCCGGCGGTGCAAAAGCTGCGGCCGCTATTTCCCTCAGACTGGCCGGGTCAGCGCGGAGTACTGTGAACGCCCGGTGGCCGAAGGTCAGCAGACCTGCCGGGAGCGGGGAGCTTCCCAGGCGTGGGAACTGAAGCGGTCCAATGATCTGGTGTTCAAGGCCTACCGCAAGGAGTACAAAAAGCGCTTTGCCCGGATCAAGGCCGGAAAGCTGACCCAGGAGGAATTCTCCGCCTGGAGCGAGCAGGCCAGAGAGAAAAGGAGCGAGTGCGACGAAGGGGCACTCACATTGAAAGAATTTGAGCGGTGGCTGAAGGAGTCGTAAGGACAAGTTGGCAGAAAATGAACAACGGGATCGGCGATTCAGCCGATCCCGTATTCTTTGAATAGGAAATGCAGATTTTGAGGCGCGTGCTCGTGCTTACGCCTGTCATTTCCGAGTTTATGACTCAGTTTCATAGGGCCAGGTGTTGATCCCGCCGAATTCGTAGATATTGGTATAGCCCAGTTCGGCCAGCGCGGAGGAGGCAGTTTTGCTGCGGTTCCCGCTGCGGCAGTAGACCAGCACCGTGGAATCCTTTTCGGGGATCGCCTCTGCGGCGGTATCCTCGTCGATGGTTCCTACCGGCAGCAGGACGGCGCCGGGAATGTGGCCGCTGTCGTACTCATCCTGTTCCCGCACATCCAGGACAATGACCTCCTGGGTGTCCATCATCTCTTTGGCCTCTTCCTGGGTGATCTGCTGGTATCCGTCTGAGGTATTTCCCCCGCACCCAGTCAGCACCAGCAGAAGAGAAATCAGCATGGGCAGAATTCGTTTCATTTGAGTACCTCCAAAAGTCCGGCTGCAAAGGCTCTGTGCCCCTGCTCCGTAAAGTGAACGCCGTCGTAGGCCAAGGGGATATCCCACTTCCCGGCGTCGGCAAAGCGGATGCCCAGCTGCTCCGCCAGGACTTGACAGAGCCGGGCAAAGGTGCGGGAATCGTCAATGAGCTGCTGATCCGGCACCTACGCGCCCCGCTGCACCGGCGGCGGGGCGATCAACAGGAGCTTGCTTCGCTCCAGGCATATGCCGGAGAGGAACCGCTCCAACCGCACGGCGGCCTGTCCCGGACTTTTGCCCTGGAGCAGGTCGTTGGTCCCGATCATGACGATTAGCAGATCGGTATCAGCGGGAAAGTCAGGGGCCAACGTGGGGATCTCCCGGCCGTTCTCTCCCATGTTGCGGACGGTCCAGCCAGTCTTGGCCGCCAGGATGTCCACCCACCGGCTGTCCGCGTCATATCGTCCGCCCAGATAGGAGCGGGGGTCATAGCCGTAGGTGTTGGAGTTGCCGAAACAGATGACGTTCATTTTGTGTTTCCTCTTCTCAGCGTGATGTCGGGAGAACTTCGATATTCATCGACCTATGGAGATCGTTGCCCTTAGCCCCTGCTCAATCCGCTCCTTTTCCCCGCTTTCATCCGTCCGGAGCCGTAGCAGCGGGATACCGCACAGTTCAAAAATGCGGTTTTTCTTTTCATCTCTGTCTGCCTGGGCGCTTCCTGCAGCATGGAATGCGGTGCCATCTACCTCTACCGCCAACAGAGGAGACTTGTCCATCCGGCGGAACAGGAGAAAGTCTACATGGGTCAGAGGATTTCGGTCGTGTACAGTTTCCTCTTCCAGCAATATTACGGAGTACCATAGGATTCCTGATTACAGAAATTGATGGTCTTGGGATGGCAGCAATAGTGTCCCCGCAGGAGAATCGTGGAGTGCATCTGCCCAAGTCGCCCCGACGAACAGATAGATGTTTTGATGCTTACTTTTTATGTAAGACTGGCTCCAAATTGTTCAATTGTAATTTCGGCGCTGCGATCAGCCACGGGCTTACCCATCGCCGCTTCAATCAGATTAAGCAATTTTTTTGCCCGGTCAATAAAATATGTATCGAAGTCATCCGACACAAGAGCATCATAGTTGATACAGTGTGACTCTATTCTGGCCTTCAATTCTTCTTCTGTCAGATTGTTCACTTTTTTTAGGATGATCTTTATATACTCGCTGGGAGCATTCCCGCCGATGGAACGATTGGTGGCAGGTAGGATTGGAGTTTTATTTATAATGGAATTATAGCGTTGTCGTTTAATTCCCATCTTTTCACAGTAGGCTTCAGGGAAAATGTGATGGATATCCGGGGCCTCAAGCATACTGTTTACGATATCAATGGTTGTATCATTCATAAAATCCCGGCACTTTGCCTTGTAGAGCAAAGCCATAATTCCTTTGTATGCAGCACTCAGTCTGGTTTGTAAGGTCAATAACCGGGTGGCGGAAAAGAATGCGGAATTGACAGTTCTGGACTGACTGGGCCTCTGAAGCACCTCGTCAACGACGTCTTCAATGTCGTTAGCATATCGGGTCTCATTTGCGCCGCCATACATCTCACCCAGAATCCCACACCAATACCATCGTGAGAGAATAGCAATCGTATTGGCTTCATTGCATTTGCTTTTCCCAAGAAACGCACAAATTGCCGTAAGTGGGATGAGCTGCGTTGAATAAGGCAAATCTCGCTGGCGGAAGACATATTGATACTTTAGCAAGAAATCTCTGGCGATCCGAAATCCCAGGAGAACTTGGTCACGATTTGCCACATAGGATTCAAATGTAAGGTTCAAAACGTCTTTCTTTTTGCAGCTAACTGCACCAATTTTTCCGGCCTGCTTATCTACGTAGCTTGTATAGAGAGCAACTGCGGTTAAAAATGTTGTTTCATCAATACCATCTAACAAGTCAGTACGAAGCGTATCGTCAACACCCCGGATTTGTTTTCTACATGCTTGCCAGTCTTTCCGTAGGTCAAATTCCCGAGTTGCATAGGTGGCTGTTACAAGTTCAAAAACAGTCAAAGGCACACCGCCTGTGTTGACATTTTCAAACACTTTGCAAACTGCTTCTCGCGGGGTTTCTTTGCTCAACGTTATGACCGGCAGTTTGTAACTGATAATAGTGGTGATAACTTCTCGCTGGAAATCTTCCAGTAACTTCACTGCTTCGTTTTGCCCGGAATAATGCATCATATAGCCAAACTGCCATTTCATAAGGGCATTGCTGTCAAAGACAATATTGACCGGAAACATCTTGTGCTCATATTCTTTATCCTGATTTGAAAGATCAAGTTTAATATCCCGGTCAAAGTTCTCTTTTATTTTTCTATCAGGAGGGACAGCAATCACTGCATCAAGTCGATCTTCGTTTTCATCCATGCATTTTTCCATAGACAGATAATAATATCGCTCGATTTCTTTTCCCTTATCTGTTTTTGTGGCGACAGGTTTTTGAGAATAAGTGGCTTGGTAGATAGAGGTCAATCGCTGCTGGCCATCCAGTACCAAGAAGTCCGGAATGACCTCTTTTTCCCCGACTCCTTGAATAGTACGATATTTAAATTTAATATCTGGGTTACCGTACTGCAAGCGCATGATTGCACCCATTGGGTATCCCTGAGACAGGCTGGCAAGAATTCCTCGAATTCTATTATCATCCCAAGTCCAATCTCTTTGAAACTCGGGGAGCTGAGTTTTCCCAGTGTTTACTTCCTCCAGAAGCTGACTCAGATTGGTGTCTAAAGATTGCGGCGAAATAATCATGGCAATTCTCCTTTGTAATCAACGCATGACTTTGTCTAATAGAGCCTGATATCCATCAATCACATCATAGACCACATCCCCGCTACTAATGGCCTTAAAATGCTCCCTGGCGCAGTGAATTTTAGCTTCTTCTATTCCACGAAGCTGCATGGACCGCATGGAACCCTTGGTCTCCGCCACAAAATAGATGTGTTTCACCTTTCCTTCATAAAAGGCGATGGCCCAGTCCGGGTTATAGCGGCCCACAGGCGTTGAAATGTAAAACCCATCCGGTAGTTTCACATAGACGGCCACATGGGAGTCGACATCCAAGTCTTTGGCAAAATCCCGCTCGTTTGTGGAGTCATAGAGGATATGGTCATAGAGGTGCTTGTCCGCCTTCATAGCATTGGTACCAAGCCTTCCTTTCAGCGTCGGCTCAGTAAACACATCTGTGTCATAGCGGTCATCCAGGATGTGATAGGTGATGTGCTGAATGATGGCGGTGGCCTTCTGATCGTTGATAAGAGACGATGCCTTTATAATGAACTCCTCTGGGTTTTCCCGGAACTGGTTGAACACCACCGGTTGAATCCCGGTCAGAATGGCGATCACTGCTTTGCGGGTCAGGCTGGTTTCCTCCACCAGTTTGCCCACCAGGTCATACTTCACAGCACTGTTTGCTCGTACCTGTTTATCCTGGGAGTACATCTCGGATTTCTTTTTGGAAAAGGAACTCCCCTCCAGCAGCGATTCCTTGGATTTTACCTCCTCCATAGAACCGCTCTCTACCTTGAAGTAGATTTTGGAAACTCGCAGATTCTTATCAAGGGATTGAATGGCCTTCTGGATCAGCTCCTGGGTGTCAAAGTCCACCACATAGACGGACTTGCTGTTGATTCTGGACCAGAGAGCCTTGAACTCCGGCATGGCCAGTTTGTCCGGATCCACCTGCAGCTCCACATTGTTGCTCCGGGCGTTCTCTGGCTTCATAGCCCTGTCATTGTACACGGAGTCCAGAATTTCCAGAACAGAATCGGCGCAGTCTACCGCTTCCTCCGCAATCTTCACCTGGTTGTTGGCCTTATCCTCGAAGAACTTGTCAGTCAGAGCGCCCTTGCGGTCCACATAGCCGTTGATAATCAGATCATAGCAGATGGCCTGGGCCAGGGTATCATCCACCACCTGTTCATTGCCAGAGGTATCCCGGAGGACTTTACCCTTGAACAGGTCCACCGTGACCGCACGGGGACGATCCGCCACGGCTTCAGCCATTTCAGACTGCAATCCCCGTGCAAAGCTGTCATAGCTCTCACTGGCGATGACCGTCAGTACATTGATGTTGTGTACGTCGTTTCCCAGCACATTGGCGTCCATGCGCTCGCCGTCCTGGTTGACGCACAGACGGAGACCGCGGCCCACCTCCTGGCGCTTGCGAACCTCGCTACTGCTCTGTTTCAGTGTGCAGATCTGGAACACATTGGGGTTATCCCATCCCTCACGCAGAGCGGAGTGGGAGAAAATAAACCGCACCGGAGACTTTTGGGGGTCCCGGTCCAACAGCAGCTCCTTGTTTTTCATGATCAGGTCATAAGCATCTTTGTCGTCGGAAGTCCGCTCCTTTTTATTGCCCAGTTTGCTGTCGGTCATGTGGCCTTTCTTATCCACCGAGAAATAGCCCGCATGGGTGTCCTCGGCCTTGATGGATTTCAGATACTTGAGGTATTCATCCTCCCCAATGCCAAGCTGCATAGTGGAGAGGATGTCGTTGTACTCCTCCTCGAACATATCCGCAAAGATGCCGTTGTGGGGCTGTCCGGCGGCGTCGTACTGCTTGTAGTGGGCTACCTCGTCGATGAAGAACAAAGAGAGCACTTTGATCCCCTTGTAGAACAGCTGCCGCTCTCGCTCAATGTGAGAGAGAATGGTCTCCCGGATCTGGATGCGGCGGAGCTGTTCTTCCGTGACCTTGCCCACCACATCACCGGCATAGAGCTTGACGCCGTTGAGGAACTCTAGGGAGTCGTCTCGGCCGTCGATGGCCTTCACAACGAAACCGTTCTTATACTCTTCCAGCTTGGTGACGTCCCCAGAGTTGTCGTAGAGGTTGTAGCCGATGCCCACCTTCCGGGAGACCTTCCGCAGGCCGGATTTTCCCATATAGTCGAACTGGATGGTGGCCGTGGGGTCTGCTTTGGAGAGGTTAATGCCTTCCAGGTATACATAGCCGTCAGTGGCAGTGGAGCCACTCTCGGTGATGCCCTTGACGGCGATTTTCTTCACCAGCTTCCTGTTATATGCCTCCATGGCGTCCAAACGATAGACCATGTTGTAGATGCTGTCCGACTTATGAGTGGCGGAGTAGCGCAGGGTGAAGAGGGGGTTGAACTCCTTCAGCCGCTCACGGGTCTGCTTGCCCTCCACGGACTGGGGCTCGTCGATAATCAGGATGGGGTTGGTTTTGGCGATAATGTCGATGGGACGGCGGGAGCGAAACTCATCCAGCTTCATGTAGATGCGCCGGGCGTCCTTGCCCCGGGCGTTAAAGGCCTGGGAGTTGATGATCATCACATTGATGGAGCTGTCGGAGGCAAAGCGGTCGATTTCCGTCAGCTGGGCGGAATTGTAGATAAAGAACCGAATCTTCTTCCCGTACTCCTCCGCAAAGTGCTCCTGGGTCACCTGGAAAGACTTGTAGACACCCTCCCGGATAGCCACGCTGGGTACCACCACGATGAACTTGCTCCAGCCGTAGTGCCGGTTCAGCTCGTACATGGTCTTGATGTAGGTGTAGGTCTTGCCCACGCCGGTCTCCATCTCAATGGTCAGATTATAGCGGCCCTCCAGCCGGGGAGAGGGGGCGATCTGGTTGGCCCGCTGGACCTTGTTCAGGTGCTCCAGCACCACCTGGTCGTTGAGCTCCGGCACAATGGGCTCGTTGCGCCAGCCGGTGAAGCTCATCGCCTCCAGGGTGAGCTGGTGAGCGTCGGAGCCCCGGTCCATCAAATAGGTGGGGGTCAGGTAGGGCTGCCCGGCGAACACATCCACCACGGCCTTGGCGGCGTCAGCCTGAAATTTTTGATGTTTGAATTGGAGTTTCATTTCTGTACTTCCTTATGTTGGCGTGTTGAAGACCGCTTGAAGGACATAGGGGAGCGCAATTTTACCTACTTCAAATCCCTTTTCTGCAATCCATTTCAACACACCTTGAGCCTTTTCCCATTTTGATTCCTTTGATTTCTCTGCAGATAGAGAGGCTAATTTCCCCAATAAGATTTCTTTCTCCTCGTCCGATAATGATTCCTGTGGCAGAGAATTGATGTCAGAAACCGTTTGCTCCAGGGTAATAGAAATGCTGTTTTGCATATCCTGCTGAACATTCTGGGTAACGTTGACTGAGTTATCACCATTACGGAATTCTTTATGTAGTCCAGTTAATAGGTTAATTTTATAGTTTTGAAGTTTTGCTCGCAGTATGTTTGCATCGCCTATGAAATCAACTGTTTTTGACATTGTTTTTACTGGACTATAGTTATCCAACCCAGTTCGTATTCCATTGATTTCTTCATCATAGACTGCAATAATTTCATTTTGTAATTTCTTGGCAGTTGACACATCATTACTATCCAATGCCTTTATCAGTTTTTGGATGTACTCATCAATCATTTGAACTTTATCTGTCATTGCAGGGTTCAAAGATAACACCTCCTCAAATCACCTTCACCCGAGTATCCGGGGCCAGGAGCTTGAAAATCTCCCCCACGTTAATCTTCTCCGGGCTGGTGGCAAAGCCGCTGTCCCGGAACACGGCCCGGAGAGGCTTCCGCTTGGCGATCTCCCGGATGACGTTCTCCGGGATGTTTTCGTCAAAGCAGGCGATCAGGTCGCCATCGTTGTAGGTGTGGACGGTGCAGCCCTCCACCTGCTCGGAGCGGTAGGGCATCGACAGGGGCAGGCCCCACTCCAGCAGGCAGCCGAACAGCAGGTCCAGGTCCGTGCGGTCGGGCTTGATATTGCTCTCCATCTTCTGGAGCATCTGCTGGTCGTACTCCTGGGCGGAGTAGTAGACGGCCTCCATGTTGGTCTCGTCCAGTTTGAGGACACGGAAACCAATATCCAGATCGTCCGCCATTTTCTTTTTAGCAGTAACAACTTCTGGGGAGTCAGACCATTCTGCATAAACGAACCCCATAGATGTTCCATGCTCTTTTTTGAACTTTTCCATTGCACGAACGGCTGTTCCTTCTTCCTCCAAGGCCTTTTTTGCCATATCGCCCGCCCGGCGGATGCGTTCTTTGCCAATGTCGCATAAAGTTGAAAATCCTTCGCTTTTAATTGGTTGCGGCAACTGTACCATAATAAATTGACGATTTCCACCATCTTCTGCATTCTGTGCCATAACTGCATGGGCTGTAGTGGCAGAACCACAGAAGAAGTCCATGACAATGTCATGCCCGTCTCTCGTGGTTGCAATTTGTAGCATACGTTTAATTAAGCGGGTTGGTTTTGGAGTGTCAAATACATCTTGTGATGTAGCAAAACTAAGTAAACTCAGCAATTCTTTTTTTGCTTCTTGTGTATGTCCAACTTCTTCGTAGGACCAGTATGTCTGGGGGACAATTCCTTGTTTTACTTCTGATAAATATGTTTTAGGGGCTGGGATGTTATTGCCATCGGGTCCCCAGTAAATTCTTCCTTCTTTATCAAGTTGCCAGAATTTTTCTTCCGAGTATATCCAATAGCGTCCAGACGGTGGTCCTTCTATAATGCGTCCGCCAGGGCATTTTATAGGATATGTTCCCTTACTATAGTAGTTTCTGGCAGAAAGATTGTTTGGGCGCCACGGACCGCGAGGATCATTGTCTGGATTGGAATACATTGAATTTTGTTTTTCTGTACGTGGCAATAGATTAGGACGCCAGATAGCGGAACATTTTGTATATACAAGGATATAATCGTGATCTACCGAAAAATATTGCGCACTGGATTTCGGCGCATAATTTTTTCTCCAGATTATAGTCGCAATAAAGTTGCCCGGTCCAAAGATTTCATTTGCAATTTTTTTCAAACTGTCCTGTTCATTGTCATCAATAGAAATGAAAATGACTCCATCATCCGTCAGCATATTTCTCGCCAGCATTAGCCGGGGATACATCATGCTACACCAATCGGAATGGAACCGGGGACTGCTCTCGGAGTTCTCCGCAAACTGCTTGTTACCCTCCTCGTCAAACAGGCCGATCTGCTGGTCGTACTCCTGCTTGCCCATCTCAAATCGGTCGTTGTAGATGAAGTCATGGCCAGTGTTGTAGGGCGGGTCGATGTAGATCATCTTCACCTTGCCCAGATAGGCCTCCTGAAGCAGCTTGAGCACCTCCAGGTTGTCGCCCTCGATATACAGGTTTTCGGTGGTGTCCCAGTTCTTGCTCTCCTCTGGGCAGGGGCGCAGGGTCTTGCGGATGGGCTTGTTAGCCTCCACGATGGAGGCTTTCTTGCCCACCCAGGTGAACTCGTAGGCCTCGTCCCCCTCCAGCACATCGTCGGACAGCATCTGCTTAAGCAACTCAAAGTTGATGGCCTTTTTCAGCCCGCCCTTGCCGTCCGGGCCCTCCGTGACGCACCCGGGGAACAGGGCGGCGATCTTCTCTATATTCTGCGCCGTCAAATCCGGCGTCTCAAATTTCATGTGGTCCATATTGTCGCCTCTTTCCAAGAAGGATTATTCATTGTTCTCGCTGATAAGATGGTTTCGCACTTGATCTAAAATATCATCAGAAAGATGGGAGAGTTGTTTCTGGTATTCTTCCAACTCAAGTTGAGCTTTCTTTTTATCATAATACTGATGATTAAATTTGACCATTTCTTGTGATGACTCACTGATGATTCGCCACAAATCGAATCGAGAGAGTGCTGATCTTGATAGTTCACCGAGTTCTTTATAACTATTAAAAATTTCTTTGGATATAAAGGGGGCACTTCGCTTATTTTGCACATCTGCCTCATCAATATGTTGAGCGATCACATAGCAAAAGTCCTTTATCGACTGCACACCTTCTGGAAGCGAAGCCCCTCGAGCAACCATGACAGCCGCACCAATATCATAAACCATTGTCAAATGTTTTTCAGATAAGGTTTGATATATTTCGAATTCATGGTCAAACCTCACCTTGGTGATATATAGCCGTCTTTCGCTCTTTGCTTTTGCCCGTTCGACTATGCTATTTCCGAACATGCCAAGCAATGTCCCGCCAACGCCAATCAAAGCGACAAGAACTGTATCTGTCATGCCCTATCCCTTTCTTTCCGTCACGTCTTCAACACTATGCGTAGCACCACTTACCATTAGAACTATTTTCTTTTCTGCTATGTTTTTGCTCGCGATCCGTTTAGGTAATATATGCTTTATTTTTTCCACATTTGGCTCGGCTCCAAATGTAGTAAAAAATCAGTAAATAGGATCGCATTAAGAGCCATCTTCTTGCTTGGATATTTATCATACCACGAATGAGCAATTCCGTGTCTTCCTGGTACATCGGCTATAACGTCTCCGGGTTTTCGGCAATCATAAAAAATGAATTCCTCACAGAAAGAGTCAAAAATTTCGTCATAGCCATTTTCGTCAATCAACATAGCCAGGTTTTCACGCGTTCTTTTATTGGTACGGTATTCATTTGGGCAATCGGACTTTTCTGCAATAATTCCTTCCCAAAGACTAACTAAAGTGTTTACCGTCAAAACGAACTCACTGCGGTGGTACGCATGGACTGTTTGATTGAGAATCTTCACCTTAAAGCGGGGTAATCCAACCTCTCGCCAGCCTTTTCTGAGTCCCTCAACTTTTGACTTTGTGTAATATTGGAATATTACACGATCCAACATGGAGGTTCTCTTTTTACTTTCTTTAGTAGTACTAATGATCTCGTTAACCCTTGTGGCTAACCCAATTTCAGCATCCCACACAGCAGACGGGATCCAGCGGGCCTTATGTAGAGCTTCAAGAAGGATTTTGTTATAAAGCCCGGATTCCTCCGGTTCAATATAAATGTTAAGCCAGTTCGGGACATTATTAAGAAAGTCTAACCAAGGCGAGGTGCCGAGGTTCTGCAGCCATTGAAGGACTGGAGGTTCAATTTGAGGGATAACCGGCGTCGGCAAACTATTTATAACATTTTGTACAGAACAAACCATCGCAAGAGCGTCTGTATCAAGAAAATGTGCGTTTTCAAAAGCTTGAATTGCAGGGTTTATCCCGGCAGTCAACTGAGAAAAATCATAACAGGAAGTGAGCTGCTGGGCAATTTCTTGCGCTCTTGTAATTTGTGGAGTATAAGCTTGCAACATTTTGGACTGATTTTCGATCAAGCGTCTAAGAGCTTCTGGGATAGGATCCTCAAATAAAAAGTTTTTCTTCAAATTAAATCATCTAACTCCTTCCTCAACTTCTTTAACTCTGCATTCAGCTCCACCTGCCGGTTGAGCTGTTTTTCTTTTCGGATTTTGTTCTCCAACGCTGTGATCTGTTTCTGGAGCTGTTGCCGCCGGAGGTTCCGCTCCACGGATTCATACAGGCTCTCCGCTCGGGCAGGTGCAAGACTTTCCCCGGCGACTTGCCGCACAAAATTCTCGTACACAGCGTCCAGAGAATGGCCCTCCATGTTGAGGGGAAGTTGGTCTGCTTTTGTCCAGTCGGTGTGATAGTATCGGCTGACTTTGAAGGCGGAGCTGCCGGAGGAGGCTTCTTTGTAGCCGATCCAGGCCTGGCATTTTCCCTCGTATTCCAGCAGGAAAAGAATGTGGTAGGGAATTTCTCTGTCGATTTGGAGCAGGACGGATTCGTCCAATGAGGGCTGGTTGAGCCGGAGTTCCAGCACCTCGATTTCTGTGACAGCCTCCCCCGGGGCCAGATTGACCGTTGCGGCGGCGATCTTGTTCCGCCACCAGATGATCTTGACCTGCTCTGTAAAGGCCCGCTTTAGGCCAGGCGTCACTGTTAGGTTCTCATAGAACTTTTGCTTCGGAATACGCTTATTGAATTCCGTAGTTTTTGGCAGGCCCAGCATAACGATTCCCCCTTACTTCACCACTAAAAAACAGATCAACTCAAAATCATCCAGCCCGGAGATCTGGGAGAGCAGAGCCGTCGTGCCGCCGCTTTTGAACAGACTGTCGATGTCACTTTCCTCCTTCACATCGATGATGGAGTTGACCGCCTTGCTCAGCAGTTCGGACATCTCAGCCATATTCCGGCCATCGTCAGTCTCCTGATTGAATTTTCGGCAGAGGTCGGAAATGGGATCCGTTTTGCCTCTGCACAGCAGACGGATGGTGTCCAGCATCTGCTTGGGGTTGAGATAATCGCAGAGGATCTCACCGTCCATGCCGATGTAGACCATGTAGAACGGATGGATGCGGTTCCGATGATCCACGTTGACGCTGT
>ERZ1643247.1976-NODE-1976-length-17178-cov-5.187117_pt1 | contig 17178 bp, 10 predicted proteins | sample MGYA00579264_ERZ1643247 | MGnify/ENA primary metagenome ERZ1643247 (study PRJEB29033, sample SAMEA4952262) | chicken gut metagenome | biome: Broiler Chicken; feature: Gastrointestinal Tract; material: Caecum | place: Ireland | collected 2018 | study: Broiler... | reverse complement strand
CGAGGCGCAGTAGGCGTAGCCTGTCTGCATGCAGCGCAGCAGGAAATCGTCCTCCTCCTCGTGCACGGTGCCGTCCAGATAGACGGAAAGGCGGACGGCGCCGTTTTTCAGATAGGAGAACAGCCGCCCGTCCTCGCCGAAGCCGTCCGCCAGCACGGTGCGCACATCCTCCAGCACGCCGCCGAGCAGCCCCTCGTACTCGCTGCCCGCCAGGCTGCCGGCATAAAACACGCTGATCCCATACTCCGGCAGCACGCTGTGCAGGTAATCGAGATCCTGCGAAAGCTTCTCCTCCAGCGGCACATCCGACACCTGCATCCCGGAAAGGCCGATCTCGCCCTGCAGCTTCAGGATCTGCTGGTAGTAAAACTCGGCGAGATCCTCATCCCGGTTCAGGGGGCGGGTGTAATCGAGGCGGGGCGCGCACAGCGCCGTCAGGCTCTCTCCGGTGTCATAGAAAATGCCGGCCAGACCGGGCCAGATGGTATCGCGGAAGAGGTTCACGCTGCCCTGGCCGTAAAGCTCGGTCATCTGCTCCTCGTTTTCCTCCGCCAGCAGCGGGTAATTTTCCGCGGCGGAGACGCGCGCGTTCACAACCGGGTAGACGGAGAGGTTCGTGAGATCGGCCGCCAGGCCGGTGAGCAGGCCGGTGCCGGTCTCCGCTTCCAGAAACTCGCCGTTCACCACGGCCGTGAGGCCGCCGCCGTTGCCGGCGCGCCACAGGATGGGCGGCAGCTCCTCGTTTTCGAGCGCTTCAAACCATTCTTCCTCCAGCACGCCCACGGCGTACACCTTGCACGCCGCGCCGAGCCGCACATAGGGCACCGTGAGCGGAAGTTCATCGAACGTTTCCCCGCCGCCGAGCAGCAGGCCCTCATAGAGCGCGAAGCCGTCCAGATCGAGCGATTCGCGCACGACTTCGCGCACGCCCAGGCTTTCGCGCAGCGTGCGCGAGGACGAGAGCGCTTCCGCCGACGGGAGCGTGGACACAATCACGCTGCGCCCCTGTTCCCCCAGCTCTGCCAGGGCCTCCTGCTCCGCCTCCTGCGCCAGCGCGGCGCCGTCCGCCACGAGCAGGGCGGGGCCGTCCGGGTCGGCGGCGGCTTCCGCAAGGCTTTCATACTGCGTGAGCGCGCGCTTCTGCGCTTCACACCATGACGCAACCGTGCGCAGCAGCGCTTCGCCGCCGCCCGCGAAGCCGGCGTCCCCGCGGATCTCCGCGTTTCCGGCCCCCGCCTTGCCGGAGGCGAGCGCTTCCGTCTCCTGCTCAAACGATTCCTGTGCCGCCGTTTCCTCCTGCACCGTCAGCGCTTCCCCCAGCGCGGGGTTTTCCCCGCTGCGCAGCACCACGTCCTGCGAAATGCCGGTGAACTGAAACAGGAACAGCACGACGAGCATCACGCCCAGGATGACGGCATAATTCGATTTGCTGACCATCAGGACCGCCCCCCGCTGTTGAAACCGTAATCAATGGCGAAATTATAAAGCGCGTATTCGTTCTGCTCCATCACATAGCAGATGAAGCTCTCATCCTCGTAAAACACGTGCATCTCGTTCGGGCACTGTTCCTGAAATGCCTGCGCCCAATAATACATGCGGGAGTTGACGATGATGCGGTTCGGCCCGGTGTACTGCGAAATGCCGGATTTCCGCGGCAGCGGCAGGGAGGCCCACTCCTCGCCCGCCGTGGGATCGGTGCCCTCCGGCCAGGTGGTGCCGTATTCCAGGCTTTCCTTTTCGATGAAGAAAAAGACGTATTGCGTGGGAATCCGCATCTCGCTGCCGCCGTCATAGTCCTCCATGGATTCGAGAAAATCGATGACCTCGTAATGCCAGCCCGTGCCGTCGATCATCGTGCGCTCCTCGTTGCACGAGACGATCGTCCACTTCTGCTCCGGGTAGCGCTCCATGATGTCGTAGACGCAGATGGCCGCCCCGTTCGTCTGCACGCAGCCCACGTTGTCAACGGCGCCGCGCACATGGCCCGTGGTCACGCACAGGAACAGGAAGGAGGCCGTGAGCAGCAGCGACACGCCGCGCCACAGCCGTTCCACGCGCACCACGGAAGCGCACACGGCGAGCGCGCCGTCCACCGAAAGGCCGAGCAGAAGCGGCAGCAGATACGTCTGGAAGCCGGACATGCGCGGTGTGTCGATGAGCACGGGCAGGCCCAGGTCTTCGGCAGCGGCGAGCAGCGTCAGCGCTGCCTGCAGCACGAACACGGCGATCGCGGCGCGGGCGGCCTCCCACTGGCGCAGCAGCAGAAGCAGCGGGATCTGCGCGAGCAGCAGCGCAAAGAGCAGCAGCGCCGCGCGGGTGACGGCTTCGCTCTCAAACAGATACTCGGTGAAGTAGGCGCGCGCCGTCTCACAGACGCGCTGCAGCACGCCGGTTATCCGCTGCACCACGTTGTCCAGCCGCTCCTGCAGCGTGGGGGAGGACTGCGCCGCAGCGCCCGGCGGAGCGTCCGCGTCCCCGCCGGATGTGCCGCCGGCTTCTCCGCTTTCGGAAGCGGCGGGCGCGCCGTCCTCCGGGGCGGCGGAATCTTCGCCTGCAGGAGCGGAGGAAACCGTTTCCTGCTCCCCGGCCGTTTCGTCCTCCCCGTCCCCCTCCATCACGGAAACGGCCCAGTAGAGCGAGCCCTGCAGCGGCGTGCCCTGGGCAAAGGAGACAGCCATGGGGAAAATCGCCACCGAAAACGAGAGGAGAGCGGCCGCCGCGGCGCGGCCCAGACACTTGGGGCGAAACACAATGGTGCACCAGCCCGCCGCGCCGCCCAGCAGAACCACGGCGGCAATGATCGTGGCGTAAAAATGCACGGCGAACGTGAGCGCGAACGACATGCCCAGCACAATGAGCCACAGCGTGGATTTCCGGCGCGGCGTGCGCTCCTCCACGCGCGTGTAGAGCAGCTTTTCCTTTTTCAGCTTCCGGTACTCGCGCTCCTCCGCCGCAAACCGGCGCAGAAACAGCACGAGCGAGGCCAGGCACGGCAGCACAAACATCATGCCGAACTCCTGCGGCAGCGCGGAAAAATAGCGCAGAAGCCGATCCGACTTCGTGAAAGAGGCCAGCGTGAGCGCCAGATACGCGAGATACGGCGTATAGCGGAAGCGGCACAGCACCTTGAGCGTGACGGGGATCATGGAAAAGGTGAGGAAATCCGCCGCCACGGGGATCAGCCGCATCAGAATCACGTTGGGCACGCCCGAAACCGCGTGCAGGAAATAGATGATGCAGTGCATGCCCATGGGATAGATGCCGCCGGAAAAGAGCACGCCGTCTCTCAGGTTTTGGAGCCACTCCTGATGGACGACGATGTCGGAAGCGGTGTAGCCGTAAATGCGGAGGGCATTCGAGCCGAACAGCCACAGCGTGCAGCAGGCGCTGCCCGCGCAGAGCAGCGCTTCCCAGAAATGCGTGCGCAGATACCGACAAAACGCGGAGAGCGGGCGCTGCAGCACGCCCCGCACGGCGCGGAACAGGGAGATCACGCAGAACCGCACGCTGATCTGGCGGCGCAGCACGCGCAGGCCCGAGACGGCAAACCGGCGGGCGCCCGCGCGGATCGGCTCCCGGTAAGAGACATACGCCCGCCAGCCAACCGGGAGGAGGAGGGCCAGCAGGAGGGCGGGCCCCCACGTGAGATGCACCAGCGCCAGCAGCTCCGTGGCAAAGACAATGTAAAAATGGCCGCTCACCGCGCAGATGAGAAAGCACTGCGAGAAGGGCTTCCCCCGCAGGGCAGGGCGCAGCACAAAGGCGGGAGGAAGGAACACAGCCGCAAAATAGAGGAGGAACACGCGGATCAGCCACAGCAGCGTTTCCACGGCAAACGACATGTTTTTCCCTCCTTTCCCCTGTGTGCCTGCCGTTCAGCGGGCCGTTTTCTCTTTCCCGGCAGGTTCCGCCGGTTCGCGTCGGAAGAAGCGAATCCACTCCATCGTCTCACGGTCGGCCGTCACGTTCGCCGCCTTGAGCCGTTCCAGGCAGGCAAAGAACGCTTCGCGGTCGCCGTGGCGGAAGTAGAGGCGCATGGCCTCCTTGTAGGGCTCGAGCTTCAGCGGCCAGTATTCCAGGCCGCGCCCGGCCCACTGCTCCGCGGCCCGGAAATCTCCCTGTTCGTCCATGAGCCGCGTGATGCGCGCATACTCCCAGTCCTCCAGCGCGGCGGGCGAGACGCGGAACACGGTTTCCGCCGTGTTGGCGGCCATGTAGGCGTAGGTGGATTTTTCCGCGCCGGTGAGAAGGTTGTATTGCAGCGCCGTGAGCAGGTGCTCGAGCAGAAGCTTCCCCACCTCCACGTTGCCGGGGTCTCGCTTGAGCGCCTCGGCCGCATTCTGCGCCGTGCCGCGGAAATCGGAGAGCACATCCGTCACCACGGAGGTGGCGTAGTGCGACGTTTCGGAATCGGCGTTTTCCATCGCCAGCGCAATGGAGCTCAGCGAACGGCGCACATCCTTTTTCAGCACGTTGAGCAGCATGCGCCGCCTGCGGCCGGTGTCCGCCACCGTCATGGCCTCGCGCATAGGCACGATGTTGATCTCCGTCTCCAAATCCGCCGGGAGCGGGGACTCGTGCTTTTCCCGGCTGAAGGAGACGTCGCTCATATCCACGCCATGGCGGCTGAGCAGCTGATACACGAGATGGCCGGCCCCCAGCGTGCAGGCGGCCGCCACGGGGCAGATGAGCATCACAAAGGAGAGCAGCACATATTTGCCGCGGTTGCCGCGCTCCTGTCCTCCGCGCCGCGCCGTGACGAGGCCGTAGATTAGATAGCACACGGCGAACACAGCGTTCACGATGACAGCCGCGAGGAAGATCGGCGCTGTCAGTCTGTCGTTTCCAATTCGCATGTGATCCCCTGCTTTCTCAGCCGTTCCATCACGATGGCGGCGTCCTCCGGGCCGGCGTTCGTCACGAGGACGCGCAGATGGCCGTCGCGCCCCATGCCGATGAAATCCGTGTCGCGGATGCTGCGGGTAAGCGTGTGCTCCGCCGCGAGCAGATCCTCCTGCACCCAGCCGCCGTCCGGCGCACGGCGCGGCACAGGCTCCACCACGCGCAGAAGCGAATAGATAAAATACTCCTTCTCCTTTGCCTGGCGGCCGGCCGCAAGCTGTTCCTCAAGCGTTTCCTCGTTCAGAATGGAAACGCCGGGCAGGCATCGCTCCGCCTGCAGCGCATTCTGGTACTGCGCTTCGCGCGTGACGGCGCTCTGGATCAATGAACCGACCACCTTAAGCAGATCCATCTCGTGCAGCGAGACGCGCTCAAACGGCAGGTTCCAGATAAACAGGATGTACTGCAGCTCCTCCTCCGCATACAGGCCGCAGCCCATGATGGGCAGATCCTCCCTCAGGCTGCGGTTCACAAAGACCTCCCGCCGGCTCAGCGCCGCGGCAATCGGCTCGGCGGCGGAATACTTGAGCGATTTTCCGAGCGACCTGGCCCGATCCGTGGTGGAGACGAGCAATCGCGCGTAATCGGCGTTGGACACCTTATAGATCGCGACGTCCTTTGTGCCGACCACCTCCGCGACCGCGTCCGCCGCGCGCACCAGGACGTCCTCCTTCTGGAAGCGGCCGAGCTGATCGACAAGGTAGGTGAGCGTGCCGAGACTGTCGTCGTAATTGAGGATGTGGTCCTCCAGAATGTTCTTCACGCGCAGGTTGCTGCTGTTCACGGCGTGCACATCGTCGAGCTGGTTTGTGAGGAAGGAGATCTCCTCGTCCTTGTCCTCGGCCACCATGTTGAGCGAATCGCGCAGGTGGCCCACGCCCATGCCCACAATGAAGAGCTGGGCAATCCAGATGTAAGTGTTGTAGTCCACGAGGATCTCAATGCCCTGGCGGTAATAGTTCTGGCGGAACAGGAAGCCCGCCACGCTCAGCAATGCGGCCACTATGCCCTGCCGCTTGCCGTAAAACACGGCGAAGAGCACGACGTAGAGCAGAAAGACGTCGAGATAACGCACGAAGTCGCTGTCCGCCGTGCGGTTGTTGATCATGAAGACGGCGATGAAGACCAGGAAATTTTCCGCGAACGGCACGAGCTTCCAGAAGGTGGTGCGGCAGCGCTCCCACAGGCGGCCGAAGAAGCCCGCCCTGCCGCGCCCGCGCGGGGCGAACCGCTTCGGGTGGCGCTGCATGTGCCGCAGGATGAGCGGCGCCTGCGTGCGGTAGGAATAGCGCGCACGGATGCCGAACTCCCGCTCGAGCAGCTTGCCGGAGAGCACCGTCTTCTGCGTGAGGCCCACGGTGTTGTCCTTGATGAGCACCTTTTCGCCGGCGGCCTCGCGGATCACGCGGGCGGCGTCGATCTCGCTCTCCTCCTCCTGCGAGGTGATGTGGTAGATCGCGTCGCGGTGGGTGGGGGCCGCCGCCACCTGGAACACGGAAAAGGCCGCATCCGCCGCATAGACGGCCGAAAAGATCTGCTTGGCGGAGGCGGGGATCACGTTGTCCTGGAAGGCGGAAAGGCAGAGCCTGGCGTGCGTTTCACACACGTCGTCGCGGTCCTTCGGCACCCAGTAAAGATGGTCAAGCCGCAGAATGACGGTGTCAAGGCCCGACGATTCGCCGTAGCGCCGCACAAGCGATTCGCCCTGCTCCAGCAGCACGCCGCGGCTCGAGACGGGGCTGGGAGGCATATCCTCCCGGATCGGCGTGAGGCAGCTTTCCCCGAACACCTCGTGCGTGGAAAGATACACAAAGCGCGGCACCTTCAGAAGCTGCGCCAGCATGAGCAGGTTCGTGAGACCGGAGAGGAAGAGCATGGAGCCGCGGCGCGCGTTTTCCTGCCGGAACGCGCTGTCGAACGCGCCGGCAAACAGAAGCAGATCCGGGGAGGCGCTGTCCATGATGTCGCGCACGCTCTCGCTGTCATACCGGAAATAATATTGTTCAAACACGTTGCGCCGCCGCCTGGAAGGGCGGCCCTCGCCCGTGAGCAGATACACCTCCCAGCCTTCCTTGTGGAAGATGTCAATCAGCTGGCCGAGGAAGACGCCGTACTGTCCCGCGATTAACACTTTCATGATTCGGGTCCTCTCTCTGGCCGCGCTTTTTCAAAAAGCGCGAGATCGGTTAAAAGCTTTCTTCGGCTGCCGGCGGAACGGAACACCTCTGCGGCGTGCACGCCCCGCTCCTTCCTGTTGCCGCGCAGGAACATCCACGCCGCCCCGCACCACAGCAGGGGGCGCAGGGGCACGATGCGGTTCGCACCGGGGTAGCGGCGCGACGCCTGCAGCTGCAGGGCGCTCAAATACGCGTGCAGCCGCCCCCCGCCGGCGGGCAGGAGCATCCGGCCCTTTTCGCCCTTGCCGAAGTCCCCGCCGGCCAGGATATCGGCCCAAAGCCGTTCCATCCCCTCCGGACGGGGCGCTTGCAGCAACTCCAGCCAGGGGACTTCCTCCTCCCGCAGGCCGAGATGCGCCGTGCACAGCCGGGTGACGGCGGCCGTGAAGCGGTCCAGTCCCGTTTCCCGCACGAACGAGAGAAAGGGCGCGCCCAGCGCACAGCCATGCCGCCGCAGAAAGACCGTCCAGTCGCACAGCAGGCGCAGCCCGAACCCGGCAAACAGGAAATGCTGCGTCATGTGCAGCACGAGCGAAAAGGCGAACGCCTGCACCGGCAGCATCGGCAAATCCACGCCGAGGAGGCGGCAGGCGTCTGCGCCGGGCAAGAGCGAAAAGATCTCCCGCACACGGCGCTCCGCCGCGCTGTCCGGCAAATCGGCCGAAGGCTTGCGGTGCAGCTCCAGCGTGCGCATGCCGCCGCGCATGGCATAACGGCACTCCATATGGTAATAGGTGTAAAGGGGTTTGTCCTTCGCCCCGCGGCGCGCCGTCAGGACGGAGGGATGCTCCAGCACAAACCCGTTTTCGTGCAGTACGCGGCAGGCCGAAAGCCAGTTTTCCTCCCCCGGGACATAGAGATCCACATCCGACATCAGGCGGCGCTCCGGGTGCGGATAGAGCGCGCAGAGCGAGACACCCTTGAGCACATAGAACGGCAGCCCTGCTTTCCGCAGCAGGGCCGCGGCATAGCTGGTGAGGGAAAACAGGGTGTAGAAGCGGAGCTCCGTCTCCTTCGCATACGCCGCAAGGCCGGACTGCACCGTTTCCGGCGGGTGGAGGCCGCGCGCCGCCAGCTCGCCCAGCACGAGCGCCTCCACCTGGTGAAGGCGCGCAAGATCCCAAAGGGATTCCCACTGCGCCTGCGTGAGGCTGCTCAGCCGATCATCCCGAGGCGCTCCCCCGCCGCAGGCGGCGGCCAGCAGCCTTTCCAGCATGTCCCCCATTGCCGTTTCCCTCCTTTCCTGCATTTTGACCGGGGACAAAGCGTATCCATTTTATTCAAAATAGTTATAGGATATTATACTATAATTTTAGTATCAATTCAATATCCCGTCCCCTTCGCCGTGGCCTGTTGCGTCCTGTTTTTGAGAATCTCACCAAAATTTGATTTTCAAAGCAATGCGCCCGCACACGCAGCTGGTTTCTGCGGAAAATTTCCTGTTTTTTTTCGTTTTCACTTGCGTTTTTATGCAGAGCGCAGTATAATGGCGGCGGATAGTAAAACGTTAAACCGCGCGGTTTTCGGCCGCGCGGAGGGGAAGGAGACTGATCCGATTGAAAAAGACCGTAACCATTCATCCGCAGCAGACCATCGGCACGCCGGATCCGCGCATGTGGGGCATCTTCTATGAGGAGATCAACCACGCGGGCGACGGCGGCATCTATGCCGAGCTGCTGCGCAACCGCAGCTTCGCCGACGCGCGCCTGCCGGAAAACACAACGTATGCCGGCGGCAAGGTGCACACGAGACTGGGCCACATCGAGGACTTCGACGTGTCCGACCCGCTGCCCGGCTGGAAGCTGCTGCCCACGCCCGGCATGGCCGCCTCCATGCAGCTCACGCGCGAAAACCCGCGCAACCCGGCGTGCGCCGAGCAGCTCGAGCTCGACGTGCTGCGCCCGGCCGGCGGCGTGCGCGTCGTGAACGAGGGCTATTGCGGCATCCCGGTGAAGGAGCAGGACTACTACGGCTACGTCATCGCACGCGGCGAGGGCATCACGCACGTGACGGTGGGCCTCATGTACAGCGGCGGCGTGGTGATCTGCGAGACGCAGCTCACCCTCACGGAGGAATTCCAGAAGCTGCCGTTCCGCTTTGCCAGCCCGGTGCGCACGCCGGACGCGCGCTTCTTCCTGCAGGCGGACGAAGCGGGCTCGCTCTATGTGGACTTTGCCACGCTCTTCCCGCAGGACACGGATCTCGGCCGTCCCTACGGCTTCCGCCGCGATCTGATGGACATGCTGCGCGGCCTGCGCCCCGGCTTCCTGCGCTTCCCCGGCGGCTGCGTGGTGGAGGGCATCAACCTGGAGAACGCCATCCACTGGAAGCAGACGCGCGGCCCGATGGAGGACCGTCCCGGCCACTGGGATCTGTGGGGCTACCGCGCCACGGACGGCCTGGGCATGCTGGAATTCTGCGAGCTCGGCGAGGATTTGGGCGCCGACCTCATGTATGTGGTGAACTGCGGCATGTCCTGCCAGGCGCGCAAGAGCGTGCCGGGCACGGACGAGGAGATCCAGTGGTGGCTGCAGAACGCGCTCGACGGCATTGAGTACATCTGCGGCGACGCTTCCACCGAATACGGTGCGCTGCGCGCCGCCGACGGCCATCCCGAGCCGTTCCGCCTGAAATACGTGGAGATCGGCAACGAGAACTGGGGGCCGGAATACCACAAGCGCTACCGCATCTTCTACGATGCGATCAAGGCGAAATACCCGGACCTCATCCTCATCGCCAACGAGCGCGTGCCGGACGCCCCGCTCGACATGGTGGACGACCACCACTACACGAGCCCGCAGACGTTCCCCAACCGCTGGGGCGTGTATGAGGGCGAGGGCACGCCGGTCTACATCGGCGAATACGCCTGCAACGGCGAGAGCGGCCACGGCAACCTCATCGGCGCCGTCTCGGAGGCCGTGTTCATGATCCGCATCGAGAACCGCTGCGACCGCGTGCGCATCGCTTCTTATGCGCCGCTGTTCTGCAACGAGGATTACCGCAAGTGGAGCGTGAACCTCATCAATTTCAACGGCACCGGCACGTACGGCATCCCGTCCTATGAGGTGCAGCGCCTGTTCGCGGAATATGCCCCGGAGACGGTTGTGGCCGCGGACTGCGAGGTGAACCCCGGCGCGAACGCGAACCTCTATGTGACGGCCGGCAAAAAGGACGGCGCCCTCGTGGTGAAAGCCGCAAACTACGGCGACGAGCCCATCGAAGCGCTGTTCACGGCCGAGGGCGGCTCGTTCATCCCCTCCGGCGCGGTGCTGATCGCTTCCGGCTCGCCCACCGATACGAACGACCTTGTCACCCCGGACCGTGTGAAGGCCGTGCCCGCGCCTGTGAAGCAGCAGGCAGGCGGCGCATCGTTCACCCTGCCGCCGTATTCGTTTGCGGTGCTCACGGGACGTGTGGAGCCGTAAAAGGAAACCCGCAGCAGTTACAGGACGACAGAACAGGAGGCCGCCGCGCAGCGCAAAGGCTGTGCGGCGGCCTCTTTTTATGTTTGGCGCTTTGTCCCGGCTTTACAGGATCTTCCCCTCCGCGAGAGGCGGCAGGCCCATGAGGCGGGCCAGGGCCACGCCGTAGTTCGTCATGGGCACACCCTGCGCGCGGGCTTCCTCCACGCGGGCGATGACGTACTTGCGGTTGAACATGCACGCCCCGCAGTGGATCACAAGGTCGTAGTGCGTGAGATCGGCCGGGAAATCAACGCCGCGCGCAAAGTCAATGGCGAGGCCCTGCCCCACGCGCTGGCGGAGCAGGCGCGGGATCTTCTCGCGGCCGATGTCCTCCTTGAGCGGCGCGTGCGCGCACGCCTCCGCGATCAGCACGCGGGAGCGCTCGGTGAGGCTGTCGATGGCGGCGGCGCTCTTCGTGAAATACGCCAGATCGCCCTTGTATCCCGCCATGAGGACGGAGAACGAGGTGAGCGGGCTCTCCTTCGGCTTGCGCTCATAGACGGGGCGGAAGAGCTGGCTGTCCGTGATGATGAGATCCGGCGCGGCGGAGAGGGAGGACAGCGCATCCTCAAAATTATCGCCCGTGCAGCAGGAGACGAGGCACTTCTTGTCGAGCAGCTCGCGCAGCACCTGCACCTGCGGCAGGATGAGACGGCCCTTCGGGGCCTGGATGTCCTGCGGCATCACGAGCAGCACGAGATCGCCCGCCTTGCACAGATCGCCGGTGATGCTCTCCTGCTCGAAGCCCTCCGGCACGGCGCGCAGGATGGCGGTGCGCAGGGCCGCCACGCCCTTGCCCGTCTTGGCGCTCACGAGCACCGGATCCACGCCGGCCTCCTCGCGCACGCGGGCGGCCAGCAGCGCGGCCTCGGCAATGTCCGCCTTGTTCACCACGGGCACCACCGGCGTGCCGCTCCGGCGGAAGCGGGCGAGCCACTCGAGCTCCTCCGCGAAGCCGCCGAGCGAGAAGATGAGCAGCGCGAGGTCCGTCTTTTTCGCGGCCTCCTCCGTTTTCTCCACGCGCAGCCGGCCGAGCGTGCCCACGTCGTCGAAACCGGCCGTGTCGATGAACACGCAGGGCCCGATGCCGTGTACCTCCATCGATTTGAAGACCGGGTCCGCCGTCGTGCCGGCAACGTTGGAGACAAGCGCCGTCTCCTGGCCCGTGATGGCATTGATCAGCGAAGATTTTCCGCTGTTCCGTTTTCCGAAAATCCCGATGTGCAGCCGGTTGGCCCGCGGCGTTTCTGCCAAAGACATTGGTCATATCCCCTTTCCGGTGTCCCATTGTTTCCCCGTGCCGTGCGGCGCGGGATCGTGCGGCGGATGGCCTGCGCGGCGCCCGCGGAAGCCGCTCAGCCGTCCTCGCCCGAAAGCCAGTACGGCGATCCGGGCCTTGCATATTCCTCTGTGAAGGGATGGGGCACGCCGTCTCCCCTATAGCCGACGAGCGTGCCCAGATTCACATTGTGGAAGCTGTGGAAGATGTTCGCCCCCACGCTCGGGCTGCGGCGCTCGAGCGCGCGGATGAGCTCCTTCATCTCCTGCCGCTTGGAATCGAGCTGGCCGGTGGCCGTGCCCTCCGTGAGGCGGCAGGCGCAGCGCAGGAACGAAAGGCCGTTGCAGCGCGCCCAGCCGATCACGGCCTGCTCGCGCACGCGGTACAGCGGGCGGATGAGCTCCATGCCGGCAAAATGGGCGCTGTGCACCTTCGGCATCATGGTTTTCATCTCGCCGCCGTAGAGCATGCTCATGAGCACCGTTTCGATCACGTCGTCGAAGTGGTGGCCGAGCGCGATCTTGTTGCAGCCCAGCTCCTGCGCGGAGCGATAGAGGCAGCCGCGGCGCATGCGGGCGCACAGGTAGCACGGCGATTTGCCCGCCGAGGCGGCGGCCTCGAAGAGCCGGTTTTCCACCACGGTGATCGGCAGGCCCAGCAGCGCGGCGTTCCGCTCGATGTGCGCGCGGTTCTCCGGGCTGTAGCCCGGATCCATCACGAGATAGACGAGCTCGAAGGGCCGATCCGTGAACCGCTGCAGCAGCTGCATGCACTTCGCCAGCAGCATGGAATCCTTCCCGCCGGAAATGCACACCGCCACGCGATCGCCTTCCCGGAGCATGTCGTATTCCTTCAGCCCGCGCACAAACGGCGCCCAGATCTCCTTGCGGAACTTTTTCTGGATGCTCAACTCCGCCTTCCTCCGCCGTTCCTCCAAAGCCTGTTCCCCTGCCTTCCCCCCGCGGCTGCGGGGCTTTTCTTTTTATTCTATCAATTTTTGCGCCGTTTGTCCACCCGGCCGCAGCGGACAAAAAAGAAACGGCGGCCTGAAAACCAGGCCGCCGCCGGCATGCATCATTGCTGTTGCGGTTTTAAAATTTCATCCCAGAGGGTACTGTCGCTCCGGTAAACGGAAGCCGTCTCCTGCGGCAGGCTGAGCACACACACATCGCCCGCGGCGTGCGGCACGGGATACCCGAAGAGGACCGCGCCGTCCTCAAAGGCAATGTCCACGCCCGGCAGCCCGGCGCGCAGCCGGTCCTCCGTGAGATAGGCAAGCGCCTGTTCCATCGTGTCCCCCTCCTCCGCACACGTGCGCAGTGCGGCGGCAAGGCCGTCCAGATCGGAGAAGAGATCGGCGCACGTCACTTCCTCGCCGGAAATGATGTCGTAGTTGAAGGAAACCCATTCGCGCGTAGGATCGCCGCCATCCTCACTCACATCCGCCGTGTAGGTGGCGCTCACAAACAGCCGCGAGGCAAAGCCGCACCGGCTGCTGCCGGAAAGCGTGAGCGGCTTCGGCTCGGGAAGCGAGGAAACGGGCGCACCGCTTTCCCCCGCTCCAGAGGCGGCCGCCGCGCTCTGCACCGCACTTTGCTCCTTCTCGCGTTCCGTCAGCAGAAGCTCCGCCAGCTGCAGGCCGCGCTCGCGCAGAAGCTCATTCACACCGGCGTAAGCGTCGCCCTCCAGCTGCGGATAGGTGAGGGAAAAATCACAGCCGTCCTGCTGCAGGGTGTAAGGTTCCAGCCGGAAGGAGACACCGTCCTCCTGCTGCACGCCGCCCTCCGGAAACGGCGATCCGCCGGGCGATTCCCCGGCCGGCGCGCTCTGCTGCGCGGCGGAAACGGCGGAGGCGGCGGAAGCCGCACCCCCGGTCCCGCTGGGGGCAAGCTCGCCCTCGCAGGCCGCAAAGAGCAAAGCCACCGCCAGGCAGGCGGCAGACAGCAGCGCTTTTTCCCGTTTCCCCCTCATCATGGCGATCCCTCAACCTGTTCGGCCGCCCGCAGCCGCGCGGACGGTATGCATAGAATTCCTCTATTCTTAGTCTATTCTGTCAAATCGTGAATTGCAAGTGGTAATACAGCACAAAAATCAGCCGCCTGTTTTTTCGCCCGCGCCGTTCCGCGCGCGCGGCGCGGCGAGCGATTCCTCGCGGCCCGGCAGCGAAAGCCACACGGCGGCCGGAGCGCAGGTGAAGAACGCATAGAGATAGCGCAACTCGCAGAAGGTGGGCGCGGCGATCATCGTGGTGGCCCAGAGCGCCAGCAGCGGCACGAGGAAGAGCAGCCGCCGCCCCTGTCCGCGCGCGAGCAGCAGCGCGGCGCAGAAGAACACGAGCCACACCATGGCCGCCATGTTGAAGAAGGGCGCCGTGAGATCGTCCTCCTGCAGATCCTCCGCCTTCTCCTGGATGGTCTCCTGCAGGCTGAGACCGAGGTATCGCTCCGCGAGGTTGGCGGGCTCCACGCCGTATGTCGTGCTGTAGCCGTTGATGCCCGGCGCGACATACCAGTTCATCGTGCCGGGGCGCCAGTAGCCGGCCGTCTCCATGAGAAAGGCGATGCAGTAATCCTTGAAATGCGGGAAGAGCATGGTGAGCCATGTGGAGAAAAAGCCGCCCTTGTTCGCCTCGAGGAATGCGTCGTCAAAGTCCTCGTGGAACTTGATCCGGTCCGCGGAAAAGTCCCAGTAGACCTCCCCCATCGTCTCGAGCGGGAGCAGATGATCCAGATACTCGGCCTGCTCCTCCGTCAGCTCGCCGCCGCGGCTCACGACGCGGCCCATCTGCTGCAGCGGGATGGCGAGCGACTCCGCAAAGGGGCTCTGCGCGATGCCGAGCGCGCCGTAGAGCGGCCCCTGCACGCCCCAGATCACGACGAGCAGCGCGAGAAAGCACGGCACGAGCCGCTTCCAGTGGGCGCGCAGCTGCACGCCCGCCACAAGCAGCGCGCACGCGAGCAGGTAGATCCCGTTGTTGCGCAGAAACGACACGGCCAGCCCCAGCACGGCCAGGTGCACCATGCCCTGCCAGCGCAGCAGGTTGCGGCCGCCGGCGCGCGCCGTGTCAAAGAGGAAGAGCATGAACAGCAACACGACCGCGCCGAAGGGCACGTCCTTCCACACGGTGACGGCATACATGCCGTGCAGCGGGTTCACGCCGAACCAGAGCACGAGCAGCCACACCACGGGCCGCGGCAGGCCGCGGCGGCGCATCCAGGAAAGGCTGTAGCCGAAGGCGGAGGCCATGCACAAAAGCTGGAACAGCGTGAAGAACGCGATGCCGGCGTTCACGTCGCCGAAGAGATCCCCCAGCGCGAGGAACACGGCCATCACGAGCTGATAGACGACAGGCTGCTGGTTCGAGATGGGCGCGATGCCGGCGGCGCGCACGTAGCACGCGAAGGAATCGCCCGTCATCAGGCCGGGGAAGAACACGAAATAGTAAAAGAGATAGCACACGGTGAGGATGGCCGTCCACGAGGCCCAGCTCATCACGCGGGAGAGAACGCTCTCCTCCGCGGGCGCGCGCGCCGCCGCGATCGGGTGGGCGCAAAGCCAGGCGGACACCGCCGCGGCCATCGCCGCGCAGAACACGGCAAAGCAGAGCCAGTAGACGAGATCGGGCGCGGAAAAACCGAGGAACGCAGCGTTCTCCACGTCGATGCGGCGGCCCGCCACCACGGCGGCGGAAAAGAGCGCGCCGAACACGCCGCACGCCGCCCACACGCGCACCCGGCGGCAGCGCAGCGCGGCGCGCAGCCCCGGCACGGCCGCCGCGCAGGAGAGCGCGAACACCGCCGGCTGGAAAGGCACGGAGAAAAACCGGAACAGGAGCAGCACGCAGCCGCAGCCGAACAGCAGGCAGGCTGCCGTCTCCAGCTGCGCGGCGTGATCAGCGATCCACTGGGCCGGCTTCGTCTCGCGCAGACGGATCGGTTTCTTCACGGCGCGTTCCCTCCTCAAACAGTGTGAGCATCAGTTCGAACAGCTGGCGGTGCTTCTTCACGAGCACGTCGAGGATCACGCCGGCCACGAACGAGAGCAGCGCGCACAGCGCGAGCGTGACGGAGACGATGAGCGTGGGGAAGCGCGGCACCAGCCCGCTTCTCAGATAGTCGATCCCCACCGGCAGGAACAGCAGCAGCGCGAGCAGGAGAAACACGAGCGCGCATGCGCCGAAGAAGGCGAAGGGGCGGTACTCCTTATAGAGGCGGAAGATGGTGCAGAGCACCTTCGCGCCGTCCGAATACGTGTTGAGTTTCGAGACGCTGCCCTCGCGGTATTCCACGGGCAGCTCGCGGATGAGGAAGTTCTTGTCCACGGCATGGATGGTCATCTCCGTCTCGATCTCGAACCCGTGTGAGAGGACGGGGAACGTCTTGACGAAGCTGCGGCTGAACGCGCGGTAGCCCGTCATGATATCGCGCACCTGCGCGCCGAAGAGCCTGTTGATCAGGCCGCGCACCACGCGGTTGCCCGTGTTGTGGAAGGGGCGCTTGTTTTCCGTGAAATAGGTGGAGGAGAGACGGTCGCCGTTCACCATGTCGGCCTCCCCCTCCAGCACCATGCGCACCATTTCCGGCGCATTCTCGGCCGGATACGTGTCGTCACCGTCCGTCATGAGATAGCAGTCGGCGTCGATCTGCCGGAACATGGAGCGGATGACGTTCCCCTTGCCCTGGCGGTACTCGCGGCGCACGATCGCCCCGGCCTTCCGGGCCAGCTCGGCCGTCCTGTCTGTGGAATTGTTGTCATACACATAAATATCGGCCTGCGGCAGGGCGCGGCGGTAATCCGCCACCTCCTTCTCCACAGTTTTTTCCTCGTTGTAGCACGGGATCAGCACAGCTACTTTTTTCACTCTCATCCCTCCTCGGGGAAGGGTTCCCCTCTTTTTCCCCGTCTATCCGAACGAAAAGCCCCGCCGGGGAGGTCCGGGGGTCATAAGAAAGTAATATTTACCTTTCGCAGGAACGGCATGGCTTCAGTCATGCCGTTTCCTGTTTCATCAGCTCGTCCACGGGGATAAATCCCACAAGGTCATAGGAAATGCGGATGCCCTGCCGCCGTTTGCCGCTGCTCTTGTCCGGCGCTTCAATATAGATCGCCTTCACAAGCTCCCGCAGAGCATAGGGGGTCAGCTCCTGTAAATCCTCGTACTTGTGTACCCGCTGGATGAACTGCTCCAAATTTTCAATCTGTCGTTCCTGTACTTCAATATCCTGCTGTAAGGTCTGGATTTCCGCCTTGAGCTGCGTCTGCTCATCCTCGTAAGACTGGCTCATCATAGCAAACCGCTCGTCCGAGAGTTTCCCGGCCACATTGTCCTCATAGATGCGGATGAACAGCCGGTCAA
>ERZ1643247.1973-NODE-1973-length-17185-cov-4.785406_pt1 | contig 17185 bp, 16 predicted proteins | sample MGYA00579264_ERZ1643247 | MGnify/ENA primary metagenome ERZ1643247 (study PRJEB29033, sample SAMEA4952262) | chicken gut metagenome | biome: Broiler Chicken; feature: Gastrointestinal Tract; material: Caecum | place: Ireland | collected 2018 | study: Broiler... | reverse complement strand
TCATTTGCGCGCGCAGCAGATGCCGCAATGTTGATGACGGTAAAGCCGTTTCCGTTTTCCAGCACAACGTCGCCCGGCGCGGTAATGTATTCCTCGATCGCCTTGTCCAGCAGCGCCATGGTGGAAGCGCGATCGATATTGTCATGCGGCGCGATACGATCTGCGCCAACGCCCTGCAGGATTCCCATTTTGGCCAGCGGCGCCATATAGCCTGCCGCCCAGCCAGCGGTTTCGCTGCCATCCGTGAACTGGCTCAGGTCAGGGGAGGCGTCCGGTGTCATCCCCATCGCGCGGGCGAACATGGTCATGGCCTCCTGACGGGTGACCGGCGCGGTCGCGTTGACGTTTCTGCCGTCGCCCTCCAGAATACCCGCTGCGGTGCAGCGCAGGACGGCATCTGCATACCATTCGCTGCCATCCAGATCGTCATAGCGGTTCTCCGCCTTTTTGGTCAGGCCGAACATGCGCACGAAAACCGTTGCCAGCTCGCCGCGGGTGAGCGAACGGTAGGGCTTAAAGGAACCGTCCGCATCACCCTGTACGATGCCCTGCTGCACCCAACGGTCGATCGAGGAAGCAGCCCAGCTGTTCGCGGCATCCTCCATAAGCGGCTTATCCTCCGCGGCAAAGGCGGAAACTGACAGCATGGACAGCGTCATCGAGGTGGACAAGATTGCGGCCAAAGTTTTTTTCATCTGCATACATTGATTCTCCTCACTGGTCGTGTTGCCTGCCGCCGGCGACCCGGTTCCGGTACGCCGGCAGGATAACGTTCTGGCACATAATATAAAATAATTCCGATCGGAATACAATGCTAAATAGATGGGTAGGAAGCCGCATTCCTGAAACAAAGGAAACAAATATACCATATACCAAAAGACGCAAAAAACGGCTTTGGAATGGGTTCCAAAGCCGTCAACATATCGAAAAAGTCCCCGCACCGCAGTGCGCATCAAATAGGAAATTGCGGTAGACCGAAATTTTCATAAACACCCGCGACATGTGCGTGGGTTTTTATACAAAACGGCTCCGAACTGTGCCTGCAGGGCGCGGCTCGGGGGCGCAAATTCGATCGAAAGCCTGGTTTCGATCGAGAGGCTGTTTGGAAAACTATGCATTTCGACAGCCTCCGCACCGGAAACCTTGCTTCCGGTGCATTTTTCTGTTTGTTAAAATTCTGAGGTGTACGCTCCCGGAATTTTGGAAAACGACGGCATCACTTTGCGCAGCCATTGGTTTCCATCTGATGCATGCCTGCGGCGCGGGGAAGGCATTGCGCATGATGTGCTATATGGATCAGCGCAGGAGAGGCAGGCTGCCGGTCAGCTTGTTCACCAGCTTTTTCGCGCCGCAGATGGCAAGCCCCAGATAATGCAGTCTGTCTTTCTCGGTCTGTGCGGCCTTGGCAATGAACTCGTCATAGGTCTTGCAGCCCTGTGCCACGTCGGAAAAGTCTACCGCGGTCAGCGCGGCAAACGCCGGCTCATACAGCCGCTCGCGCAGTTCGTACAGTGTTTCCCGGCCTGCCCGCAGGATGGGTACGGGGAACTCGATGATGCCCAGATGGGTGCGGCCGCTCCGGTCGGTCACGTCCGGCCCGACCGTCTCCGAGATGTGTTTGCCGAGTGTAATGCCGAGGATGCCCGCCGTATTGGCGGCAAGTCCCGGCGGCAGCCCTTCGTCCAGCACCATCACGCATTTTTCTATTTGTCCGTCCATTGTTCACGCTCCTTGTCCGTGGGATTGCCGGTGAAAATTCTCTGATAGTGCCCGGGCGTCAGACCGATGAAATCCTTGAAATAGTGCGTAAAGTGGCTCTGATCGGAAAATCCGGTCAGCCCTGCCGCATCGACCGGCGGCACACCAGCCTCCAGCAGCTTTTTGGCCTGCCCCAGCCGGATGTTCTGCAGATACCGATAGGGTGACACGCCCACCTGTTTTGCGAACAGCCGCAGCAGGTAGGATTTTCCGAAATCCGTCCGGCTGACCAGCTCATCCAGCGTGATGTTATCCGCGTAATGCTGCTCCATATAGGTACAGAGTGCGCGGATCTGCCCGCTTTGTTCGGGCAGATCCGCCTGCGCAAACGGCACAGCATAATCGGACAAAAGCTGCTCGAGCAGATAGAAAAACATCTCCTGCTTTTCCAGTGCAGGCGCGCCGTCTTGTATTGCCGCATACAGCGCGCGCAGCGCATGGACGCAGTCGCCCTGCCGAACGACCGGCCGCGAGAAATACGGCATGTCCTCCCGTACTGTGACTTCCTTTGCCGCGCGCTGCATCACATCGGCCGGAATATTGACCGCGCGGTAATCCAGCGGCTCGCCGTTTACCGGCGTGCAATAATGGTTATCCCGCGGGCTGAACAGGATCAGGTCGCCTGCCGTCAGGTCGTATGTCTTTCCCTTGCACCACAGGCGGCGCGCACCGCTCTCGACAAATCCGACCACATAATAATCATGGAAGTGGTTCGGGAATTTCTGCACGATCCCCTGCAGCCGGTAGGCTTCAATATGCAGATCATGGTCATAGCAGACCGTACGCTGCTCGTCCGGCATCCGTCATCCCTCGCTTTTCTCCGGCTGGTATGCAGTATATCACACAGGCAGCATAGCCGTCTTGTAGGATATTGCACCATTGGCCTGCAAAATCCGGTCACAGTCTGTCCGGTTTTTATGCTATACTGGACAAGAGGAGGCGGGCTCATGCAAAGCGGACGGTTATTTGAGATTTTATATATCCTGCTCGAGCGCGGCGGGGCGACGGTCGGCGAACTTGCCGGCCAGCTCGAGGTGTCCGAGCGCACCATCCGGCGCGATATCGATGCACTTTCCGCGTCCGGCGTGCCGGTTTATGCCGCGCGCGGACGGCGGGGCGGCGTGCGGCTGCTGGACGGGTTCGTGCTGTCCAAATCCCTGCTCAGCGCGCGCGAGCAGGATGAGATATTGTACGCCCTGCAAAGCCTGCGCGCCACCGGCGCAGAGCAGGGCGGCGCGCTGCTCACGCGCCTGTCCGCCCTGTTCCGCCGCGATACCGTGGACTGGATCGATGCGGACTTTTCCGACTGGGGTGATACGGGAGAGCGCCGTGCGCTGTTCGAACAGCTGAAAGCCGCGATCCTCGAGCGGCGCGTTCTGTCCTTTGACTATTTCGGCCAGAACGGACAGGCTGCCCGCCGCACAGCCGAGCCGGTCAAACTGCGCTTCAAGGGGATCTCCTGGTATTTGCAGGCATGGTGCCGCGAGCGGCAGGCCTTCCGGACCTTCAAGCTGTCCCGCATGGAACATGTCGCGGTGCTGGACGAGCATTTTGCCCCGCATGCCGCGCCGCCCTCGCTCGACGGAACCGGGACGGTGTCCGTTCCCACCACACGGATCGTCGTGCGTTTCTCTCCTGCGGTGGCGTTCCGCGTATACGACGAATTCGAGCGCGCCCGCATCCAGCCCCAGCCGGACGGCTCGCTGCTTGTCCGCACGGAATGGCCGGTGGGCGCGTGGGGCGCGGGCTACCTGCTGTCCTACGGCGCGCAGGCGGAGATCCTGCACCCGCCCGCGCTGCGCCGCCACGTTTTCGAGGAGGCGAAAAAAATCGCTGCGCTGTATCAAAATGCGGACGCGCCCTGTCCGGTATGCGGCAGTACAATGGAGCCATCAAAACCGAAAGGATGAATGTTTATGCTGCAATACGAGGTCGTTACCCTGCCCGCAAAGCGGGTCGTCGGGCTGAAGGCGCGCACCGGCAACACCGACCCCGCGTGCCCGCAAACCATCGGCGGGCTATGGGAGCAGTTCATGCGCACGGAGGCCTGGCGGGCCGCGCTGCAACGCGGACCGGACGCCGTCTGTTACGGGCTGTACACCAATTACGGACTGGACGACGAAAGCTATGATGCAGTCGTTGCCTGTGAGAGCGCATCCTGTCCGGAGGGCTTTGCCGTGGTCGAGATCCCCGCAGGCGAGTATGCGAAGTTCCATTTCCACGGCAATGTGCGTGAGATCCCCATGCAGGCGTGGAGCGAGATCTGGTCGCTGCCGCTGCCGCGCGCCTATGGCGTGGACTTTGAGGAATATCGCAACGCGGCGGACGGCTGCGCGGATATCGATATCTATGTCGGCCTGGCGGAGATCTGCCAGTCGTGCGGCATGCCGATGGCCCGGCCCGCGGACTTCGGCACCGAGGCGGACGGCGCGGCCAGCCACACCTACTGCACCTATTGCTACCAGAACGGCGCGTTCACTTACGATGCCACGATGGAGGAGCAGATCGAGCATAACTTAAACTGTGCGCCCGAGCTGTACAGCGACCGCGAACGGGCGCGCGCAATGATGCGCGAATACTTCCCCACGCTGCAGCGGTGGAAGGGGGCGGATCCGGAATGAAAAACTACGATAATTTTTTCCTGCCGGCTGACGATCTGGACGCTGCCAAGGTATTTTACGCCCAAACGCTCGGCCTGCCCCTGAAATTCGACTTTTCCGATGCCGGCATGGCCGCCTACTGCGTCGGCAGCGAGGAGCCCGCGATCATTTTGAAGGACAAGACCCGGTTCCCGGATGCAAAACCCACCATCTGGTTCGAGGTGGATGACGTGCGCAAGACCTGTGCGCAGCTGCAGGCGCGAGGCGTCTCCTTCCTGAGCGAGCCGTTCCACATGCGGACCGGCTGGGCAGTAGAATTTGAGGATCCGTCCGGCAACCGCCTGGGTATCACGGATTACCTGCCGGAATAACGCCTGCGGCATATCCCTGTCCCCTTTCGCATAGGCTGTACCATGTGAAGGGAGGCGGCGGACATGACAGGAAGAAAGCCGGCGCGCCGGCGCAAAGGCGGCGGAAAGGGCTTGCTGCTCGTCGTAGCGCTTGTCCTGATCGCAGGGCTGATCCGGTACGCGGACACACCGCTTGTCACATCCGCGCGGGAAAGGGTGGCCGAGGTGCTTGCAGGCGCGCCCGGTGTGGACAAAGTGCTCGCCGTATTCGGCGGCGGTGATGCAGCGGACGAGGTTTTCAGCGCTCAGCAAGAGGAGGATACATCCTATGCCGCGTCTTCCGGCGGGGCGGACGACATCCTCGGCCGGGAAAAAACACTGTTCCCGGATACGGTGGATGAAACCGTTTACCCCATGGAATTTGAGCACGTCCTGCCCGCCGAAGGCACGCTGACCTCAGACTTCGGCAGCCGCCTCAGCCCGACGACCGGGCAGCCCGGATTCCATTACGGGCTGGACATCGCCGCGGACGAGGGCACTGTGATCGGTGCGTTTGCAGACGGCACGGTGCGCGAGGTCGGCCAGTCCGACTACGGCAACTACCTGATCGTCGATCACGACGGCGGCTTTTCCACCCTGTATGCACACTGCAGCAGCATTTCCGCCCAGGTCGGTGACACGGTCCAGTGCGGCGAGGAGATCGCGCGCGTCGGCCAGACCGGCAACGCGACCGGCCCGCACCTGCATCTCGAGATCTGGAAGGACGGAGCGGCGCTCGATCCGTCCGACTATCTGACCGGGCTGTAAATGCGCGTCCGGGTCGAGGTACGGGACGGCTTTGTCGTCCTGCTGGCCGCGCTGTGGTGTATGGACGGGACAAATGTGCTGCCGCTCTTCCTGCTGGCCGCCGCGGTGCACGAGGCCGGGCACGTGCTGACGCTGTATCTGTCCGGCGGGCGTGTGCACCGGCTGGTGCTCACCTGCTGCGGGGCGGTGCTGCGGTGCGCCCTGCCGGAGGGCCGGTGCGCCCGTGCCGCCGTCTGCCTGGCGGGTCCGGCAGCGAGCTTTGCGCTCACAGCCGCGGCAGGCGCGCTCGGCGCATGGCGGCTTGCAGGCGCGAGCGCACTGCTCGGCCTGTTCAACCTGCTCCCCATGCCGCCGCTCGACGGCGGCATGACACTTTTTCACCTGTGTGGCGGACGCTTTCCGTCCGTCCGGCACGGCGCCGCCCTGTTGTCCGCGGCGGGCGTGCTGCTGGCGGGCACAGCGCTGCAGCAGGCAGGCGGTGGAATATGGCTGCTGCTCATCGGCGGGCTGGCCGCCGTCAATTTCCTGAAAGGCCTTGCCAACCGTGTATAGATGGTGTAAGATAAAAATGCAGATATAAGCTCGCTGGAACGGAGGCGCTATGTTTCAGATCGGCGATAGAATTGTCCATCCCCTGCACGGTGCGGGCGTGATCGAAGCAATCGTGGAACGCACCATCGACGGTGTGTCCGCGCAGTATTATGCGCTCCGGCCCCTGCTGGGCGACACACAGTTGTTTATCCCGGTCGATTCCTGCGAAAAGCTCGGTGTCCGGCCGGTCTGTTCCCGCGCCAAAGCCGAGGAGTTTTTTCGCGCTCTCGGCAGTCTCGCGCGCAGCGAGAACAAAGGCTGGAACCAGCGCTATCGGGAAAATATGCTGCACATCCGTTCGGGCAACCTGCTTGAGGTCGCCCAGGTTATCAAGGATCTTACCGCGCGCGACAAAGAGCGCGGCCTGTCCACCGGAGAAAAGAAAATGCTCACCTCTGCGCGTCAGATCCTCGCTTCCGAACTATCGGTCGCACTGGGCCGGCCACTTGCGGACGTGCTGGCGCGGATCGATGAGCAACTAAATGTCTGAACTCAAAGGCTTTGCATGCGCAAAGCCTTTCTTTGAAGGAGAAGCCAATATGCTGGGAAAACGAAAAAAGAAAAAAACGCTTCCCGCCTTGTGCGCTGTGATCGTGGCCGCGGGCTCATCGCGGCGCATGGGCGGAGAAAACAAGCTGCTGCTCCCGCTTGCGGGCACTCCTGTGCTGGCGCATACCCTGTCCGCCTTTGAAAAGTGTGCAGTTGTGCGCGATATCGTGCTGGTCTGCCGCGAGCAGGATATCCTGCCTTTTACCGATCTGGCACAGTCGTTCGGCATTTCCAAGCTGCGCACGGTCACGCGCGGCGGGGATACCCGCACCGCCTCCGTGCTGGCAGGCGTGCAGGCGGCTCCCGGGGACACGGCGCTCGTTGCGGTACACGATGGCGCGCGGCCGCTCGTGTCCGAGGCGGTCATCACCGAGGCGGCTTACGCCGCCGCAGAACACGGGGCAGCCGCTCCCGTCGTCCCGGTCAAGGACAGCATCAAACGCATCGCGGACGGAAAAATTGCAGCCGACGTGCCGCGCGACACGCTTGCCGCCGTGCAGACCCCGCAGGTGTTTGACCGCACGCTGCTGCTGCGTGCACTCGAAACCGCTGCGCAGCAGGGCCGCAGCTTTACGGACGACTGCGCCGCAGTGGAGGCGCTTGGACAGGCGGTACAGGCCACGCACGGCAGCTACGAAAACCTCAAGATCACGACGCCGGAGGATATCCTGGTGGCGCAGGCGCTTTTGCAGAAGGAGGACGACTGACATGCGGATCGGACACGGCTATGACGTGCACCGTCTGACCCCCGGCCGAAAGTGCATCATCGGCGGAGTGGATATCCCGCACGAGACCGGACTGGACGGTCACTCGGACGCGGATGTGCTTACCCATGCGGTCATGGATGCGCTGCTCGGCGCGCTCGCCCTGGGAGATATCGGCAAGCATTTCCCGGATACCGACCCGCGCTACGCAGGCGCGGACAGCATCGCTCTGCTGCGGCATGTCGCGGCACTCGTGCATGAACAGGGATACCGGCTTGGCAACCTGGACGCGACCGTACTCGCGCAGGCGCCCAAACTCGCGCCGCATATCGCACAAATGCGCGCGAACCTCGCTGAGGCAATCGGCTGCGCTGTGTCCCGTGTTTCGGTCAAGGCTACGACCGAGGAAGGGCTGGGCTTTACCGGCCAAAAGCAGGGCATTGCAGCGCATTGTGTCTGCCTGCTGGAGGAGTGCTGATACCATACACATGAAAAAACGGCTTTGGAACCCATTCCAAAGCCGTGAGGCTGTCGAAATACATAGTTTTTCGAACAGCCTCTCGATCGAAACCAGGCTTTCGATCGGGCCTGCCTGCTGTCTGCGCGCGTCTTTAAGATACACTTGCCAGCGGTTTGTATAAAAACCCACGCACATGTCGCAGGTTTTTATGATAATTTCGGTCTACCGAAATTTTCTATTTCACGCGCGCTGCGGCGCGATGGACTTTTTCGACAGGCTGAGCACCGGAACCAAAGTTTCCGGTGCATTCTTTTCTGCAATAACCCTTACAGGCGAAGCCTGTCAAGAGTGTTATCGATTGAAAGCGCTTTGTTTTTAAGACTTAAAAATCTGCGACGAATCAAACAATGAGGATGTTCCGCTTCTAAGCCTGATATATCTGCCGAAAGAAAAAATTTCAGGATGTTTTTACTGAACCCGCGGAGCAGTGGCATCCGGAGAGGAACGGGGATCTAACCCCAGATCAGGTTTCCTTGTTTTCCCACCGCAAGGTGTGGTGGCTTTGTGAAAGGGGAATATGAATGGCAGGATACGCTCAACCATCGGACGATGTGAGACGGTTGCCACTGTTGCTATGGGCGGTCTGCACGGGCTGTCTCGGTACATCACAACGAACGTACCCAGCCGTCTGTATAATAAAATCAGCGCTTTTCATGCGCCGAAATGCGGAGCGCTTTGTATAACTTCGAACAAAGAATATTGAAAAATAAGCAGAGCTTGGTATAATAGACACAAAAGCAATGGATGAAAATCCTTGCTTTGGAATTACTTAGGAGGAAAAGAGTTATGGGGGCATATACAAAACGGGCCTTTGTTGCTGTGGCAACGTCTATCTGTGTGCTGGCTGGAACTGCACAAGGCGCTTTTGCGGCCAGTGGAACTGCGAAGGCGAATCGGGATATCGTTGAAGATGCTTCTGCACAGGCAAGCGCCGATGGAATTTTCTATGTAGGCACGGCAGGCGGCCCGCTATACGCCATCAATGGAAATGGGACAAGCGAGCCACCATCGCCATGGGCAATCGAAGAAGTGGATGCGGCTCGTGCGGAGGGGTTGATTCCCGCTGAACTGGATTCCAGCTATCAGGCCAATATTACGCGGGAAGAGTTCTGTCATCTGATGGCTCAGCTTCTTTCTGCACAAACCGGTAAGTCTGTGGATCAGCTGCTTTCTGATTTTGACCTTACACCAAGCAGCGCTTACGCCGATACCAGTGACAAGGATATTCTTGCAATGAGCGCACTTGGGATCGTAAAAGGGGTAGGCAACAACCGGTTCAGCCCGACAGCATCCATTACCCGTGAGGAGGCCGCCGTCATGCTGGCGCGTGTGACCGACAGGTACGGCGATGTAGAAGCAAATGGTCAGCCGCTGGCATTTTCGGATGCGGCACAGATCTCTTCTTGGGCAAAGGATGCAGTTGATATGGTCTCCTCGTGCATAGTTGACGGGAACCGCATCATGAACGGCACGGGCGGCAGTCGTTTCGATCCCAAAGGAACCTATACACGGGAGCAATCCATCCTGACCAGCCTGCGCCTGTATCAATTCATTGGGAATACCGACTTTGCACCCATCCTGCCGGATGCAGGAGAAACGGATACGATCACGGTTGGCGGATACCAGCTGCGTTGCGGCGAGTACAGAAATGTTACTTTCAGGGAAGGCATTATTACATTGCGCAGCGACGGTACTGCAGACTACCATATCAATATCCCGACTACGACGGGGTATGACGCCCCGATCTATGTCAATCAGGATAATGTACGCTGGTCCATCGGGCAAGTGGAAGACTATGGGGTCATGGTTCCAGCGATCACATTCCATCTGGATGAGATCGAAGGCTCAATGCATGGCGGTGATCAGACATACATGGTCACGCAGGATAATACATTTGGCCACCAGTGGCTCATGTTTGTGTTCTACGAATAAAATGGTTTATCAGCAGAAAAGCTGAATGGCAATGCCGCTGTCCGGCCTTGGAAGGCCAGACAGCGGCATTGCTTTTAGCTGATCCTCTGATGGTGATATTTGGATCGAGCCTTGCCCAGAGGGCCGCCGGTCTCCAGATCCAATTTAAAACCTCATTTCCATTTTAGCTTACAACGATAACTTTTCCGGAAGAAAAAGTTTGTGCCAATAGGCTCACCGCAGCATAATCATTGTAAGCCTGTTGGCTGTTTCGTTTTACGCGCCCGCGCCGGTGTTCCAGCGCATAGTCAATACAACGTCAGCGATCTCGGTTGCGTCAATATTGCTGGCCTGAGGAGCCCCTACAGCATCGTATGTAATGGCCAGCTCATCCATATTGCCCGCATCATTTTTGACATCAATGCCGACTGCCCTCCGATTACAAGCCCCCCGCTGCACCAATATACAAAAAGGCCACCCAGAGAAAACCTCTGGGCAGCCCCACTCTCTGCTTGTTTGTGCATAATCGACGAAACAAGCCATTTTTGAAATTTAAGACATCACTTTACGAAATCAATCAGCATACGCCCTGCGCCAGCATTGCGTCCGCAATCTTCTCAAAGCCGCCGATGTTCGCGCCCATGACGAGATCGTCCTTGTGGCCGTACTTTTCAGCAGACTCGATGCAGGTCTTGAAGATGTTGACCATGATATCGTGCAGGCGCTGGTCAACTTCCTCGAAGGTCCAGGACAGACGCAGCGAGTTCTGGCTCATTTCCAGGCCGGAGGTGGCAACACCGCCCGCGTTGGCAGCCTTTGCCGGGCCGAAGAATACGCCGTTGGCCTTGAACGCCTCAACAGCCTCCGGGGTGGACGGCATGTTCGCGCCCTCAGCAACAAACTTGCAGCCGTTTGCAATCAGGGCCTTGGCGTCGTCGCCGTCGAGCTCGTTCTGAGTTGCACAGGGGAGCGCGATATCGCACTTGACGCTCCACGGACGCTGGCCCTCGGTGTAGGTGCTGCCCGGAACGCGATCAGCATACTCCTTGATGCGGCCGCGCTTGACTTCCTTGATATCCTTGACAACATCCAGGTTGATGCCGTTGGGATCGTGGATGAAGCCGTTGGAGTCGGACATGGTAACGACCTTGGCGCCCAGCTGGGTCGCCTTCTGGCAGGCATAGATCGCAACATTGCCCGAGCCGGAGATCGCAACCGTCTTACCCTCGAAGGAGGTGCCCTTGTATGCGAGCATTTCCTTCATATAATAGCACAGACCATAGCCGGTCGCCTCGGTGCGCGCGAGGGAACCGCCGAAGGTCAGGCCCTTGCCGGTCAGCACGCCAGTGAACTCGTTCTTCAGGCGCTTATACTGGCCGTACATGAAGCCGATCTCACGGCCGCCAACACCGATGTCGCCGGCCGGCACGTCGGTGAACTGGCCGATGTGGCGGGACAGCTCGGTGATAAGGGACTGGCAGAAACGCATAACCTCAGCATCAGACTTGCCCTTGGGATCGAAGTCAGAGCCGCCCTTGCCGCCGCCCATCGGCAGGCCGGTCAGGCTGTTTTTGAAGATCTGCTCAAAGCCGAGGAACTTGATGACGGAAGCGTTAACCGACGGATGGAAACGCAGACCGCCCTTGTAGGGGCCGATCGCGGAGTTGAACTGTACGCGGAAGCCGCGGTTGACCTGGACCTTGCCCTCGTCGTCTACCCACGGAACGCGGAACATGACCATGCGCTCCGGCTCAACGATGCGGTCGGTAATACCGTTCTTCTCCAGCTCCGGACGTGCTTCGACAACCGGCTCAAAGCTCTCGAGAACCTCGAGAACCGCCTGCTGAAATTCCGGCTCGTTCGGGTTGCGCTTTTGCACGGTTTCGTACACGCGCTTAAGGTAAGAGTTGGTAAGTGCCATTGTATTTTTCCTCCTTACATTTCTGCCGCAGGCCCTTTTCAATCACTTGAAAAAGTGCGGAATAACTTACATACTTGCGGTAGTGTGTAACTATTATATAGTATTTCCTCGCGGAGCGCAATACTTTAGCGTGTTAAAAATATACATTTTTTTCTGCCGGAACAGGGCTGGAAATTGGCGGTTTTACCTGATATAATGAAGTCCGTAGGGGGTGCGACGTGCAAAATGAACAGCTTTGACAAAATTTATGCCGTTGTGCGGCGCATTCCGCGCGGCACGGTCGCGACCTATGGACAGGTTGCCATGCTCGCCGGAAATCCACGCTGGGCGCGGGTGGTAGGCTATGCACTGCATGCCAATCCCGATCCGGAGGGCATCCCTTGCTACCGGGTGGTGACAAAGGACGGGCACACATCCAAAGCATTTGCATTTGGCGGCGCAGATATGCAGCGCGCGCTGCTTGAAGCGGATGGCATTACATTTTTGCCAAATGGCTGTGTGGACATGGCAAAGCATCGCTGGGAGGGGCTGTCAGATGATTGACATTGCAAAACTCGCTGCGCTGGCAATCGGATATGACGCAGGTGATCCGCGCCGGGTGCAGCATTTGATGAAGGTTTATGCGTTCAGCCGCCTGATCGGGCAGCGTGAAAAGCTGGACGAGCAGGAGCAGAATATATTGGAGGCTGCAGCCCTGCTGCATGATATCGGTATCCACGAAGCCGAGCGTAAGCACGGCTCGTGCTCCGGCAAGTGGCAGGAACTGGAGGGGCCGGCGGTTGCCGCGCCGCTGCTTGACCAGGCGGGAGCGGATGAAGCGGAGAAGAAACGTGCGCTCTGGCTGATCGCACATCACCATACATACGATGCGTCAGAGGATATGGATTTCCGTATTCTGTTGGAGGCGGATTTTCTGGTCAACGCCTATGAGGATGCGCTGTCGCAGGAGACTTGCCAAACCGCGGGGGAGCGGATATTCCGAACAAAGACTGGACGGTCATTTTTGCGAGATATGTATCAAAAAAGCGGAAACTGCATTTAAAATACAGGTATAAACCATGAAAGCGAGCCATCTGGCGGTTTGACCGGATGGCTCGCTTCATTTGTGCCGGGGCAATTTTGAACTTTTTGTGAAGTCCGTTGACATGGGATGGATTCTGAGTATAATATGTTAGTGGACTAACAGTAAGGAGGCTAACAAAAGAAGTGCGAGAGCAGCAGATTGGAGCCCAGCTGGGAATGCTGAGCAACTTGCTCAAGCGTCAGATGGCGTTCCGGCATCAGGACAGCGGCGATAGCCATGTGACCGGCGTGCAGGCCATGATTATCCACTATCTGGCCGCAGCGAAGGAAGATAAATTCCAAAAGGATGTTGAGATGCAGTTTCGGTTCCGCCGCTCCACGGCGACCGGCATTCTGCAGCTGATGGAGCAGCATGGGCTGCTGCGGCGCGAACCGGTGCCGCATGACGGACGGCTCAAGCGGCTGGTTTTAACCGATCAGGCTTTGGCGCTTGATGCGCGGATCAGAGAGAGGCTTCGCGCTACGGAAGCACTGATGCGTGCAGGCATCAGCGAGGAGGATCTGAATACCTGGTTCCGCGTATGCGGCATGATCCGCGCCAATCTGGAACATTACCAATGCAAATCTTCGGAGGAAACACTATGATCAAACGATTGCTGAAAAGCGTGCGTGAGTTCAAAAAAGATGCGCTGCTCACGCCGTTTTTTGTCGTGCTTGAGGTCGTGATGGAGGTTGTCATCCCGGCGGTGATGGCGCTTTTGATCGACCGCGGCATTGATGCGCATGACATGGGTGAGATTTGGAAATACGGTATCATCCTGATCATCTGCGCGGGGCTGGCGCTGGTTTTCGGCGCAGCGGCAGGCACCTACGCCGCGCGGGCCTCGACCGGATTTGCCCGCAACCTGCGCCACGATATGTATTACGCGGTGCAGGATTATTCTTTCTCAAATATTGACAAGTTTTCGACCGGCTCGATCGTCACCCGCCTGACGACCGACGTAACCAACGTGCAGAACTCGTTCCAGATGTGTACGCGCATCGCGGTGCGCTGCCCGGTCATGCTGATTTTTGCGCTCGTCATGGCGTTCCAGATCAACAGCGAGCTGGCGCTGATCTTCCTCGGCGTGCTGCCGGTGCTGGCGATCGGCCTGGGCCTGCTGATGAAATGCGTCAGCCCGGTGTTCGAGCGCGTGTTCAAGACCTATGACCGCATGAACACGGTCGTGCAGGAAAACGTGCGCGGCATCCGCGTGGTCAAGGCATACGTGCGCGAGGACCATGAGACGGAAAAGTTCAAGGGTGTATCCGGGCTGCTGTATAAGGAGTTCTCCAAGGCGCAGAAGACCATGGCGGGCGTGGCGCCGCTCATGCAGTTCTGTATGTATGCGTGCATGCTGCTGATCTCGTGGTTCGGCGCGCGCCTGATCGTCGGCGGCAGCATGACGACCGGCGAGCTGACCAGCCTGTTCTCCTATGCGATGCAGATTTTGATGAGCCTGATGATGGTGGCAATGGTGTTCGTCATGATTACCATGTCCAAGGCGAGCGCAGAGCGTATCGTCGAGATCCTCGAGGAACAGCCCGATCTGCACAATCCGGAAAACCCGGTGACCGAGGTCAAGAACGGCGATATCGACTTTGACAACGTCAACTTCAGCTATAAGGGTGATGAACACAAGCTCGCCCTGCGCGATGTGGATCTGCACATCAGGGCCGGCCAGACAATCGGCATTCTGGGCGGCACGGGCGCGGCCAAGTCCACGCTGGTGCAGCTCATCCCGCGCCTGTATGATGTGACAAGCGGCTCGGTTAAGGTAGGCGGCGTGGATGTGCGCGACTACGATATCGAGGCGCTGCGCGAGCAGGTCGCCATGGTGCTGCAGAAAAACGTGCTGTTCTCCGGCACGATCAAGGAAAACCTGCGCTGGGGCAATGAAAACGCGAGCGACGAGGAGCTCGAGCGCGTGTGCAAGCTGGCGCAGGCGGATGAATTCATCCAGCAGATGCCGAAGAAGTATGATACCTATATCGAGCAGGGCGGCACGAACGTGTCCGGCGGCCAGAAGCAGCGCCTGTGTATCGCGCGTGCGCTGCTGAAAAAGCCCAAGGTGCTCATTCTGGACGACTCGACCAGCGCGGTCGATACCAAGACCGATGCGCTGATCCGCAAGGCGTTCGCGGAGGAGATCCCGAACACCACCAAGCTGATCATCGCGCAGCGCGTTTCCTCCGTGCAGGATGCGGACCAGATCATCATTCTGGACGGCGGCGCGGTGCAGGCGGTCGGCACGCATGAAGAGCTGCTCGCCGGCAACCCAATCTATCAGGAGATCTATAACCAGCAGACCAAGAAGGGAGATGTGGAATAATGCCGGGACCCGGAGCAAGAGGACCCATGGGCGGTCCGGGACACCGCGGCCAGATGGCGGGCGGCAGACGCAGTAAAAACCCGAAAAAGACCCTCGCGCGGCTGCTGCATTATATCAGGGACGGCTATGCTGTCCAGTTCGGCGTGGTGCTGGTATGCATCCTGTTTTCCGCGGTGGCAGGCGTAGCGGGCTCGATGTTCCTGCAAACGCTGATCGACGACTATATTGCGCCGCTGTTGCTTGAGGCGGCACCGGTATTCAGCGGGCTGGCGCGCGCGCTGCTGCAGATGGCGCTGATCTATCTGGTGGGTATCGCCTCCACTTTCCTGTATAACTGGATGATGGTGTCGATCTCGCAGGGAATCCTGAAAAAAGTGCGCGACGAGATGTTCTCGCGCATGCAGAAGCTGCCCATCCGTTATTTCGACACCCATACCCACGGCGACCTGATGAGCCACTTCACCAACGATACTGATACCCTGCAGCAGATGCTCAGCCAGTCTGTACCGCAGATGTTCTCCTCGCTGGTGACGATCATCGCGGTATTCGTCGCCATGCTGGTGACCAATGTATGGCTGACGCTGTTCGTTCTGGTCGGCATCGCGGTGATGCTGGTCGTGGTGCGTAAGATCGGCGGCCAGTCCGCCCGGTTCTTTCTCGAACAGCAGACCTCGCTCGGCAAGGTCAACGGCTATATCGAGGAAATGATCAACGGCCAGAAGGTCGTCAAGGTGTTCTGCCATGAGGATAAGTGCAAGGAGCAGTTCGACGCGCTGAACAACGAGCTGCGCGAAAATGCGAAGAACGCGAACACCTTTGCCAACATCCTGATGCCGATCATGATGAACATCGGCAACCTGCTGTATGTGCTGGTGGCGGTGGTCGGCGGCACGCTGGCGCTGTCCGGCGTGGTGGGGGACGGCATCACCATCGGCGTGATTGCCAGCTTCCTGCAGCTGACCAAGTCGTTTACCCAGCCGGTTACGCAGATCTCGCAGCAGTTCAACTCGATCGTCATGGCGCTCGCGGGCGCGGAGCGTATCTTTGAACTGATGGACGAGGAGCCGGAGACCGACGACGGCTACGTCACCATGGTCAACGCCAAGTATAACAAGCAGGGGGAACTGGTCGAAACCCCGGAAAAGACAAACATCTGGGCGTGGAAGCATCCGCATGAGGACGGCACCACGACGTACGAGCGGGTGCGCGGCGATGTGCGTTTCTTTGATGTGGACTTCGGCTACAACCCGGATAAGATCGTGCTGCACGATATCTCGCTGTATGCCGAGCCGGGCCAGAAGGTCGCCTTTGTCGGCGCGACGGGCGCGGGCAAAACGACTATCACCAACCTGATCAACCGCTTTTACGACCTGGCGGACGGAAAGATCCGCTACGACGGCATCAACATCAACAAGATCAAAAAGGCCGACCTGCGCCGCTCGCTGGGCATCGTTTTGCAGGATACCAACCTGTTCACCGGCACGATCCGCGACAATATCCGCTACGGCAACCTGGAAGCGACCGATCAGGAGGTCGAGGCTGCGGCCCAGCTGGCCAACGCGGACGACTTCATCCGCCGCCTGCCGGACGGCTACGACACCGTGATCGACGGCGAGGGCGGCAGCCTGTCGCAGGGCCAGCGCCAGCTGATCTCGATCGCGCGCGCTGCGGTCGCGGACCCGCCCGTCATGATCCTGGACGAGGCGACAAGCAGTATCGACACCCGCACCGAGTCCATCGTACAGGCGGGCATGGACGGCCTGATGTACGGCCGAACGGTATTTGTCATCGCGCACCGCCTGTCCACGGTGCAGAACTCGAACGTAATCATGGTGCTCGAACTTGGCCATATTATTGAGCGCGGCACACACGAGCAGCTGATTGCCCAGCACGGCAAGTATTACCAGCTGTACACAGGTGCATTCGAACTGGAATGACCGCCTGTGCAGCGGCAGAATGCATTTGGATGATGCTGGGATAGAAGAAAGCTTTAAAAATCAACAAACAGCATGGAACCTGATTTGGAAAGGTGAGAGACTGCGGAGAGCCGCCACGAGCCGGCTCTCCGCAATTTTTTGC
>ERZ1643247.1971-NODE-1971-length-17200-cov-6.056460_pt1 | contig 17200 bp, 13 predicted proteins | sample MGYA00579264_ERZ1643247 | MGnify/ENA primary metagenome ERZ1643247 (study PRJEB29033, sample SAMEA4952262) | chicken gut metagenome | biome: Broiler Chicken; feature: Gastrointestinal Tract; material: Caecum | place: Ireland | collected 2018 | study: Broiler... | reverse complement strand
ATTACGAATCAGCTGCTCTACCAACTGAGCCACAGTAGCATTAAAACTTAGTTAGTATATCATATTAATAAATAATTTTCAAGAAATTTAATCAAATTATTGCTAAAAAATTTGAACTATGTTAAACTATAAAAAATTTGAATTAAAGGCGGATTTTATGAAAATTTCAAAGTTAGTAGGGGAAAGAACAAAGGAAGTTCCTTCGGGCGTTGTGGCTAAAAGCCATGAGTATCTTTTAAGAGCAGGTTACATAAAACAGGTTTGTAACGGTGTTTTTTCATTGCTTCCGCCAGCTTATAGAGTGCAAGCTAAACTTGAAAAAATAATTCGTGAAGAGATGGATAAAATTGGCGGACAAGAAGTTTTATTTCCAGTGTTAATGCCAAGAGAGTTATGGGAAGAAAGTGGCCGTTATTCATCTATTGGCAGCGAAATGTTTAGGTTTAAAGATAGGGCAGATCATGATATGGTTTTAGGAATGACTCATGAAGAAGCTTCCGTTCACATGGTTAGAAATACTATAAAAAGTTACGACCAATTGCCTTTTATGATCTATCAAATTCAAACTAAACTTCGCGACGAGCCAAGGGCTAGAGCAGGGCTTATTAGAGTTCGTGAGTTTATAATGAAGGATGCATATTCATTCCATTTAAATAAAGAAGATTTAGACAAATATTATGAAATTGTAAAACAGGCATATTTCAACATATATAAGCGCATGGGCATGAAAAACGTAGTTAGCGTTAAAAGCGATTCAGGCATGATGGGCGGGAAAATAGCGGACGAATTTATGCTTATTTCTGATATAGGGGAAGATAGTCTTGTAGTTTGCGATAGTTGCGATTACAGTGCCAATATGGAAGTTGCTGACTCTATATTAGATTTATACGATAGTAAAGAAGAGACAACGGAACTAGTAAATACTGGCGACGCTAAAACAATAGAAGATATCTGCGCTTTATTCAATATTCAACCTTATCAAACGTGTAAAGCGGTTTGTTATTATTTAGCAAAGAGTCAAAAATACGTTATAGCTTTTGTACGCGGTGATTTAGAAGTCAACGAAATTAAACTTAGAAACTTATTACAAGAAGAAGTTCTTCCAATTACAGTTGATCACCCAAAAATTGTAGCAGGGTATATTGGCCCTAAAAACTTTAAAGAAGACAATATAATAACAATCTATGATATCTCTCTTAAAGGCACTAAAAACCTAGTTGTAGGCGCAAATGCAAAACCTTATCATATAAAGAATTTTTCTTTTGAAAGAGATTTTACACCAGATAAGTTTGAAGATATTTCAAAAGTAAAAGAAGGGCAGGTTTGCAAAAAATGCGGCAAAGGACATTTAAAAATTGTTAGGGGAATAGAGATAGGAAATATATTCCAATTAGGCACAAAATACACTGAAAGCATGAAAATGACAGTCCACGACAAAAACGGGGAAGAAATTAATCCTATTATGGGTTGTTACGGAATTGGTATAGGAAGGTGTCTTGCAAGCATTGTAGAAGAAAGTTCCGACGAAAAGGGAATAATATGGCCGTACGCAGTTGCTCCTTGGCACGTTTATCTTTGCCCATTGCGTTTAGATGATGAAAATGTAGCTTATGCAGCAGAAAAAATTTATGATTTACTAAATAAAGCTGGCTATGAAGTTTTATTTGACGATAGAAATGTTTCCGCTGGCAGCAAGTTTGCAGATAGTGAGCTTATGGGAATCCCAATTAGAATAGTAATAAGCCCAAGGTCGTTACAAAATAATGAAGTGGAGATAACGATAAGAAAAACAGGGGAAAAGATAATGTGTAAAGAAGGGGAACTTCTAGAAAAATTAAAGGAAATAGTGAAAAATATAGGGTAGTTTGTATAACTACCCTTTTATATTTCTTATTCTATTTAAAAATTTTTTCAAATTAAAACTAATAGGAAGAACTTTAACACGTTAACACGTTTCAAATTAAATAGGGTAGATAGAAAAAAGCTGCATTTTTAAAAATTTTTATAATTTTATGAGCTTACAAACTATTCGCAAAAGACAGCTTTTGCGAATAGTTTAGACAATTTGACGGGAGTTTTATTAAAATTTTGCGTTTTTGTTTTCCAAGTCTTTTATAAAAATTTTTATAAATTTTTTACATAAAATCTTAATCTTTTCCTTTATTTATGCGGTACTATGCAAATTTATTAAGTACTATGCAAATGCTTGACTTAATCATTTATATTTGTTATTATCTTTTTAGAGTTAAAAATCTTTGTTTACAGCCGTTTTTGATATTTTCTTTATATAACTCTCTTTTTAAATTTTAGGAAAAAGGTTTTTGTTTATGGAAATTAAAGAAATTCCTAGAGGTCAACTTTCAACTATAATTTTATCGACGCTTCTTGATGGCGATAAGTATGGCTATGAAATTATTAAAGATATAGAAACAAAATCTGGCGGAAAAATTAAAATAAAGCAGCCAAGCCTTTATAGTAGCTTAACAAGAATGGAAAATCAAAAGCTAATTTCTTCATATTGGCGAGATAGCGACATTGGCGGAAAACGTCACTATTATAGGCTTACTGATTTTGGGCGAAAACAAACAGAACAATGGCAAAACGACTTTATAAACTCTAATTCCGCCGTTTCGAACTTGTTAAAAGATGGCGAAAATGGAGAAAAGTTCGAAATTAAGGAAGATAAAGTTGAAGAAAATAACGAACCTAAGTTCTTACAACAAGAAAATTTGTTTTCACAGATTAATAAAGATAATAAAAAGCAAGAGGAGCAAAACTCTTCTAAAAATCCACTTCTCCCCGACCAATTAGACATTTTTGAACTTGCTAATAAAAAGTTAGAAGAAGAAAGAAAGAAAAACGAAAAATATGAGCTACAAGAAGAATTTGTTCCGCCACCAGAAAAACATTATAACGTTTATCAAGAATTAAATGCTCTTAGAAAGCAAAATGAAGTGTCTAGCTTTGCAGAAAATATAAAAGAAGATTATAATGATAACGATTTTGAAGAAGAAATTGAAGATGCACCTTTTAATAAATCTTTTGCAGAAAGCTTAAAATCATCTGAAAGCGAGCCAATTTTGTCGCAAAATCTTGTTTCTACAAAACAAGAAGAAACCTATAATATAGCGGAAAATGTTGAAAACGTTATTTCTGAAGAACAAAATACTTATACTGAAAATCAATCAACTAATGAGTTTATTAATGAAAATACAAGTAACGTATTACAATCTAATGAACCAGATTTAGTTTCAGAACCGGTAGAAGAACAAGAAACTTATACATATACAAATACTGGTAACGAAACTTTGGTTGAAGATAAAACGGATTATACTTATAATCAAAATACAAATGAAACAAACGTGTATTCAAATATAGCTACTACAACAACGGTAAAAACTGAAGATAAAGAGCCTTTAAGCCAAGAGAAAAAAGATTATACATATTCCAAACAAGAAAAAGATGAAGGCATTTTTATAACGGAAACTCCAGATCCAGATAGTTTACCAAAAGTTAAGAAAATTGAACCCGCACGTTTTACAATTGTTGGAGAAAGTCCCCTATTTAAATTTTCTACAGTTGAAAATAAATATAATGAACTTGTAGAAGACTTGTATAAAAAAGGGTTTAATGATAAATCTTCTGAAGGATATCTTTCTTACTCGGCTTTGGAAGAACATTATAAGAAAAATGGCTTAAAATTTTATCCTTATAAATCAAAAGAGATTTCTTCGCAAAATGAGCAACACGTTAAAAAAGTCAACAACGAATTTGTTCCTATCAATAAGATAAACTTTTATAAATCTGTAATATATCTTGCTTTAATTTTGGTTGAAACTTGGCTTACATATACAATTTTAAGCGTTTCTGGCGCCAATCCGCAACATTTATTTATATATATTGTAGTTACAGTTTTGGCTTTTTGTCCAGCCATATACTTTGGAATAATGTTTTATAAAAATCCCGATAAACAGCTGCCCAAAGAAGCGCAGGAAATTAAGCAATTCTTTATTAATTTGGCAATTGCAGTGTTAGGAATTTTACTTGTATTCTCGTTCAACGTATTATTTGGGTTTAATGGTGGAAATTTTTCAGGCTATTCAACAACATTAATTTTACCATCTGTGTTGCTTTTAAATGTTCCTATTTCTTATTATATATCTAAGGAACTAATAAAAAGATTTTAACAATATAAAAAAATCGCAAATAAGTTTTTGCGATTTTTTTGTTAATTTTATTTTGCTATTGCTGTAAAACGAGATTCTCTAATAACATTAACTTTAATTTGACCTGGATAATCCATTTCTTTTTCAATTTTCTTTGCAATGTCATTTGCAAGAAAAACTGCAGTTTCGTCGGAAATTTCAGAAGGTTTAACCATAATTCTGACTTCCCTACCAGCTTGAATAGCATAAGATTTTTCAACGCCTTTAAATGAATTAGAAATCTCTTCCAATTTTTCAAGCCTTTTTACATAGTTTTCTAAAGATTCTCTTCTAGCACCTGGTCTTGAACTTGATATTGCGTCTGCTACTTGAACTAAAATTGCTTCAACGCTGTTAAATTCAACGTTAAAGTGGTGTGCTTCAATACAGTGAATAACAGCTGGGCTTTCTTTATATTTTTTAGCTAAATCTACACCAATTGTAACGTGTGTTCCTTCAACTTCGTGGTCAAGAGCTTTTCCGATATCGTGTAAGAGACCGCCGCGCTTAGCAACCTTAACGTCTGCACCAATTTCGGCAGCTAAAAGCCCTGCAATGTAAGAAGTTTCTAACGAATGTTTTAAGCAGTTTTGACCATAGCTTGTTCTAAATTTAAGTCTGCCCAATATTTTAATAAGTTCTGGGTGCATACCGTAAATTTCAGCTTCTTCAACGGCTTTTTCGCCAGCTTCTTTAATGGTATTTTCAACGTCGCGTGTAACTTTTTCTACAATTTCTTCTATTCTAGTAGGATGTATTCTTCCGTCTAAGATAAGTTTTTCAAGTGATAATCTTGCTATTTCTCTTCTAACTGGGTCGAAACTCGAAAGTGTAATAGCTTCTGGTGTGTCGTCTACAATAAGGTCTACGCCGGTTGCATTTTCAATTGCGCGAATGTTTCTTCCTTCACGGCCTATAATTCTTCCTTTCATTTCGTCGTTAGGAATTGTAACAACGGAAACAGTTGTTTCAGACGTAACGTCTGTGGCGCATTTTTGAATGGCTAATGCAACAATATCTTTTGCGATTTTTTGACCATCTTCGCGTGCTGTGTTTTCAATTTCTTTTACAGTTTTAGCTGCAGAAATTTTTGCTTCTTCAGTAAGAGCGTTGATTATTAAGTTCTTAGCCTCGTCCTTTTTAAGACCGGAAACTTTTTCAAGTTCCTTAACCATATTTTCCTTAACTTCTTTTTGCTCTTCGTAAAGTTTTTCTAAATCCGTTTGTTTGTCTAGTAGTTCTTGTTTTGTCTGTTCTAAGGCTTCAGATTTCTTATCTAGTGCAAGTTCTTTTTTATCTATGAACTCTTCACGCTGTAAGATTCTATCCTCAGACCTTTGAATTTCAAGCTTCTTTTCTTTTTGTTCTTTTTCAAAATCAAGCCTTAAATTTTGAACTTCATTTTTTGCTTCAAGCAATGCTTCCCTTTTTACTGTTTTGGCCTCAGCATAAGCATCTTCTATTATTTTTAACGCTTGTGCCTTATTTTTACTAGTCTTTTTAGCAATGAAAAATGTTTCAATCCAAATGCCGGCAACAACGCCAATTATGGCTGTTCCAAGACTAACCAAAACAAGCACATAAGGAGCAACGCTTAATAATAAACTGTTGCTCATTATTTTCACCTCTTATTAAATTTTAAACTTATCACAAAGGGGCTATTTAGCCAAGCTTTCTATATTTAAGGTATAAGCGAAAACTCGCCTAAGATTACCTCTTTAATCAATAAATTTACCTTATAAGTTTAAAATAAATCTTGAACTCTGTCAACTAATTTAGTTCAAGATTTTATAATTTTTAAAATTTTTATGAAAATAAAAGCGTACTATACTATATATTGTGTACTATGCAAAATAATACACACAATTATTCTATGATTTCAATATTATTTATAGCATCATCTATTAAATAATCTAAGTTAAATTTTTCTTCTTCGTGAATAGCCTTTTTTATAGTTGGCTTGATAACTGGGTTTTTAGGTAAAAACACAGTGCAACAATCTTCATAAGGAAGAATTGACGTTTCGTAAGTGCCGATATCGTTTGAAATTTTCATAATTTCAGTTTTGTCCATACCTATAAGTGGTCTAAAAACTGGAAGCTCTTTTATTACGCTGTTGGTTACAGTTATGCTTTCAAGGGTTTGGCTAGCTACCTGCCCTAAGCTTTCACCTGTAATTATTGTTCCACAAGAATATTTTTTCGCAACCCTTTCTGCAATTCTTAACATAATTCTACGCATTATAGTAATCATATACTCTTCAAAGCAGTTTACGTGTATTGCTTCTTGAATTTTAGTAAATGGAACTACAAATAATTTTATTTTACCGGTATAATCTTCTAATATTTCTTTTAGTTTTAAAACCTTTTCTTTTGCTTGTAAACTTGTGTAAGGGAAACTATGAAAATGAATAGCATAAAGTGTTAGCCCACGTTTTGCCATCATGTAACCTGCCACTGGGCTATCAATTCCACCAGAGAGCATTAAAAGCCCTTTGCCCGCCGTTCCTACGGGCATTCCACCGTGTGCGTGAATTATTTTAGATAGAATATACGTTTGCCCGTTTTCTCTTATTTCTATGATAATCGACGTATCTGGATTATGTAAATCTACTTTTAAGTTAGGGTTAGCCTTTAAAATAACTTCTCCCATCATAGCAGAAAAATTATCTGATTTTATAGGAAATTTTTTATCTGCTCTTTTTGTAGTTATTCTAAACGTGCCGGAAAGGTCCGCTGCTAACTCCTTGCACTTATTTTCAATATCTTCTATATTAGTTGGAAACTCGTAAGCTGGGCTAACAGATACTAGTCCAAAAACTTTTGTAAGCTTCTCTATAATTAGATTGTAATCTTCTTCGTTATAGTTTGAAATGACGTAACGGCCTGAAATTTTCTTTAACTCAAAAGTAAAATCCTTTAAGCTATGTCTAATGTTTTTTAAAAGAGTGTTTTCAAAAAAAGAGCGATTGTTTCCCTTTAAATAAAGTTCTCCGTATCTTAGTATTATTACGTTTTCTTTCATATTTTCCTCTTATAAGTTTGAAAGTTTTGTAGAAAAATCATTTAGTTTTTGTGTAACTATCTTGGCTTCGCCTAACGTGTTGTATCTTGAAAAACTAAGCCTTATACTTCCAACAACGCTATCTTTATCAAGCCCCATGGCAGTTAAAATTCTGTTGCCAACTTTGGAACCTGAACACGCACTGCCCCTGCTTATTAAAATGTCTTCATTTTCTAGCATGTGTACTAGGGTTTCTCCATTTATACCTTTATAACTTAGCGATAAAATGTAAGGGCTGGTTTCTTCTCCGTTTACTTTAAAATTTGGGTTTAAATTTTCTATAATGTAGCTTTTAATGCTTTCTATAGAATTATTGTAATTTATTTCTTCTATTGCTCCCGTAAAGCCCATTATTCCCGCCACGTTTTCCGTTCCTGAACGCAAATTGTATTCTTGTCCGCCACCAAAAACTATGGGGTTAAGCTTTGCTTTATTTTTTACATACAAAGCACCTACGCCTTTTGGTCCGTGAATTTTATGCGCACTTATAGAATACAAATCGATATCTCTATTTAATGTAAACTTCAATTTTCCAAAAGCTTGAACACCATCTGAATGAAATATTGCATTTGGACAAATTCTATTTTTTATTGAAATAAGTTCGTTTAAATTGTTAATTGCGCCAGTTTCGTTGTTCACATGCATTATAGATATAAAACTTGTATCTGGCGTGAGTTTATTCTTGAAGTCGGCTATATCAACGCTACCATTTTTATTTAAATTTACAAATTCCACGTTATAGCCCTTATTTTGTAAATCTAGCGCCGTATTGTACACAGACGGATGTTCACCTGCTGAAAAGATAAGTTTTTTGAAATTTTTTCTAACTGAACCAAGTATTGCTAAGTTGTTAGCTTCAGTGGCAGAACCGGTAAAAATAACGTTGTCTTTAAATTCAACGCCTAGTGTTTTGGCAATTAATTTTTTGCAATTTGTAATTGCAGTTTTATTGTCTATGCCCTGTTTATAGATAGACGACGCATTAAAAAACTTATCTGTTAGATATTCGTTTAAATATCTAACAGATTTTTCGCAAGGTTTAGTTGTGCTAGCATTATCAAAATAAATCATCTTAATTTTGCCCCAAACTTATATTCACAATCTTTTAAAATTTTATTCATAACTTGGTTAACTTCTTCTTCAGTTAACGTTTTATCTTGTGAAGATAAGATTACATGAATACCAACACTCTTCTTGTTTTCGCCTAAGGCTTCGCTTCTATAAATATCGAATATATTTGCCAAGAAATATAGATTTCCAGCCGATTTTTTAACGGAGCTTAAAAGCTTTTCAGCCGTAACTTCTTCGTCTACAATTAGAGCTATATCTCTTTCAACGTATGGGAATTTAGATATAGGTTTTGTTGTTACCTTTTTCTCATTAAATTTTGAAAGCTTATCTATATTAATTTCCGCATAGAAGGTTTTATCTGGAAGTTCAAAATTTGCGCAAACTTTTGGGTGGCATTTTCCAAATGAACATATTATTTCTTGTGAAGCTTTGTCTATAACGTCTGCGCTAATACCTGGGTGAAGGTATGGAAGAGATGAATATTTTAAATCGTATTTAAAGTCGAAACTATCTAAAAGTTTTTCAATTGTGCCCTTTAATGTGAAGAAATCTATGCTGTCATCTATGGCACCAATGCTTAGCATGTTTACTTCTTCTGGTTGTTCAGTTAAAGGTAATTCTTTGGCAAGGTACACCCTTCCCGTTTCAAAAAATCTTAAATTTTTATTGCCGTGCTTTACGTTGTAAGCAAGCGAGTTTAACATAGAGAAAGCCATGCTTGTTCTAACACATGATAGTTCGTCGCTTATAGGGTTGCCAAGCTTTATCATGTTATAGTTTTTATGCTCTGGGGATATTAAAACTAAATCATTTGCATTTGGTGGGCAGAAAGTATAGTTTAACGTTTCAAAGTATCCATCGTCGCAAAGTATAAGTTTTAATTTGTTTTCTAAGCTAAGAATGTCGTTGTATTTACCTATTGTGTAAGAAGAATCTTTCAAGGCTGGTACATCTAGGTTGTCATATACATCGTAGCCATAGAGCCTAATAATTTCTTCTGCTATATCGGCATCATTTTCTATATCCGTTCTAAAAATTGGAACTGTGCAAGTTAATTTATCGCCGCTAATTTCTGGTTTTAAGCCAAGATGTGATAAAATATCTTTTACATCTTTGTTCTCTACTTCAATGCCAAGAATTTTGAATATTCTTTTTAAAGAGAAAGTTAAAACTTTTTCTTTTGGCTCGTATTTTTTAACGTCTATTATGCCTTTAACAATTGTTCCTGCTTTAAGCTTGTAAACTAAACTTAATGCCGTTTGCATACCTAAAACTGGAGAGCCGACGTCTACACCTTTTTCAAATCTTGCGGTGCTATCTGTTCTTACGCCTATGCTTCTGCTTGTTGAACGAATGTTAGACCTTTCAAAGCATGCTGCTTCAAGCACGCTTATGGTTGTTGAGTCTGTTACGGAAGAATTTACACCGCCTATAATTCCTGCAATTACGTTTGGCTTTTTAGCGTCCGCTACTACGTTAAATGATGGTTTTAACTCGTAAGTATTGCCGTTTAAAACGCTTATCTTTTCGCCTGATTCTGCGTTTCTAATTATAATTTTATTTCCTTCAATGTACTTTTCGTCAAAAGCGTGCATTGGCTGCCCTTGCTCTACAAGCACGTAGTTTGTTATATCTACAATATTGTTTACACATTTTATGCCAACTGCATTAATGCGCTTTTTAAGCCACATAGGGCTTTCTTTTATTTCAATATCTTTAACAACGCTAGCCATGTATCTTGGGCAAAGGTCATAATTTTTGATTTCTACGGAAACGTAGTTGTTTACGTCGTCGTTTTCGTCTACTTCGTAATAAGGGTCCTGAGAAATGAGCGGAGTTTTTAGAATTGCGCTGATTTCTCTTGCAATACCTATTACGCTCATGCAATCCGGTCTGTTTGGAGTTATGTTTATATCAAGTATAACATCGTCTAAGCCTAGCGCAGTTTCAATTTTTTCGCCTAAGTCGTGTTTTTCGTTTAACACCAAAATTCCGAATACGTTTGCACCTTTATAATAATCTTCAGTTATACCTAGTTCTTCGCCTGAGCAGAACATTCCTTCCGATACTTCGCCACGCAAATTTGACTTTTTAATTTTAACGCCGTTAACAAGGTCAGCGCCGTCTAACGCAACTGGAACGTAGTCGCCTTCCCTAATGTTCTTCGCTGCCGTGATTATTTGTAGTTGTTTGTCTCCTAAATCTACTTGGCAGATATCTAATTTTTCAGCATTAGGGTGCTTTTTAATGCTTAAAATTTTACAAACGTACACGTCGTGTAAATGCTTATTTTGATATTCTATCTCTTCAACTTCAAAGCCTGCGTTTGTAAGTTTGTCTGCTAATTCTTCCGGCGAAATATCAATTTTAACAAATTCTTTTAACCAATTTAATGTAACTTTCATCTTTTACTCCGTTTATTTTATCTGTGATAAGAATTTTATATCGTTTTCAAACATCATTCTAATAGATGGAACTTTGTATTCTGTTATGGCAAATCTGTCTACGCCAAAACCAAAGGCGAGTCCGGAATATTTTTTAGAGTCGATACCGCAGTTTTCTAAAACCTTTGGGTTTACCATTCCAGCGCCTAGAAGTTCCATAAAGCCAGAACCTTTACATCTTGCACAACCCTTTCCTCCGCACATTGGGCAAGTTGCGTCTACTTCTACACTTGGCTCTGTAAATGGGAAGAAAGACGGTCTGAATCTTATTTGAGTTTTTTCGCCAAAAAGCATTTTTAAGAGTTTTGTTAAAAGCGCTTTTAAGTCTATCATGCTTATATTTTCGTCCACAACAAGACCTTCAAACTGATGGAAAACAGGAGAATGTGTAGCGTCGCTATCCGCTCTGTAAGTTCTACCTGGGCTTACAATTTTAATAGGTGGTTTCATAGCTTCCATTGCCCTAATTTGCATAGCAGAGGTTTGCGAACGCATTATTAAATTTGGTGCAAGATAAAAGGAGTCCTGCATGTCCCTAGCTGGATGGTCTTTTGGAATATTTAAAGCTTCAAAATTATAATAATCAGTTTCGATTTCCGGGCCGTCAACAACTGTAAAGCCCATTTCCACGCAAGCTTCCATAAGCTTGTTCATAACTTTATATAGTGGATGAATTTGCCCTTTTTCCGTGTTTTTAGCTGGCTCTGTAATATCTATTTTTTGTTCTGTAAGCTTTCTTTCAAGTTCTAACGCTTCTAGCCTTTCTTCCGTTTCCTTTATAACGCTTTCTATTTTTTCGCGAGAAGAGTTAACAAGCGCTCCAAACTGCGGCCTTTCTTCCTTAGGAATATCCTTCATTCCTCTAAGTAGTGCTGTAAACAAACCTTGTTTGCCTAAGTACTTAACTTTGAAATTTGAAAGTTCTTTTAAATCTTCAATTTTTACAAGCTCTTTTAACGCTTCCATTTCAAGCGTTTTTACATTTTCTTCCATATTTTCTCCTAACTTGAAAAGTTTATCATATTATCCTTTGTATAGTCAAGCAATTGACTATTTTTTGCAAATTTTTTAAAGTAAATATATAGTACTATGCAAATGCATAGTACACAATATATTGTATTATTTATTTAAACTATCCTTTAAATTTAACATAGACGTTGTTAACTTCTCACCTATTTCGTCTAATATTTCATTTGAGAGTTTTAAGCCTGCATAGGCTTCCATAGAAATAGGCTCGCCAATAATGAGCTTATTTCTTCTAAACGCTTTAGCCTTTTTTTCTATCCACATAGGAACTATTGGCGCATTTGCCTTTACTGCTATCATTCCCGCACCATTCTTAATTTCAAGTAGGGCTTCTTCCGTCTTGTTTCTTGTTCCTTCTGGAAATATAGTTAAAAGCTTATCTTCCTTTAAAACGTTTAAGCATGCTCTTATTGCTTTTAAATCTACTGAACCTCTATCTATTGGAATAACGCCTAACTTTCTAAAAAACCAAGCGCTAAACTTTTTCCTAAAAAGCTCTTTTTTACCTAAAAAATATTGGTGTCTAAAAATTGCCGTAGCTAAAATTACTGGGTCGGAATTGCTATGATGATTACATATTAGCACAGCTTTGCCTTTTGGTATATTTTTCTTTCCTATAATTTTAATTGGATGAAATAGCCTATAAAATGGCCATACAATTATTTGTAAAAATTTATACATTAAAACCCCCTATATTTTACTTAAATATGCAAGTTCTTCTTCGTTTAATTCTTTATATTTGCCACGAGCTAATCCGCCTAACGTTATTTCTCCTATTCTAACACGTTTTAAAAGAATTATAGTTTTTCCAATGGCGTCAAACATTCTTCTCACTTGTCTATTTTGACCTTCATCTATCCTTACAGAAATCCTTGTTCTATCTTTTAAAACTTGAATAACGTCTACTTTGGCTTCCGGCATACGTTTACCATTTTCTATAACCCCGGCCCTTAAAACTGCGCACTCGCTCTCTTTAATTTTTCCCTCTATAACTACAATGTATTCCTTTTCAATCTCGTAATTCGGGTGTGTTAATTTATATGCAAGGTCTCCGTCGTTTGTAAGAAGAAGTAAACCTTCTGTGTTATAATCTAATCTTCCAACGGAAAAAAGACGCCCTTTCGCGTCCGGAATTAAATTGTAGATAGTCTTTCTTCCTTTTTCGTCTTTGGCAGAGCAAATGTAGCCTTTGGGCTTATTTAGTTTTAAATATACGTATTCATTAAAAGGCTTTACTTCTTTGTTTTCTACGGTTACCTTATCCTTTTTTTCATTTACTTGAAAGGCAAGATTGTTTATAACCTTGCCGTTAACTTGTACTTTGTTTTCTAAAATTAGCTCTTCTACTTTTCTTCTCGAGCCTAAGCCGCATTGTGCCAAATATTTATTTATTCTCATGTAAATAATGTAAGATTTTTTTTAAGCAATGTCAAGGAAATTTGAGTTCCAATTTTTTATTATTTCCTTTAAATTTTCTAAAAAGTTTACAGATTTAATTTCTTCCATAGCATAAACGTTTTCAGAAAATAGCAGTTCGCCGTCTAAATAGATATTAAAATTGCCAACAACGCTATCCTTTTCAATTGGTGCGGTTATATTTTCAGGAATGTTGTATTCGTACACAATTCTATTTTTTTCATCTTCGCTTAAAGGATAAGAAAAGCCTTTTCTAGAATACACTTTTACGTCTTCTTCTCTACCATCTATAACGCCTACTTTTCTTATATAGTTATAGGAAGGAACAATTTCAATCAAACTATAGGTTTTGAAAGCTTCTTCAATCAAACTTGAACACTCTTCAAACATTGGTCCGCAGTTAAATAACACGCACACAAACTCCGTACCTTCCCTTTCTGCCGAGCCTACAAAACAGCGTCCTGCGTCGTCTGTAAAGCCTGTTTTAACCCCAGTTGCACCTTGAAAGGTGTTTAATAACTTATTTTTATTTTTTAAATATCTTATAGGATTTTTTTCATTTCCAGAAATTTTACACTCACGCGTAGAGACAATTTCTGCAAAAGTTGGATTTTGAAGTGCTTTTGCAGCTATTAAAGCTAAGTCGTGCGCCGTTGTGTAATGCCCTTCTTCATCAAGACCGTGCGGATTTGAAAAAGACGAGTTTGTAGCACCTGCCTTCAAAGCTGTTTCTTGCATAAGTTTACAAAACTCTTCAATACTATTCGAAATATGTAAAGCAAGAGCAGTAGCTGCGTCGTTACCAGAAACAAGCATCATTCCGTAAAGTAGTTCACGAACGGTTAGCTCTTCACCTTTTATAAGATAAATAGACGTTCCTGGAACGCCAACAGCTCTATCATCTACTTTAAACTTTTCATCTAGGTTGTCGCAATTTTCAAGCACGGTTAATGCCGTTACTATTTTAGTTGTACTTGCCATAGGCAGCTTCTCGTCTTCATTTTTAGAGCAAATTTCTCTGCCCGTAGTCTTTTCTATTAAGCACATAGCTTTAGCCGAAGTTTGAAAATCTGCCTTTACTTCAACCCTAGCAAAAAACGCGTTTACTAAAAGTAAAATAGCTAAACAAACGAGTATTTTTTTCATTCTTTTTTCTCTCCTAATTTATCTACAATTGTGTTAAATAAATTTAAAAAGGTTTGATACGCCGTTTTATTTTCTATATCTATAAACTTGTAGTTTCCATGGCTTTCAATTAAAAAACCAACCGGAGAAACGCTCATGCCGCCACCGCTACCACCTGCCATAGGATAGTGTTTTGCCACCTTTCTAGAACTTTTATCGGAATATTCTCCACCACCTACAATAAAGCCTACGCTAACCTTTGAAATAGGTATAATTATAGTTCCGTCGGGAGCTATAACCGAGTCGCCAATAATGGTGTTTGTTTCCATCAAACTCTTAATATTTGAAATGCTCTCTTCTATTAAAATGTTGATGTTAGATGAATTTTCATCAAAAATTTTCATAATCTCTCCTTAATTTTTAACTGAAACGTAACCCTTTCTACTATCCGACTTTTTAACAATTATACTTGCCATAATAAAGGAATAAAGCGTGTCGAAAATGGATATAGAAACTCTGCCAAGCAAGCTAATTTGAAAAACCTTTTCTTTGTATTCAGTATGATTTACAACGTCTATTAAAGCTGTATCCTTCTCGTTTTTTATATACCCCCAAAGCATGCTTATTAAAACTGAAATTAAGCTACTAAGCATTGCAGAATGAAAGGCGTCGCCTGTGCCAATTCTAGAATGAAATTCTAGTTTTTTAACCTTGATTTTATCCTTAATTTGAACGGAAAACTGTTCTAAAAGCTTAATTTCTGGCCCAACTAATGAAATTTCAATTTGCTTTGCGTTATTTTTTGTTCTTACAATTAGCTTCTTCCCTTTAACTTTAAAAGTTATTACCGTTAGCCTTATAAACCAAAGTTTAAGTGAAAGTGTTCCAAAATTTTTGTAGAAATTGTATGAAACTCTAGCTTCAAAAATAAAAGGTAAAATAAGCAATAAAAACAAAAATAGAGGTATTAAAAGCCATAGACTTTGCATACCTCTATTATTTTTTATTTAAAATTTTTTATTCAATTTTTTGGAACTAAATTTAGCATTTCGTCAAGTTGACTAGAATTTAAGTATGTATCCGGTATTTTACCTACTATCATACTTTCCGTTATAAGTATTTCCGTTGTGGTATTAACTATCTTAGTATCAGTAGGAAGAATTATATTTACATCGGTTTTAACTAATAAATATATTTTATGTAATGTATTATTAATTCCAGCGGACGTGAATTCTGACCTAAAAGTTGTATAAACAGTTCCAATTGGCGCAAGTTTAAGTTTAACCTTTGGCCCCAAATCTGTTAAAAACGTAAGCCCTGTAAAAGTTCCAATGCCCACTTCTACCCCTGTATTTCCAAGGTTATTTAGGTTATTTTGAGCGGAAGCCAAAACTTCTTTTGAAAATAAGTTTATTTCGTAAGCATTTGCAGTTATCATTTGAACGTCGTTATTGGAATCTTTTACAATTTCAATTAAATTGTCGTAAACATTTTCGTCCTTTATAACGTCGTATACAGCAGACTCCACTGCCTGCTGCGTTAAAGACTGCACCTTTGCTTCCGTAGCATCAATTAATATAGGGTTTACAACACAGTGCAAATAAATTATTATTAAAATAATAACAAGAAAAATTATAGCCAAAGCTATATATAGCTTCTTTTTAGCTGACAAGGTTCTTTTCTTTCTGTAATATTCCACATATATTTATATGCAAAAGATTTATTTTGTATCTAAAAGAAGTTGAATTTTTTTTCAATAATTTCGTCTATGCGCTGATTGTAATCAGTAAGAAATTTAGGATTGGCTAGCCTTTCTATTCTGTTATCAATATAAAATACACGTTTAGAAATAGCTCCTGCTCCGCATGCTATTATGCTATTTGTCTCTTCCATGCTATCTACGTTAAACACGCATACCTTGCCCTTTTTAGCATAACCAATGTTTTCAAGCCCTTCTATTTGATTTTTTTGCCTGTATAGATAATACGGCCTATATCCGTCCGCCGTCAATTTTGTGTAAGCGTAGTTTACCATTTTAGCAACGTTTGCATCGCTATCTGGTGGATTATTAAATAAGAGCGAACCATGCTTTAAAGAAAGCGTGTGAACAGTAATATTATCTGGCGATAGTTCTATTGCAGTATCTATTGTCTTTTTAAAGGTTGGGAATTTCTCCCCTGGTAAGCCTGCTATAAAATCCATATTAACAGAAAAGTCGTATTTTAAGGCTAGTTTGTAAGCTTCTAGTACGTCTTTTGTCGTATGATTTCTCCCAATAAGCTTTAACGTTTTTTGGCAAAATGTTTGTGGGTTTATAGATATCCTTGTAACTTCTGCTTCTTTTAATGTTTTAAGTTTTTCTTCCGTTATTGTGTCAGGGCGTCCACATTCTACTGTAAACTCGGATATTGGATAGTTAATTTCATTAAAAATTCTTTTAAACTCTTCGCTTGTAAGCACACTAGGTGTTCCGCCGCCAATGTAAACCGTTCTTATCACGTACGCCTTTTCACTAACTATTTTTTGAACTGCTCTTAATTCTTTTACAAGATTATCTAAATACTCAGGCAATATATCTTTAACTTTATCATATTCAGAAGATATAAAGGAGCAGTAAGAGCATCTCGACGGGCAAACTGGTATATTTATATATAAATCTACAAGTTTTTCATTTCTAATTATGCAGTTCTGATTTCTTATAACGTTTGCAACTATTCTTGCCTTATCTTCGCTAACTAGATAGTTTTTCATAAGCGTTTCTTTTATAAAATACGGAGAGACGCCGTCTTCTAGTAGCTCGTAACCTATTTTTGTAGGCCTAATACCCGTTAAAGATCCCCAAGGCATTGT
>ERZ1643247.1970-NODE-1970-length-17202-cov-29.968566_pt1 | contig 17202 bp, 16 predicted proteins | sample MGYA00579264_ERZ1643247 | MGnify/ENA primary metagenome ERZ1643247 (study PRJEB29033, sample SAMEA4952262) | chicken gut metagenome | biome: Broiler Chicken; feature: Gastrointestinal Tract; material: Caecum | place: Ireland | collected 2018 | study: Broiler... | reverse complement strand
AAATTTCAATAGTACCTCACTTTTACGTGTTTTCCCAGTTCTTCTGCTGTCCTTATGAGCTGGTCCACAAGATTCTGTCTCATGCTCAGTTCAAAGTTCAGCTCGGATTCTTTATGTGCTTCATTTATGGCTGTTCCGACGAAAAGATTCAGTTCCGTACACTCTTCGATGAGAAGTTTTGCCAGACGGGACGCGCCGTTATCTGCATCCAGCTCATCAAAAAACTCTTCATCAAACTCATCTCTTGCGTATTTTTTCAGAAGTTTCAGGCTCTTTCCCATAGTCAGCACTCCCTCTGTCACAAGGTCGATTCCTTCGATCACCGCCATAGGCGGCACATCAGGATTCCGGCTGTCGACTTTCGTAGTAATCTCTCTGCCGAGCACCCGCGCGGCGATATTTGCGCTTGTCCCGCCTGCCACTACTTTCTTTCCTTCCGAGTGCATAAAGTCATGCATCAGACGTTCATCGTCCTCCTTGTTTTTCGGCGGCCCGGTAAATATATTGACCACCCGGCGCTCAATAACTCTTGCCACCGCTACCGTCGTATCGTCTCCCGGCTTCTCCTCATAAAGCTCATCACACGCCTGACTCAGCATCACTGCCAGCCGCGATGCTGAGAGAGTCTTTTTCGTACATTTCAGCGTATACTCCGCCATAGCGTCCCACGTCCAGCCCTGCAGGTTCAGGATGGAACCTGCGCCTGCATAGATGACGCCGTCACTCATCAGCACAAAGCAGTCATTCTTCTTTACTGTGAATCGGTATTCATGAATTTTCTTGCCGTCAATCTCGCGTATTTCATAGGGATAGCTGACGATTTTTCCGTCGCGGATGAATACACAGGACGGATTATCAAATTCCGCAAGATAGGCATTTCCATTATGGAAGATCTGCAGAACAGAGAATGTAGCATAGGCCACTTTTCTCACCTTGCAGACAGGAAGCGTCTTAGCGATCGTCTCCACGCAGGATTCAATCTGTGCGCCCTCCTGAAGCATCGTGCCAAGGATCTTGGACGTCAGTGTTGCCAGTATATTAGCCTTTACACCGCTTCCCATGCCGTCGGCAAGAATCAGGATATCCGAATCCTCTGTCTTCAGGATTTCCACCTTGTCCCCGCACAGTTCCTCCTTATACTTATTCAGGCTCTTCCACGCCACGTCAATGCTCACACCTGCCATATACTGCCACCTCTCTTCCGTGTCAGACTGTCTGCTCCATCTGCCATATCTGACGTATCTCTGCGGCGCTATTCTTCATCATTCAGAATCGAATCCCGCAGTCTGGTGAGAGTCACTTTTGTCTCCGCGGTCGTCTCTCCCAGAAGTCCCGCGATTTCCTGAGCCACCATCATCTGCTTCTCGATAACCTTCTGTGCCATCTCCACAGTCTCAACTTTCAGGTTGTAACGCTGCTCTTTCACTTTTTCCTCACGCGTAACATCCCGGAACATAACAAGAACTGCGTCCAGTTTCTCTATGTATACGATTGTCTCTTCCGCGACAATGGTTTCCTTATTCAGTTTCACCTTTTTGCGCAGAACGGGCTCTCTTGTCAGCAGAACATTTTCGATATCCTCTGTCTCGATAAATTCAAAAATATATCTCTGGACCGCTTCTTCGTGTCCTACGCCGAGAAGTTCCTGTCCCTTCCTGTTACAGTCCAGAATCTTCAGATCATTTCCGATAACAAAGATCATATTCGGCGTCACGTCCATAACTACGTTTGACATGGACTCCGCCTGCGCCAGAGCATAAGGCATACACATGGACAGCTCCGCCTTTCCCTGAAAAACAGCCACAGCCTTCTCCCTGCAGGTAGAATACCCGCAGGCACCGCAGTTTAATTCATCTTCCGGCGTATATTTCCCGGTGGAGCGCAGGATTCTGGTAATCTGTTCCTCAGACGGCTGCAGGTCGGAAATACTGCGGTCACCGAACTTCTTATACATCTCTTCCGCACTCATCTCCGGCAGTTCCCGGGCTGCCTTGTATGAGACTACTTTTTCGATCTTTACTTTTGTCTTCACATAGGATGTGTTCCAGTGAGCGGATGCAGGCCCCTTCGCGCAGCCGCCCTCACACACGTTTGCCTCGATAAAGCAGTGGTCCAGCTCCCCTTTTCTCAGGCATTCCAGCATCTCCATGCAGTTTTCCAGCCCGTCCACAAATACCTTATGATATCCGTCTGCTTCCTCCTCTGTGATCACCGACTGGATCACGCCGCCGCTCACAGGGTACAGACGGTTGATCTTCGGATCCGGATTGCCCATCGGCTTATCCTCGCAGGAATGAAGGTCGATTCCCGACTCTTTCAGCCACAGAGCCAGCTCCTCAAAAGTCAGGATTGCGTCAATGGCTCCCCTCACTCTCTCGTCTCCGATCGCTTCCTGCTTCTTCGCAATGCAGGGCCCGAGAAAGACAACTTTCACATCAGGGCCGTACAGCTTTTTAATGTAACGTCCGTGAGCGATCATAGGGGAGACCACCGGCGCCATCAGTTTCGCGCAGTCCGGATAGTATTTCTCAATCAGGTCATTTACGCTGGGGCAGCAGGTGGTGATGATATTCGGCATCTTCTGTTCCCGTACCAGTTTCTTATATTCATTGGTCACAAGAGCCGCTCCTTCCGCCGTCTCCCGCACCTCATAAAATCCAAGCTTCTGCAGCGCATCCACGATCTGCCCCGGCCGATCGAAATCCAGCACCCCGGCATAAGACGGGGCAATGGATATGATCGTCTTATCGCCCTGTCCCAGATATCCTTTCACCCGCTCCATATCACTTGCGAATGTCTTTGCATTCTGGGGACAGACTTCAAGGCAACGCCCGCAGTTGATGCAGTGATCCACCATGATACGTGCCTGCTCATCCCGGACCGATATGGCTTTCACTGCGCAGTGGCGGACACATTTGTAACAGTGGCGGCATCTGGCGTCTTTAAAATCAATGACCTGCATTCTGTTACCCTCCTGTCATTTTCTTTTTCCGTACATATCTCTCATAATTGAGTATTTTTCTCTATTGTCAATATTTTACCAGAGGAACACCTGAATATCCACACAATTCATTTATAAACAATGATAAAATATAACAGTTCAGCATGAAACTTTTTAGCCTCTTACTTCGTCTAATGTATGTAACAGTTACAGATAACAAATGCGGTGCCGCAGTTTTACAACCGATACCGGAGAGTATGTAACAGAGCCGGCAGGCGGACAATCCGCTCTGCCGGCTCTGCTTTTTCAGCTCTATCCTGTCACTTCTGTTTATCCACTTCCGCCAACATCTCCGTCACGGTCTTTCCGTACACCGGATGCCGTTTGTATGGAGCGATCTGAGCCAGAGGCTCCAACACAAATTTTCTCTTGTGCATCTCCACATGGGGGAGGCACAAGTCTTTTTCCTGAACGGTTATATCGTCATAGAAAATGATATCCAGATCCAGCGTGCGAGGTCCCCAGTGAACGATGCGCTCACGGCCCGCCTCCGCCTCGATCCGGTTCAGCTCAGTCAGAAGTTCCCGAGGCGTCAGGAGCGTCTCAAGCTCCAGGCATCCGTTGAGGAAATCATCCTGATCCGTCACACCATAGGGCGGCGTCTCGATCAGATCCGATACTCTCTTTACTGTGCAGCCCCTGACTGAATCCAGCAGCTTCACTGCGTCTTTGATATACTTTTCCCGGTCGCCCATATTAGAACCCATAGCAATATATGCGGTATGTTTCGCCCGCTCGATCTCCACGCTCACTGTCTTAAGAGGAAGCCGGATCGGCGCCCACGGTTTCTTGATCTCCAGCCTGATTGCTTTCATGCCCGGATATTTCAGAAGAAGCTCTTCCGCCAGATTCTCCGCCGCGCTTTCCAGAAGCTTGTATGTATGCTTTTTCAGCCACATTTCAATAAATGCACTTACTTCTCCATAATGGATGGAAGCGGTCAGATCGTCTGTCTTTCCCGCTTTTCTCGTATCCGTGTACAGATCAGCGGACACGATAAACTTCTGTCCCAGCGTGTTCTCCTCAGGAAAAACGCCATGATTTGCAAACACTTCCAGATCCTTGATCTTTATTTTATCCATTCTTCTATCCTTTCCCATTCCTGCTGTCTGTACTGTTTGAGCCGGCTGTTCAAACTATATTAAACGATGCTCCATCAGTGCCCGGGTCATTCTGACCGCTCTCTTATTTTTCTCCACATCGTGCACCCGCACAAAGGCGCATCCTTTCTGTACCCCGTAGACCGTAGTTACAAGAGTCCCTTCTTCCCGCTCTTCCGGCGGCAGGTCAAGCGTCAGCCCGATCACGGATTTTCTCGAGGTGCCGAGCAGGATCGGAAGTCCCAGTTCATGCATCACTTCAAGCCGGCTGATGATCTCCAGATTCATCTCATATGTTTTGCCGAATCCCACTCCCGGATCAAGAATGATCTTATCACGCGCAATGCCCGCCGCATCTGCCAGTCTGACGCACTCTCTCATATCGTTCAGAAATTCCGGGATAAACTGTCCGTAATCTGTATTATCCCGGTTGTGCATCAGACAGCACGCCGCGCCGCCCGCTGCGATAACACGAGCCATCTCGGGATCGTATTTGAGCCCCCAGATATCATTGACCAGATCCGCCCCTGCTTGCAGTGCTTCCCGCGCTACCGCGCTCTTGTATGTATCAACGGAGACCGGTGTATCGAACCGCGCCTTTAAAGCTTCTATGACCGGCACAACTCTTGCAATTTCTTCTTCATCCGTGATCTGTATATGTCCCGGGCGTGTGGACTCTCCTCCCACATCGATAATATCCGCGCCGTCCCGGATCATCTCCTCCGCGTGGGCAAGCGCCGCATCAATCCGGCTGTACTTGCCCCCATCAGAAAATGAATCCGGCGTCACATTCAGGATTCCCATAATGTATGTCTGATGTTCTGTGTCAAATTCCCTGCTGCCGATTCTCATTGTGTTATCTCCCTGTTTCTCATTTTCTAATCTATATTTCCAATTCCATATTTTTCTTGTCCGCGCTCCAGTCACATTCGCTCTCTGCCGGGCATGCAAAGCACATCCGTGACGCCTTGTCGCTTGTATAAAGCAGCCTTTCCAACGGTTTTGCATCCTCTCTCAGTTTCCGATGTCCGCGGATAGCTGTCAGGATCATACGTTTCTCCTCCTCGGAAAACGCTGCGTCATCGGGAAGCGAATCCAGTATCTCTGAGGCAATTTTCTCTCCCGACTGTTCGTGGGGCGTTCCGTCCTCATACTGGGCATATTTTCCGATATCGTGGAGAATAGAGGCCGCATAGATTACTTCCTTCTCAAGCCCGAGATTCTGTTCAATATTTAAAATATATGCGATCCTTGCCACATCCAGCAGATGAGGCATCTGGTGACAGCAGAATATCCTTTCTTTTTCCAGCTCTTCCAGACGTGCATAGCATCTGCGGTACAGCGGAGCTTTCAGGATCGCGTTCACCCGTTTCATTTTCTCCATAATCTGTTCCTCTCAGCAGTTTAACCGGCTGTAACTAACGAACTGTCCCTGCATTCAGCAGACGGAAGAACCGCTCCTCCAAAGCCGGATTGCTCTCGAACACGCCCCGCTTCGCCATCGTCATCGTCCTGCTGCCCGGTTTCTTGATCCCGCGCATAGTCATGCACATATGCTCCGCCTCGATCATCACGAGCGCGCCTTTCGGCTGCATATATTCCATCAGTGCGTCCGCGATCTGGCCGGTAAGCTGCTCCTGAAGCTGCAGTCTTCTGGCGAACACTTCCACTGTCCTTGCAAGTTTGCTCAGCCCCACAACCTTTCCATCCGGAATATAGGCGATATGCGCTTTCCCGTAAAATGGCAGAATATGATGTTCGCATGTAGAATAGAATGTAATGTCTCTTTCTATCACCATCTCACTGCTGTCAACGGAAAATGTCTTTGACAGGTGTACCTCAGCGTCTTCTTCCATGCCGCCGTACAGCTCTTCACACATCCTCGCGATACGGTCCGGCGTATCTTTTAACCCCTCCCGGGAGACATCCTCTCCGATTCCCTCAAGAAAAAGTCTTACTGCCTGTTCTATCTTATCATGATCGATCATCTCTTACTCCTCTTTTCTGTTCATGTTAAGCACTGTTTACCAGACGGCTTTATCATATGCATCCTTCACCCAGTGGAGATAGGACAGGGAGCCGAACGCCAGTATCACATCTTCCTTCCCCGCCTCTAAAAGCGCCGCCTGTACCGCACAGTCCACCGCCTGCTGCCGGCCGGATACATCCGGACGTTTCACACAGGGACAGTATTTACCAAGCACCTCCGCAAGCTCTTCCGCCGGGAGCCCTCTCTTTTCATCCGGAAGATCCACCGCGTAGACCACCGACATAAGCGGTCCCATGGTCTGAGCTATCTTCTCATACTCTTTATCCCTGAACACTCCCATAATGCCGATCAGCCTGCGGCCGGGGAAATATGCTTCCACAGACTCTTTCAGCTTGAGCGCGGCATCTTCGTTATGAGCTCCGTCCAGGATAAATACAGGGGCTTCTCCGATACAGCTGAACCGTCCCGGCCATTGCGTCCGCTCCATCCCTCTCTTTACGGCGTCATCCGTAATCTTACAGCCTGCCTTCCGGAGAGTGCGGATCACCTCCAGTGCAGTCGCTGCATTTCCGATCTGGTTCTTTCCCGCCATAACCGTATGCAGTGACTGAAATTCTTTATAGGAAAAATAAATCCCGTGATAATCTCCCCTTTCAATCTCTGCCAGCTCCGGTTCCGCCTGCACATAACTGCAGCCGTATTTTTCCGCTCTGCCTTTTAAAATGCCGGACACACTGTCTGACTGCCGGGCCGAGATCACCGCGCAGCCCGGCTTTATAATTCCGGCTTTGTTCTCTGCGATTTCCTCCAGAGTGTTCCCCAGTATCCCCAGATGATCCCGGCTGATACTGGCAAAAACCGCGCAGACTGTATTCCGGATAATATTAGTTGCATCCAGTTCGCCTCCAAGACCTGCTTCCAGCACCACCAGATCACATTTCACTTTCTTAAAATATAAAAACGCTATTGCCGTCTCTATCTCAAAGACCGTAGGGAGAGTCTCCCCTGCAGCCTCAAGCCGGGCAATAGCGTTTCTCACTTTCTCTGTCAGTTCGGCGAAATCCTCTTCTGATATCCATTCCGCGTCAACCTGTATCCGCTCCAGATAGGAAACCACTGTCGGTGAAACATACCGCCCGATCCTGTATCCTGCCTCACTCAATATCATCGAAGTGTATGCAAGCACAGATCCCTTGCCATTCGTTCCTGCAATATGTATGAACTTCAAGTCATCCTGGGGATTCCCAAGTTCACGCAACAGACCTCGAATCGTCTCCAAGCCAAGTACACTTCCGTATTTCGACATTTCGTCCAAATATACCCTTGCTTCTCTATAGGTCACGTTCTTTCGTTTCCTTTCCGTATTTAATTCTTTCCGCTTATTCTGTCTGTTTCCTATATATATTCTGCCTTTTCAGGCTTCCGCAAAACAGAACACGGTTATAATAGCACTTATTTTCCGGATGTACAAGTCTTTCTCTCTCTTCGATTGACTTAATTATATACTTATGGTATATTCAAAGTGTACTAATAATACTAATACACTATAAACAGTTATCCAAATTCAGAGACGAGGGAAACTATGATCACAATTGATTATCAGAGTAAACTTCCCCTTTACGAACAGATTGCCGGGCGTTTTCAGGCGCTGATCCTAAAGGGCGCACTTCCGCCCGGAAGCCGGATGCCCTCCGTCCGTTCACTCGCCATGGAGCTTTCTATTAATCCAAACACCATACAGAAAGCATTTTCACTTTTAGAAACACAGGGCTATATTTATCCGGTAAAAGGGCGGGGAAATTTTGTTGCAGATACCGCCGCACTGGCAGAAAAAGAAAAGCAGCTCCTGCTGGAAGAAGCAGAGAAGTTAATCAGACAGGGAAAAGAACTGGGGATCGCACGTTCCGAATACGACACAATACTTGAACGCCTGTACCGAGAGGGGGAATCCAAATGATTGAACTGAAAGATCTTGACAAAACATTTGACGATATCCGCGCCGCAGACCACATAACCGGCACAATACGCAGCGGCATGGTATTCGGCCTGATCGGCTCCAACGGAGCCGGAAAAAGCACACTTCTTCGTATGATCAGCGGCGTCATCCGCCCGGACGGCGGGGAGCTTCTGGTAGACGGGAAGCCTGTATACGAAAACCCGGAGATCAAATCACAGATCTGCTTTCTCTCCGACACGCCGTACTATTTCCAGAATGCAGATCTCAGAGAAATGCGCGATTATTACGCAACCGTATATCCGTCGTTTAACAGAAAACAGTTTGACTCTCTGACCGGCATCTTTCATCTGGACATGAAACGCAGGATCAACTCGTTTTCAAAGGGAATGAAAAAACAGGTATCCATCCTGCTGGGTCTGTGCGCCGGGACAAAATATCTGCTCTGTGACGAGACATTTGACGGGCTTGATCCCGTTGTCCGTCAGGCGGTAAAGAGTCTTTTCGCGGCGGAGCTGGTCAACAGGGACTTTACCCCTGTCATTGCCTCCCATAATCTGCGGGAACTGGAAGATTTCTGTGACAGCATCGGTCTGCTCCATCAGGGCAAACTCCTGCTCACGGAAGACATCGACCAGATGCGCAGCAAAATCTGCAAACTGCAGTGCGTCATCCAGAATCCGCTCCGGGAGCAGGAGTTCCTTCGCAGTCTTCCCGTTATAAAATCGGAGCGCACAGGATCGGTCCTCACACTCACCGTACGCGGGGAACGCTCGGAAATAATGCGCGTCGCAGAGGCACAGGATCCTCTTTTTCTTGAGGTTCTGCCTCTTACTCTTGAAGAAATATTTATAAGTGAAACGGAGGTGGCCGGATATGACATCAAAGATTTCTTCTTACATTAAACTGATCCGCTCGGATATCAGGCACAGAGGGTGGCTTGCGGCGCTCTCGTGCATCCTTTTCTTTCTTCTGATGCCCGTATATATTATGCTGTATCTGAGTGCCTACACAAAAAACGCCTCGAAACTCATCGAGTATTTTCCAGGACTTCTCAACGGAAACTCACAGCGCTTTCTCGCTGCTGCAATTGCCGGACTGGCTGTTCTGTCTGCCCTGACCGGTTTCAGCTACATTCACTCAAAAGAGAAGTCTGACTTCGTCCACTCTCTGCCCGTAAAACGTACGGTATGGTTTGGAACGACTTATGTGTCCGGTCTGCTGATCGTACTCATTCCCTATGTTGTCTGCAGTATTCTCTCTATGCTGGTAGAAGCAGCAAGTAAAGGCATGACCCTCCCTCTGGCCGGACGTTCCGCAGAAGCTGTGCTTGGCGGTATACTCGCATTTTTTGTGCTGTATAATGCCAGTGTCTTTGCCGTCATGCTGACCGGACGGACTGTCACCGGACTTCTGGTTTCCCTGGCGGTAATTGTATATCCATTCCTCATACTCACTCTTATCTCAGCACTGGAATATGCATTTTATAATACATTTTACAGCATGGATGAGACGCTTCCCATGAAACTGGCAGAGTATCTGTCTCCTCTCGGACTATTTACTGCACTGATCCCGCAAAGCAGTTTAGGCACGCTTGGTCTTGCCGCCCCCGCCGCCGCTCTTGTTATGTCGGCTCTGTTCGTTGCCGCTGCAATACTTATATACAGGCTCTATCCGTCAGAAGCTGCCGGAACTGCCATGGCGTTCCCTATTACGGCGCCGATACTAAAAGTACTGATCTGTATTCCCTCAGCATTGTTCGTCAGTCTGATGATACAGGATATGATGGCACTTTCCGGCAATGAATGGCTCCCGGTCCTGAGCCTGCTCACCGCAGTAATTTTCTGCGCTGTAATTGATTTCATATATACAATGGATCTGAGACTTTTGTTAAAAAGCTGGAAATCCTCACTTTTGTCAATCGTGGGAACACTTGCCGTACTCTGCTTCTTCCAGTTCGACGTAATCGGTTATGATACATATATTCCCGATAAGGATGATATTGAGAGCATCAGCTTCTGCCCGGATTCATTCCAGAATTATTTCTGTTATCCGGAATCAGAATACGGAGCTGATCCCGCTTCCGGATACTTTGCGCCGGAAGATATGACCGATACGCTCTACGCACTGGCACTGACCGGGATAGATAATCTTGAGCAGGGACTCAATCCAAAAAACGTCTATGATATGGATAATATTCCGGATGTGATGCTGTCTTCGTCTCTTGCAGACAAAAAGGATGCCGGCGAGGACTTCTTCTCAGCGGTATTCCGCTACAGGCTTACAGACGGGCGTATCATTAACAGGCAGTATGCCCTCAGATACAGCGATACGGCCGATGCCCTGCGTGACCTGCTTGAGAGCAGGGAATACCGGAAGTGTCTTTTCCCGGTTTTTGAGATCGATAAAGATTCTGTCACCTCGATCTCTCTGTCAGATATTTATAAAACATCGGATGAACTGAAACTTGACAAAGAACAGAAAAAAGCTCTTCTGAATGCTTATGAGACAGACGTGCTCAGCGTTAGCGCAGATACATTCATAAATGGGAATCCTCTGGGAGAACTGCAGGTAAACTTTACAAACACAGTCCTTAAGGAGAACGGAACGGTTACAGATGAGGGAATGATTTCATATAATACCTCGGGGTTATTGTATTTCGGAGACGGCACATCTTATGTGCCCCAGCTCTACATATATCCGGAATATACAAACACACTGAATCTTCTCAAAGAATATGGCTATACCATACATACCGAAATTGCCCCCGAAGACGTAGCCTCCATCATACTTTCTCCGTCCGCTGCCACTGTTGAAGACAGACGATGTGATGACCTGATCTCCCGACTTTCCGATACTGCAGTCATCAACTACTATGACGACTCAGCTTCTGAAATGGCCATTACCGTGACAGCCCGGAAAGATATCGAGCTTATCCTCTCATACATGAAGCATTACGCCGGCGGTATACTCGATGACGGATCTGAGCCGGATTATATGGAAGTGCAGTACAAAAGCGGATATACATGCGGTTATCCCCTGAAAATATAGCTCTTTGCACTGCCGCCGGGAAGCGGCGGCCCGAATCAGGCATATAACGCTAAAAATATTACGGGATGAGGAGCAGGAATCTTTGTATAAAAGTTTCTGTTCCTCATCCCGTATCTTTTTACATATATACGTTCAACGCAGTCTCAGACAGCCGCGCAGATTACATAATTTTCCGGAAGAGTTCTTTCAGGTCTTCTACACTTGCGTCTTTCGGGTTGCCCGGTGCGCACGCATCAGCATAAGCGGACTCCGCAAGGAACTGAAGATCATCCTCTTTGATCGCCTCCAGTTTAGTCGGGATTCCGACATCAACAGAGAGCTGACGTACTGCATCTATGGCAGCTTTTCTATATTCTTCCACTGACATATCGTCTACGCCTTTTACCCCCATCGCTCTTGCGATCTCACGATATTTCTCTCCTGTGCAGTCCGCGTTATATTCCATAACGATCGGAAGCATCATCGCGCATGCAACGCCGTGCGGTGTGTCATATACGGCACCCAGAGTGTGAGCCATGGAATGTGCAATTCCGAGACCTACGTTTGAGAATCCCATACCGGCAATGTACTGTCCGAGTGCCATGCCGTCGCGTCCCTCTTTTTCATTGGCAACTGCGCTTCTCAAGGATCTGCTGATAATTTCGATGGCTTTGAGATGGAACATATCTGTCATCTCCCATGCGGCTTTGGTTGTATATCCCTCGATCGCGTGAGTCAGGGCATCCATTCCTGTCGATGCCGTAAGTCCTTTCGGCATAGAGGACATCATATCCGGATCTACTACTGCAATGACCGGCATATCGTGAGGATCCACGCACACGAATTTTCTCTTCTTCTCTACATCTGTGATCACATAGTTGATCGTAACCTCAGCCGCTGTACCTGCCGTGGTCGGTACTGCGATGATCGGCACGCACGGTTTCTTTGTCGGCGCCGTGCCCTCAAGGCTTCTCACATCTTCAAATTCCGGATTAGCGATAATGATTCCGATGGCTTTTGCCGTATCCATGGAAGATCCTCCGCCGATCGCTACGATATAATCTGCTCCCGCGTCTTTGAACGCCTGTACTCCGTGCTGTACATTCTCGATCGTAGGATTTGCCTTGATATCTGAATAAATTTCATAAGCAAGCCCTGCATTGTCAAGGACATCTGTCACTTTCTTCGTAACTCCGAATTTAATCAGGTCGGGATCAGAGCATACGAAAGCTTTTTTATACGCTCTCGCCTTTGCCTCAGTGGCAATCTCCTGTATTGCCCCCGCTCCGTGATAGGATGTCTCATTGAGCATAATTCTGTTTGCCATTATTATCAATCTCCTTTTCTTTTCCGGATCTGTCCGGCTTCTTATGTCTATAGTTTAACAATCCTGAAAGAAAATAGAAAGTTACAAAAAGGCATATCTGTCACTCTTCCCGTCTGTTTTGCATCCTGTCTCTAAAGCAGTTCAAGCTGCCGGAATAATTTGTCAAGCTCTGCAGGCATTGCGTCCACCAGTGCTCCTGCCATCTGTTCCGGTGTGGCTTTAATCCTCCCCAGAACCCACTGTACTGTCATGTAAATAGACCCCTGACAGTACATTTCCAGAAGGAAACGCATATGCTCTGTTATCTTTCTTCCGGTCTTTCCCTCAATCCGCTCAGTATAGAACCTTAAGATCAGATGGAAATCATGCTCGCGCAGATTATTCTGTGCGTCGTTTTTAAACGCTGCCTTAAAAAACAGCTTTTCATCTTCAATATAACAAAACTTGTTCACCAGTCCCTCGTAAACTGTCCTGCCCTCTCCCATATGTTCAAAAGACTCCAGCAGGATCTTGTCGAAATACCAGTTGATCAGATCATATTTGTCCTTGAAATTGCGGTAAAATGTCTGCCGCGTAGTTCCGCATTCTTCAACAATCTCCTTCACTGTAATCTTTTCAACCGGCAGTTTTGCCATGCACTGCTTCATCGCGTCTGCAAGCCGGTATTTCATCCTTTCACGTCCGTTTTTTTCTGTCTGCTGTGCTTTTGTCTGCTGTAAAGCATTCATCTGTATCTGCTCCTGTCCTGTATGTATCTTTATCCATCATGCAGGAAATACCTTTCCCCTGTCAAGAGCTGATTCTTAAAATTCCAAAAGATTCCGGATATAGCAAAGGCAGCGAAACTGGTTCCGCTGCCTCTGAGTCTTATATTTTATTTACTTCTGTGCATCTGCCGCAGATCCGAGAGTAATGCTCAGTGTCTGTGCTTCATAGCCGTTATCTCCTGAACGCTGTACTACCACATCTACTTTCTCGCCTGCTGCGTAGTACTGAAGTGTATCCTGCAGCTGTGACATGCTGCTCACTGTACGTCCGTCCAGTTCGGTAATGATATCGCCCTGCTTGATTCCGGCTTTATCTGCCGGGCTTCCGTCTACAACTTTTACAACTACAGCTCCTTCCGGAACACCGTAAAGTTCACTTGCTTCGGTGGATACATCCTGTCCCTGGATACCCATATAGGAAGCCTGACTTGCATCTACTTTATCCCTTGTCTCAAGATTCATCATTTCCTGAAGACTGCTCTGAGCCTTATCGATCGGGATTGCAAATCCGATATTATCTACAGATGCTCCTGTGGATGTACTTGAACTTTTCGCTTCATTAATACCGATCAGTTCACCTTTCATATTCAGAAGAGCGCCGCCGCTGTTTCCTGAATTGATTGCTGCATCTGTCTGGATCAGTCCTGTAGAAGTAATCGTGTTGCCGCTCTCATCTGTCAGAGTCAGGTCACGGTCAAGTGCACTTACATATCCGCTTGTTACAGACTGTCCGTAACCGAGCGCATTACCGATCGCAACAACCTGATCTCCCAGCTTCAGATCATCGGAATCGCCGACTGTAGCGACCTTGATCTGATTCATTGTATCATCCGGGATATCGGAAAGCTTTACAGCTACAACCGCAAGGTCATTGTCAACATCTGTTCCTTTTACCTGACCTTCTACACTCTGTTCATCAATAAAACCTACAGAAAGGCTTGTCGCTCCCTCGACCACATGATTGTTGGTAGCGATCAGAAGTTCTTTGTCATTCTGTCCGACAATAACACCGGTTCCGGCGCCCTGTACTTCATACTGCTGTGTCCCTCCGAAGAAGTTTCTCATTTCTTCAACTGACATAGTAGAAATGGTAACCAATGACGGCATTGCATTTTCCGCAACAGAAGCAACTGTTCCGGTTCCGCTCTCGGAAGAAGAATCCGACTCTGAACCGCCGCTGCCTGTTGTCTGTGTCTGCGCAAGCTGTGCATTGCTGCCTCTGCCGTTTCCTGTAATGTAGCTGCCCAGTGAATTAACGCCGAACATTGTGCCGCCCGCTATCAGTCCGAATACCAGCGCCATCGATACAACAGCCGCCCATTTCTTTCCGGTTGTCATAGGCTTCTTTGTCTTCTTTGCATGGCCTGATGCTCCGCTATGAAAACCGGTATTGTGAATGCCGTTATTCTGGCTGCCCGGGTTCTGTCCGCCTGCATTCTGGTATGTTCCGTAATATGTGCTGTTCTGATACACGGCGCCCTTTTCCTGATTGTTCTGTGATGTACCCGCACTATTCTGAGCCGTACTGCTCTGTCCTGCGCCGTTTTCTGACGCCGTGTTCTGTGATGCGGCATCCTGTGAAACCTGATTCAGCTGTTCGCCGGTAAAATGATACTCATTGTTCTTATTCTCTTTATTATTATCATCATAAAATTGTTCACTCATAATATTATTCCTCTTTTCCTCCTGCGTCCTTATTGGATCTTTTTCTTTTTTACACTACATAAGATAAAAGATATTTGTGACGGAATTATGAAGAAGATAATAAAAAAATGTGATTTTGGCCAAAACAATTAAGCCGGCAGAAATCACCGGAATGACCGAACCGTGTCATTCAATAATTATCCGGTATTTATCCCCGTCGTCCCCGATATTATATACCCCTCTGTTATCCGGCGGAATATAGCGTATCCTCATTTCAGGCTCACTGCGTCCGATATCATATCGGTGCAGATAGACAGTCACATCCAGCATGGACGGCCAGCCTGTCACATCTGTCGAGAGCTTGACGGTCCGGAACGAGTTTGAGCGGCACATCCCGAATATCTCATCGGCAAATGCCTTCCTGTCTTCAATGCGTGAAGCATTAGCTGTAACAGTCAGTCTGCATTCCAAACCGTCAGTTGTACTGCTTACTGCGTCAGGCACCCCGGAATTGTCATATTTATAGTATTTATATAATACCGGGAAGACTGCGAAAAACAAAAAACATACAGCAGCAGTCCCGATAAACATAAGACATTTCTTCAGTTTGTTGCTTTTTGCCATATCTGCTCCTTTTTGTCTCATTTTTACAACCGATTATACTGTTCATTTTATATAAAATCAAGAAAAACAGTGCAGAAATTGAGACACTTATAAAAGAAAAGGAGCGGAGTTCATGCCAAAACCAAAGAAAAATACAGGTGAAAAGAATCTGATCAGTAAAAATCTGATCGAATACCGCAAACAGCGCAAGTACTCTCAGCGGATGCTTGCATACAAACTTCAGTTAAACGGATACGATATTGATAAAAATGTCATCACACGGATTGAGACAAATAAACGATATGTAACAGATATCGAACTGAAAGCGCTCTGCGAAGTATTGGAAATTACATATGATGAACTGATCGAAGGCAGTACCAGACAGAAATTATAAACCGGCGGCTGTACAAATATACAGCCGCTCTCTTTAATACATTATTTTCTTTCTTTCGCTTCTTTTTTCCATTTGAGATGCCACGCACTGATCACAGATACAATAGGTACTGTAAGGATCACTCCCATTGTGGAGGCAATTCCCTGTATGATCTCAATTCCGATTGAGTACATATTGGTGATCTGGACAATACCATACCCGTAGACATACATAAACACAAGCGTGTTGATAGAACTTCCCGTAAAAGCCAGTATCAGTGTATTGGACATTGTTCCCATCATATCTTTTCCGACACGTATTCCGGAAGTAAAAAGTTCTTTCCGGCTCAGCTGCGGGTTTCTGAAATGTATTTCACTGATCGTGGATGCAACGGACATCGCAACGTCCATAACCGCGCCCAGCGCAGAAATCAGGATCCCTGCATAAAGCAGTTCCCCTATTCTCACATTTGTCATCTGTCCCACATACTCAAGCTGTTCAATATCTGAAACATTATAGCCGGAAATGCCTGCTATCTTTCCAAACACAACAGCAAGCACTGCCGATATCCCGACGCCCGCTACCGTCCCGATCATGGATGTTATACTTTTGCTTGAAAGGCCGCCGATCAGATACATGGTAACAAATGTAGTCAGCACCGCCACAGCGGCCGCGGCCAAAACAGGAGAAATTCCTCTGTATATCATGGGGAGAAACAGAAACACAATGCACACGAAAGTAAACACAAGAGCTATGGCGGAATTAAAGCCCTGTCTCCCTCCGATTATGCATAAAGTAACCAGAAACAAGAATACAATCGCATACAGTATCCACGTCCGGTCCTGACTGAACACTGTAACATAGAGAGAGTCATCACTTTCATTTACTTCAGCGATGACTCTCATCCCTACCTCACAGTGAGCTCCGTAGAGATAACTCGACGAGCTCACTGCTTCTACTGTATTTCCTTTATAATCTCCGGTTAAAAGTTCAAGAGATACGATCTGATTTCCTATCTGATTCCCGGATTCCGTCTCATTATCTTCGACAATATCCACGACTCTTGCCTTTTCAAACGTCTTTCCTTCTGTATCATAAAGGCCGACACGGTCGATCTGATTATATCGGATCAGAAATGCCGCAAATAAAACCGTTATCAGAAGTATAATCAGATGTCTTTTATGTCTGCGGAGAATATGCATCTTATTTCTTTTTTCTCCTGATATATATTGTTGTTCCGCCTATCGCTGCAGCGGCTGCAAGTACTGCTGCAGGTATCACCACATTTGTGGAATCTCCTGTTTGTACAGGTTTTGTTGTCTGTGGCTTCGCATTTACACCCGGCGCTTTTGTATCTGTTGTCTGTCCTGTCGGATTCTGTGTGGCGGGATCCTGTATAGTCGGATCCTGTGT